>Ga0209573_1002132_pt1 | contig 26640 bp, 18 predicted proteins | sample TNRBio252014_DNA_FD_185870 | JGI IMG/M metagenome (GOLD analysis project Ga0209573, IMG submission 185870) | Wastewater treatment Type I Accumulibacter community from EBPR Bioreactor in Madison, WI, USA - TNR Reactor_6/25/2014_ DNA (SPAdes)... | ecosystem: Engineered > Bioreactor > EBPR >... | reverse complement strand
GTGATCATCCTGCGGGCACGCTGCCATGAGTTCGGCGAAGACCTGCCCCTCCAGCCCGTGGTCGATCTGCTGCGCATGGGACTGTGCAAACGGCCCGACCTGCTCCAGCGCATCTCGCCGGTGTGGCTGCAGCATCTGACCGTCATCCTGCCTGAAGTCTACGACCAACCGGCCTCCAACGGCGTCGTTCACTCGCCGCCCGCGAGCAATCTGACGACCCTCCACGCGTTCGAGTCTGTCCATCAAACCCTGCTGGCGCTGCTGGCGCACCAGGGCGCCCTGCGGCCTGGCGATGAGCCGCGGCTGGTGATCTTTCTGGACGACCTGCACTGGATCGACAGCGCCACGGTCGACCTGCTGCGCTACCTGATGCCGCGCATGGCTGAGCTGCCCATCTGGCTGCTAGGCGCATTTCAGCAGGAAGGAATCGACCCGGCGCACCCCTTCCTCCGGCTGCGCAGCGCCTTGATCGTCGAAGATCGGGCCAGTATATTGCAGCTCGAACGGTTGCCCAGCGCTGCCATCGTCGACTGGATCAGCGCCGTGCCTGGTGTGGCCAATGGCCAACGGGAGCGGCTGGCCGAGGTGATCACGCAGCGCGGCCAGGGCAATCCCTTCATCACCAGCCAGATGCTGCGCGATCTGAGCCAGCTCGCCAACAGAGTCGGGTTCGATAACGGCCACCAAGGCGGTGGAAGCTGGCTGCAACAAGCGGCCCAGATACCCTTTGCCGTGCGCGAGGTTGTGCTGCTCAAGTTGAACCGGTTGACGCCGGCCGCGCGCCACCTGCTGTGCGAGGCAGCAGCGGCCGGCGAACAGTTCGATCTCCAGACGCTGGCTGGCAGCGAGCCGCAGCAAGCCATCGACAGGTTGCTCGGCGAATGCCTGGAAAACGGGCTGATCACCGCTGTCCAGCCGGGAGTCTACCAGTTCACCCACCCCATGATGCGCGAGGTCGCAGCCGAGTGGCTGTCGCCCTGGCGTCGCCAGCGCGTTGGCGTCCGGCTGAGCCGCCCCACGCCCGCCCTTTGGTCCGTCAACGCATGATCTGATCTACTTTGTCGAATGGCGCGCGATTGGATAAAATGTCGCCGCATTCGACTGGTTCGAGTTCAGAACACCTCCAGGAGATACCCATGAGTTTGGCCCCTAATCGTCAAGAAACGTCGAGGCAAAACAACGCAATCAACCATAGCACCCACCACCGTTTATTTCGCTGGCTGCTCCCAGCCATTCTGGCCATCAGCTTACCCATGTCGTTGGCCTTCGCCGCGCGCGCTCAGGCAGCGCCGCAGACGGCTGCCCGGCCCGGCAGCATCTTCGTCGTCGACTCCCTCCAGGATGACGTGGACGATTTCCCGGGCGACGGCTTCTGTCACACCGACAGCAACCAATGCACCTTGCGCGCCGCCATCATGGAAGCGCAAAGCGCGGCTTTTCCGGGTTTCGACACCATCGAATTTAGCGAGAGCCTGCTGGGTGGCGTGATTGCGCTGAACGGGACGACCCTGCCGACCATCAGCGAGGATCTGCTGATCCAGGGTCCTGCTGCCGCTGACCTGGAGATCGACGCGGTTGGCGACAGTCGCCATTTCATCATCCAATCCGGCGCAACGGTCGAGATCGCCTCGCTGCATCTCAGCAGCGGCTACAGCGGCGTCGAGAGCAGCGGCGGATCAATCTACAACTCAGGGACGCTAACCCTCACTGGGGTGATCATCAGCAACAGCCAGGCCAGCAGCGATGGCGGCGCGGTCTATGGCGCCGCAGACAGCAGCACGGTCGTCCGGGGCCAGTCCAAAATCGGGCTGCCGGATATGGGCAACAGCGCTGGTTATGGGGGCGGCGTTTCCATCGGCGCTAACGCATCCCTGGTGATCGACGACAGCGCCGTCAGCTACAACAGCGCGGCTCACGACGGCGGCGGCATCTATAACTGGAGCGGGGACGCCACGGTCAAGAATGGCAGCCTGATCCAGGAGAACTACGCGGCCGAGCGCGGCGGCGGCCTCTACAACGAAGGCTCAGGCGACTTCAGGATCGTCGACAGCGCCATCGCCTACAATCAGACCGGCGGCGACGGCGGCGGCGCCTATAACCGCTACAGCGGGCTGACGCTGGTCAACACCACCGTCAGCGGCAACCGGGCCAACGGCAGCGGCGGCGGCGTTGTCGAGGAGTCGACCGACACACTACGCCTCTACAATGCGACCATCTCCGACAACGTAGCCGATGCTGACACCAATGGATCGGGCAACGGCGGCGGCCTGGTGGCGGGCGGTTCAATCTACGTCACTAACAGTATCCTGGCCGGCAATGCCGACCTCTCCACAGGGACAGAGGTTGAGGTGCATCCTGATTGCACGGTTTGGTTCTCACCGAGTGTCTTCGCCAACAGCTTCAACGTGGTCGGCAACAACGCCGGCTGCGAGGACATTTTCGTCGATGACGTCTCAGGCAACCAGGTCGGCAGCGCCATCAATCCCCTGAACCCCGGCCTCGGCTCACTCTCTGTGGACCAGAGCGGCGCGCTGACGCATCCCGTTTTGGCAGGCAGCCCGGCCCTGGATGCCGGCAACCCCGACGGCTGCCGTGAGGATGGCTCAGTGCTGATCCTGACAGACCAGCGCGGCATCGACCGGCCCCAGGGATCGCGTTGCGACGCAGGCGCCTACGAGGCGGCCTGGCCGTTCATCGCCGACCAGTCCTTCGATGTGACTGAGTTCAGCCCCAACGGCACGCTGGTGGGCGCCGTCCTGGCCGACGATCCCAACCTGGGATACTACGTGACGTTCGCCATCAGCGGCGGCAACGGCTCTGGCGGCGGCGCCTTCGCCATCGACGCAGAAAGCGGCGCGCTGACCGTGGCCGACAGCAGCCAACTTGACTCGCAGATCACCCTCTCGTTCGCGCTAAGCGTGACAGTCAGCAATGACATTGGCCTGACCGACACGGGCGTGGTCACCGTGGACGTGTTGACCGATCCGCTGATCGTGCGCAACACCGACGACAGCGGGATCGGTTCGCTGCGCAACGCCATCGTCTATGCCAACGAGACGCCGGGCACCCAAACGATCCGCTTCGCCATCCCCGGCGCCGGGCCGCACGTCATCATGCCGCAATCGCCGCTGCCCGGCATCGACAGAAGCGTGATCATCGACGGCGATACCCAACCCAGCGGCGCGGTGATCCTGGATGGCAGCGATTTTTACAGCGGGTTCAACGGCCTCGAGCTGTACACGCTCAGCATCACCGTGCGCGGCCTGACCATCCGCAACTTCGCGGGCAACGGCATCTACTGGACCTATCCTCTGGAGGCGCCAATGCCGCAGGGAGGACCGCCGCCCAACTATATCGAGAACAACGTCATCACCGGCAACGGCGGCAACGGGATTCAGATCGACAACACGGCCTACGTGCAGATCCGCTCCAACAGCATCTACGACAACGGCCTGCTGGGCATCGACCTGGGCGGCGACGGCGTGACGCCCAACGACATCGGCGACAGCGACGTGGGCGCCAACGACCTGCAGAACTTCCCGGTGCTGCTGCGCGCCATCCCCAACGGCAGCCAGACCATTGTAGAAGGCCGCCTCAACTCGTCACCCTCGCTGGATTTCGAGATCGAGTTCTTCGTCAACGACGCCTGTGACCTGAGTGGTCACGGCGAGGGCCAGACCCCGATCGGGACAACCACCGTGACTACCGACGAGAACGGCAATGGACGCTTCGATGTCGCCCTTCCCGTCGCGCTGAGCGATGGCCAGTTCATCACCGCCCTGGCCATCGACCCCTATGGCAACACCTCCGAGTTCGCCCAGTGCATCGTCACCGGCCCCGGCAACGACTCCTGGCCGCGCGCCTATCGCATGACGCTGGCCCGCAGCCCGCAAGCTCAAACCGCGACGATAAGCCATTACATCGATCTACTGGGCCAGTCGCGCTGGTACAAATTCGAGGTGGAGCCCGACTCGCAAGTGACGGTCAATCTCAGCAACCTGCCGGCCAACTACGATATCGTGGTCTACAAGGACATCGCCGCCGTCTTTGCGTCCATGACCGACCCACAGACTGACACTGATCTGAGTCGGCTGGGGGCTGAGTTTGCGCCGGATATGTTCGCGCCGGATATGTTCGCGCCGGACATGTTTGCACCCGACATGTTTGCGCCGGACATGTTTGCGCCGGACATGTTCGCGCCCGACATGTTTGCGCCCGACATGTTTGCGCCCGACATGTTCGCGCCCGACATGTTTGCGCCTGACATGTTCGCACCGGACATGTTCGCACCGGACATGTTCGCACCGGACATGTTCGCACCGGACATGTTCGCTCCCGACAACTTCGATCCCAACGTGTTCGTCGAGAACCCGCAGGCCTACTCCAGCGCCCAGTTGCGCAGCATCATCGCCTTCTCGGCCATGAAAGGTGTTGCCCCTGAGCGCGCCGTGGTGAACACCTGGACCAGCACAGGCGACTTCTACGTGCGGGTGCGCGGCCGCAATGGCGTCTCGAGCCTGGAGGCCCCCTTCCAGCTCAACGTCACCATTCAGCGCGGCCTGTGCCAGAACCTGGATACGACGCTCGTCCCGACCAGCCTGACCGGCGTGGCCGGCTCCTACAAGACCTTGATCATGGTGGATGAGGCCCGCTTGGAGGAGCGCTATCCCGGCCAGGCGCCGGCGTTGCTGGCCAAACTGCAAACGCTGGCGGCCCGGCCCGAGGTTGCAGGCCAGATCGTCTTCGTCAACCAGGACGCACGCGTCGCCGCCGCCAACGCTCAGGCCGATGAACCGGCAAGGGTGAACTGCCCCGAGGCCAAGAACCTGGTGGCTGATGCCATCCGGCAGGTGGTGCAGCGCTATCGGGCCGTCAACCCGCTGGAATACATCGTCATCGTCGGCAACGACGACATCATCCCCTTCTTCCGCACGCCCGACCGCGCGCTGCTGGCGCCGGAGAGCAACTACGTGCCGCCGGTCTTCAACCTGACGGCCTCCCAGGCCAGCCTGAAGCTGGACTACACGCTGTCGCAGGATGCCTATGGCAGCCTGTATGACGTGTCCTTCAAGAGCCACTTCATTCCGACGCCCGACCTGGCGGTAGGCCGTCTGGTGGAAACGCCGGGCGAGATGATGACGGTGGTGGATGCTTACCTGGCCACGCCCAATGGCGTCGTGCAGCCCGGCTCGGCCTTCGTCAGCGGCTACGATTTCCTGGCCGAGTCGGCCGAGGCGGTGCAGGCCGAGCTGGAGGCCGGCATCGGCCAGCCGGCCAGCACGCTGATTGCCCCGCGCGGCCAGGCGCCCCAGGATCCTAACGCCTGGACAGGCGACGATCTGATTGCGGCCTACCTGAGCCAACGCTACGACCTGGCCTTCCTGGCCGGCCACTTCAGCGCCAGCAGCGCGCTGGCGGCCGACTTCACGACGCGCATGACCACCGATGACCTGCTGGCTTCCCCAGTGGACTTTGCCAACGCGATCGTCTTCAGCGCGGGCTGCCATTCCGGCTACAACATCGTCAACCGCGACGGTGTGCCGCTGGTCACGCGCGAGCCGGACTGGGCGCAGGCCTTTGCCACGAGAGGCGCAACCCTGATTGCTGGCACTGGCTACCAATACGGCCACACGGACTTCATCGCCTACAGCGAGCAGATCTATCTCAACTTCAGCAAGCAGTTGCGCTACGGCGCTGGGCCGGTCTCCATCGGCAAGGCGCTGGTGGCGGCCAAGCAAACCTACCTGGCTGACACGCCGATCCTGCGCGGCATCGATGAGAAGTCAGTGCTGGAGACCACGCTGTTCGGCCTGCCCATGTTGGCAGTCGACCTGCCCACCGGCCGCATCGATCCCCCCAGCGACCCGCCCGTGGTCGGCGCTACCACCGGCTACAGCGTCGACCCTGGGCTAACCCTCGGCCTGCGCTTTGCCGATCTGGCAATCAACCCGACGTTGACCCCGGCTACACGGTCGCTGGTCAACACCAACGCGCTAACCCAGACGATCGTGGCCACCTACCTGGTGGGCGGCGACGCGCTGATGCTTAACCCGACGGAGCCGGTGTTGCCGCTGATTAAGCGCAACGTCAGCGTGCCGGGATCGGTGCTGCGCGGCGTCGGCTTCCGCCAGGGTACGTACAGCGACCTGTTCGACGTGATTCCACTGACCAGCGCGGCTGCCACCGAAGTACGCGGCATCCAGTTCCCCTTCCGGTCACAGGCCTTCTATCCCACCCGCGCCTGGAACACCAACTACTTCGACGTGCTGGCCAATGGGCCGGTGGACGGCGTCACCAGGCTGATGGTGATCCCGGCGCAGTTCCGCGGCGACGGGCTGACCGAGATCGACGGCACATTGCGCCATTACAGCGCAATGGACTTCCGTCTCTTCTACAGCGACAATGTCACCACCTACCCGCGCAGCGGCGCCGCGTCGCCGGCCGCCAACACACCGGCGCTGGCCGCGCCGCCGGCCATTGTTCAGGTGACGGCGATCACGTCCACTACCAGCATTACATTCAACATCAGCGTCACCAGCGACCCGTCCGTCGGTGTGCAGGCGGTCTGGGTGACATACACCGGCGCCGCCGGCCCCTTCTACGGCAGTTGGCAGTCGCTCGACCTGACGCAAAACCCGCTGGACTCAACGCTGTGGAGCGGTGCGTTGGCCTTGCCGGGCGGTCAGAACTGGCAGGATGTGCGCTTCATCGCCCAGGCCGTCAACGGTGTGGGGCTGGTCACCATGGTCACCAACTTTGGCGACTACTTCATCCCTGGCGTCGATCCGGGCCAGTCGTCCGGGGCAACTCAGCCGACCAACCTGGCGCTGCTGGCGCCGCCGGCCAGCGGGCCGTACGGCACGCCGGCCACGTTCAGCGCTCAGTTGACGGAAGCAGCCTCGGTTTCGCTGCGTTTCTCCTCAACCGAGGGCGGCGGCGCCGGCGTACCTGGCCAGATCGTGGAGTTCGGGCTGGGATCCCAGCGACGCCAGGCATTGACCGACGCCAACGGCGTGGCTACCGTGCAATTCCCGCTGGTCGGCCTGGTGCAACCAGACCTGCTGCGGGTCAGCTTCGCCGGCAGCAGCGATTACAAACAGTCTGCGGTTCAGACGCCTTTTACCATCGTCAAACAGAGCACCTCGCTAACGGTCGGTCCGACGCCGGCCGCCGGCCAGTACAGCGATGACACCAACCTGCAGGCTACCCTGCTGGCTGGCGTCGACCGGCCCATGGCGCAGCGATCGGTCTTCTTCGTCGCCGGCGCGCTGGCCGAAACGCTCTCAGCCACCTCCAGCGTCATCACCGATTACGCTGGCCGCGCGCCGGCCGGGCCTATCAACCTGCCGGCCGGCAGCTATCCGGTGACCGTCTACTTCCTGGGCGTGATCCCGGTGGGCGGCGGCGATACGGTCACGCTGGAGGACAGCCGCTTCCTGGCGTCCACCGGCGTGGGTGCGTTGCAACAGACGGCCGAGAATGCCGAGGTCGCCTACACCGGCGATATGATCTTCCCCAGCGGCCAGCCGCTGCATCTGACGGCCCAGGTGGTCCAGGAAGACGACGGCATGCCAGGCGACCTGGCACGGGCTCAGGTGCGCTATCTGCTGCTGGACAGCAACAGCCAGGTGGCGGCTGACGTGACTGGCGCGGTGGACGCAGCAGGCAACTCCACGGCCAACGCGGCGAGCCTGCCGCCAGGCGACTATCTGCTCACAGTGCAAGTGGTGGGCGGCTACTTCACCTCGCCCGCCAGCCAGCCAGTCGCCATTCAGGTGCTGCCGCCGACAGCGGTAACGCTGGACACGCTGACTGCGCAGGCCAGCCAAAGCGCTACCGTGTGGTTAGGCGCTCTGCTGGCAATCGCAGCGCTGGCGCTGGCCGCGCTGGCCGCACGGCGCCGGGCGCAGCAGCCGAGCGCGTAACGACCTCCGCTGGAATTGCTCCACAAGCAACAGCGTGAGTGTGCAGATCCTTTCGTGATCCTGAGGGCGTCTTCGCCTGCCCCGGCGAAGACGCCTCTCGATCATTGATCAGAATCCTTTCGACTATAGTCTATGGAATCACCCAGCGTATACATCCCGATGGACCGGCGTCAGGCGCTGGCGCAGGGCAAGAGCCTGCCTGAGCGCGTCCAGGGCACGGCGTTGTTCGCCGACATCTCTGGCTTTACCCCGCTGACCGAGACCCTGGCGCGCGAGCTGGGGCCACAGCGGGGCAGCGAGGAGATCACGCGCCACCTGAACCTGGTCTACGATGCCGTCATCGCCGAGGTGCATGGCTATGGCGGCAGCGTCATTGGCTTCAGCGGCGACGCGATCACCTGCTGGTTCGACCAGGACAACGGGCTGCGCGCCGTGGCCAGCGGCCTGGCCATGCAGGAGGCCATGGCCCGTTTTGCCCAGGTGACGGCGCCGTCGGGTAAGACGATGCCGCTGGCCATCAAGACATCTATCGCCTGTGGACCAGCGCGACGCTTCCTGGTAGGCAACCCGGAGCAGGGGCTGGTGGAGGTGCTGGCCGGACAGACGCTGAACCGGCTGGCGCAGGTGGACCATCACACCCAAGGCGGCGAGGTGGTGCTGGACACCGTGACAGCCATCGCGCTGGGCGACCAGGTGCGGGTGGCCTACTGGCGCAACGACCAAGAGCGAGCGTGCGCCTACGCCGTGGTCGACGGCCTCAAGCGGCCGGCGCCGGCCTCAGCCTGGCCGCCCCTGGCCGAACACGCAACCCACGACGCGATCGCCCGCCCCTGGCTGCTGCCGCCGGTTTATGAACGGCTGCGCAGCGGCCTGGGCGAATTCCTGGCCGAGCTGCGGCCGGCCGTGTCGCTGTTCATGTCCTTCACTGGCATCGATTACGATCACGACCCGGATGCCGAGCGCAAGCTGGATCGCTTCATCCGAGAGGTGCAGACGATCCTGAACCAATATGAGGGCACCCTGATCCAGTTGACCATCGGCGACAAGGGCAGCTATCTTTATGCCGCCTTCGGCGCGCCGGTGGCCCACGAAGACGACGCGCTGCGCGCGGCCTCCACGGCGTTGGCGCTGCGTGACCTGGCGCGTCGCCTGGACTTCATCGACCAGACCGGAGTGGGCATTGCGCAGGGCCGCATGCGTACCGGCGCCTACGGCGGCAGCACCATGCGCACCTATGGCGTGTTGGGCAACGCGACCAACCTGGCGGCCCGGCTGATGCAAGCGGCTGCCCCCGACCAGATCCTGGTCAACGATGCGGTCTTTCAGGCCATCGGCGACGCGCTGGACTGGCAAACGCCGCCCCCGATCCAAGTCAAGGGACGCAGCGAGCCGGTGGTCATTCACAGCCTGCTGGGCGAGCGTCAACGGCGGGCGCTGCGTTCCCTGTTCGATGCCCTGGACGAGACGCCGCTGGTTGGCCGCGAGCAGGAGTTGGCCCTGCTGGTCCAGGAGATGGAGCAGGCGGCTGGCGGCCACGGCCAGATCGTGGGCCTGACCGGCGAGGCCGGCATGGGCAAATCGCGCCTGGTGGCGGAGGCCGTGCGGCTGGCCAGCCAGCGCGGTTGGCTGCACTACGGCTGCGAATGCTCGTCCTATGGCATCAATACCAGCTACCACGCCTGGCACACGATCTGGTGGCACTTCTTCGAGCTGGATCCTGCCTGGCCGCTGGCAACCCAGGTCGAAGCGTTGCAGCGGCAGTTGGATCGCATCGATCCCGCGCTGACGCCCCGTCTGCCGCTGCTGGGGGCCGTGCTCAACCTGCCCATCCCCGACAACGACCTGACCGCCTCGTTCGACGCCAAGCTGCGCAAGTCATCGCTGGAGGCGCTGTTAGTGGAGTGCCTGCGCGCCCGCAGCCAACAAGCCCCCCTGCTGTTGATCTCCGAGAACTGCCAGTGGCTCGATCCGCTCTCCTATGACCTGCTGGAGGTGGCGGCGCGCGCGATTGTTACCATGCCTGTGCTGTTGCTTTTGGCCTACCGCGAGCCGCAGTTGGCCTACTTGATGGAGCCGCGCATCAGCGGGCTGGACCACTACACCGAACGCGAGTTGGCGCCCTTTAGCGCCGAAGAGGCCCAGGCGCTGATTACGCTCAAACTGAACCAGGCGCATGGCGCGGCGCTCTCGATCCCCTCTGAGTTGGTCGAGCGCGTTGCAGAGCGCGCCGGCGGCAACCCCTTCTTCATCGACGAGCTGCTGACCTATCTTCAGTCACAAGGCATCGATCCCCAGGACGAGGCTGCGCTGGCCAGGCTCGACCTGCCCACCAGCTTGCAAAGCCTGATCCTGAGCCGCCTGGACCAATTGACTGACAGTCCACGCATCACCCTCAAAATCGCCAGCGTGGTCGGCCGCTCCTTCGAAGCGGCCACCCTGTGGGGCTACTATCCGTCCCTGGGCAGCGAGCAGCAGGTCAATGAGAGCCTGCGCAGCCTGGAGCAGGCCGACCTGACCATCCAGGAAGCGCCGGAGCCGGAGCTAACCTACGCCTTTCGCCAGATTTTGACCCAGGAAGTGTCCTACGAGAGCCTGCCCTTCGCCACTCGGGCGGTGCTGCACGAACAGCTAGGCCAGTTTTTCGAGCACGCCTACGCCGATCAACTGGACCAGCACCTGGACCGGCTGGCCTATCACTACGGCGCCAGCCAGAACTCCGCTAAGAAGCGCGAGTATCTGCTGAAGGCTGCCCGCCGGGCCCAACAGGTCTACGCCAACACGGCCGCTATCGACTACTATCGCCGTGTCCTCCCGCTGCTGGCCGATGCTGAGCAGCCGCACGTTCTGTTGGACCTGGGGCGCGTGCTGGAGTTGGTGGGCCGCTGGGATGAGGCCAAGCAAGCATACGAACAAGCGCTGGATCTGGCCAGGCGACAGAACGACGGCGTGACCCAAGCCTGGTGTGAAAGCGAGATTGGCGAGCTGCTTACCAAGCAAGGCCAGTACGCCGAGGCATCTGTCTGGCTAGAGCGTGCTCGCAACGGCTTCGAAGCGGTCGATTACCGCCCAGGAGTTGCCGAGACCTTACAGCACAAGGGGACACTGTTGGCCCGCCAGGGAGACTACGAGGGATCAGTACAGTCGTATCAAGCCAGCCTCCGCTTGCGTCAAGCGCTGGATGATCCCTATAGCATCGCTAACTTGCTGAACAACATGGCCATCGTGGCTCGCTTCCGCCAGGACTTTGCCACTGCACGTTCGTTGAACGAAGAAGCGCTGGCAATCCGTGAGCGCTTGGGCAATCGCTGGGCCATTGGCATGTCCCTCAACAACCTCGGCAATCTGGCGCTCAGCCAGGGAGACGTCAGCGAGGCGCGCATGCGCATGGAACAAGCGCTGGCTATCTGGCGCCAAATCGGCGAGCGTTGGGCCCTGGCCAACACCCTCACCGGATTGGGCGACGTGGCTGCCGAAGAAGGCGACTACGAAAGCGCGCGCCGCTACTTCAGCGAAAGCTTGACGATCAACCAGGAGCTCAACGACAGGCTGGCGTTGGCTTATCTGTTTGAGGCCCTGGGCTGCCTGGCGGCTTTGCAGGCTGCGCCGCGGCGGGCGTTGCGTCTGACCGCTGCCGCGTCGGCGCTGCGTGCGTCAATCGGGGCGCCGCTGTCGCCGGCTGAGGCGACGCGGCTTCAGGAGCGATTGGCCTCCGCCCGCCAGCAACTGAGTCCGGAAGACCAGCAGATGCAAGAGACGCAAGGGCGGTCCTTGTCCTTCGAGCAAGCGATCGAATTGGCGACCCACTGGACGGAGAACTAACGCGCATGGATGCACATCCCCCCGCCGAGGATGCGGAGTTGGCGCTGGCCGACAAGGCCAATATTCTGAAATCAGTAAGCATCTTCTTTGAAACCCCACCCGACATGTTGATCGAGGTGGCCGATCTGCTGGAAGAGATCACGGTCAAACCAGGTCAGACTATCTTCGAGAAGGGCGACATGGGCGCCTCGATGTATATCGTGGTCGATGGCTCGGTGCGGGTCCACGACGGCGAGATGACGCTGAACTTCCTGGCAGCGCGCGATGTGTTTGGCGAGATGGCCGCGCTGGACCCAGAGGCGCGCAGCGCCTCGGTGACAGCAGTGCAGGACACCCGCCTCTTTCGTCTGGAAGCGCAGCCCTTTCACCAACTGCTCAGCCGTTCGCCGGAGATCGCGCTCGGCCTGATCCACATCTTGTGCCAGCGACTGCGCGAGCGGGTGACTGACATGAAAGAGGACTACCTCTACTTGCAGCAGTTCGCCAAGGTCACATCGGCCGCGGCAGCGGTCGAAGCGGGCGTCTATGTGCCCGAGGCGCTGGACGATGTGGCGCTGCGCAGCGATGCCCTGGGCCAACTGGCGCGCGTCTTTCAGCGCATGGTGCGCGAGGTCTATGCCCGCGAGGAGAGCCTGAAGCGCCAGGTGGCCGAGCTGCGCATCGAGATCGACGAGGCCAAAAAAGCCCAGCAGGTGGCGGAGATCACCGAAACGGACTATTTTCAGCAACTGCAGCAGAAGGCGCTCGACTTTCGCAAGCGCGCAGTTGAGACATGACAGCCATGCTGGGGCCGCGACGCCAGTGCTGCCCATCGCCCCTGGGCTGTTGCCGACGACGACCGATTCCAACGATGGAAGGAATGAGCACCCTTGGATTATCATCCAGACTTCGATCAAGCCAGGCGCTATGTGATCAAGCGCCTGGAGCTGGAACTTCCGCCCCAGCGAGTCTACCACAACGTGGCTCACACGCGCGACGAGGTGGCGCCGGCGGCTGAACGCCTGGCCGTCGCCGAGGGGATCGAGGGCGAGGCGCTGCTGTTGGTATGCACGGCGGCCTGGTTCCATGACCTCGGTTTCATCCAGCAGGGCCCGGATCACGAAGTCATCGGCGCCCAGATCGCCGCGCAGGTGCTGCCGCGCTTTGGCTACAGTTCGGAGCAAATCACCGCGATTCGCGGCATGATCATGGCCACGCGGCTGCCGCAGTCGCCCTGTACGCTGCTGGAGCAGATCATCGCCGACGCCGACCTGGATTTATTGGGCTGTGACGACTTCATTACGCGCAACGACGACTTGCGTGCGGAGATGGCAACCTACGGCCAGACCATGACCGACGAAGCCTGGTATGCCAGCCAATTGGAGTTTTTGCAGGGACACCGTTATTTCACGGCTGCGGCCGACGCGCTGCGCGCGGCTGGCAAAGTCAAAAACGCGCAGTGGCTGCATCAGCAGTTGGCCAGGCTGGGCGTTGGAAACCTGTAGACAGAAGGAGAATCTATGGCGAGTGAGCGATGGCTGCCCCCGCGTTTGCATACGGCCAACGCCGGGGAGCATGAACGGAAGGTCACGTGGTTGGAGTTGTTCTACGACCTGGTCTACGTGGCTGCAATCATTCAATTGGGCAATACCCTGAGCAACGACGTCTCATGGGGCGGCTTCATCCGCTTCGTGGCGCTGTTCATCCCCATCTGGTGGTCGTGGACGGGCATCACCTTCTACGTCAACCGCTTCGTGGTCGACGACTTAGCGCATCGCTTGCTGATCTTCACGCAGATTGGCTTTATCGCTATTCTGGCCATGAGCACTCAGGACGCGTTCGGCGCGTTGGGCCAGCAGTTCGTCCTGGCTTACGTGGGCATCCGGGCAGTCCTGATCGTGCTCTATGCGCGCGCCTACCGCCATGTGCCGGCCGGCCGGCCGCTGACCCGCCGCTACGCCATCGGCTTCAGCCTGGCGGCGGTTATCTGGTTGGTTTCGGCCTTTGTGCCGCCGCCAGCGCGCTACGTGCTGTGGTTGCTGGCCATGACAGCCGACTTTGCTGTGCCCCTCACATCCCGCCAGCTGAACGCGCTGCTGCCGCCCGACGTGCCGCACATGGCCGAGCGCTACGGCCTCTTCACCATCATCGTCATGGGCGAGGCCTTCGTCAAGGTGGTCAGCAGCGCGCCGGTCGATCCGTTGACGCTACAACCGCTGCTGCTGGGCGCGTTGGGATTGTTGATCGCGGGCGCGGTCTGGTGGCTTTACTTCGACGACGTGGCCGGCTCGCCCGTCAAGCCCACCGGCCGCGCGCCCTACGTCTGGATCTATTCCCACCTGCCGCTGGCCATTGGCCTGACCGCGTTCGGCGTGGGCATGAAGAAAGTGATCTTCCTGCACGGCGGCGAGGTGTTGCCGGAAAAGTACCGCCTGCTGCTGGGCGGCGCGCTGGTGCTCTACCTGGTGTTCGGCATGTTGATCGACCTGGTGACGACGCGCAGCCACAACACCCGTCCCCCCCGCACGCGCGCTGCCTGGCGCTTCGGCGCCGCCGCAGTTGTTGGCGTCGTGACCGTGCTGGGTGCAAGCTTGCCCCCCGTGCTCTTCATGGCCATCCTGGCCGCCGCTTATGTCGTCCCGATTGCGGTCGATCTGACACAACAGGCAGACGAGGAAGAGATGCCTCATGGACCCCATCTTCCCTCCTAACCCAGAAGGGCTGCCTCGCACGCCGTGGGGCCAACCTCAAGAACGACGGCCTGATCCGGTCGGCCAGATGAGCACACACCGGGTCGAGGCGCTGGCCGACGGCGTGTTCGCCATCATCATGACCCTGTTGGTGTTTGGCATCCAGGTGCCTGAAGTGCCAGCCGACCAACTGCCGGCCGCGCTGCTGGAGTTGCTGCCCAACCTGGAGGGCTACCTGATCAGCTTCGTGCTGCTGGGCATCTACTGGGTCGGCCACCGCAACCAGTTCAACTTCATTCGCCGCGCCGACCAGAATCTGCATTGGCTTAACATCCTCTTCTTCGGGCTGTCTGGCCTGGTGCCATTTTTCACCGGCCTGGTAGCGCGCTATCCTGGCGTGCTGCTGGTCGAGGCGCTGTACGGCGCAAACCTGGTGCTCATCGGCTTGGCGCTCTTCTTGCACTGGAGCTACGCCACCAGGAACCGCCGGCTGGTCGATCCGGATATCCCGCGCGCGGCGATTCGCATCGGCAAGCAGCGCAGCTTGCTGGCGCCGGCCTGCTACCTGGTCGCCATCCTGGTTGGCCTGATCAACCCCCGCCTGAGCCTCACGGTCTACGCCCTGGTGCCGCTGCTCTACATCTTTCCTGGCTTGCAGCACTTCTGGACCTACCTGGCCCATCGCTAGAAACGGATATCCTGCCAACCATGCTGAATTTTGCGCCTGTTCGCGACAAAACTATCACCATCGACCGGCTGTGCGCCGAACTGAACGTCGAGGACCTGCGCCGTCTCACCCACGAGATGGTCGACTCCATGCAGAGCCTCATCGCAGGCTGCAGCGACGCCGACGTGATCTTCGTGCCCGACGATCCGGGAGCTGAGGACACCTATGCCAGTGACCCCGACGAGGTGTCGTTGGCCTGGACGCTGGGCCATGTGATCGTCCACACCACAGCTTCGGCCGAGGAAGCGGCCTTCCTGGCGGCCGAGCTGGCGCGCGGCGTACCGTTTCGTGAGGGACGCTCGCGCTACGAAGTGCCCTGGCCCACGGTGATGACCATCGAGCAGTGCCGCCGACGGCTGGAGGAGAGCCGGCGCATGCGGCTGGCCAGCCTGGACCTGTGGCCCTCTCCGCCCCACCTCGACAACCTCTTCAGCGCCCGCAGCGGCGCGCGCTACAACGCCATCGTGCGCTTCGTCTTGGGCCTGTCCCACGACGACAGCCATCTGGGGCAGATTGCGCAGATCGTGCGGCAGGCACAGGGCCGGGCAGACAGGTAGGCAAGTAAGCAAGTAGACAAGGTTCTTGTGCCTTTCTTTGCGGTCTTGGCGCCTTTGCGTGAGCCCAAATCCGTGGGATTTGTTCAAAATGGGTTGAGCCTGCGTAGGACGATTTTCCAAATCGTCCGCCTCACGGCCGCAAGAACGGACGATTTGGAAAATCTTCCTACGAGCCGGAGGGGGACTCAACCTACTTTGAACACACCCAAATCCGTGAAGTTCAGAGACTGCGTCAAATGGAGATGACCGTGGATCAGATCATTTTACGCGATGCGGCCGAAGCCGACTTTGCCCGCATCGCCGAGTTGATCAGCGCCACACAGCCGGAACCCATCACCGAAGCCGATGTGCTGGAGTGGGAACGGCGCGTGCTGGCAGGGCAAATCCGGCGGCGTATGGTTGCCGTGGACGAGGCGGGCCAGGCGGCCGGCTACAGCATCGTCCAGCATAGCGAGTCGATGGGCGAGGGCCGCTTCTACCTGTGGCTGACGGTAGACCCAGCGCAGCGCAATCGGGGCCTGGGTAGGCGGATCTACGACAAGGCGCTTGACTTCGCGTTGGCCCAAGGAGCCAGCATGGTGGAGAGCGAGGCGCGCGAGGATTGCGTTGCGGGCCTGCGCTTCGCTGAACAACGAGGCTTCGCCGTCAACCGGCGCTTGTTCGAGTCGGCTATCGACCTGGCGAGCTTCGACGAAACCCCTTTTGACGGACTGGTGGAGGCAGTGCAGGCGGGAGGCATCCGCTTTCAGTCGCTGGCTGACGTGGACATGGACCCCGGCTACTTTCGCCAGCTCTACGAAGCAAACGATCGGGCTGTGGCCGATGATCCAGGCTCAACCAGCGGCTATGTGTCGTTCGAGGACTTCCAAAAGATCCTCCTGACCGCCTCATGGTTCGATCCGCGCGGCCAGATCATGGCGCTGGATGCGGCCAGCGGCGCGGTCATTGGGCTGGCCGCCGTCGGCTTCTTCCAGCACACCAACCGGGCCTACAACATGATCACCGGCGTCGATCGGGCTTACCGCGGCCGCAAGATTGCGCTGGCTCTTAAGTTGCTGACTATCCGCTATGCCAAAGAAAAAGGCGCGTCCAGCATCGTTACAGACAACGACTCACAGAACGCGCCCATGCTGGCCATCAACCGCAAGCTCGGCTATCAACCGCGGCCGGGCATCTTTCGTTTGGTCAACCAGCTATGACTAGGCCTCGGCTGGTTTGAACTGCAAGGCGGCCGAGTTGATGCAGTAGCGCAGGCCGGTGGGCTGTGGGCCGTCGTCGAAGACGTGGCCCAGGTGCCCGCCGCAGCGGCTGCACACCACCTCGGTGCGGATCATAAAATGGCTGATATCGCGCTTGGTCTCCACCGCATCGGGCTGGGCGGGCTCCCAGTAGCTGGGCCAGCCTGAGCCGGATTCGTACTTGCTATCAGAGCTGAACAGCTCCTGGCCGCAGGCCGCGCACAGATAGGCGCCGGCCGCCTTGTTGTGGTAGTACTGGCCGGTAAAGGCACGCTCCGTGCCCTTTTGGCGCAGCACCTGATATTGCTCCGGGGTGAGTTCTTGCCGCCACTCGGCATCGCTCTTGTTGATCTTCGCTGATGACATCGAACTATCCTCTCGTAGATGGGGCCGCTATCCTGCGAAACCGATACGGCTGTGCGTGCCGTCGCAGAAGGGCTTGTTGGCTGAGCCGCCGCAGCGGCAGAGCGAGACGCGGTTGCCGCGGTAGATGGTGCGTCCATCGCCGCTCAGCAGCTCGAAATCCCCTTCCAGACGCAAGGGTCCCTGCGCGCTCGGGGTGACGCGCAGCTCGGCCGTGCTGTCGGTCACTTCGACCGCGCGCACCTTGTTCTCACCCAGACTGCTGCTGGCGGTAAAGCCGACCGCGCGGTGGCTGTTGTCGCAAAAGGGCTTGTGGCTGGACGCGCCGCAGCGGCACAGGGCCATGCGCGTGTCCTTCAGCACGCCGCCATCGGCCAACGTCACCGCCACGTCGCCGCGCAGGTAGAGCGGACCGTTGAGCCGCACCTGCACGCTGTTGGCGGCGGGAAGCGGTTCAGCCGGGCCGCCGTCCTTGCGCTCGAAGTGCAGCGCGCCGGTCGGGCAGCGCATCACAACCTCGGCCACCTGGTCAGCCGCGGCGTTGGCCGGCTGGATCCAGGGCCGCTGGCCGGTGTCAAAAACCTGCGGCAGGCCGCGGATGCATTCTGCCGCATGAACGCAGCGCGCCGCGTCATAGGTGACGACGATCTCGTCGCTCCAGTACTCCTTCACCTGTGCCATGATGCACTCCTTCGGTCGGTCACTACAACGGTCACGTGATGGCCGGCGCTTGACGCAAATAGATGTCGTCGGCCAGCTGCTGCAACACAAACGCGGCCACATCGGCGCGCGCGACTTGCCCGGCGCTAACAGCCGGTGGTGTACCTGGCAAGCATCATCTTCGCGCACGCAACGCTTCAGAACTATAAGCCCGCCAACAAACCTCCTGTTTCCAATCTGTTGGGTCGCCATCGACGAGCTGCTGGCCGCTCAGGCCAGCTTCAGCGCCATCGCGCACGCGACCTTGCGCCGGGCGTAACTGGCTAGAGCAGCGCACCTCTGAAAAACTGCGAATGACGGGAAGAGCGGATACTGGGTGCCGACAATGCAAAAAGGACGGGTGTGCTTGCCGTTCTATCGCTCGGCCTGCACACCCGCCTTCTGTTGAAGGTACCTGGTATCGTGTCAATGCTCATTTGAGGAGTAGGCGTCCCCAGACGCCGGGTTCGCATGTGGGCATGCGAACTCCTCAAATCATGATTGACGCAACACTAGTTGAGATTACTCAGCCGCACGAAGGTGCGGCGTGGTTCTCACGGTTAGTTCACGCCAGCCAGGACTTTGTCGGCCTGCGCTTTGGACGTTGCGCCTGAGCGCAGCGCGCCGGAGGCAGAGGGCTCCTGCACAGATTCGGGCTGCTGAACGAACTCAGCCTCGATCTCGATGCTGATTTCCTTGCCCACCAGCCAGCCGCCAGTCTCCAGAGCCACGTTCCAGGTCAAGCCCCATTCCTCGCGGTCGATCTTGGTCTTGGCCTCGAAGCCGGCAGAGGTGGTGCCCCAGGGGGACTTAGACATGCCCAGGTAAGTCACATCCAGCACGACCGGCTTGGTCACCTCGCGGATGGTCAGGTCGCCGTACAGCTTAGCCGTCTTGTCGCCTGTGCGCTCGACCTTGGTGCTCTTGAAGACCATCTCCGGGTAGACGTCGGCGTTGAAGAAATCGGCTGACCTGAGATGGGCGTCGCGCTTCTCGTCCTTGGTGAAGATGCTGGCCGTCTGGATGCGGGCCTCGACGGAAGCGGCTTCCGGCTGCTCGGGGTCCAGGTTGAAGTCAACGCTGAAGTTCTGGAATTCGCCGCGGGTCTTGGCCAACATCATGTGGCGAGCGACGAAGTTGATACTGGTGTGGGAAGCATCGGTTGTCCAAAGCATGGGTAGGGTCTCCTTAATTGGTTGATTGGTTGATTGGTTGATTGGTTGATTGGTTGATTGGTTGATTGGTTGATTGGTTGATTGGTTGATTGGTTGATTGGTTGATTGGTTGATTGGTTGATTGGATACAATTGTTTGTGTTACTAACTATAATCATTCTACATCAAATTATATTGTATCGAAAGTTATGATGCTTACAATTAGGACATCAAACCCCATTCAGGAGAAAAGAAACCGCCATCATCTGGGAATGATGGCGGTGCATGGGTCGTGTCGGGTTCAAACAGTCAGACGATCACATGTTTCCGATCAAGGCCTGCCCAAACTGGCTGCACTTGACCTCGGTCGCGCCTTCCATCAGGCGGGCGAAGTCGTAGGTGACGATCTTCTGGCTCAAGGTTTTCTCCACAGCCTGGATGATCAAGTCAGCAGCTTCGTGCCAGCCCAGGTGGCGCAGCATCATCTCGCCGCTGAGGATCACCGACGAGGGGTTGACCTTGTCCAGGCCAGCGTACTTGGGCGCCGTGCCGTGGGTGGCCTCGAACACCGCGCGGCCGGTAACGTAGTTGATGTTGGCGCCGGGAGCGATGCCGATGCCGCCCACCTGCGCGGCCAGCGCGTCGCTGATGTAGTCGCCGTTGAGGTTGAGCGTGGCCAGCACGTCGTACTCGGCCGGTCGGGTCAGGATCTGCTGCAACATGGCGTCGGCGATCATGTCCTTGACCACGATGCCGTCGGGCAGCACGTGCCAGGGGCCGCCGTCCAGCGGCACAGCGCCGAACTCCTCGGCCGCCACCTTGTAGCCCCAGCCCATGAATGCGCCCTCGGTGAACTTCATGATGTTACCCTTATGCACCAGGGTCACGTTGCGGCGCTTGTTGTCGATGGCGTACTGAATGGCCGCGCGCACCAGGCGGCTGGTGCCCTCCTCGCTGACCGGCTTGATACCGATGCCGCTGCTCTCGGGGAAGCGGATCTTGCTGACGCCCATCTCGCGGCGCAGGAAGTCGATGACCTTGACCGCCCCCTCGCTGTAGGCTTCCCACTCGATGCCGGCGTAGATGTCCTCGGTGTTCTCGCGGAAGATCACCATGTCCACCAACTCCGGCTGCTTGACCGGGCTGGGCACGCCGTTGAAGTACTGCACCGGCCGCACGCAGGCGTACAGGTCCAGCCGCTGGCGCAGCGCCACGTTGATGCTGCGGATGCCGCCGCCCACCGGCGTGGTCAGCGGCCCTTTGATGGCCACGATGTACTCGTCAATGGCATCCAGCGTCTCCTGCGGCAGCCAGATCACCTCGCCGTAGACGTCGTTGGCCTTGTCGCCGGCGTAGACCTCCATCCAGGCGATCTTGCGCTGGCCGCCGTAGGCTTTCTCAACGGCCGCGTCCAGCACCGGCTGGCTGGCGGCCCAGATATCGACGCCCGTGCCGTCGCCCTCGATAAAGCAGATGATGGGGTTGGGCGGGACGTGCAGCTTGCCGTCTTCAAGCGTGATCTTCTCGCCCTCGGCGGGCACTACGATTTTGTCGAAAGGCATTGTGTTCGTGGAACTCCTTGAAAATTGATTTGCTGTGGATCGTGTATTTCAATCAACCTCGAACAGTGTGCGAGGTAGTCCGGACTGCCGGATGATGCCTGCCAGGGTTCCCGTGTTGAGCTCGGCATGATCTGGTACTGGCACGGTTATTGTCGTGCGGCCGTCCTTCTTCCGCATGATCATATGGCTGCCCTTTCTTCGCACTTGTACAAAGCCGTGTTCAGCCATAATCCTGCACGTATCCCGGCCTGAGAGACGACGCAGTTTAGGCATGGCTCATGCTTGCTTTTTGTAAAGAGCGAGATGCCGTAGATGGCATTAGGGGCATAATGGGCATCACGTAGGTCTCTGTCTTAAGCCTGCGACGGATCTCCGAGGAAGACGCAACCTCCAAGAAACCCTCGACCGCTTCGACCAGGTTCAGTCGGGCGGATTCGACGGTATCTCCTTGGCTCACAACGTCGAACTCGGGGCATGTTGCAACATAGCTGTCCCCTTCACGCTCGATGACCGCCGTTAGCTGTAGCATTTTGTTCATGATCGGGATCCTTCTACTACTCACCGCCAAACAAAAAAGGGCTGGCAGATCAGCCAGCCCAATTGTACAACAAACGCGGGGATCGCACAAAGCAACAGGCCGAGTCTACTGGCTGGCCTGCCACTGCGCCGAGCTGGGATAGAACAGCGGCTGGCCGAAGCGGTCGACGCCGTACTCGCCGATCATCTTCTGCACCTCCACCGAGGTCAGCCATTCCACGAACTGCGCGGCCAGGTCAGCGTTGACGTTAGGATGCACCTCCGGATTGACTGCCAGCACGCCGTAGGGGTTGAGCAGCACCTTGTCCTGGTTTTCGGCTAGGTTCTCGCCGCCCACCAGGATCGCCAAGTCGGGCAGCGCGTCGCGCATGGCGAGATAGGTGCCGCGGTCGGTCAGCGTGTAGGCGCCAGCCTCGTTGCTGAAGACCAGCGTATCGCCCATGCCCTGGCCCAGCGAGTTGTACCAGCCCGACTCGGCCGTGGGCGTGAAAGGGATCGAGGCCCAGATGGCCAGTTCCTTGGTGTTGGTGCCGGAGTTGTCGCCGCGGCTGGCAAAGGGCGCGCCGGCGTCGGCGATGGCCTGAAAGGCTTCCTTAGCCAGCGCCATGCCGGCGACGCCGGCCGGATCGTCGGCCGGGCCGACGACGATGTAGTCGTTGAACATCACGTCGAAACGCTCTTTGGCGTGACCGTCGGCGACGAACTGGTCCTCGCCCTTGCGGCTATGCACCAGAACGACGTCGGCGTCGCCCTTCGTGCCAATCTCCAGCGCCTGGCCGGTGCCAACGGCCACCACATCCACTTCGGCGTTGAACTGCTGGCGAAAGTCGGGCAGGATGGCGTCCAGCAGGCCAGAGTCGGCCGTGCTGGTGGTGGTGGCCAGGATCAGCTTGCTGGGCGCGGCGGCATCAGCCGGCGCTTCGGTGGGCGCAGCTTCTTCGGCTGGAGCTGCTGTCGGCTCGGCCGGCGCGGCGGGTGGTTCAGACGGAGCTGGCGCCGCTGGCGCAGCGCAGGCGGCCAGCATGGCGAAGATCAGCAGCAGGCTGGCCAGGGTCAGAAGGGTACGTTTGGACATGGATGGCTCCTTTCAGATTCTTCTTGCAGATTTCGGAAGATGCACGCTGCCGGCGCAACTTCCAAGGTCAAAGTAGCTGAAATCGTTGCTCCTGCCGGTTTCGTGACCCGACGGAAGCACGAATCTGTCATGCAGGGCAGGCGCCACGGCCCATGAAAACGTAGCTGGCTCGGTCGGAGACCGGCCAAAGCGCTGTTTTCAGGACAATTTGACGGGTTATCGCCGCTCCGTGACTAGTACACCATATCGCCGCGCACGAAGGCAGCCGTGCGCGGGTCGGTTGGGGCCTCGAAGAATGTCTGCGTATCGGCCACTTCCACCAGCCGGCCGTCCAACATGAAGCCCACGCGATGGGCCAGCCGGTGGGCCTGGAAGATGTTGTGCGTCACAAGCACCAGGGTCGTGCCCTGTTCCTGGTTGAGGGTGCGCACGATCTGCTCGATCAGGCCGACGTTGTAGGGGTCCAGGTTGGCGGTGGGCTCGTCCAGCAGCAGCACGGCCGGCTGCAGGACCATAGCCCGCGCCAGCGCCACCCGCTGCGCCTCGCCGCCGGACAGCGTGCGCGCCTGCTGGCGGGCCAGGTGCGCCAGCCCCACCTGCTGCAAGGCGGCATCGACCTGCGCACTGGCCGTACGCTGGCCGCGCAGGCGCAGACCGAAGTGGACGTTGGCCTGCACCGGCCGGTTGAGCAGCACCGGGCGCTGCGACACGGTTGTCACCTGACGGCGGACGGCCAGCGGCGCATCGCTGGTGGGGTGGTACTCGAACTCGCCGAAGCGGATGCGGCCGGCGCTGGGCGGCTCCAGGAAGTTGAGCATGCGCAGCAGCGTGCTCTTGCCGGCGCCGCTGGGGCCAACCAGGGCCAGGATCTCGCCGTGACGGATCTCCAGGTGATCGATCTGCAGGACCGGCCGGCCGGCGTAGACCTTGCTGAGGCCCTCGATGCGGTAGCTGACGTGGTTGGGCAGGGCTGGCGCGCGCTGGTTGCCAGAGTTGGCTGCTGTCATGTGTCGATGGCCCTTCCTTGTAGCCGCAGCATCAGCGCGTTGATAACGAAGGTGATGCCCAGCAGGATCAGGCCCAGGGCAATGGCCAGCTCGAAGTTGCCCTTGCGCGTCTCCAGCACGATGGCGGTGGTCAGGACGCGCGTGCGGCCCTCGATGTTGCCGCCCACCAGCATCACCGCGCCCACCTCGGAGATAATGCCGCCGAAGCCGGCGATCACCGCCACGATGACACCGATGCGCGCCTCGGTGATCACCGTCCAGGCCGTCTGCCAGGTGGTGGCGCCCAGCGACTGCACCTGCTGGCGTAGCTGCGGATCGACACCCATCACCGCGGCCATGGTGAAGCCGGCCACCAGGGGAAAGGCAATGATGGTCTGGGCAATGATCATCGCGCCGGGCGTGAACAGGTTCGGGATCAGCGGCGAGTTGAGCTGGCCCAGCGGGCCGCTGCGCGAGAGCATCAGGTAGACGAAGAGGCCGATCACCACCGGCGGAAAGCCCATGCCGGTGTACATGAAGGCTACCACCAGCTTGCGTCCCAGAAAGCGCCATAGCCCCAACGCCGCGCCCACTGGCACGCCGATGATGGTGCTGAACAACAGCGCGATGCCCGACACCCGCAGCGACAGCGCCACGATCTCGGTCAGCGCCGAATCGGGGTTGAAGAGAAGGTTGACGGCCTGCCGCAGGCCATTCCAGAGCTCGTCGATGAGGCTCGCTCCTGTACCGAAGTTCGGTGAATCGAATTCACCGGCTGACAGCACCAAGCGGCCACAGCCGCTGGGAACGCGCTCCGCCAGGCCCTGAGGGGCCTTCGTATTGTCAGCCAGGGATTTCCAATCCCTGGCTACAGGCTCGCGCGTCGCGTATGTTTGTACCGATATGATTATACAAATCCTCAGGCGATTGTCAAAGTCAACAGGGCGTGCCCAGATTCATTCAACCTTGCCAGCAACATAGGAATGGCTAAAATCGAATTGCAGCTAGGCAATATCGAGATCATAACAGGCCGAAATACGTAGGTGAGCAAGGAGACTATCCATGTACCTGCTGAAGCTGAACGACTATGTACGGCTAGCTTTGAGCCACGCCGAATTCTCTCACAACGACGATGACAGTTGGACGGTAGACATACCAGTGCTACCAGGATCTGTCACCTGGGGCGAGACTCGCGCCGAAGCTGCGCTGATGGCGGAGGATGCCATACAAGGATGGCTGGTGACAGCGCTGCGTTTTGGCGACAAGGTCCCAGAGATCGACGGGTTTGCCCTAAGCCCTTTGAGTGACATGGAAAACAAGCACGAGATAGTCTATGCCTAAAGGAACGCTGGTCTCCATTCTTCATCCGGCAGGTGTCTCGCTGGAGGACTGGTTGGAGCTGTGAAAGCACCCGCTGGCCAGGACACAGAAAAGCCCATGCGCAATGCGCATGGGCTTTTTTCACCAGCCAGGCTTGCTTTATGGCCTATGGCTCCAACAGTAGGATATGTCCCGCCCTGGCCGTCAGGCTGGGCACAGGGACATAGCCCTGGAAGCCATCGGCCGTTACCGTCAGCGGAGCCGCGTCGCCGCCGTTCAGCAGGTCGCGCATCTGATAGGCGCCAGCCGCCAGCGAACCGCCGCGGTAGCTGAAAGTGCAGCCCTCCTGCTCCCCCTTGCGGTCGAAGTTCAGCACCACCAACACCGCCTGGCCGTCGGGCGCGTCTGCATCGCCAATCGGCGCCTGACGCATGAAGGCCAGCGTCGAGTCGCACGAGCTCTCCACCGGGACAAACGCGCCGCGCAGCAAGGCCGGATGGTCGTTGCGCAGATGGATCAAGCGCCGGTAGAGGCTGAGCAGGGAGTCTGCGTCGGCGTCCTGGGCGGCCACGTTGAGCTGCTCGAAGCCCTTGTTGACAGGCTGCCAGGGCACACCGTTGGTGAATCCAGCGTTGGCCGTGTCACTCCATTGCATGGGCGTGCGGATCAGCTCATCCGGCTTGTTGCCTGTCATGCCGATCTCCTCGCCGTAATAGATGAAGGGCACGCCGGGCAAGGTCAGCAGCGTCGTCGCAGCCAGCTTGTTGCCTTCCGGATCCTTGAAAAGCGTCGTGGCCACTCTGGGCTGGTCGTGGTTAGAGAGAAAGGCGGCAAACTGGCCGGTTGGATAGGCCGTCAACTTGTCGGCCAGTTTCTGGGCCGAAGCCACAGGCTTGCCCTGCTGCACACTGGCCAGGATGCTCTCGGCCAGGTCGAACTCGAAAGCCAGGTCCACTTCATCGTCCTTGACGTAGGGCGCTACCTGCGCCGTCGTATCCCAAACCTCGCCCACGGTCAGCGCCTCAGGATCGACCGTGTCGATGAAGTCGTCGAAGCCAGCCAGCCATTGGTGGGTGGCCGGCGCGCCGGCGTAGCGCGTCCCCTCCTCCACCAGGTGGCGCACCGCGTCCAGCCGGAAGCCGTCGACGCCCATCTCCTCCAGCCAGAAGCGCGCCGCGCTCTGCATCTCGGCCGTCACCTCAGGATTGCGGTAGTTCAGGTCGGGCATGCCTTCCCAGAACATGGCGAAGTAGTATTCGTCGCCGCTCTTATGCCAGACCGGCCCGCCGCCGACCCAGGGCGCCCGGCTGCCGTCGTCGCTGGGACTCCAGATGTACCAGTCGCGCTTATCCGAGCTGGGATCGCCGGCTGATTCGACGAACCAGGGATGCTCCGTCGATGTATGGTTTAGCACCAGGTCGACGATCACCTTGATGCCGCGGCGCTGCGCCTCCTCGATCAGGCGTTTGAAGTCCTCGTTGCTGCCGTAGTCCTCTTCGATGGTGTAATAATCGGTGGTGTCGTAGCCGTGATAGCTGGGCGACTGGGCCACAGGCATCAGCCAGATGCCGGTCACGCCCAGATCGTCCGTCGTCGTGGGATCGCCGTCGTTCAGGTAGTCCAGCCGGTCGATCAGCCCTTGCAGATCGCCGATGCCGTCGCCGTCGCTGTCCTGAAAGCTGCGCACGAAGACCTCGTAGAAGACGGCGTCGTTCCACCAGGCGCTCTGGACTTCAGTCTGGTCGTTGGCGGCCGGCGCTGGCTCGTTCGTGGCCTCGGCCGCCGGCGCAGCCGCACTGGATGGCTGAGCTGCGGCCGCCGGGACCGCGCTGGGCGCGCCGGCCGGCTGAGCCGGCCGGCTACAGCCTGCCAAGAGTCCCGCCGCGATGCCCAGCGCCAGCAGCGCTGGTGCGACCCTCGATCTCAGTTGACCGCGATAGATCGTCATGGTAGATTTCCTCGTTCTCGTTGCGCTCAAGGGGCCAGCCCGGACGCACGCAGGTGTTGGTG
>Ga0209573_1002131_pt1 | contig 26654 bp, 20 predicted proteins | sample TNRBio252014_DNA_FD_185870 | JGI IMG/M metagenome (GOLD analysis project Ga0209573, IMG submission 185870) | Wastewater treatment Type I Accumulibacter community from EBPR Bioreactor in Madison, WI, USA - TNR Reactor_6/25/2014_ DNA (SPAdes)... | ecosystem: Engineered > Bioreactor > EBPR >... | reverse complement strand
CCGCTGAGCGCCACCCGCGTGGGCCCTTTGCGATCGGGCTGATCGTAACCCTTGACGAAGTCGTAATAGTCGTTGGCCAGGTTGCTGGCGATCTGCAAGAGCAGCGCGCCGGCCAGCGCGGCCAGCGCAGGCAGCGGCTGGAACACGCCGTCGCCCACGGCCAGCCCAACGCCGACCAGCACCGGCCCGATTGCAGCCGGCAGCGTCCTGGGACGGATGGCGAGCCACCAGGCCTGGCGGCGGGTAATCTTAGATGAGGTGGCTGTCGTCATAGTCTCAACGGAGAATTGTCAATTGTCAATGCTCAATTGTCAATGCCGAAGCCTGTCTGCGCACTTGGCAATTGACCATTGACAATTGAGCATTGAACATTGATCATTTTCCGATTTCCGCCTCCCTGCCCAACGTCTCGATCATGCTGTTGAAGATCGGCCCGTGAATGGGATAAAGGCTGTACCAGTAGATCAGGCCGAAGAGACCCTTGGGCGCGAAGAAAGCGGTCTGCACCAACAGCGTCTGGCCGTCTTCCTGCGGCTTGGCCTCGAAGGTCAGCCAGGCGCGGCCGGGCACCCGCATCTCGGCCCGCAGGCGCAGCAGCCGGTCCGGCTCGACCGCCTCGACGCGCCAGAAGTCCAGCGCGTCGCCCGCGCGCAGGTCGACCGGATCGCGCCGGCCGCGACGGAAGCCCACGCCGCCTACCACGCGGTCCATCATCCCGCGCAGCCGCCAGAGCCAGTTGAAGCTGGGATAGCCGCGGTCGCCGCCGATGCTAGTGAAGGCGCGGAACACCGCCGCCGGCGGCGCATCGACCACCCGCAGCCGCTTCTCGATCATGAGGCCGTCCTGCACGGTGAACTTGACCGGCGCCACATCACCCTGGGCCGAGGCCAACGCGTCGCTCCAGGTGGTCTCCAGATGGCCGGCGTCCAGCCGTTGCAGCGCCCGCTCCACGGCTGTCTTGTAGTCCAGCAGTTGGATATCGGGGAAGAGCTGGCGGGCCGTGTCGTCGCGCACGACCACCTCGTTGCGCAGCCCCTCGATCAGCGGCCGGGCGATCTCAGCCGGGATGGGCGTGACCCAATGCACCCAATACGACGAGAGGCGGGGCGTCAGCACGGGCACGGGCACCAGCCAGCGCCGCAGCCCGCGCACCTCGGCGTAGCCCAGCATCATCTGCTCGTAGGTCAGCACGTCGCTGCCGCCGATTTCGACGATGCGGCCGGCGCTTTCGGGCACGTCCAGCGCGGCCACCAGATAGTCCAGCACGTTGCGGATGCCGATGGGCTGGACGCGGGTGTAGAGCCACTTGGGGCAGATCATAGCCGGCAGGCGCTCGGTCAGGTTGCGAATCATCTCGAAGGAGGCGCTGCCGGAGCCGACGATGACGGCCGCGCGGAATTCGGTCACTGGCACGCCCGACGCACGCAGCGCCTCGCCCGTCTCCTGGCGCGAGCGCAGATGGCGGCTCAGGTCCGCCTCCGGGTCGCCCAGGCCGCCCAGGTAGATGAGGCGTTGGACCTGCGTAGCCGCGGCGATCTGGCCGAAGTTGCGGGCCGCGCGCAGGTCGCGCTCGTGGAACTCGCCGCTGCCCTCGCCCACCTTTTGCATGCTGTGAATCATGTAATAGGCCGCGCTGACGCCGGCCATGGCCGGCAGCAGCGTCTCCGGCCGGAAGACATCGCCCTTGACCACCTCCACCTGGTCGATCCAGGGGCGGCCCTGCAGGCGACCCGGATCGCGCGCCAGCACCCGTACTCGGTAGCCGGCCTCCAGCAGACGCGGCGCCAGCCGGCCGCCCACGTAGCCGGTGGCGCCGGTAACGAGGATCAGACGCTTTTCGGTCATAGGTAACGCTCGAAATGATACTGTGCGTGCATGAGGTTAGGAGTACAGCTTATTATAGCTTCAGCAGTCCATTCAGCCGCCGACCGGTGTGATGGTCAACTCGATCGCTGCGGCAGGCTGGCGGGACAGGCGCCGCCAGCCCTCTTGCAGCGCGCCGGCAATGAAATGGCCAGCGCCGTTGGCTTTGACTTCCAGGCCGCTCTTGCCATCAGTGGCAGGGGAGGCCAGCCAGACAGCCTTGGCAGCGGGCGTCTCCGGGGGATTGGACCACATGCGGATGATCGTCGGGAAGACTTTAAGACGCTGCTCGTAACCGGGCACGACGTCAATCTGCCGCAACATGTCGGTGTCCACCAGGCCGGGCTGGAAGACGAAGACCCCCACGCCCGTCTGCTTGTAGCCCTTAGCCAGTGCGAGGGTGAAGGTGCGCACCCACGCTTTGCTGGAGCCGTAGGCGTTTTGCATCGGCAATGGCTTCTTGGCGCCGGCGCCGATCAGGTTGATCAGCTTGCCGCGGTCGCGCGCCAGAAAGTGCTGCATCGCCACCCACGAGCCATAATACGTTCCCAGGATGTTAGTCTGCACCACCTGGACAAACTGCTCCATCGGCACGCCCATGGTCGGGCCATACGCGGCCGATATCCCGGCGTTGTTGATCCAGACGTCGAAGTGGCCAAAGGTAGCCACTGCATGGTCGGCCAAGCGCTTGACCTGGTCGGCTTGGGCCACGTCGATGGCCAGACCGCTAGCCTCGTGGCCGGCTGCGCGCAGGTCGCGCACCACTTTGTCTACCGCGCCAGCCGTGCGCGAGGAGACGACGACGGCTGCGCCTTCTTGTGCATAGGCATGGGCGATGGCCAGGCCCAGCCCCCGTGTGCTGCCGGTGATGACGGCGGTCTTGCCGGTAAGTTTTCCCATGGCTGCTGAAACCTCGTTCCTATCATCCTCAGGCGCTGGCAAAGTGATACCATATGCTATGCGCTTAAGTAGTCTTGTGATAACCTGGATTATACCCCCAACCATCGAAAAGCATCTGTTGTCACGATTGCAGATTCTGCTTCACCGCCACACCACTCTCCCCATCAAACACATGCAGCCGCTCTGGCAGAAAGTGCAGCCACACCGTCTCGTCCGGCCCAGGGCGCAGATCGGGCGGGGTGATGGCGCGCAGCAGGCTGCCGGTCGGCAGGAAATCCACAGCCAGCAGCAGCAGCGCCTCCTTGCCCAGCGGCTCGCGCACCACAGCACGCGCTGGCAAACTGTCCGGCCCCGCCTGCTGGCTGACCACGACGTCCTCCGGCCTGATGCCCAACACGAGTGGCCGCTGGCCCTGGCCCACAGCCACTTGGCGCAGTTCGCCGGGCAGGGAGATGCTGGCTGCACCGGCCGTAAATGTCTCGCCATCTCTGTCCAGCCGCCCATCGATCAGGTTGATCATCGGGCTGCCGATGAAGCCGGCGACGAACGCGCTGGCCGGCCGGCGGTAGATGTGCTCCGGGTCGCCGGCCTGCTCGATCTTGCCGTCGCGCAGCACCAGCAGCGTGTCGGCCATAGTCATGGCCTCGGCCTGGTCGTGGGTGACATAGATGGTCGTGACGCCCAGCTCCCGCTGCAAGCGTTTGATCTCGCCGCGCATCTCGACCCGCAACTGGGCGTCCAGGTTGGACAGCGGCTCGTCCATCAGGTAGACCTCTGGCTGGCGCACCATGGCCCGGCCCAGGGCAACGCGCTGCATCTGCCCGCCCGACAACTCACGCGGCTTGCGCTGCAAGAGGTGATCAATGCCAAGCGCTTGCGCTGTGCGCTCCACCTGCTGGCGGATCTCGTCCTGCTTCAGCTTGCGGGCCTGCAAGGGGAAGGCCATGTTGGCGAAGACGGTCATGTGGGGATAGAGCGCGTAGCTCTGGAAAACCATCGCGGCGTTGCGCTCCCAGGGTGGGACAGCCGTTACGGGCTTGCCGGCAAACAACACCTGCCCGCCGCTAGCCTCCTCCAGCCCGGCGATCATGCGCAGCAGCGTCGTCTTGCCGCAGCCCGACGGCCCCACCAGCACAGTCAGCTTGCCGTCGTCGAAGCGCCAACTCAGGTCGTCCACGGCCGTGACGGCGCCAAAGCGCTTGCTGATGTTCTCAACGGCTACTTCAGCCATGCTAATACCTCACCGAGCCAGCCGTCAGCCCCTGGATCACAGCGCGCTGGAAGAGCAAGACCAACAGGATGACCGGCACCAGGGAGAGCATGATGCCGGCCGAGACCCAGGCCCACTGCAACTGGAAGGCCTGGCTGAAGCCCAAAATAGCTACGGGCGCCGTCTGCGCCTCCGGCAAGCCCAGGCTGATGGTCAGCGCCAGCATGAACTCGCCCCAGGAGCCCAGGAAGACCAACACGCCAGCCGAGAAGAGCCCGGGCGCGGCCAGCGGCAGCATGACGCGCCAGAAGACCTGGAAGGGGGGCCAGCCGTCCATCTTCCCCGCATCCTCCAGCTCGAAAGGCAGGTTGGCGAAATAGGCGGCCAGCAGCCAGGTGCTGAGCGGGATGCTGTAGGCGATGTTGGGCAGGATCAGGCCCGGCAGGCTGGAGAGCAGGCCCAGCGAACGGATCAACACGAAGGTGGGGGCGATGACCACGATGGCCGGCGCCATGCCGGCCATTTGGATCAGCACCAGCGACTGCACCTTGTAGCGGAAGCGCAGGCGGGCGATGGCATAGGCGGCCAGCGCGGCCAGGAAGAGCGCGCCCACCGTCACCGCCGACGAGACAATCAGGCTGTTGAGGATTGCGCGCTGCACATCGAAGTCGGGTCCCAGCACCGTCAGGTAGCTCTCCCACGAGACCTCAGCCGGCCAGGCCCGCAGCGGCAGGCGAAACTCCGTCCCCGGCCGCTTCAACGAAGTCACCAGCACCCAGTACAGCGGCAGCAGGCTGAACAGAGCCACGGCGGCCGTGACGGCCAGAGAGGCAAGGGTGTGCAAAGGACGTCGCATGGGAAACACAGAGGCTTTTTGGACGCAGATTACACAGAATACACAGATCAGAGGAGTTGGAGAACCAGGCTCCGATCAGCGTTCATCTGTGTTGATCTGCGTCCCTTCTGAACCTAAACCAGCTCTCAGATCAGTGTTCATCTGCGTTGATCTGCGTCCCATCTGAACCCAAATCAACTCTCAGATCAGTGTTCATCTGCCTTGATCTGCGTCCCATCTGAACCCAAATCAGCTCTCAGATCAGTGTTCATCTGCCTTGATCTGCGTCCCATCTCACCGGAAGCGCAGGTGCGGCGTGATGCGGCGGATGTAGAGCAGGCTCAGGACCATGACCAGCAGGAAGGTGATCATGGCGTAGGCTGAGCCGCGGCCGAACTGGACGAAGGTGAAGTAGAACTTGTAGGCGAAAGAGCTGAGGGTGTCGGTCGTCGTGCCGGGCCCACCGCCGGTCAGCCCATAGACGATATCGAAGACCCGCAGCGCGTCCAGCGTGCGAAAGAGCAGCACCACCAGGATCGTGGGCAGGATCAGCGGCAGGGTGATGCGCCGCAGCCGCATCCAGGCGCGCGCGCCATCCATCTTGGCGGCGTCGTGCAGATGCTGCGGCACCATAGCCAGCCCGCCCATCAGGAAGATGGCTGTGATGGCCGCGCCCTTCCAGACATAGGCCAGGATCACGCTGGCCACCGCCAGGGTGGGATCGGCCAGGAAGAGCGGCGGCTGCTCGGCCAGCCCCAGCCCGACGGCCAGCGCGCCGATCAATCCCACATCGGTGTTGAACAGCCAGCGCCAGATCGAAGCCTGGATGATGGCCGGAATCGCCCAGGGCAGGACGATGATCGTGCGCAGGATGCCGCGCAGCGGCCGCACTACCCAGAAGCTGGCCAGCGCCATGCTCAAGCCCAACACGAACTCCAGCGTCACAGCCGCTACGGTGAACAGCGCCGTGAAGCGCATCGAACCCCAGAACTCGCGACTGGCCACCACCGCGCGGTAGTTGGCCAGCCCGACGAAGGCCGCCTCACGCCAGCGGGTGCTGTACTCCAGATCGAACAGGCTGTAGATGGCAGTCTGGACGATGGGGTAGAACAGGAACACCGCCAGCGCGAGGAGGGCAGGGGCGAGGAAGAGCAGGGCGATGGTGGATTCGCGTTGGCGCATACTCATACCGTGAATCAAATTCACGGGCTGACAGACCAGTGAATGGAATTCACCGGCTGACAGCACGAAGCCGCCTCAGCGGCTGCGGAGGGGTTCCCAGCGCCTGAGGGCGCTTCGTACTGTCAGCCAGGGGATTTCCAATCCCTGGCGCTACTGTCCCAGCGCGTCAATCCTTTGACACGCGTCGTTCAGCGCCTGATCGGCCGGCTTGATGCCGGTGATCGCCGAATGGATCTCGTCCTGCAGGATACTGGACAGCTCGGTGTAGCGCACGCTGGGCGGACGGGGGACGGCGCTGGAGAGCAGCGGCCCGATGGTGTCGGCGTTGGGGTTAGCGGCGATGACCTCCGGGTCGTCGTACAGCCCGTTGTAGTACTGCACGGGCCCCCAGGCGATGGCGAAGCCCTTCTGCGCCGGCAAGCTGGCGATGACCTCCATCACCTGCATGGCCTCGGCCATGGTGTCGGTGTAGGGGTTGACGGCAAAGGCGAAGCCGCCAGCCACGCCCGCCGTCTGGCCGCCGGGCTGGGCCGGGTTGGGCATCACCGCCCACTTGCCGGCGATAGCCGAGCGCTCCGGGTCGTCCAGCCAGACCACGATGTCGTGGTTGTGGCGCAGGAAGACGGCCTTGCCCTCAGCGAAGCGGGTGCGCGCCTCCTCGGCCTTCCAGGCCGGCACCTCGCGCGGGGAGACGCCGCTCTCGATCAGGTTGACCATGAAGCTCAGCGCCTCAACTCCCTCAGTCGAATTCATGGCGCACTGGCCGGCCTCATCGAAGTATTGGCCGCCGAAGCCCAGCAAGAACTCCGCCCAGGTCATCACCAACTGCTCATCCTTGATCCCGGCCCAGACGAAGCCCGACAGCTCAGGATCCTGGGCCGTGATGGCCTGGGCGATCGCCACCAGCTCGTCGTAGGTCTGCGGCGGCTGGAAACCGGCCGCCTCCAGCAGATCGGTGCGGTAGAAGGTGCCCGAGACGCTGCTCCAGAAGGGTACGCCCAGCCGTTTGCCCTCGTAGGAGAAGACGTCCAGCCCATTGGCGATGTAGTTTTCGTCCAACTGGGGCGCCAGCTCGTCCAGCGGCACGGCCCAGCCGGCCCGGCCGAACTCCTGCACCCAGGGCATGTCCATGCCGTAGATGTCCACGGTCGGGTCCTCGGACGCAATCCAGACCGCCAGCGCCTCACGCATGCCGTTGATGGTGTCGGGCATCAGATTCAGGCGCACGTCGATGTTGGGGTACTTCTTGGCGACCTCGTCCCGGATCACGTCGATGGGCGCGGGACCAGGCCCAAACGACATCTGCAGGAAACGGTTGTAGGCCAGGGTGATGACCACCGGCTCGGCGGCCGGCTCAGCAGCCGGCGCTGCGGTGGTAGACTGATCGCCCTGGGGCGGCGTGAGCACGGGCTGGCAGGCCGACAGCGCCAGCGCAACGATGATCACCAGAGCCAGTAGGGCCCATTTCGTCCTTGAAATCATAAGTTGCCTCCTCGTCCAAAGTTGGAAAGTCACTGATCCGCGGCGTGAGCGAGACGGCGCAAGCGAGGTCCCGCCCGAGGCCGTAGAAAGTGGCTGAAGTGTAACATAAGGCGGCGCGCCGGGCAAGCCATCGGCCCGGCCCGCCAACCGCAGCCCCCACGCAATCCCGGCCGCGGCCAGGGCTGTGTCACGCAGGCGAATCAGCAGGCTAAGGCTGAGGCCAGCGGCCGGGTTGGCCCCCAGCGCGCCCAACGCCAGCACCTGGCTGGCTTCCAGGGCGCCCAAACCGGCCGGCAGCGCGGCCAGAAAAGCAATGCGCGCGGCGGTCAACGAAATGATAGCCTCCACCGGCGACAAAACGATGCCCAAGGCCCACAGCGCCAGCCAATACTCGGCCATGATGCCCAGCCAACTGAGCAGCGTGAAGCCCATGGCCGCGGCCAGCGCGGCCGGATGCTGGCGACAAAAAGTCCGAACCTGTTGTTCGCTGGACTCGACGCCGCCTAACAGCCGTTCGATCCGGCCCGATCCGGCCGCCACACCAGGCGCGCTCACCCGCCTGCGCCACGCCTGCACCGGCCAGACCGCGACATGCGCCAGCCGGGTCATTGGGCGCCCGCCAGCCCAGATGGCCAGCAGAAAGAGGGGCGGCAAGGCAAACAGGATCAACGCCGCGGCCAGCGCCACTCGTTCAGCGTCCGCAGACAGCAGCCGCCGCTGCGCGATCAGCGCCACGCCGCCGGCCAGAAAGGCGAAGTTGACCAGCAGCTCCAGCGTCTTATCCAGCGTCACTGCAGCCACGGCCGTGCTGCGCGGCACACCGTCACGTTTTTCGGGCAGGTAGACCTGTAGCGGCTCGCCGCCAAACTGCGGCCCGGGCGTGAAATAGCTGACGCCGAACGCGGCCAGCCGGTAGCCCACCAGGCGCAGATAGGGGATGCGATAGCCCTGGCTGCGCAGGATGATCCACCAGCGGCCGCTGAAACTGAGCAGCACCAGGACGTTGAGCAGCGCCAGCGCCAGCAGCTCGGCCAGGCTGATCTGCTGGAGCAGCGCCCACGCCTCGTCCAGCGGCACGGCGCGCAGCACCCACACCAGCAGCAGCGGCGCAACGAGCCAGGGCAACAGGGTCAGCAATCGACGTTTGTTCAGCATAAAGGGAATCGGCCACGGATTACACGGATTTCACGGATCGGATCTCTGAGCGTCTAATCCGTGGCTAGTGTTGCGTCAATCATGATTTGAGGAGTTCGCGTGCCTACATGCGAATTAATCCGTGAAATCCGTGTAATCCGTGGCTAGTTGACTCCAGACGCGTTCGGGCGTCCCAAGCGTTGCAGGAAGAGGCGGTCGGAGGGACGCCAGAGAGCCAGATCGCCGCCGCCGGTGTGCAGCAGGGTGATGGCGCTGGCCAGCAGCAGTCCGTTGACTGGGTTCAACCCACCGGTGGAGATGCTGGCGCCGGCCGGAAAGAGCAGCAGCAGCGCGCCCAGCCGCGCCTCCAACCCGAAAAACATCGATACGACGCCCACCAGGCCCAACCCAACGGTCAGCATGGCGCTGGCCTGAGGCGTGAGCACCGCCGGCCAGTCAAAGGCGCCCGCCAGGCCATCAGGCGAGCGCAGCCCCGCCGCAACCAGCGTTGCGAAGCAGGCGACGGCAGCCAGGCGCAGCAGCACGGGCAGTCGGCGGGTCAGCAGACGCTGCCAGCGGCTCAACGTCCTGCGGTAGGCTGGCGAGGCCGGATCGATGCGCCCGCTCACCACCAGCCAATCGCGGCCAAAGCTGGCAGCCAGCGGCAGCGCGAACCAGATGGCGGCAAAACGGGTGGCGGTGGCATCCAACACCGGCCACAACACCACAGACACAAAACTCATAAATAGAGCGGCAACGATGCGACCATAAGGGCTGGCGGGCAGGCCGTAGACCGGCAGGCCGCGCCAGGTGCGCCAGGCCAGGCCGCCCACGAACAGGTAGCGCGCCAGCCCCATCAGCAGCGCCCAGGCCGGCAGTTGGCCATAGGCCACGGCCAGGCTGACCGCCAGCAGCGCGCCCAGCGAGTCGAACTCCATGTCCAGACGTTCGCCCAGCAGCGTGGGCTGGTTGGTCACGCGCGCCAGGTAGCCGTCCACGAAATCGGTCAGGGCCGCTGCCGTGTAGACGAGCACCGGCAACCAGGCCAGCTTGCCCGAGGGCTGGGGCAAGAACAAGAAACCGGCGAAAACGCCCACCAGACAGCCGCGCAGCAGGGTGACGACGTTGGCCGCGCCCAAGTCGGGGAAGATGCCTGTCTCGCCGCGGCGATGGTTGTCCGGCAGGCTGCGGCGCAGCAGCCAGAGCGTGTAGCCCATGGCCAGCGCCACCGGCAAGGCCCAGCGCCAGCCCGGCTCGGCCAGGCCCAGGCGGCGCAGCGCCAGATAGCTCAGCCCGGCTGCCAGCACGTAGAGGCCTGCGACCAGCCGCCAGCGCTGTCGCAGCCGGGCGAGATGCGCCGCCTCTTGCGAGTCCCATGAGGCTGTGGTTGTCATGATCTAACAGTCGCTCATCTGCATTCGCCTGCAATCTGGCGGATTGCGTTACGGTTGTGGCCTGCGCAACTCCTCGGCGGCGAAATAGCCTAAAGCCAGAAAGGCCAGGATGTACCCCAGATAGTTCTCATTTAGAAAACGCGAGGCGTATAGGAAACCAAACAGCAGCAAGGCGTAGTGCCAACAGGCGGCCGCGATAGTGTTGTGGCGCGCCTGACGCCAGCCTAGCCAGATCAGGAGCGGCAGCGCGACGGCAACCTCAAGGATCCAGAACGGCCAGGGGTCGAAGCGACTTGCCAGACCACCGAAGGCCAGCACGAAGTTGCTGGCGCCCCAGCCCCAGATCTGGTAGTGGGTTTCACTGCTGCCGGCAGCCCAGCGCCACACGTCGTCGATCAAGGCGTTGGCGTTCCAGGCCAGGTAGGGGCCGACCAGCAGGAGGAAGGCGGCCAACGCCGGCCAGCCACGGCGCAGCATGGTGGGGATTGCCCGCGGGATGTCGCGCCAGGAACCGATCTGGTCGCGCGCCAGCAGCAGAGCGAAGAAAGGAGCCAGGAACCAGGCGGTGGGCTTGCTGGCGCAGGCCAGGCCGAAGGCGAGGGAGGCGAGCCAGAACGATGAATGATGAATGATGAACGATGAACGGCGGACTGCAGACTGTGAATTGGCGGGGACAAGTGCGCGAGATAGGAGCGCGAGGGCGAGGACGATCCAGGCCCAGACAAAGAGGTCGTTCTGGCCGAAGATCAGATCGAGGCCCATGATGGGGTTGAGGCCCAACAGCATCAGCAGCGCCAGCCGCCAGCGGGGCCGGCTGGCCGGGGCGAGCCGCGCGGCCAGGACCAACGCGACGATGAAGACCAGCAGATAGACGTAACGCTGGTCGTACCAGCCCAGCAGGGCGTCGCTCAGCAGCTTGGCCGGCGCAGAGAAGACGAAGGTCCATGGCAGGTAGGGGTAGTGATCCAGCGCCGTGCGGAACTCAGGCAGCCCCCAGTCAGCCATCGGTGTGGCGCGATAGTCCTCGACGTAGGGGTTGCGGCCGCTGAGGAAGAAGTCGATGGCCGCCTCGGTCTGCAACACGCCGCCGTCGTGGCTGTAGCTGTGAGGCAGGTTCTCGTGGCGCAGCAAGGCCAGCTTGAGCGTGGGCAGCAGCACCGTGAAGGCGATGATCAGCCAGACCAAGCCAGTCTTCACCCACACCCGCTCGGGCCGGTCTCCGACCGAGCCCGTCCCCACCCGCTCGGGCCGGTCTCCGACCGAGCCCGCCGTGTCTTGGCGTTCGGCCCGGCCGGCCGCGGCCAGGTCGACCACCAGATAGACCAACAGCGCGGCCAGGCTCAACGCAGCCAGCAGCAGGGCGATGGGATCGCCAAACCAGGGGCCAAACGCGGCCTCGGCCTGGTCGCTGAGGATGCGGCCCAACAGCGAGTGGCCGGTAACATTCTGGAAATGCTCGAACAGGCTGGCCTCGGCCAGCGTGTTGATACGCAGCCGCGCCAGCAGCAGCACGGCCAGCAGCAGCGCGTCCCAGCCGGGGCGGCCGGGAAGAGATGCCGGCTCGGCAGCAGCGCGCGGCTCCGTCGACGGCTCATGGGGTTCACGCATAGGCGCATGATACCACAAGAACGATTGAGCGATGAACTTTTGCCCCGCCGCGGCCGGCCCCATCTTGCTGTGGCCGGTCTCATGACCGAGCCACGCCGCGGAACATCCGCTCCGATCCGCGCCTCCTGCCGATCCGCGGTTCTTTGCCCGCCCGCGCGCCCTGTGTTACAATGGCCGCCATGGACTTCCTCACCATCGGCAACATCACCAAGGACCTGATCCCCGGCGGCTACACGGTGGGCGGCACGGTCACCTACGCATCGGTCGCGGCCATGCGGCTGGGGCGCAAGGCAGGCGTGCTGACGCGCATGGGACCTGGCCTGGCGTTGCCCGATGTCTACAGCGATATCGAGACGCATCCGCTGCCCTCGACCCACACGTTGACCTTCGAGAACGTCTACACACCGGACGGACGCGTGCAGACGATTCACGCCTTAGGCGATGCTATTGGCGTACAGGATGTGCCCGCCGCCCTGCTCCAGCACCCTCCATCTATCGTCCTGCTTGGCCCGCTGGCTGGCGAGTTGGACCCCCGCGTCGCCGATCTGTTCCCCAACTCGCTGCGAGGTGTCGTGCCGCAGGGCTGGATGCGCCGCTGGGATGCGCAGGGGCGCGTCTCGCATGTGCCCATCGCCTGTACAGACGATGTGTTGCGCTACGCAGACGTGCTGATCGTGAGCACCGAGGATGTCAACCACGACGTCAATCTGGCCCGCTGCTATGCGGAGGTGGTCCAGACGGTGGTGTTGACCCGCAGCCTGCACGGCGCTGATGTCTACCACGGCGGCCGCGTGACCCACGTGCGGCCCCGCCCTGCCAGCCAAATCGATCCCACTGGCGCAGGCGACACCTTCGCGGCCGCTTTTCTTGTCTTTTTCCAGGAGACAGGCGATCCGATCCGGGCAGCGCGCTTTGCCAATGTCACCGCCTCCTTTGGCGTCGAGGGCTTGAGCTACAGCGCAACCCCCACCCGCGCCCAGGTCGAGGCCTACCTGGCTGAGCATGGATGGTAGCATGACCCGAGTCTACGCGCTGGCGAACCAAAAAGGCGGCGTCGGCAAGACCACCACGGCCGTCAACCTGGCCGCTTACCTGGCCGCGGCTGGCAACCGCGTGCTGTTGGTGGACTGCGACCCGCAGGCCAACGCCTCCAGCAGCCTGGGCGTCAGCGCCGACGAGCAGGAGCAGAGCCTCTACGATGCGCTGATCGACCGCGTGCCGCTGGACCGCATCATCACGCTGACCCCGCAACTGCGGCTGGACCTGGCGCCCTCGTCGCCCAAGCTGGCCGGCGCGGACGTGGAGATGGTCAGCATGATCGCCCGTGAGCGGCTGTTGCAGCGCACGCTGGAGCCTGTCCTGCACCGCTATGACCACGTGCTGCTGGACTGCCCACCCAGCCTGAGCCTGCTGACCGTCAACGCGCTGACCACGGCGCAGAACGGCGTGATCATCCCCATCCAGTGTGAGTACCTGCCGTTGGAGGGGCTGGGCCGGCTGACCCACACCATTGGCCTGGTGCGGGAGCACCTCAATCCACAGTTACGCATCTTCGGTATTGTCATGACCATGTTCGACGCCCGCACGAACCTGGCGTCCGACGTGGTGGCCGAGGTGCACCAGCATTTTGCGCGCGAGACCTTCGACGCCGTGATTCCGCGCAGCGTGCGATTAAGCGAGGCGCCCAGCTACGGCCAGCCAATCCTCGTCTATTCGCCGGGTTCGCCCGGCGCGCTGGCCTACCAGGCGTTGGCCAACGAACTGTTAGCGCGCGAGGCACGCGAGACCTCCGCCGGGAGATAAGAGCCATGACCACCACACGACGCAGCGGTTTGGGCAAGGGGCTGGGCGCGTTGATCCCGACGGGGCCGGACAGCGTGCCGTCGGCGCTGCCCGCCTCCGGCCTGGCTGAGGTCCCGATCGGGCAGATCGCCCCCAACCCGAGGCAGCCGCGCGAGCACATGGAGCCGGAGGCGCTGGCCGAGCTGGCCGAGTCGATTCGCACCCACGGGCTGATCCAGCCTTTGGTGCTGACCCTGGCCCCGGCCGGCGCGGCGGTGCAATACTACCTGGTGGCCGGCGAGCGGCGTTGGCGCGCGTCGCAGTTGGCCGGCTTGCAGACGCTGCCGGCCATCGTCAAGGACGTGTCGCCCCAGGGCATGCTGGAGCTAGCGCTGGTGGAGAACGTGCAGCGGGCCGACCTGAACCCGCTGGAAGAGGCCGCGGCCTACCAGGCGCTGGTGGAGGAGTTCGGGCTGACCCAGGACGTGGTGGCCGCGCGCGTGGGCAAGAGCCGGGTGGCCGTGACCAACATGATGCGCCTGCTGCGCCTGCCCGACCGGGCCAAGGAGGCAGTGGTCGCCGGCCAAATCAAAGAGGGCCACGCGCGCGCGCTGCTGGGCCTGCCCAGCGACGAATTGATCGGGCAGGCCCTGCAGTTGGTGGTCGAGAACGAGCTGAACGTGCGCCAGACCGAGGAGCTGGTGCGGCGCATGAGCCAGCAGGCCGCCGAGTCCAAGGCCGAAGAGCCGGCCGGCGAGGAAGAGATCAGCCCCGAGACACGCGCGCTGGAGAGCCGCTTTCGGGACGTGCTCGGCACCAAGGTCAACCTCTACCGCAGCCGCCGCGGCGGCCGGCTGGTGATCCACTTCTACTCCGAGGAGGAGCTGGGCGCGATCTATGATGTGATCGTGGGCAGCAGCGACCTGTAACGCTTCGCAATGTAGGTCCGGCTACCAGCCGGACAAACCGCAACGGTAGCGTCTTCGTCACGTTGATAACGTGACCTACGGCTGTTGCGTTGGCGGGCCTGCGTCACGTTGATAACGTGACCTACGGTTGTTGCGTTGGCGGGCCTGCGTCACGTTGATAACGTGACCTACGGCTGTTGCGTTGGCGGGCCTGCGTCACGTTGATAACGTGACCTGCGGCTGTTGCGTTGGCGGGCCTGCGTCACGTTGATAACGTGACCTACGGTTGTTGCGTTGGCGGGCCTGCGTCACGTTGATAACGTGACCTACGGTTGTTGCGTTGGCGGGCCTGCGTCACGTTGATAACGTGACCTACGGCTAGAAGAGCCTGCGTCACGTTGATAACGTGACCTACGGTTGTTGCGTTGGCGGGCCTGCGTCACGTTGATAACGTGACCTACGGCTAGAAGATGTTCAGCAGGCCAGACCCAAACGCGCCGGCGAAGACCAGGCTGACGATGCTCATCAGCTTGATCAGGATGTTCAGCGCGGGGCCGCTGGTGTCCTTGAAGGGGTCGCCCACGGTGTCGCCGACCACCGAGGCCTTATGGGCCAGCGAGCCCTTGCCGCCGAACTGGCCGGTCTCGATCCATTTCTTGGCGTTGTCCCAGGCGCCGCCGGAGTTGGCCATCATCACCGCCAGCATGAAGCCGGAGGCGATAGCGCCGATCAACATGCCGGCCAGCGCCTCCGCGCCCAGCAGGAAGCCGATGGCCAGCGGAACGAGCACGGCCAGCGCGCCGGGCAGCACCATCTCGCGCAGCGCGCTTTGCGTGCTGATGGCAACGGCTGCCTTGTAGTCAGGCTTGGCATGTCCGTCGAGGAGACCAGGGATCTCATGGAACTGGCGGCGCACCTCGATCACGATGGCGTGGGCCGCCTTGCCGACGGCTGTCATGGTCATGGCGCTGAAGAGGAAGGGCAGCATCGCGCCCACGATCAGGCCGGGGATGATCGTCGGCCCCAGCAGGTCGATGGTCTCGAGGCCGGCTGCCGCGACGAAGGCCGCCAGCAGGGCCAGGGCGGTCAGCACAGCCGAGCCGATGGCGAAGCCCTTGCCGGTGGCGGCGGTGGTGTTGCCCAGGCTGTCCAGCGCGTCGGTGCGCTCGCGCACCTCCGGCTCCAGCTCGCTCATCTCGGCGATGCCGCCGGCGTTGTCGGCCACGGGACCGTAGGCGTCGGTGGCCAGGGTCACGCCCAAGGTGGAGAGCATGCCCACACCGGCCAGCGCCACGGCGTAGAGGCCCGCGCCGCTGACGCCGGTCGATGCGCCGAGCGCCACCGCGGCCAGGATGGTCGCGCCGATGATCAGCACCGGCGCCATGGTGCTCTGCATACCCACGGCCAGGCCCTGGATGATCAGCGTGGCCGAACCGGTCTGGGCCGCCTCCGCGATGCTCTGGGTTGGCTTCTCGGTGTAGCTGGTGTAGTGCTCGGTGAAATAGCCGATGCCGATGCCGGCCAGCAGGCCCAGCAAGATCACGGCAAAGAAGGCCCAGGGGATGCCTGTCAGCGCCACCACGATAGCCACAAACACCAACACCAGGATCGACGCGCCGTAGATAGCGCGGTGCAATGATTTGAGCAGATCGCCCAGCGATGCGCCCTCCTTGGCATGGACCAGGAAGGCGCCGATCAGCGAGGCGATCAGCCCCACGCCTGCCACCAGGAAGGGCAGGACGATGCCGGCCCCGTCGGCCACGAACGCGCCCAGCGTGGCCGCGGCAATGATCGAGCCGCTGTAGCTCTCGAACAGGTCGGCGCCCATGCCGGCCACATCGCCGACGTTGTCGCCCACGTTGTCGGCGATCACGGCCGGGTTGCGGGGGTCGTCCTCGGGGATGCCGAACTCGACCTTGCCCACCAGGTCTGCCCCCACGTCGGCCGCCTTGGTGTAGATGCCGCCGCCGACGCGCGCAAACAGGGCGATAGAGCTGGCGCCGAAGCCAAAGCCTGTGACGTATTGGATGTTGCCGTCGAAGAGCAGGTAGAGCAAGGTCATGCCCAACAGGCTGAAGCTGACCACGGCCATGCCCATCACCGAGCCGCTGCCGAAGGCGACTCGCAGCCCTTCGTCCAGGCTGCGTTGCGCCGCGGCCGTGGTGCGCACGTTAGCCCGCACAGCCACGTACATGCCCAGGTAGCCAGCCGCGCCCGAGGCAACCGCGCCAACGACAAACGCGAGGGCGGTTTGCCAGTTGAGGAAAACCGCAATCACTACCGCTACAACAGCAACAAAGGCGGAAAGGAGCGTGTACTCCCGCTGTAAGAAAGCGGCCGCGCCTTCCTGGATGGCGTCGGCGATCTCCCGCATCTGGTCGGTGCCTGTGTCATGGCGCAAAACGCTGCGCAGTTGCACGACCACAAAGACGATGCCCAGCAATGCGATGCCCAGGGCAAAGACGATGGCTGTGTTTCCCGTCAACAAAGTTCTCCTCCTTGAGAAGTGTTTTGATCTATCGCACAGTTGGTAGTGACGATTGATGAAGGTTAAGAGCTTATCCCGGTAATCTCGCCGCGGCGTCGCCTGCGGTTGAAACCGCAGTCCGACACATGAAAAAGCATGCTGAAGCAAGCTGGTCTGCGCGCCTGAGCTTGCTTCAGCATGCTTCGGCTGTGTCAGATGCCGATTTCAATCGGCGGCGACTACCAGCCTGCGCTTAACCTAAGCTTCGTTCTTGTCGCCGGTGCGGATGCCCGGCAACTGCTGTAAGGCGCTCATCAGGTCGACGCCGGTCAGCGCTTCGACAGTAGCCGGCACCTGGGCGACAATGTTGGTGATATCAGCCGTGATCCTGGACGCGCCGGCGCCGCTGTTGGCGTCGCCGCCGCTGCTGATGACCACAATGCGGTCGGTTTTGGACAGCGGCTCAGAGATGGCCGCGGCCACCTGCGGCAGCGCCTCGATCAGTTGCTGGATGATGGCCGCCTGGTTATACTGCTTCCAGGCTTCAGCCTTCTTCTCCATCGCTTCAGCCATCGCCTTGCCCGTCGCCCGCACGACCTCGGCCTCGGCCAGACCCTTGGCCTGCACCACCTCGGCCTCAGCCAGACCTCTGGCCCGAGTGGCCGCAGCGTCGCCCTCGCCCAAAGCCTGGGTGGCGGCCGCCTGGCCCTGGGCCTCGGCCAGCCGTTTGAACTTCTCGGCGTCGGCCAGAGTCTCGATGCGGTAGCGCTCGGAGTCGGCTGGCTTGCGCACGGTGGCTTCCAGCTCCTTCTCCTTGCGCAGCGCTTCCTGCTGCTGCACCTCGATCTGCTTCTGCTTGGCCACCACCTCGATCTGGATCTCCTGCTCCTTGACCAACTGGCTGGTCTTGGTCTCTTGCAGCTTGTAGGCCAGGTCTGCCACGGCTCGATTCTGGTTGACCTCCTGATCGTAGGCGGCCTTCTGCACGGCATAGCTCTTCTGCGACTCAGCGATGCGCGTTTCGGCGCCGTACTTGGCCGTCTCGCCTTCCTGGCGGGCTTGGGCGCTCTTGATGGTAGCATCGCGCGCGGCCTCAGCCTGGCCGATAGCCGCGTCGCGCTTGACCTCAGCCGTGCGCTTCTGGCCCAGCGCGTCCAGGTAGCCCTGGTCGTCCTGGATGTCGCGAATGGTGAAGGAGATGATGCGCAGGCCCATGGCGGCCATGTCGCCTGACGACACCTCTTGCACCTGCTGGGCGAAGGCGTCGCGGTCGCGGTAGACCTCTTCCACCGTCAACGTACCCAGGATCGCGCGCAGGTGGCCTTCCAAAGTCTGCAGGGCCACGTTGCGGATTTCATCCTCGGTTTTGGAGAGGAAGAGCTGGGCCGCGGTGCGGATGGCCGCGTCGCTGGGGTCGATGGACACCTGAGCTACGCCGTCCACAGTGATGGGCACGCCCTGCACCGTATAGACGCGATGGGTAACCACGTCGATGGTCATCACCTCCATCGACAGCATGTCAACCCGCTCGATGGCCGGGAAGACGAAGGTGCCGCCGCCGCGCACGATACGAAAGGCCTGGCCGTCTTTGCGCCGGCGGCCTGAGATCACCAGTACCTCGTTCGGCCCGACCTTGTGATAGCGGTTGGCGAACACGATGCCAAACGCCAACAACACAATGACGAGCACTATCGGCACACACGCCAGAGGTAGAAGGCTATCCATAGTTCATGCTCCTGTGAGAAAACCGTTGTTGGGCCGGGCAGAATCCGCCGCCCAAAAAGAAATGGAGCCGGTGGCTCGGCCAGCCGCTGGGCAGCGCTCGCCTATTCCGGCTGGCGGTGGCGCACCATCACCACACCCGCGCCCAGGACTTGTTCGATAGTGACGGTCGTCCCGCGTGCGATCGGCGCGCTGTCTGCCGAGCGAGCTGGACGGCTCATACGTTCATTGTGTATCTCGAACTGAACCTCGCCCAGACCATTAGCAGGAATAGGCGTCGTCACGAACCCTGCCACACCGACCATATCTGCCTCGGAGATGTCGGTGCTGCCATGCATCTCAACCAGCAGCCGGCCGTAGACATAGGCAACCAACAGGCTGATGGCCGCAGCGGTAAAACCTGAGACCACCAGGCTGAGCCGCGCGTCCATGTCAAATCCGATCGAAGTGACCAGTCCAACGCCGCCGAAGACGGCCAGGAAAGCGCCGATGGTGACCGGGCTGAAGATATTCAGATCGCCCGCGCCATCGCCGTCCGCGCCCATGTCCCCGCCGCCATCGGCGCCGTCTCCGCCAACGCCGCTCAAAAACAGCGACGCCAAGGCCAGGACTAACCCGGCCATCAACGACGAGAAATAGATGCAACTGAGGGTCGTGCTGTTGGCTGCGTCAAGAAGGCCCGACAAAATGGCTTCCTCCTTCTGCGGCGAATAGCCTGCGGCCGGCTTGTGGATGCTGTAACACGTTGCAGCCATTATACCTGTGAACTGCCGGAAGGTCAATCAGGGAAGCCGCATTGCTTTGTGCCCTACACTCGCTGTGGTATAATCCGCGCAGTTGACAAGCGGCAAGCGCTCGCTGAGCGACCGCCGCCTGAACCACCCCGTTTGGAGGACCTAATTCGTGGCAAAATCAAGCAAGGGACGCCCGCGTCGTGACTGGCGTCGCACGATATTTCTCATCATCAGTGTTTTGATCGTGCTGTCGATGTTGATCAGCATGGCCATTGCCTTTGCGCCTCCCCCAACGCCCTGACCATTGAACGGCGAAGACTTGCTGCCAGCGGGCGAGCGGCCAGTCGCAGGACCCAGTGAACCGCCAGCCGCTGACTTGGCCATCGCCAGCGCGGCCAGTGAGCAAAAGCGCGGCGCGGCGCTGGCCGTGCTAGCTGTGCTGTTTTTCGCTACCTCGCCTGTCTTGGTGCGCCTGGCCGATCCGCTGAGCGCCTACGAGAAGACGGCCGGCCGGCTGGCCGTGGCCGCGCTGATGTTGCTCTTGCTGATGCGGGTGCGCCGCGAGCCGTTCCGGCTGACCCGCCGCGACCTGCCCCTGTTCCTTGGTATCGGACTGATCGCCGCGCTGCATTTCGTCGCCTACGTCGCATCGCTCAACTTCACCACCATCGCCCACTCGCTGGCCATCGTCTACACTGCGCCGATCTTCGTGGCCATCTTCTCGGCCTGGTTTTTGCACGAACCGATCCGGCCACGCCAGTGGCTGGGGGTGCTGGTCGCCGTGCTGGGCGTGGCGATTCTCGCTGGTTTCGAGCCCAACTGGAACGCGCGCATGGCGCTGGGCGATTTGCTGGCGCTGCTGTCGGCCGTGATGTTCGGGCTATACTCGGTGGCTGGCCGCAAACAGCGCTCCCGTTACCCACTTTTCACCTATGCGGTGGCCGTCTATGGCCTGGCGGCGCTGTGGGTGCTGCCCGCGGCCGCAGCCAATTTCACGCCGGCTGGCTACACGCTGGCGCCGCTGCTGGCCGTGTTGGCTCTGGGCATCATCCCGCTGGGCATCGGCCATACTCTGTATAACGCCGCCGTGCGCCACACCCATGCTACCACCGCCAACCTGATCGCTACCCAGGAGGTGACGCTGGGTATCCTGCTGGGCGCGCTGATCCTGGGCGAGACGCCTAAAATGAACGAGATGGCCGGCGCGCTGGTGACGCTGCTAGGCATCGTGCTGGTGCTGCTCTAGTTAGGAACTGTCATGCCTCCCAAGCCCAACCCCAACTGCCGTTTCTTCTACAGCGACTATCACCGCGGCAAGGAGACCATCGAGTGCCGCCTGCCCAAAAGCCGCGACACGCTGCGCTGGGAGCGCAACGTATGCGATAGCTGCCCCGTGCCCGGCATCCTGCGCGAGACCAACTGCGCGCATCTGGCGCTGGAAGGCACCATCCGCAAACGCCTGCGCTTGAGCGCGCGCATGGAGGTCTTCGCCGTTTGCACCAAACATGTGGTGCAGCTCAAGGAGGCCGGCGTCTGTCCCCAGTGCACGGCTGAGCAGGCGGAGCTGATCGGTGACCGGTGATCGGTGATCCCTATCCGCGATCCGTTCACCGATTACCGTTTACCGATTACCGTTCACCCCTCCGCTCTCACCGCGTCGAACAGATACGCCTCCCGCCCCGTCTGCTTGAGCCACTCCACCGCCAGGCGCACCTCCTCGGCGCGCTCTTTGGGGCAGATCAACAGCGCGTCCCCGCTGTCGACGACGATCAGGTCCTCCAGACCGATGGCTGCCACCAGCCGGCCGGCCGAGTAGATCAGCGTATTGCGCGTGTCATGGGTGAACACAGGCGCGTCGCCGCGCACGACGTTGCCCGCCTCATCGCCGTCCAACACCTCCAGCAGCGTGCCCCAACTGCCGATGTCGGTCCAGCCGATGTCTACCGGCAACACGGCGATGTCCGCGGCCCGCTCCATGATGCCGTAGTCGATGGTCTGGTGGGGCAGGGTGGGGAAGACGCGCTGTAAGGTCTCATCTGCGGCTGGCGTACCTAACGCGCGGCCGATCTCGGCCAGGCCGGCGTGCAGCTCGGGCAAGTGCTGCTGGAACTCGGCCAGGATACGATCGACGCGCCAGGCAAAGAGGCCGGAGTTCCAGCTATGACATCCGCCCGCCACGAAACGCTCGGCTGTGGCGAGGTCGGGCTTCTCGACGAAGCGCACCACCCGGTAGACCGGATGGCCGCCGGCTGGCGGCAACGCCTCGCCCTGCTCCACATAGCCCAGGCCGGTGTGGGCAAAGGTCGGCTGGATGCCCAGCGTGACCAGCGAGCCGCGCTCGGCCACCTCGGCCGCTGCGGCCAGGGCTGCGCGGAAGCGATCGGGCTTGAGGATCAGGTGATCGGCATGGACCGAGGCCATGATGGCGTCCGGCCGCAGGTGCTGGGCCATGACCGCGCCCAGGCCGACAGCCGCGGCGGTGCCGCGCGGCCGGGGCTCGCCGACTACGTTCTCCGGCGGCAACTCCGGCGCTTGCCGCCGCGCCAAGTCCACGTATTGCTGGTTGGTGATCACCAGCATACGTTCGGGGGGAACCAATGGCGTGAGGCGGGCAACGGTCTCCTGCAACATAGTCCCCTGGCCCGTGAGGTCGAGGAACTGCTTGGGCAACTGCTGGCGGCTGCGCGGCCACAGGCGAGTGCCGCTGCCGCCGGCGAGAATTACAACGACGAGACGATCGGCTGTGTTCATGGACGAGAGTATAGCGCAAAAGGGTAGCCAGGGCAAGATTCCTCCAACTTGCGGCTGTATTATGATAGAGATCATATTATTCTTTGAAGAACCGGTGTAGAATGACTTTTGTGCGTTAAGCATGCATCGCCAAACCTCGTGCATCCTTGTTGTCGTTTGGTGGATAGCAATTGGTATACAGCTTGTACCCCAGTTGCGCACCAAGTAATTTGTCAGATGTTGCCAATAATGCTAAACTATTGCTACGGCAGCAATACGAGAAGAGAGCCCGTCAGTTCGTTTGCCGGCCTGGCTAGCAACCAGGTGACCAGCAATTCGCAGTTCGATCAGGCTCTTTTTTGTTGCCACTGATCCCCGCATTGATGGCGCTGAATGTACAGACTTCGTTGTGACTGAGGTGAAGTCTGTCCATCCTCTTGTTCATGAAAAGGAGGTGTCCCGCTCCTACGTTCGTCGCACTCTTCCACGTCTCCTGTCAATCCGTCGGTACAACGATGTAACCCTAAATCGGTATTTCTAGCACATTCCATTCAAGGAGGAATGAAATGACTATTCTGGTTGCTGAGATTCTTGGCACCATGTTGCTGGTCCTGTTAGGCGACGGTGTTGTAGCCAACGTCCTGCTCGGCAAGACCAAGGGTAACAACTCCGGCTGGATCGTGATCACCACGGCATGGGCCATGGCGGTGTTCGTGGGCGCCTACTCGGCCGGCGCGCTGGGCAGCGGTGCACACCTGAACCCCGCCGTCACCATCGGCCTGGCAGTCAAGGGCGCTACCCCCTGGAGCGAGGTGCCGATGTACTTGATCGGCGAGATGGTCGGCGCGTTCATCGGCGCCGTCCTGGTCTGGCTGCACTACTATCCTCACTGGGCGGCCACTTCCGACCCCGGCCTCAAACTGGCGGTCTTCTCCACCGGCCCCGCCATCCGCAACACGGTGCTGAACCTGATCTCAGAAATCATCGGCACCTTCGTGCTGCTGTTCGGCATCTTCACCATCAAGGGCGTAGTGGGCGGCCCCGAAGGCGCGACCTACAACGTGGCCATGGGCGCCCTGGGCTTCATCCCGGTTGCCTTCTTGGTGTGGGTGATCGGTCTGGCCCTCGGCGGTACCACGGGCTATGCCATCAACCCGGCCCGTGACCTCAGCCCCCGCATCGCACACGCCATCCTGCCCATCCCGGGCAAGGGCAGCAGCGACTGGGGCTACTCCTGGATCCCAGTAGTCGGCCCGATCATCGGCGCTGTGCTCGCTGCTTTCCTGGCTATGGCCGTGGGGCTATAATTCACGATTTCCTTTTGGACAGCCCTGGCAGCGTAGCCAGGGCTGTTCCCAGTCCAGTAAGTACCTTTCGCAGGTTTGGAGGATGCGTATGAAGAAGTTGATCAACAACCCCGCTGATGTCGTCAAGGAAGAGTTGATGGGCGTGGCGCTGGCTCATGGGGACCAGGTTAAGGTGTACTACGATCCCAACTACGTGGTGCGCATCGATGCGCCCATCCAGGGCAAAGTAGGCGTGATCTCCGGCGGCGGCAGCGGCCACGAGCCCATGCACGGCGGCTTCGTCGGCTACGGCATGCTGGACGCAGCCTGCCCCGGCGCGGTCTTCACCTCCCCCACTCCCGACCAGATGCTGGAGGCCACCAAGGCTGTCGACGGCGGCGCTGGCGTGCTGCACATCGTCAAGAACTACACCGGCGACATCCTGAACTTCGAGATGGCGGCTGAACTGGCCATGGCCGAGGGCATCGAGGTCGAAAGCGTGGTGATCGACGACGACGTGGCCGTGCAAGACAGCCTCTACACGGCTGGCCGCCGCGGCGTCGGCACCACCGTGCTGGCCGAGAAGATCTGCGGCGCAGCTGCCGAGGCCGGCAAGAGCCTGAAAGAAGTGGCCGACCTGTGCCGCAAGGTCAACGGCTGGGGCCGCAGCATGGGCATGGCGCTCACCTCCTGCACCGTGCCGCACGCCGGCAAGCCCACCTTCGACCTGCCCGAGGACGAGATGGAAATCGGCATCGGCATCCACGGCGAGCCGGGCCGCAAGCGTATGGCGCTGGCTAGCGCCGACGAGATCACCGAGATGCTGGCCCTGCCCATCATCAAGGACCTGCCCTTCGAGAAGGGCGACAAGGTCATTGCTATGGTCAACGGCATGGGCGGCACCCCGCTGATCGAGCTCTACATCGTCTATCGCAAGCTGGCGGAGATCTGCGAGGCGCACGGCATCACCATCGCCCGCAACCTGATCGGCGACTACATCACCTCGCTGGAGATGGCCGGCTGCTCCATCACCCTGCTCAAGGCCGACGACGAGATCCTGGGCTACTGGGACGCGCCGGTCAAGACGCCAGGGCTGCGGTGGGGCATGTAGATGAGTAAACAAGTAGACAAGTAAGAAGTAGACAAGGAGACAAGGGCATAGCGCCTTGCGTACTCATCACTTGTGTACTTGTATACTTGTATACTTGTATACCTTCCCGAATGAGGCGCCCAGTGGTAACACGAGACGACATCCTCGCCTGGCTGAAATGCTATCGCCAGACGATTGGCGAGAACAAAGACTACCTGACCCGGCTGGACTCGGCCATCGGCGACGCAGATCATGGCGCGAACATGGACCGCGGCTTTGCGGCCGTGGTGGAGAAGCTGCCCTCGGTGGCCGACAAGGACCTGGGCCAGATCTTCAAGACCATCGGCATGACGCTGGTCTCGACCGTGGGCGGCGCGGGCGGCCCGCTGTACGGCACCTGGTTCATGCGCGCCGGCATGGCGCTGGACGGCAAGACCGAGGTGACAGCCGAGGACCTGTTGGCCGCTTTCCAGGCTGGCCTGGCCGGCGTGCAGCAGCGCGGCAAGGCGACTCCCGGCGAAAAGACCATGGTCGATGCCATGACGCCAGCCTGCGCAGCCATGCAAGCCAGTCTGGCCGAGGGCGCCGGCACAGCAGCAGCGCTGGCGGCGGCGGCCGCCGCGGCTGAGCAAGGCATGAAGGATACCATCCCCATGCTGGCCACCAAGGGCCGCGCCAGCTATCTCGGCGAGCGCAGCATCGGCCATCAGGACCCAGGCGCCACGTCGTCGGCCATGCTGTTCCGCTGCGCAGCCGACTTGTTGGGCAAGGCGTGATGTCCAGGCATTGAAATGCCCGGCTGAAAGTACGAAGCGCCCTCAAGCGCTGCGGAAACGCCTCTGGTAGGCCCTGAGGGGCCTTACCTGCACCTCGCCTGCGCCGAGCCGCAGGCGCAGGTATCGTACGATTAGCCGGTGAATTCGTTCACCGGCGATCCAATCACCGATCCGTCAGAACGATCTGACACAACCTGAACAAAGGAGTTCGCAACATGCCTAAGTATGTAGGTGCAGTAGACCAGGGTACCACCAGCACGCGCTTCATGATCTTCGACCACGAGGGTGGCGTAGTGGGCGTGCACCAGATGGAACACGAGCAGATCTATCCGCAGGCCGGCTGGGTCGAGCACAACGCCATGGAGATCGTGGCCCGCACCAACGACGTGATGGAAGGCGCCCTGAAGAAGACTGGCCTCACCGCCGGCGACCTGGCCGCGATCGGCGTCACCAACCAGCGTGAGACCACGGTGGTCTGGAACAAGAACACGGGCAAGCCTTACTTCAACGCCATCGTCTGGCAGGACACCCGCACCGACAAGATCTGCAACGAGCTGGCCAAGGACGGCGGGCAGGATCGCTTCCGCCCCAAGGTGGGCCTCCCCCTGGCCACCTATTTCTCCGGCCCCAAGATCAAGTGGATCCTGGACAACGTCGAGGGTGTGCGCTCGGCCGCTGAGCGCGGCGACGCCGTCTTCGGCAACATGGACACCTGGGTGATCTGGAACATCACCGGCGGCGTCAACGGCGGCGCACACGTGACCGACGTGTCCAATGCCAGCCGCACCATGCTGATGAACCTGGAGACCCTGGACTGGGACGACGAGATCCTGGGCATCATGGGCATCCCCAAGCAGATGCTGCCGGAGATCCGCCCCTCCAGCGACCCCAAGGTCTACGGCTACTGGAACGGCGTGCCGGTCTGCGGCGACCTGGGCGACCAGCAAGCGGCCCTGGTAGGCCAGACCTGCTACGCCCCCGGCGAGGCCAAGAACACCTATGGCACCGGCTGCTTCATGCTGATCAACACCGGCACCGAGGTGGTGCCCAGCAAGAGCGGCCTGCTGACCACCCTGGGCTACAAGATGGGCGACGCCCCGGCCGTCTACTGCCTGGAAGGCTCCATCGCCATCACCGGCGCCTTGGTGCAGTGGCTGCGCGACAACATGGACTTCTTCGATTTCTCCAAGCACATCGAAGACTACGCCATGCAGGTGCCCGACAGCGGCGGCATCTACTTCGTGCCCGCCTTCTCCGGCCTCTTCGCCCCCTACTGGCAGTCTGACGCGCGCGGCGTGATCGTCGGCCTGACCCGCTACATCAACAAGTATCACATGTGCCGCGCCTCGCTGGAGGCCACCGCCTACCAGACCCGTGAGGTGCTGGACGCCATGGAGAAGGACTCCGGCGTCACTCTGAAGGCCCTCAAGGTCGACGGCGGCATGGTCTACAACAACACCCTGATGCAGTTCCAGTCCGACATCCTGGGCGTGCCGGTGGTGCGGCCGGTGGTGGCTGAGACCACTGCGCTGGGTGCGGCCTACGCGGCCG
>Ga0209573_1002130_pt1 | contig 26659 bp, 16 predicted proteins | sample TNRBio252014_DNA_FD_185870 | JGI IMG/M metagenome (GOLD analysis project Ga0209573, IMG submission 185870) | Wastewater treatment Type I Accumulibacter community from EBPR Bioreactor in Madison, WI, USA - TNR Reactor_6/25/2014_ DNA (SPAdes)... | ecosystem: Engineered > Bioreactor > EBPR >... | reverse complement strand
AGATGACGGTAATCAGGAATTAATTCTCCGAATAAATGAACTTTCAAATCAGAAAAGACATGCGCAGATAGACAATATCTTAAGTACAACAGAAGGCATTGTTTCAAAGGAATATTGTTATTCGCTTAATTGTGTTATGCTAATAATCAATTCTACTGAATATAACAGCAGAGAAGTTTTATTGAATAAACTGAAGAATGAAGGCTTCACATTTACAGAGCGCAATGGTGTCACCATATCGAGAGTGAAACAAGCTTGCAGGGATTCAAACAACAGCGATATGATAAAGAATCAATAATTGATTATGACGTAGAATAATTTTATTAACCTATCAAATATGAAACAACTCTTACTATTTCTGATTGTCGGTTATGCCCTGTTAGCTAATGAATGCAGTGCACAATGCACAGGTGGTACTCTTGCCAGCAATATAACACCGGGAGTGACGTGGAGTACCACCGGAACCACTGCCGTGGCAGCAGGAAAATATTATACATTTACGGCTACGGCAGGATTTGTATATTATTTTTCATTCTGTGCTGCTGATGGTGGAAATGCTACATGGGATACACAGATAACTATTTTGAATAATGCAGGTACTTATGTTGGAGCAGGTGGTTTTAGTGATGATAATTGCGGATTGCAGTCCTATCTCGCATGGACTTGTGTAACCACAGGAACATACAGGGTGTTGATTACAAAATACAGTTGTACTACAGGCGCTACAGGTGCAACAATGTCATACAAGTACAGTGCCCCTTTAAGTTGTCCTTCAAATCTTGGAACAGGCAACGTAGCCATAGCTTCATTGCCTTATAGCAGTGGTGCAGGAACTACCTGCGGTGCAGGCAATGATTTAACGTCAGTCAATACCAATCCTTGTGGCAGTACATTTTATCTTGATGGAGAGGATAAAGTTTTTATTTTTACTCCTGCCAGCACCGGAACTGTTACCATAACACTCAATGCACCTTCAGCAAGTTATACAGCATTAAACTTATACAATGGCTGCCCTTTAACCGGTCAACCCGGAACATGTGTTGCCAACAGTCAGAGTTCCACAGGAAGCAAAACGCTCACTGTCTGTCTTCAGGCGGGAACAACCTATTATCTGATTCTTGATACATGGCCTGCACCAAGTTGTGTTCCCTTTAATGATCTGACCATTTCTGCACCTGTGCCTGCCGGAGCCTGCGCAACAGGTAATGGTACAGTAAATGTAGCATCGTTGCCTTATACCAGTAACAGTCGAACTACCTGTGGTAAGACTGATGATTTTACGACTACCAATACGATTGCCTGCGGAAGCACTTTTTATAACGGTGCCGAAGACGAAGTATTTATTTTTACACCCTCAACTTCAGGACAGACAACTATTTCACTGACAAGCGCAAGTTCATGGGTAGGAATAACGCTGTTTGACGGATGTCCTTTGGTTACCAGTTGCAGCGGTACTGCCGGTACCTGTGTTGCTTTTGCACAAAGTTCTGCAGGAAGTCAGAGCATGTGTGTTAATGTTATAGCAGGTCATACCTATTATCTTGTAGTTGACCAGTTCCCATCTCCTTATTGTATACCTTCATATAATATCAGCATCAGTGCTCCTGTAGGTATGCTTCCCGGGGCTATTTGCAGCAATGCTGTAAATATAAGTGGACTTCCTTTTTCGGCTGCAAATGAAACAACAGCTTGTATGGGTAATGACTATACTAATGCATCCATAGGATCATGCGGTACATTATATGAGTCGGGAGAAGACAAAGTTTATCGTTATGTAGCAAGCGGCCCCGAGTGTATCTCTATAACTTTAAGTCAGGCAAGTGATAATTTAATAGGATATCAGGTATATAGTGGCTGCCCGGGAAATGCAGGTACAAACTGTATAGGTAATAATAGCGGAGCACTTTCCGGAACATTAAACGGCAGTGTTGTATTGCCGGCAGCAGGCACATATTTTATTATTGTAGATACATGGGCACCTCCAACAAGTGTTACTTATGATATCAGTATTCAATCTTTTGGTTCAGGAGCAGCAAATGATTTACCATGTAATGCAACTCCGCTTCCTATTGGTGTTTATCTGAACGGAAGTAATAACTGTTCAGGCTTGGCAGGTGAGCCTTCTAATCCATCATGTTGGTCAGCAGGCTCACGAAACACAGTTTGGCATTCTTTTGTAGCACCGCCTTCAGGTCAGGTAACTATAAGAACCGTGCCCGGATCATTACGTAATTCACAAATAGCTTTATATCAGGGAACCTGTGGTGCATCAATGACTTTATTGGCGTGTAATGATGATGCTCCTTCATGCGGTACTACCATTAATTATATGTCGCAGATAAATTATAGTGGTTTGACAGCAGGTACAACTTATTATGTTGTAGTTGATGGTTACAACAATGAGACGGGTAGTTATGGCATTATTATCGTTAGTGGTCCACCCACCAATATTCCTCCTGTATTTGGGCAGGAATGTAGTGTTCCAAACCCTGTTTGTAACCAGATTATATCCATCGGTGATCCGGGTTATCAGGCTTTCGGTTCATCTTGTGACTTTCCGGGCAGCGGTAGTAATTGTCTTTTAAGTGCTGAGCGAGGCTCTGCCTGGTATGAAATAAATATTCAGAATGCAGGTGTATTAGCATTTAACATTATCCCTAATGACTATGTTGCCGGTTTACCAGGTAATGAAACAGATTATGATTTTGCAATTTGGAAGATGAAAGACGGACCTACCAATAATGCTGTTAATACATGTGCAACCTTAGCGAGTGGAGCAGCACCCATACGTTGCAATTACAGCTATCTTGGAGTAACAGGGTTAAATAGCACTGTTACCAATCAGGCACCAGTTCCATATACACCTGATTATAATGCTGCCTATGATGCACAGATTAATGTTGCTGCAGGTGATGTTTACCAGCTTGTTGTGAGTAATTTCTCCAATAGCACATCGGGGTTCACAATGAACTTTTTAAGCTCACCGGTTAATTTCACTCCCAATCCGGGATTTGTAGTGTGGTCTGGTGGTGTTGACAACGATTGGTTTAAAGCTCCTAACTGGGGTGGATGCCAGATTCCAAATTGTACAGTAGATGCTATTATTCCACCATCATCGGCAAACATGCCGATAATCAACGCTGCAGGTGCTTCTTGTAAATCCATGACAATAAATCCTTCGGCCTCGCTTTCTATCAATGCGGGGTTCTCATTACAAGTATGTCAGGACTATAATAATAACGGTACGCTCAATGCAGCAAACGGATCAAATGTATATTTTAATAACGCCTCAGTAAATCAGAGTTTAAATGGAAACATGGTTGGAGCATCTGCATTTGCTAATGTTGTTGTTAGTAAAACAGGTGGCATTGTAACGTTGGGGCAGAATGCCGACATGAAAGGTAATTTTATTATCACTTCAAGTACAAGTAATTTTAATGCAAATGCAAAAACACATCGTGTTGGAGGAGATTTTCTGAATTATGGTACATACACACCAGGTATTGGTGGCACACTTGAGCTATATGGAACAGCTGCTCAGAATTATTTAAACAATGGAGTTCTTAATAATCTTTCCATGAATCATTCAGGTACAGGCGTAACATTACTTTCCAATGCAACGCTTGGCAATAATGGAATGCTTTCGCTGACAAACGGAAAAATAATCACCAACCTATTTGAAGTGACGGTTAATAACCGGAATAGCGGAGCTGTTACTCCCGGAAATATGAATAGTTTTATTCAGGGTAACTTACGCAGATACCTGAATACGCAAGGATCATACGATTTTCCTGTTGGTCATGCAACTGCAGGATATCAGCGAATGAATATTAACTTTAATGTTCCGGGAAGCCCTACAACTATTGATAATCTTCTTTCTTTCTTTAATACTTATTCTGTTATCCCTGCCGGAATAGGGGCTACTGAATGTAGTGTGGTTTATTCACAACCTGCGCTTGACAATGGTTACTGGAGTTTTACGGCAAGCAATAGTCCTTTGTCAGGAACCTATGATGCCACTGCCTATAATCTCAACTACAGCAATCCATTTATGGGATGGACTATTATGAGAAACCACGGTGCTGGATGGAATTTGTTTAATGGGATTTGTATAAACAGTCCGGTTACTGCCGTAAATAGAGTAGCGATGAATGGCTTTGGAACAGGCACAGAACTGTTTGGAATAACACAAGCTAACAATCCATTACCTGTAGAATTAATTGCATTCAATGCCTCACCTCTGGTTAATTCTATTATGGTAGCGTGGAGTACAGCAAGTGAAATAAACAGTGATTATTTTGAATTACAGCGTTCAACTAACGGAATTGAGTTTACAACTATTGCCAACATTACTTCGCAAGGAAACAGTAATGTAGTATCGGACTATAAATTCGAAGATAAAGATGTTGTCAAAAACACAATTTATTTTTACCGACTGAAACAGGTAGATAAAAATGGCAGCTATGTTTATACAGAAATTCGCAACGCAAAGATTGATGACGATTCAAATGTTTTTGTTATTACCCCGAATCCATATAAGAATGAAACCAATTTTGTCATCTTCTTAAATAGTAATGCTGATGTAAGTATTGAGGTTATTAATGTTATTGGCGAGGTGGTTTCAACACAGATAAATGAAAAACTTGAAAAAGGAATGCATCAATATACCTTCAGTGCGAAGAAACTTGGTCTGCCGGCAGGTATTTATAATGTCAAACTGAATATCAATGGTGTAATTACTTCCAAGAATATGATAGAGTTAGAGTAAGCATTCTTTAAACATGATGTTAGTGTACCCCCACTCGTCAGACGAGGACGAGTAGTGTTGTGTGCGAGAGACGAGGGTGCGATTAACACCTGTTATAGAGTACCACACATCTGCATCCCTTACTCACGAACTTGACTTCAACGAGGATGAGTGGGAGTGCAAGTGCAATTCGACATTCCTTTGAGTTTCTTTCTCTAATCTGCGGCTGGAACGTATGCCATTGAGGTAACCATAAAAATAAAGTTTAAGAAACACCTTAGACTCAAAAGCCGGCCGGCCTTCTTTATTTAAAACGGAAACATTAAATTTTAGCTGAGCTAAATCTAAATGCTCCACAAATGCATCAATAAGCCGAACTGCATTATTGGGAGCTACTGTGTCTTCCAGGCTGGTAAAAGTTACCTGTGCTCTGTTTTGTGGTTGTATATACTGCATGCAACAAAAATCATTAATGTTGTTGCTTACTTTGCTTTTTCTTCGTTATTTTTATCACTTAAATAATAACAATGTTGATAGGAGAAAAGAAAATGGTTTTTTCACAGACTGTCATTATCGGATATGCTTTCGCTCCGAACAAACTGTAATGCTAAATTCAAACTGATATGAAAAAACTCTCGTTATTAATTTTAATTTTGCTGATAGCTCAATTAGCAAACGCCCAAATTCCTTTCCAAAAAAGTTTTGGGGGAACTAATACAAGTTGGGGTAACTCAATTCAACAAACAAATGACAATGGATACATTTCTGTAGGAGTCACAGATGCATTTGGCGTGGGTGCTTTTGATGTTTTTGCAATTAAAACAGATTCATCCGGCAATCCAATTTGGAAAAAAGCGATTGGTGAAACATCGAGCGATTTTGCAAATGATGTTCAACAGACAAGCGATAGTGGATTTATTGTATGCGGATATTCCATTTCTTCTTTCAGCGGAGGTTTTGCAGGTGAGAATATTTATCTGATAAAGTTAAATTCTAACGGAAGCATTTTATGGTCTAAAATTATTGGTGGAGTAGGAAACGAAAGAGCCAACTCGGTTAGGCAAACATCGGATGGCGGTTTTATAATTGCAGGAACAACTAATAGTTGGGGAGCGGGAGGTAATGACTTCTATCTTGTTAAAACAGATGGAAATGGTAATATTAGTTGGACAAAAACATTTGGAGGGGCATTAGATGATGTTGCAAACTCAGTTAAGCAAACTTCCGATGGTGGTTATATTGTTGCGGGTGAAACAAACAGTTTTGGTGCTGGAGATATAGATTATTATCTTATTAAAACTGATGCATTGGGTACTCTTACCTGGTCAAAAACATTTGGAGGAGGAGGCAGTGATTGGTTGTATTCTGTGGTTCAGGCATCGGATGATGGTTATGTTATGGGAGGTTATTCAATTAGTTTTTTAGGTGCCGGTGAAGCAGATGCAGTTGTAATTAAAACAGATATTACAGGAAGTATTCTTTGGAGCAAAACTTATGGCGAGCAATATGGAGATGTTGCTTCATCAATAGTACGAACAAATGATAATGGTTATGCTTTAGCCGGTGGTCAATCTTCTTTTCCTTTTTCAATGGTTGACAAAGGGCTTCTTTTCAAGATTGACAGCGTGGGTAATTTCATATGGGCAAATGCTTTTAGAAATAGTAACGAAGTTCAAAGAGGTATTTGTAAAACAACTGATGGAGGCTATGCTTTGACTGGTGAGTGGTTACCTGTTTCAGGCATTGATTTAATCCTCATCAAAACAAATGCAAATGGAACGGTCGGATGCAATGAACTATCTACAACTTTGATATCAACAAATATTTTTCCGCAAATTTCAAATCCAGCAACTTTAAGTTCAAATGGAGGAGCAGCATTAACTGTGACTTCTTTATCAAGCAATGGAGGAATTGTTACAAACCCTTGCAGTTGCTCTTCTTATTTTACGCTATATGCTGATATAATCCCTCATAATTGGATTGCAGTAAATCAGGCAACAGGTCAACAACCTATCACTTATAGTTGGAACTGGGGTGATGGTTCAGCCAATTCTTCTGGTTCAACACCTTCTCACACATACAACACAGCAGGATACTATAACATTTGTCTTTCCATTACGGATTTTGCAGGATGCACAAGCATTTACTGCGATTCATCAACATATTTGTACAAAAGCAACAGCAACGGAACTATGGTTAATGTCAATGTAATATTACCAACAGGTATAAATATTCCTGAACCGAATGAAAATACAATTTCTTTTTTTCCAAATCCGACATCAGGAGTATTTATAATCTTCTTTCCTGAGAATTTCCGAAAAGGTAAAATTGAAATTTATAATGTCATGGGGGAAAAAATTTATATTGATGTGGTGGATGGAGAAAGCAAAAAAGAAATAAATTTTAAAAACATTTCTGCGGGAATTTATTTTGTGAAGGTGTTTGATGTAGAAAAGAGTTTCTGCAAGAAATTAATTGTTGAGTAAATTTGAATGGTAGAATTTCAAACAGGCAGTAGCACATCCGATAACATAAAGATTAAAAGAAATAAAAAAAAGAAGGGTCACGAGTAAAACCTCGCGATGGCGATCTTCGCCTCGCCACTTGGGATACCTACTTTTTTTACTTCTTTAATCCCGCATCTGTTAGCGGATATGCTTTCCGTTTCGAATAAACTATAGTGCTAATTTGAAACTGAAATGAAGAAACTCATTTTAATTTTTTCTTGGAATTCCACAATTATTTATGCAAGTTTCTTATGGCATCAACATAATGATCAACTGTGTGTGCTGCGCTAAGTTTAAAATCTCCTATTCGTGTACGGATGAGTGAACTTAAATAAGAACCCGAATTAAGTGCTTTGCCAAAATCGTTGGCTAAAGAGCGAATGTAAGTTCCTTTGCTGCAAACAACACGAAATGAAACAACAGGCATTGCTATTTCTGTAATCTCAAAGTCATGTATATTTATTTTTCGAGGGGTTACTTTTACTTCTTCGCCTCTTCGTGCTTTTTCATAGGCACGCTCGCCCTGAATGATTACTGCAGAATGTGCCGGTGGCAGTTGCTCTGTTTCTCCAATAAAAGTTTGCGCTGCCTGATGAATTTGTTCAGTGGTGATGTGTGCTATATCAAAGGTTTTGTTTACCGGTGTTTCTGCATCATAAGAAGGTGTGGTAGCGCCCAAGGTAAAAGTTCCTGTATATTCTTTTTCGAGCCCCATTAATGTTTCAATGCTTTTGGTAGCCTTACCGGTGCATACAATAAGTAAACCCGTTGCAAGTGGGTCTAAAGTTCCAGCATGTCCAACTTTTATTTTTTTGTATGGTCGGCTTCCGTCACTAAGTTTCAAATGTTGCAAGGTGCCTCTTAGTTTGTTCACCACATCAAACGAAGTCCATTCCAATGGTTTGTCAACCAAAAGTGTTTCGCCCAGTAAAAAATCAGGCATTGCGACTAAAGCATTTTAAGTTCAATGCCTGCAAAGTGCAACAGTAAAATTGCAGCACCAATAATTATTCTGTACCAGCCAAAAATTTTAAAACCATGTTTGGTGAGGTAATTAATAAATGATTTGATAGCAATGGCAGCAACAATAAAAGCTACTACATTGCCTACAGCAAATAATTTTATTTCTTCTGTAGTGAAACCTCCGTTCAATTTATAAAAGCCATACATTTTGTATAGTGTTGCTGCAAACATGGTGGGCACAGCCAGAAAGAACGAAAATTCTGCAGCCGCTTTTTTGTTGAGTCCCTGAGTCAATCCACCAATGATGGTGGCTGCCGAACGCGATACTCCCGGAATCATGGCAATACATTGAAACAATCCTATGTAAAAGGCAGATTTATCTTTTGAGAGTTCTTCGGATCCGCGTTCTTCCGTTTTTTGAAACCATTTGTCCAGAAGTATAAAAATAATTCCGCCAACAAGCAGCATGGCTGCAACAACAAGTACATTTTCGAGCAAGGCATCAATGTAATCGTCAAGCAGCTTACCCAAAACAGCTGCAGGAATAAATGCAATCAGTAATTTTTTGTAAAAATTAAAATCAATTACTAAAAACCTGCGCCAGTATAAAAATACCACAGATAAAATAGCACCAAACTGAATGGCCACGGTAAAAGTTTTGGTAATAGGTAGTTCGGCAATGCCCATTACGGACGAGCCGATAATCATGTGTCCGGTAGAAGATACCGGCAGAAACTCTGTGATACCTTCAATAATGGCCAAGATGATAGCCTGCAGTGTATTCATTAAAATATTTGGAAGTGTGTTTAATCTTTTGCGTTCACAACAATGGCTAATACTTCAAGGGCATAGCCAAGCACTACCATTATTGGAGCTACTGTTAATCGTTGTGTATCAAAAATGGCAGGATTAAAAACTTTCGGATCAGCAGAACCGCCACCACTCATAAGCATGTAGCCAAGCAGTATAAAAACAATGCCGCCAATCATAAGCATGTAATTTATTTTCCCGAAAGCCAATTGTATTTCCGGTTTCGATGCAGGTTTTGCTGTGGTATTTTTGGTTATGGTTTTTTCCTTTGCCATGAATTTGAATTATTAAAAGATGTCTTCAGTTCGTTGGCGAAGATATTTATTTACTGCAAAATAGGTGCTGAATCCTGAAATAAAAATACCTAAAAACACCACAATACCTAAAACGATGCTCAAATTCACCGGATTTTCAAATGCTATGATTTCAGGAATCTGCTTTTTGGCATAATAAAACACCATTAAAATCATGATATTAGCAATGACAGCACCAATGAAACCCTGTAAAATTCCTCTTACAATAAATGGTTTTCTGATAAAATTTCTTGTAGCCCCTACCAACTTCATACTTTTAATGAGCATTCTTTTTGCATAGAGTGCAAGCCTGATAGTGTTATTGATTAATGCACCTGCAATAAAAAACAGCACAGCACTGAATCCAAGTATGATGAGACTGATATTTCTGATATTTTTATTGATGGCATCGAGCAACGATTCCTGAAAATAAACTTCTTTAACTATGCTGTTTTTAGAAATAAAATCTTTTAGCTGTGAAATATTATTTTCTTCAGTATAGTCAGGTTTAAGTTTAATTTCTATCAGGGGTAGCAATGGATTAAATCCTAAGAAAGTATTAAAATCTTCGCCCAGTTCTTGTTTTAACTGTTCTGCTGCCTGTTCGCTGCTGATGTACGATACTTCTTTAATAAAAGCATTACCTTCTAATTGTTTTTTAAGATTCTGAATGTCGGCATCAGAGGCTTCCTGCTTCATCATTACTGTTAAGATTACATTTTCTTTTAAGTAATCAGAAAGTTGTTTGGCATTGATGAGCAATAATCCCAGCGAACCTATCAGAAACAGTACAAGTGAAATGCTAATTATGGTAGAAATGTTTGAACTGCGAAGTGCCTTACGTGCCAGTTTATTATCTTCACTCATGGCAGCAAATTTAATAGGTATAGCACTGTTGTAAAGACCTTAAACAGAAACTATTCAACAAGGTTATTAAACTTTTGATAGTGGTGAAAGCCTGTGGCAACGTATTAACTTTGAAAATAATAGTCGGTGTTTTTTATTATTTCATTAACATCCATGTCATTCATGCAACGGAAATGCTTTTTAGGACAGGTATTATATCCAATTTTAGAACATGGTCTGCAATTTAAATTCTTCACTTCGTTGATGCTGAAAGGTACACTGTTTAAAGGCAGATAGGGATACATACCGAATTCAGGGACGGTATTGCCCCAAACGGAAACAATTTTTTTACGCAAGGCTGCAGCAATATGCATCAGTCCGGTGTCATGTGTGATGACTGCCTTACTTTGTTTGATGAGTGATGCCGACTGACCAATACTTGTTGTTCCGCAGGCATTAAAAACTTTTTCCGGAAATAATTGCTGAAGTGTTGCTCCTTTTTGTTTGTCTTCAAATCCACCAAGTAAAACAACCTGATATTTCAGTCCGCTGATGATTTCTTTCATTTTTTCAAGCGGCAGGCATTTGGTAGCATGCTTGGCACCAACAACAAAAGCTACATAACCCCGACTAAATGATGCAGGTAAAAAAGTGTTGATATCAACTTCGTCAAGTGGGTTGATGAAATAGTCAAGCCCCTGCCCATCGTTTACCACACCCATTGGATTGATGGCATCAAAATAGCGGTCAACAATATGTTTATGTGGCAACTTGTTTATTTTGAAATTGACATAAATCCACTTTTCAATATTGAGTTTGTTAAAGCTGAATTTTTTTGCTCTTAATGCCCTTTTTACTTTCCATGAACGCATGTTGTGATGTAAGTCAACAATATAATCATAGCCAACCATTTTTAGCTGTCTGATTATTTCCGGAAGGTTGTTATCAACATAAAAAGTATTATCAATGTAAGGGTTGTTTGCCAGTACATCACTAAAATCCCGCTTGGTAAGAAAATGCACTTCTGTGTTGGGCAATTGTTTTTTTATACAACGCAAAACAGGTGTTGTTAAAACAATATCACCAATAGAGCTAAAACGGATGACTAAAACTCGGGACATACTGTGGTTTTCGAAAAGATGTCTAATGCCATTGTTTGCAAAGGTAAGCATTGGTTTAAATACTTAAATTCGATTTACTTTGCATCATGATTTTTACAGATACACACACACATCTCTATGCCAGTGAGTTTGATGCAGACAGGAATGAACTTATGCAACAGGCCATTGATGCCGGTGTAAGTCGTTTTTTTCTTCCCAATGTTGATAAGTCAAGCATTAACGCCATGCTTGAACTACATAATCAGTTTCCCGGAAATTGTTTCCCTATGATGGGGTTGCATCCCTGTTCAGTCAAAGAAAATTATTTGGATGAATTGGCTTTAGTTGAGTCTGAATTGTCAAAAGGAAATTATTTTGGTGTTGGAGAAATTGGTCTTGACTTTTACTGGGATAAAGGTTTTATCAAAAAACAGGAAGAAGCTTTTTTAAAACAGATTGCATGGGCATGTGAATTGAATCTTCCCGTAAGCATTCATTCGCGCTCAGCAACTGCTCGCGCCATTGAACTTATACAGTTATCAGGGCTTAATGTAAAGGGTGTTTTCCATTGTTTCAGTGGAAGCATAGAGGAGGCAAAGGCAATAACTGACATGGGAATGTTTTTGGGAATCGGAGGTGTAATTACTTACAAGAATTCAGGGCTTGATAAAATTGTTAGTCAGGTAGCATTAAAGCATATTGTATTAGAGACTGATTCACCCTATTTGCCACCGGTGCCACATCGAGGTAAAAGAAATATTCCGGAATATTTATTGCTGACAGCACAGAAATTAGCGGTCATAAAAAATTGTTCATTGGCAGAAGTTGCTGAGCAGACTACAAATAATTCTAAAGTTATTTTTAAACAATGATAAAGACAGACAAGAAGAACCTTCTGGTAATTTATACCGGTGGAACCATAGGTATGATACATGATGAAGAGACAGGATCATTAAAGCCCTTTAACTTCGGCAGGCTCAGTACCGTTGTACCTGAGTTGAAGAAGCTTCCCTGTAAAATAGACTTTCATTCATTCGACCCGCTGATTGACAGCTCCGATATGCAACCTGAACGATGGATACAAATTGCAGAAGTCATTGAAGAGAATTATGGTAAGTATGATGGATTTATTGTGTTGCATGGAACCGATACCATGGCATATACTGCTTCGGCATTGAGCTATATGTTTCAGAATCTGAACAAACCTGTAATACTCACCGGATCGCAATTGCCAATCGGTGAAATCAGAACCGATGCAAAATCCAATCTTATTACCGCTGCTGAAATTGCCTCTGGAAATGTTGTGGTTCCTGAAGTTTGTATTTGTTTTAACAATCAGTTGTTCAGAGGTAACAGAGCAGAGAAATTTACTTCTTCAAAATTTGATGCCTTTCAATCTATAAACTATCCGTCTTTGGCAGAGGCAGGCACTGAAATTAATTACAACCACGATGCTATTCGTGAGGTTAACAACAATGCATTGAAAGTAAAAGCACACTTCAATAATTCGGTGATGATTTTTAAATTGTTTCCGGGAGTAAATGAGAAAGTTTTGTCAGCAATATTAAAGTCAGGTGCATTAAAGGGATTGATTATAGAAACGTATGGCTCGGGCAATGCACCTAAGGATGAAAAGTTGCTTAAGCAACTAAGTGATGCTGTAAAAAATCAAATGGTAATTGTAAATGTTTCGCAGTGTAGCGGAGGCGTTGTGCAGATGGAAAAGTATGAGAATGGACTTGCATTAAAGCGTGCAGGTGTGGTCAGTGGCTATGATATGACTACAGAAGCTGCCATTACCAAGCTGATGTTTTTATTGGGTAGCGAAAAGGATTTTCAAGAGATAAAAGTGAACATGCAACTTGATTTGGCTGGAGAACTTAGTCGTGAATAAATGTGTTGATAACAAACTACGCATTGGCGCAGTTATTCTGTTTGTCAACCTACTTTTGATTCGGTTTTAATCAATCTGTTGACAACGGTCAAAAGATAGGTTTGGTTTTAGGTTCTCAGCCTGTCGTATTTTTTTTCGGCAGGCTTTTTCTTTAGCCATCATGTTAATTTGTTAGCTTTGCAGGCTCATAAAGGAGAGGTGTCCGAGTGGTTGAAGGAGCACGCCTGGAAAGTGTGTTTACGCCAAAAGCGTAACGAGGGTTCGAATCCCTCTCTCTCCGCAAAAACATTTATCATTATGTACACAGGAATTTTGCACACACACACACTTGTAGTTTCACTTTTTATTGTTTTATACCTCATTAAAGCAACCTTATTAGTGTTGAACAGGCATGCTGCATTAGACAACTTTGTTAAGAAAACCAAGGTTGCAGAAATGATTATCAGCACATTGTTTTTGTTAACCGGAATTTATCTGGCTGTCAACACAGGCAACAAGGGAACATGGTTGTGGGTTAAATTGTTTGTTATTGCCTGCACCATTCCACTTGCAGTAATTGCCTTTAAAAAGAAAAACAGCTCATTGGCATTGATTTCACTCATGGCATTGATTTATGCTTATGGCATTTCTGAAACCAAATCCATATCCATGAAAAAAGCAGATACTGCTTTAAATACAGAAGGTCTTGAAGGTGTTGCTGCAGGTAAGGTTATCTTTGAAAGCAAATGCCAGTCTTGTCATGGTGCTGATGGAAAATTGGGATTGAGTGGTGCAAAGGATCTTACCCAATCTGCTTTATCTCCTCAAGAAAAAATTGCCATCATTACCAATGGTAAAAAAACAATGTCTGCCTATAAAGATCAACTAACACCGGAACAAATTACAGCCGTTGCAGCGTATGTTCAAACACTGAAATAATTTATTTCAGTTTAATTTATTGATGAAAGAAAAAACCGTTTTTAAGCCTCTTACTGATGTTAAGGAGCGTGCCGTTTTAGTTGGTATAATATTAAAAGATCAGCCTGTAGAACAGGAGTTGGAGTATCTTGATGAGTTAGCTTTTCTTGCAGAAACTGCCGGAGCACAAACATTAAAGTCGTTTACACAGAAGTTAGATCATACCGACCCGCGCACCTTTGTGGGTTCAGGAAAACTGGCCGAGATCAATGAGTTTGTCAAAGCGAATGAAATAAACCTTGCAGTTTTCGATGATGAGTTGTCGCCTTCGCAGCAACGCAACATTGAAAAAATATTACAGATAAAAGTGTTAGACAGAACACAACTCATCCTTGATATTTTTGCACGAAGGGCACGTACAGCACAGGCACAGGTGCAGGTAGAATTAGCACAATACCAATACCTGATGCCACGCCTCACTCGCATGTGGACGCACCTGGAAAAGCAGCAGGGTGGAATAGGTAACCGCGGCCCCGGTGAAAAAGAAATTGAAACAGACAGACGTATTGTACGCGACAGGCTGGGTAAACTGCGCGAACGTTTGAAAGAAATAGAAAAGCAAGGTTTTAATCAGCGTAAGGCAAGAGGCAATATGGTGCGTGTGGCATTGGTAGGTTATACCAATGTGGGCAAGTCAACAATCATGAATCTGCTTAGCAAGTCTGATGTGTTTGCAGAAAACAAACTCTTTGCAACATTAGATACTACAGTCAGAAAAGTAGTGCTTGATAATATTCCATTTTTACTGAGCGACACCGTTGGATTTATCAGAAAGCTGCCGCATCATTTAGTTGAATCATTTAAGTCAACACTTGACGAAGTGCGCGAAGCCGATATTTTAATTCATGTTGTAGATATTTCTCACCCTAATTTTGAAGCACAGATAAATGTGGTGAATCAGATGTTACAGGAGCTTCAATCTGCAGACAAACCTGTAATTCTTGTCTTTAATAAAATTGATGCATTTACTTATATTGAGAAAGAAGCTGATGACCTTACACCCCTGACTCGTGAAAATATGTCGTTAGACGATTTACGAAAGACCTGGATGAATAAAGGAAATGTAGAAACAATTTTTATTTCTGCTACAGAAAAAGAAAATATTACCGAACTGCGTAGCTTGTTACTCGAAAAAGTAAAGCGTATTCACTTGGTTCGTTATCCCAATAACAAAATCAAAAACGATTAAATTCGTTTCAGTTTAAATTTCCCTGATGGCTTAACCACCAAAGGAACATTTTCTACTGTAACAGAACTGGTGTCAAGTCCAAATGCTTTTGATTCCGGTAAGCTCAGCATTTTTAGAAAGTCATAAGCGTTAAGCACAAATTTCTCGTAAAAGGTGAGTTTGTTATCATAAGAAAGCGTTTTCTCAATAACAACAAAACGGAAATCACCGATTACATTCTTTTCTTTAAGTGAAGTGTAACGGCTTGTAATGTCAACTTCATTATTTTTCACAAGCTCCTCAACAACCTGCCGAAACATCTGATTAATTCGGGGCTCAATCCGGAATCCAAGACGGAAGTCAATATGTATTACTTTATCATTCACCATTTCTTCTACTTTATACTCCATGGTGTAGGGTTCATCAAGCACATCAACGTGTACAAACCAATAAATATCGGCACGTTTTGGGAATTTTTGTAAGAGAGAATACATCACTTTCGATTCTATTTCATCTCTGCGGTTGGCACTTGTCAGATATACCAGGTTGGTGGCATATTTTGGAATAGATTCGTCTTTACTCAGGTTGGTTAATATTTCCAAAAAGTCTTTTACCTTGACAAAATCCACAAACTGGTTTCTGATTTTTCTTGCTGCATACCAAACATACATGGTTACGAATAAAAACATGGCAAGAATCATGGTAACATATCCACCATGTTCAAATTTTATTGAGTTGGCTACCAGAAAAGCAATTTCTATAACAATAAATAATAAGAATGTAAGCGTTACTAAAGGTAGTGGATAGCGTTTCAGATACAGATAAAACGAAAGCAGGATTGTTGTCATCATCATGTTTATGATAATTGCTAATCCATAGGCACCTTCCATATTGGAAGAGTGTTGAAAAAACAGAATCACACCGATACAACCGATACATAAAACCCAATTTACGGTTGGAATATACACCTGCCCTCTGAGGTCGGTTGGATAAACAACTTTTAGTTTTGGACCAAAATTCAATCGCATGGCTTCGTTCACCACTGTAAATGCCCCACTGATGAGCGCCTGACTTGCAACAACTGCTGCCGTGGTGGAAATAATGATACCAATCAACAGAAACCATTCCGGCATTAACTGATAAAAGGGGTTCACATCTATGGTCTTTCCTTCAAACTTCAACAGATTTGCCCCTTGACCGAAGTAGTTTATCAAAAGGCAGAACTTTACCATTGTCCAGGTGACATAAATATTTTTTCTGCCTACATGTCCCAAATCGGAATATAATGCCTCGGCACCTGTCGTACAGAGAAAAACAGCACCTAAAATCCAAAAACCTTCAGGATAATTGACTAAAAGCTGATAGGCATAATAAGGATTAACAGCTTTAAGTACAGATGGATTTTGCATTAGTTGATGAAAGCCTAAAATAAATAACATCGAAAACCATAACAGCATTATAGGACCAAATGATTTTCCAACAAAGTTGCTTCCAAACTGTTGAATAAAAAACAAAAAGAAAATAATAGAGATGATAATAGGAATAGTAGGCAGGTCGGGGTGAAGAATCTGAATACCTTCCACAGCAGAAGAAACAGAAATGGCTGGGGTGATTAAACCATCGGCAAGCAAGGCACTGCCACCAAGAATTGCAGCGAACACTAACCATTTTACCTTGGTTTTTCTAACCAAAGCATAGAGCGAAAAAATTCCACCCTCACCTTTGTTATCGGCACGTAATGTGAGGAAAACATATTTAAAAGTAGTTTGAAGCGTTAAAGTCCAGAATATACAACTGATTCCACCAAGAACTAACTCCGGACTTATTACTCTGTCGCCAATAATAGCATTCATCACATAAAGAGGTGATGTACCTATGTCACCATAAATAATTCCTAAGGTGACTAAAAGACCTCCAAAGGTTATTTTGTTTAACGGATCGTGGCGTGCAACCATATTTTTAATAGGATGGCAAAGGTATGATTTCGAAAGGTTTGTTGAAGAAAGTTTTTAAAAAAAAACCTCAATTGTAATTGAATTTTAATAATTCATATTTGACAGCAGAGTGATTAATGCTATGATGATAATGGAATAGTTGGGCATTTCTTTTTTAGTGCTTATATACCAGCAATTTTTTAACTACGCTTTGGTAATTGTTTGTTATTATACATTGATAATTAACATTTATAATTTTTGGCGAGGTTATGTATTGCAGTGTACTCCACGAATAGGTAACTTGGAAAATCTTCCTTCATTCTTTGTCTTGATACAAAAGAACCTAAAAATCAAGACTGTCTGAAAAACCACTACAAAAGCCGGCTATGCACGAAAACAAAAACTTGTTGCCGCAAGCCGCCACAGGCGGACATGCCGGCAACTTCAGACAGTTTTTTTTCTTTTTGCTCATAAAATTGCCTTTTGCTTAACGTGTTTTTTCAGAAGGTCGGTCTTTGAGGCATGAAGGAAACTTTGTAAACATGGAATGATTGTTTTGAATTTAGAACATAGTATTTTTTTATCATTCTTTAAGGACAACCAACTTTTTATGCACCCTTTCATTATTGCTTGTGATTGTGCAATTATAAACACCATTTGCAAGTTTTGGTAAGGAGATATACTGCATTGTACTCCAAGGTGGCAAGTTTTGTTTGTAAACTTGTTTGCCGTTTATATCAAATATTTGAAGTGTGCCACTTTTGTTTTGGGGTAAGAGATAAATAATTTTGAAGCTGCCGTTTGTAGGGTTTGGCGAAATGGAAAATTTAAAATCATGTTGCTTAACATTATTAATGCCTGTAATCAAACATGGGCAGGTTGTTTGTGTGGTATCGCAGCCTAAGTAGTAGTTGGGGTGGTTAACATGACTTGCATAAATATAGCACGGTGTTTGAACGGAATGTTGCAATACATTACAAGCCATTCCTGCACTATCGGGCTGGTCTATTAGATTAATGGCGGTTGTACTACTGGTAGAGCTAACATAAATTTTTCCGTTGGCAGCTAAATAAAGGTAAGCAAAATTTGTTATCCCATAAGTGGTATTAAAATCATACCAAGCAACCGACTGTCGTGAAGCAGCAATGTTGGTTGCCTGTAAATCAAATTGAGAGATTTCCCAAGGTTTGGAAGTATATAAATATCGAGAATTTGCCGAGAATGCTAAGCCAACACCGAAGAAAGAATCATTAAGATTAAAGACAACTGGGGGAGTATCAATTGAAAATTGACCAGAGCATCGGTCAAAATCCAGAATTCTCAAATCACGGATATAGGGTTCGGGCATCACTCCGGTAGCAATTGTTTTAGTATAAGCAAACTTGGTTCCGTCAGGCGAAAATGCCTGTCTTGAGGCGAAGCTGGTGTGCATAGGCACTCCAAGATGCTGCTGATGCACATTAGCAATACCACTGGGTGTCAGCAGTAAGGTATAAATAATATCGCTGCTGTCTTTGAGTACAGCTATCCACCAATCGCGGCCATTGGCATGTTTGCAGGCTGTAACTCCAAAAGTTAAGGAGTCGCTAAATGCAATTTGATTTTTAAGTGTCACGGCTCCACGACCACTATCCAATGTCATGTCAATGATGGAGTAATACAGATTGCGCGGATACACACTTACATCATCAAGCTCATAAAAAAGAGCAAATTTATTTGAACTGTCAGGGAATGGAAGGGCTACGCCAGCATTTGCAAATGGTAATCCAAATGTACAATAAGAGCTAGGCTGTCCTGAATAGAGATTTTCACCATTCAGCATAGTATCGCCTGCAGCATTGGCAATCCAGCAGCCATTGGTGTAAAACAACAAATTTCCGGCACTGTCGGAAATATTAGCTTGTGCAGTAGTAAATCTCATCTTTCTTACTTGTGAGAATACATTAAAATTGAATGAGTCTATTTCTGCCTTGGCTCTCAATGCTGTAGTAAAAGAATCAAGTCCTGTTTGATACCCCAACAGATAGTTGTGGTTATATCCCTGCCCCAAACAACTACAGCCGTGCAATAAAATAATACTGAGTGTTATTAGCTTTTTCATCGTGCAATAATTAATTTTTTAACCCTATTGTAACCGTTGCCGTCTTTTATTTCTACCATGTACATGCCCTGAAAGTATTTATGTGTATAAATAGTAAACTGTTTTTCACCATTCAACTGCCATTCGCCCATCATATACCCCAGCATGGTGCGTAGGGTTAACTTCGTTAATCCATCAACCGGTGATAGTATTCTTACCTCTGTTTTACCATCGGCAGGGTTGGGAACCAAATCAAAATCTATGGCCGTATAGTTTGCAAATCCGTTTGCCGTTTGTGCCATTCTGTATATGCCTTCCTGCAAGCAGGCATACTTGTCGTCATACTCCAAACTGTCGTTAAACAATGCCAGCATGTTTCTTGCCTGATATACTGAAACCCCTCCACTGTAAGGACATTGCATGGCAATGGTTAACAACGTATTCATATCAGTTTGTAAACTATCTTCGCCTTGTTTCTCTACTTTTCGAAGTAGCTCAGTCATTATTTTTTGATTAATCTGAGGTAAAGTTACCGGCTGCGCGGCAGCATTGGTATTGGAGCTGTTAACCCAGTTGCCTGATTGAATATTTTCAATCTGTTGCATTAAGTTTTTACGTGTAGTCTGCCGGCTATTTAATTGTTGTATAAGATTGTCCAACATGGTTTCGTAAAGTGTAGTGGGGCTTTGTTTTAATAAACTATCAACAATATTCAAACTGTCTGTTATCTGCTGCATTAAACTATCGGATGCAGCTAACAAACTATTAAAATAGCCACTGATAACAAAGGCTGATTTCTGAAACTCTTTTGTTTCACTCAGCTTGCCGATAACATTGTTTTGATTGTTGATATAAAAAGCAGTAAGCACAGAGTCGCTGTCTCGAAGAGTGTCGTTGGCAGCAAGCAGCTCATAAAGATTTTGCTGAGCAATGCTTTTTGTTTCTTCAATAAATTCTGTTGAAAGCGTATCGCCTCTGGCAATGTTATAAAGCAACAGTGTATCTTCTGATGTGGTAAAGGCTGCATAACAGTCATTGCCGCACTGATCGGGTGTACCTGGATTCTGAATAAACCAAGGCCCGTTGGGGCTTATATTTAACGGATGCCATATAGTATTGACATTAGTGTGAGCCACTATTGGAGATAAAGAAGGATCTCCCAAATTGGTTGCATTTACCTTGTTTAAAACATTCAACCACCGGTTGCCTTTCTGCATCTGTTGGCCAATGATGGCAGCAGTGTTCAGGTACAAACCCATATCGCAACTGTCCACATCGTTGGTACGATATACATTGTTTTTGGTACAATCACCTCCCATATACACTCCGCAGTTTTGAAACCGTATGTGGTTGCAGTTAATATTAAAGCCTTTGCTCTGCGCTACCTCCATGCCTTTAGATATTAAAAGTGTGTCGGCTGGATAGTCGGAAATTATGTAGTTGCATGTTACCGTTGCTGTGTCGCTGCCTAATAGCTGTATACCTGTGGTCAAAGGTTTTTGTGAACCTACGGTGTATTGATTAATGCTGTTATAGTTTATCTGTGGTTTTAAAGCAAAGCTGCTTTTAATTCCCGCAGCTGCTGCATGTAAGGCAATGGTATTACTATAAATATTGTAGTTAGCACTGGAGGTGTTGGTTAATTCATCCAAGGTTATGCCTACACCTTTGCTGCTACCCTGCATGGTAATGTTATTACCTTCAATTGCCACGGATTTTGCACCTTCGTTGCGCGATAAATAAATCCCATAACTCTTAGCCTGAATATCGTTGTAGGTGATGGATGCAGTGCGTAGTTTGCAGCGTGCAGCATATATGCCTGTAAGCACTTGTTTGAAGATAAGGTTGTGCGCTTTTAATTCGCTGTAAATAGAATAAATACCTCTGTCGCATTGCTGCACTGTAGTGCCACCGGATGTCAGTGGTTGCATGTTTAAAACGCCCATGGTGTTTGCACTGTTGCCCCAACTGACAACAGCCGTTCCGCTGGGTTTGGTTGGCCAACTGCCACTGCTACTGATAAACTCAAACTTGCTGTTGGCTAAAGTTAAATGACTGTTAACACTGTAAATGCCAAACTCCATTTTGCTGAAATAATTTTCATTAAAAAGGTTATCACCAATGGTACAAAACATATTATTGAGCCAGATGCCACTTAGTGGCACTGTGCCGTGTGCAGGCTGCCCCATAAAGCTTGGTTTAAATCCATTAACCTTAGTGAATGTAGTACCTATTACGGTGAGGTGTGCAAAGCCATAAACATCAGAGAGCGATAGCTCGGGCTGTGCATTAATACCAATGATGTTGTCGTAAAAATTGCTGTTTACAGACTTTACCACGCCTTTGTTACGCAGCAATATTCCGTTTTCTGCATCGGCAATGGTGCTACCATTTAATGTTACTGTTCCGTTTTCCAACACTTCTATCCCTCTCCACATAGTATCACATGCCTGTAAGGTAGTGTTGTTGAGAGTTAAAGCACCTCCATTTTGAACAATTATCTGCGCTCCTGCGGCAGTGTAAACAGTACAACTGTTTAAGTTGAGAATATTGTTTACATAAAATCTGCCTTCCACATATATGGATTTGTTGTTGATAGTTGCAGTGCCGGAGAAAGTACTATCAGCGAAAGTGGTGTCGGTATTAGCGCAAGTATTTAGAACGTTTACACAAACACTATCCTTCCACGTAGTTCCCATTGGCGAAGTAACGCTTGCTACGTTGTAAAAACAGCTACCCTGCTGTGTAAAGTAGCCTGATACGGTAAAGGTGTCGCATTGCATGGAGGTGAGGGTAACTTCTCTGTTCATTTCTTTTGCTTGTCCAAAAGAAACGAACCAAAGAAAAAGACACCAACAAAGCCAACCGTAAATTTTCTTTTTACGCAAAGCCTGCCCTGCATAAGCCGGAAAATTTACGGTTCGCACCTTTGTTGGATCGTCAGCGCACGGGGATTGTTGTATTACTAACCGATACATTGCTGTTTTAAAAATACTACGTTACTCCTTAAAGACAACCAACTTTTTATGCACCCTTTCATTATTGCTTGTGATTGTGCAATTATAAACACCGTTTGCAAGTTTTGGTAAGGATATATATTGCATTGTACTCCAAGGCGACAGGTTTTGCCTAAAAACTTCTTTGCCGTTTATATCAAATATTTGAAGTGTGCCACTTTTGTTTTGGGGTAAGAGATAAATTATTTTGAAACTGCCGTTATTAGGGTTTGGGGATATTGAAAATTTAAAATCGTGCACGGCTAAATCATTAATGCTTGTTAAAGAATCACAGGGGCTTCCGATTTTTCTGCCGAGGTAATAGTTTGGGTGAACCGGAACTGTTCCAACATTAAATTTAGGCAAATGAAAGTCGTGCAGATGCACATCGCAGCTTAAACCTGCACTATCGGGATAGTTGATGTAATGTAAATCAACTACGCTGCTTGTAGAGGTTATATAAATTTTACCATTTGCAGCGAGATACATAGTATAGAAATTGGTATAAAAAGGAGAAACAGGAGAAAGAAAGGTGTCATTTACTGCAACAACTTGGACACTGGCTGCAATGTTTGAAGCATCGGTATCAAACTGATAAATATAATTTACTGATGCCACATATAAATATTGTGAATTGGAAGAAAACGATGTGCCAAATCCATATAAGGAGTCATTGTAATCAATAACGGTATCTAAAGTTAAAGAAGCATTACATCTGTCAAAATCAAAAAGGCGAATTTCTTCAAACCAATTTGTTCCAACAGAGTGCAAGTGACGATATGCAAACTTAGAGCCGTCAGGCGAAAAAACAGGCTGCCCTGACCAATCGCCACAAATTCTGGCTGCTGATTAATTGAACGGTATTGGGCGTAAGAAGAAATTTATAAATTATGCTTGCATTGTGATTAAAAATAACTATCCACCAATCTCTTCCATTGCCGTGTTTGCAAGCTGCCACGCCATGACCAAAAGAACCATTAAGAGCAATATTGTTTTTACTAATGACATCTCCTTTCCCTCCATCAAGTGTTCGGTCAATAACCGTATAATAAAGTTCTGTTGAAGGAAGTGTAGTATTGCCGTAAGTCTGATGAAATAAAACGAACTTATTTGTATCATCCGGCATGGGTAGAATAATATTTCCATTTATCAATGACATGCCTAATCCTTTTAAAGCATCAGCAGCCACACCTGGATTAAGTCCTGAACCGTTGGGCATAGTATCACCAATTGAATTAGCAATCCAAATTCCATTGCTGCTCATTAAAAAATTTCCGTTTTTATCTGATATGTTACCTTCGGTTTCCTGAAAAGGCATTTTGCGGATTTCTGTCAGCAAGGTTGCATTTGATGAATCAAAATTAATTCTCATTAATGTGTCAGAGGTAATATATCCTAAAAGCCATGTATGATTTAGTCCTTGTGAAAAGGATTTAGAATTAAATAAAAGAATAATCAGCAGCATAACGCTGCTGATTATTCCTGAAGGTTGCTTTTTGAAAATCATCGGATAATAACCAGTTTTGAATGAACGTGGTATTTATTCTCGGCAATTACTTTAATGGTGTATGCACCAGGAGTTAGTTTTGATACATCAATTTTTGTAACAGCATCTTTGCAATTAAGCAATGTTGAAATTACTTTTACCCCAAGTGCATTTGATACTTCAATAGTACATAGGTCTTCAAATTTTCCTATCAGAGTTACAGTTACCTCATCTTTTGCAGGATTGGGATTGATGTTGATGGCTTTAACTTCTTTTACATTAGTGTTATTATCACCACCTTGCCTGTATATACCACTTTGCAGGCACACGTTATCCTCATCATAATAAACCGAATCATTTACCAATGCAATTAAAGTACGAGCGCGCTCAACGGCAGGGCCCCCGGCATAGGGACATTGTGATGCAATGGCAAATATTTCTTCGTAATTGTTGGTTATTATCAATATGCCTTCTTCCATAAACTGCATTTCACGTTCGTTGATAATTTGCGTGTTTTCCTGTGGGAGATTTTCAGGCAATACTATTTCATTTCTCAACTCAGCCTGAGTGAATTTATCGTTCATTAAGGCCTCGCGCTGAATATCGATGTTTTGTATAGTTTGGGTTAAGAAATTAATGGTATTGATAAACTGCTCTTTTAATGTCTCCCAATTAGAAGGCTGATTCTCTTCAAGCCAAACTATACTGTCATTTAAAATATCAATTTGGTTGTTGGCACTATCAAGCAGATTTATGTAAACCGTATCAAAACTATAAGCAGCCCGCATATATTCTTCGGTATCGTATAAATATCCTACGGCAGCATCTTCGTTTTCTGACATAAATGCAACATAAGCTGAATCTTCCAGCAGAAAGGTTGAATCATTGGACAACAATGCGTATAAATATTCCTCGGCAATAGCCCGGCTTTCCTCGACAAACTCTTCGGTTTCAAATGTGCCATTGGCAATCAGTTCTTCAACTTCTGTTGCAGAAAGTGCGGGAGGCGGAGTGTTGCAAACAAATGAATTGGAACAATAAAAAGTGGTTCCTGGTAAATGTTGAAACCATGAAGCAATGTTGTTTGACGGACGGTAAATTTTTGACAAAGCGGTGTCAACATAAAAACGTGAAGCGGCAAAGCCAATAGCATTAGCATTGTATGCCTGAAAGGTAGCTGATAACGTATCATTCCACCTATTGCCAAACAATGTTTGCCATCCAATACTACCTGAGTTATTGATGTATAAACCATTGTAATGGTGATGAAACTCTGTAGCTTTTAAATAAGTGCTTGGGTTTACACCGCCAAAGTAAATGCCGCGATGGGTACTGTCAAGATAATTACAGTAAAGAGAGTTGCTTCCTAATAGTGAGTTGTTTCCCATTAGAATGCCTTTGGAAGAAGCATTAAGACCACTGCTATAACTACCTGAAACACTATTACAACTTATGTTTGAATAACGGTTTGCCCAAACAGTAATACCACTATTGTTGCCGTTGTTATTTATTTTTATGTTGTTGAATTTGATTTTGGCAGTGTTAAGCACACCAGAATAGATGCCGTGCTGTGCATTATAAAGATTTATGGTATTACCATTGCAGTAGTAGCGTACAGATGCGTTGGGATTGGCCTCGCTCATCCATATACCATAATGTCCGAGTGAAAAACCTGAGTTGATAGTGCCACTTATTGTAATAGTGTTATTATTTGCAATCATGAATTTAGCCAAAGGGTTAGAGACAAAGAATACTCCAATATGCCTTGATGTAATTGTACAATTGGTAACAGTGCTTGTTTTGGCTGCCGGTGTTTGAATGCAATAAACACCGTAGCGCACGTTGAGCAAATGAAGGTAGTCAACCGCAACGGTTACACCTCTTGCGTAAATTCCGTATTCGGCATTGTCAACAGTGTTATATGTTGTTGCCTCCGGTAATACTCTAAGCATTGCCAGCGAAGTAGTGCTTGCATCGGTAGCCATAGCCATGCCCTGATATTGATTTGTATAAGATACATCTTTTGTAATGTTATAAAACTTTGTTCGTTTAATGTTTATTATGCTATTGTGAGATACTAACCCATTATTCAATTTATAAAACTCATTTAATTTACCTGCTATGCCTCCCAATGTCATTATAATATTATTAACCTCTATGCCGGTATATGGTAGATTGCCATGTGCAGGCTGTCCAATGTAATCGGGTTTAAATATTATTGATTTCATTGCAATTTCTGTTCGACTTACAGTTATGGATGTATTAACAAATCCGGTTGCCGGTGGTGCATATATGCCACGTACACAATCTACAATTTTACTGGAATCAATAAAAGCAAGAGAGCCTTTATTTGTTGTTATTCCAACATCAGCATCTTTTAGTGTACTGTTGTTTAGTAGATATATTCTTCCTTCATTGTTTACCAATATGCCTTGCCACATAGTATCACAACTTTGTATGGAAGTGTTATTTAGTACAAGAGTGCTGTTTGCCAATACGATTATTTGTGAACCTGCATTGGCATAGACCGTACAATTATTTAAAACTAATGAATCACTTACATAATACTTTCCTTCAATGAAAATAGAGATATTGTTGTAAACCTTTTTTCCAGAGAATGTACTGTCGGCAAAGGTGGTGTCGGTATTAGCGCAAGTATTGAGAACGTTAACACAAACACTATCCTTCCACGTAGTGCCCATTGGCGAAGTAACGCTTGCTACATTGTAAAAACAACTGCCTTGTGTAGTAAAGTAACCACTCACGGTAAACGTATCGCATTGCATGGATTGGACGGTTGCTTCTTTGTTCATTTCTTTTGCTTGTCCAAAAGAAACGAACCAAAGAAAAAGACACCAACAAAGCCAACCGTAAATTT
>Ga0209573_1002129_pt1 | contig 26660 bp, 20 predicted proteins | sample TNRBio252014_DNA_FD_185870 | JGI IMG/M metagenome (GOLD analysis project Ga0209573, IMG submission 185870) | Wastewater treatment Type I Accumulibacter community from EBPR Bioreactor in Madison, WI, USA - TNR Reactor_6/25/2014_ DNA (SPAdes)... | ecosystem: Engineered > Bioreactor > EBPR >... | reverse complement strand
ACGCCGCCGATGCGGTGATCGCCGCTGTCGTAGGTCGTCAGCGTCCCGTTCCGTTCGATCAGCAGCCGCCGCTTCTCGGGGAAGAAGGCGTAGCGCATGTCGTTCTGCGACCCGCTGGTGGACGGCCGGCCGAGATCGCCGGGCCACCAGGCCTCCCCGCCAGACATCGGCTTCATCGGTTCCATCGGCTTCATCGGCTTCATCGGTTCCATCGGCTTCATGGGCTTCATCGGTTCCATTGCACGGTCTCCTCGCCTCGAGGTGCGCCCGGTGCCTGTCACCCGGCGACACGGACCGTCCGCCGCAACGGCACGACGGAACTCCTCCGACTGCGGAAACGGTGAAAGGCGCGGCGGCGTTCCACCGGACATGGCTGGCTCGGCGCTCCGGCCCAGGGACGAGGTCGGACGCGGCCCGAGGGGGCCGTCGTCGGCATGCCTGCTACCAGCAGAACTCCGGCAACTCGCTGAACGCGCGTCGCACGCCTTCGCTCCATTGTCGGCTCAGCGCGGTGAAATACGCATCCCCCTCGTCGAACCGGCGACGCATCTGAATCTCCAGGCTGTCCCGTCGGTAGCAGATCAGATCGATGGGCATGCCGACGGACAGGTTGCTGCGCATGGTCGAGTCGAACGAGACGAGCACGCATTTCGCCGCATCGGCGAGGGCCGTCGACCGGGCGATGACGCGATCGAGGATCGGCTTTCCGTATTTTGTCTCACCTGTCTGCAGAAAGGGCGTGTCCAGCCCCGCCTCGATGAAGTTGCCTTCCGCGTAAATCCGGAACAGCCGCAACTGGTCGCCGCTGATCTGTCCGCCGAGGATGAACGAGGCGTTGAAGCGGATTTCACTCTTCGCGAGATGCGGCCCGTCGCGCCGATCGATGTCGCGCATCGCGTCCGCCACCAAGTTCGCCACGTCGAACATCGTCCGCGCGTTCCATAGATTGGGGGCCTCGCTCTGCACGTCGCTGCGCTGCCTCAGCAGGCTGATCACCGCCTGCGTTCCGGCGAGATTGCCGGAGCTGAGGAGCATGAGCACCCGATCGCCGCTGCGTTCGAACACCGTCATCTTGCAAAACTTCGCAAAGTTGTCGACGCCGGCATTCGTGCGCGAGTCCGAGGCCAGAACCATTCCACTATCGAGGATCAAGCCCACACAATACGTCATTTACTTCCTGAACTCGGGAGGCGTGTCGGCACGGTTCGCCGGAGTCTTGCTGGGACCGGGCGGCCAGCCTCTTTCGTACTGCGGGTTCGCCGTGGAACGCAACCCGCAATGTGCGACCGGGCGGCGCCGGCGCAACCGTAAGCACATAGGGCGGACCCGGCGGTGCCGCGTTCGCCGGGCCCCTCTACGCCACGACCGCCAGCAGCAGAAGCAGGACGACCATGCCGGCCGTCAGCGCCACCCGCAGGCGCATCCACCAGGGTGGGGCATACCCGAGTTCGCCGCTCAGCCAGTCGAGCAGCAATACGGCGATGAACGCGAGTGCCAGGCCCACCGATCCGGCACGGTTTGGCAGGAACACCGCGAGCCATCCGGCGAGGGCCGGCAGCACGCTGAGGCCCAGCACCCGCGGCGCGTTCATCTCCGTCGCATTCCACGCGAACGCACTGGAGGCGAAGCCCCAGTAGATGCCGCCCAGGAACGAGAGGATCATCGCCGCGTAGACCAACGCCGCGTGGACCAGCGGAAAGCCGAACGGTTGCGGCGCGCCCGCCGCGAACGCCACGGCGGCCAACATCGGAATCAGGCCGCCCGCACCCAGGATTCTTGCCTCCAGGGGGATACGCTCCCCGTGCCACCACGATATGCTCATCCACCAGCCTCGTTCGTCGTTTCTCTCCGGTCGTCTGCGTGGCGGCTGCCCGTCCGCGCCGCGGCGAGGGCAGCCAGGCCGCTTCGATAGTCGGGATACCGCAAGCGGACGGCCAACTCGCGCTCGAGCAGCGAATTGTCGACCCGGCGGTTGTCGTTCCAGAAGCTGCGGGCCATCGCCGACATCGAGGGCAGCGCGTGTTCGAAAGCGATGGACGGCGGCGGCTCGACCCCCAGCAACCGACAGGCGTACGCCGTGACGTCGGCGGGCGCGGCGGGCTCGTCGTCGCAGACGTTGTAGATGGCACCGGGCCGCGGGCGGGCGATCGACGCCTTCAGCACGCATGCGATGTCGTCGACGTGAATGCGTGAGAACAGATGCCCCGGCCGGTCGATCCGCCGGACCTCGCCACGCCGAACCTGATCGATGGCGCTCCGCCCCGGGCCATAGATCCCGGCGAGGCGAAAGACATGGACCGGCAGGCCGGCCTCCGCGTGCAGGGCCAGCCAGCCGCGCTCCGCGTCCACCCGGCGACGGCTGCGCTCGGAGCTCGGGCGCAGCGGAGCCGTCTCGTCGACGCGGGCGCCGCCGGTGTCGCCGTAGACGCCGGTGGTCGAAAGGTAGCCGATCCAGCGCAGCCGCGGCGCGGCGATGATCGCGTCCGCTTGCTGGTCGAGCACCGGGTCGCCCTGGTCGTCGGGCGGCGCGGAGACGAGCAGGTGTGTCACGTCCGCCAGCGCTGCGGCCGCGTCGGCGAGGGGCCGGCCGCGGTCGAAGATCAAGCAGCGGACCCCGTCGCGTGCGAATGCCGCGCGCTTCTCCTCGCTGCGAGTGGTGGCCGAGACGCGCCAACCCTCCGGACGCAACGCCGCCGCCAGCGCCCGGGCGCTGTAGCCGAAACCGAAGGCGAACAGATGCGGCGCCGCCTCTACCTCCACAGGGCCACACCCCTGCGTTCTCCGACCGTCGCCACCGACACCATTGCGCCATCCTCGTGACTGCCGCCGGGCTTGCCGATCGCCGGCCGGAGAGCGCAGTGTATCGTTGCTGCGGGGATCGGCGGTAGACCCCGGATCCGGGAGATGGAAATCCTCATGCTTCGGAGCGTGGTTGCCGCGATCGCCGTCTGCGGGCTGGTGACGGCGGCCGAAGCCGCCCCCCGACAGGGCGGCACGAAGGCGGCCTCGGAAGCGCGCTACCGTGCCTGCATGGATTCGGTGGCGTCCGACGCACGCAAGGCGCTCGCCACGGCCGAGGACTGGGTCAAGGCGGGTGGCGGCGATGCCGCGCAGCACTGCGCCGCCGCCGCACAGATGGCGCTGGGCGAGTACGCACGCGCGGCGGACGGCCTGCAGCGTCTCGCACGCGAAGGGGGGCGGGAGATCGCCGGCAGCCCCGTTCTCCGCGCGTCGCTGCTGGGCCAAGCGGCGCATGCGTGGCTGGCGGCGGACGATCCGGACCGGGCCGAAACCGCGGCATCCGAAGCCTCGGCGCTGGTGCCGACGGACGCCGGGCTGCTGGTGCTGCGCGCCCGGGCACGGGCGGGGCAACACCGGCTGGGCGACGCCCTCGTCGATCTCGACCGGGCCATCGCCCTCGATCCGAAGCTCGTCGATGCGTACGTGTTCCGGGCGAGCGCGCTGCGCCAGCAGCGCGCTCTGGATCAGGCCGCCGTCGACCTGGACAAGGCGCTGAGCCTGGATCCGCAGCATCCGGAAGCGCTGCTGGAGCGCGGCATCGTCCGGCGCCTGCAGGGGAATGACGCCGGTGCCCGGGCCGATTGGGAGACGCTGACGAAGGTCGCGCCGAAGACCGCGGCCGCCGAGTCCGCGCGGCTCAACCTGGAGGCGATGGACGGGGGGAAGTGACCGACGTGTGCGACACCGCTCCGGACATGCGGGCGATCTTCGCCGTTCGTCCGCCGGGCCGGAACCAGCCGCGTGCGACCGCCCGCCAGCCGAGCAGCGCCAGAAGGATGCCGGCGTAGATCAGCGGCTCGCGCACGTCCGCCTTCACCATCATGTAGAAGTGGACGACGCCGAGGATCGCCACGACGTAGACGAGCTGGTGCAGGCGCTTCCAGCGCGCCGCCCCCAGCCGCTTGATCATGCCGGACGTCGAGGTCGCGGCGAGCGGGACCAGCAGCACGAAGCCCAGCATGCCGATGGTGATGAACGGGTGCTTGACGATCTCCCGGCCGATCAGCCCCCAGGCGAAGAACTGGTCGATGGCGATCCAGTTCGCGAGGTGCAAGCTGACGTAGAAAAAGGCGAACAGGCCCAGCATCCGGCGAAAGCGCATCACCACGGCCCAGCCGAACAGCTCCTTCACCGGGCTCACCGCCAGCGAGATCAGCAGGAAGCGCAACGCCCAGTCGCCGAGGGAGCGGTTGATCGCCTCGATCGGGTTGGGACCCAGCCCGCCGGTCGCCGCCTGCCACGCCAGCCAGGCGAGCGGCAGCAGGCAGAGCGTGAACACCGCGGGCTTGGCGACCCAGCGGACGATCCTGTCCCGGCCTGCGCCGCGCCGGGCCCGCCGGGGTGCGGTTCCTGCGGCTAGAACCACTTCGTCAGGTCCATGCCGGTGTACAGGCCGGCCACCTGCTCTGCGTAGCCGTTGAATGGCAGCGTCTCGCGGCGCAGGAACTCGCCGAGGCGCCGCTCCCGCTTCTGGCTCCAGCGCGGGTGGTCGACCTCGGGGTTGACGTTGGCGTAGAAGCCGTATTCGCGCGGCGCTTCGCGGTTCCAGGCGGTCGGCGGCATCGCTTCGACGAAGGTGATGCGGACGATCGACTTGATCCCCTTGAAGCCGTACTTCCATGGCGTGACCAGCCGGATCGGCGCGCCGTTCTGGTTCGGCAACACCTCGCCGTACAGGCCGACGGCGAGAATGGTGAGCGGGTGCATCGCTTCGTCCATGCGCAGGCCCTCGAGGTAGGGCCAGTCGAGGACCGCACGGCGCTGGCCCGGCATCTGCACCGGGTCGTGCAGCGTCTGCATCGCCACGAACTTGGCCGAACCCAGCGGCTCCGCGCGCTTCAGCACGTCGGCCATCGGCAGGCCGACCCAGGGGACGACGATCGACCAGGCCTCGACGCAGCGCATCCGGTAGACGCGCTCCTCCAGCCGGTTCGACTGGATGATGCTGTCGATGTCGTAGGTTCCCGGCTTCGCGCACAGCCCGTCGATGGCGACGGTCCAAGGGCGCGTCCGCAAGGTGCCGGCATTGCGGGCCGGATCCTCCTTGTCGGTGCCGAACTCGTAGAAATTATTGTAACGGGTCACCGTCTCCAGCGAGGTCTGCGGCTCGTCCGTCGACAGCGGGCTCTTGGCGATCGGCCCCGGCAGCCTGTTCGCGCGCGGCGTCTCCTCCGCCCGGACCGGCGTCGGCAGCATGCCGAACGCGGCAGCGGCGCCGGCGGCGGCCGTGGCCCCGAGAAAGCGCCGGCGATCGAGATAGACCGACTTCGGCGTGATCTCCGAGCCCGCCGGGTCAGACGCCGGTCGCACCCTGATCAACATCATTCACCTCTCATGGAGCGAACTTGCCGCGTCCTCGGTTGTACATTGGTGCAGCCGTATTCAGCGGCAATGTATGGCCTCGATACTTTGGATTGGATAAATTTCACGTGAAGACGCCGCAGCCGCTTCAAGCCTCGGCGGCGTTTTCCGGATCGGAGGAGAAGAAGCAATGGACGACGCGTTTCTGCTCGGGCGTGTGCTGCTGCATTTCGGCGACGACGCCTGTGCGGAGGCGCTCATCGGCAACCTGTCGGCGATCGCTTTCGATCCCGCCGGCGGGCTGTGGCTGGTGTCGGACGAGCTGTCCGGCGATCGGGTGATGCTCTCCCGCCTGACCTCCGACGGCCACGGGGCGTTCGGCGGGCACGCGCGCTTCGACCTGGCGGACTACATCGACCTGCCGCACACCGGCCCGGAGGCGGCGGAGGCCGACATCGAGGGGCTCGACTACGCCGATCACTACCTGTGGTTCACGGGCTCCCACTCCGCCAAGCGCGGACGGCCGAAGGGCAGGAACAGAAAGAAGGATCTGGATCGCCTCGCCCGCGTCGAGGTCGATGCCAACCGCTGCCTGCTCGGCCGGCTGCCGGTGGTCGACGGCGCCCCGGTCCGCTCATGCAAGCATCCGAAGCGTGGGGAGGAGACGCTGACCGCGGCGCGGCTGGGAGATGGCGTCGGCGGCAACCTGTTGATGGAGGCGTTGCAGGACGATCGGCACCTCGGTTCGTACGTTCGCGAACAGCAGGAGGACGCCGAGAAGGGAACCAAGGCGCATCCGGGAAAGGAAAACGGTCTCGATATCGAGGGGTTGGCCGTGTTCGACGAGCGGCTGTTGATCGGCATGCGCGGCCCGGTACTGCGCGGTTGGGCGGTCCTCCTGGAGATCGAGCCGGTGGATCAGGCGCCGGGACGCCTCGCCCTCGCCGTAATCGCCGACGGACAACGCTACCGCAAGCACTTCCTCGATCTGGATGGACTGGGGATCCGCGAACTCGCGCGCGACGGCGACGACCTGCTGATCATCGCCGGCCCGACGATGCCTCTGCCGGGCGCACAACGGCTGTATCGTCTGCACGACGCGAGCAAACTGGAGAACGACAGCTTCACCAGCCGGGACCACCATCAGCTGGAGGCGGTGTGTGATCTCCCGCGGACCGGCCATGGCGACCACGCCGAGGGACTGGCGGCGATGCGCTGGCCGGGAAGCGACGGCGTCCTGATCGTCTACGACACTCCGACGGCCTCCCGACGCCCCGGCGCCGGGTCCGTCTACGCCGACGTGTTCCGCCTCGACCCGCGACGCACCGGCGGCGCCAAACCTTAGAGTCCGATTGCGGACTGCCGGGGAATGCGGCCATCGACCAGCGCCGGCGAGCCCCACAGCCGTTCGAGGGCATAGAACTCGCGCAACTCCGGCCGGAACAGGTGGACCACGACATCGCCGGCATCGACCAGCACCCAGTCGCACTGAGCCTGTCCTTCCACAGCGACGAAGGGAAGACCGAGCGTCTTGGCTGCCTGGACGAGGTGGTCGGCCATTGCGCCGATTTGTCGCTTCGAGGTCCCCGAAGCGACGATCAGGTAATCCGCCATCGTGGATTTTCCCGAAAGCGTGATTACCGTCACGTCCACGGCCTTGTCGTCGTCGAGGGACGAGCGTACGGCGCGCAGCACGTCTTCGGGCGATGTCGCCCGGGCCTCTGTCGAAATGATGATTCGCGTCTCCTTCTTCAGTCTCCCGTCGCGGCAACGACCGCGTTCGCCCGCTCGACCGACATCATCCGGCGGCGCGCACGGATGCGGGTCGCCGATCCGGCGTGCGGCGGTGTGTGCAGAAATACCCAGGCTGGCGGCGGCATCGTCACGATGGAGCGAGCAAGCGGTTCGGGTACCCGGCATTCAGCGAACACGCGCGCCGACCGCGCTATCAGCGCTGGTTTAGAATATGGAGGACGGGAAAAAACTGCAATGGCCACGAGACGGAATATGTTCCGCCAGTCTTTCCACTCGGTGACTTGCAGAAGATTGTCGGCGCCCATCATCCAGACGAAGCGGCACTTCGGAAAGCGGGTCAGCAGCATCGCCAGCGTATCCGCGGTGTGCTGCGTGCCGAGCCGCCGCTCGATGTCTGTCACGCGGATGCGCGGATGCCGTGCCGCCCGGGTCGCCGCCCGCAGCCGGTCTTCGAATGGAGCGGTGTCGCGCGTGCTCTTCAGCGGGTTCTGCGGCGTCACCATCCACCACACCTCGTCGAGGCGCAGGCGTTTCAGCCCCAGCAACGAAATGTGACGGTGCCCTTCATGCGCGGGGTTGAACGAGCCGCCGAGCAGCCCGATCCTGCGCGCCGCCAACGATCAGGCCCGGTCGTGGATCGACGGACGCGCCAGCGCGTCCGTCACGACCGGCATTGCCCCGAGCCGCGCACGATATACTTGAAACTCGTCAGTTGCTCGACGCCGACGGGGCCGCGGGCATGCAGCTTGCCGGTGGCGATGCCGATCTCCGCGCCCATGCCGAACTCTCCGCCGTCGGCGAACTGAGTCGAGGCGTTGACCATGAGGATCGCACTGTCCAACGCGTTGCAGAACGCGTCGGCGACCCGGGCGTCCTCGGTGACGATGGCGTCCGTGTGTTGCGAGGAGTGCTTGCGGATGTGCTCCACGGCCGCGTCGAACCCGGCGACGACGCGCACCGAGAGGATGGCGTCCAGATACTCCGTGTCCCAGTCGTGCTCCGTCGCCGGTTTCACCCGCGGATCGACGACGCGGGCGACGGCATCACCCCGCACCTCGCAGCCGGCCGCCAGCAAGTCGTCGAGGATCGGCGGCAGCATCGTCGACGCCACCTCGCGGTCGACCAGCAGCGTCTCGGTCGCACCGCAGATACCGGTCCGGCGCATCTTGGCGTTGAAGACGATCCGCCGCGCCATCTCCGGATCGGCCGCCCTGTGGACGTAGGTGTGGCAGATCCCCTCGAGATGCTTGAACAGCGGCACCCGACTCTCGGCCGTGACCCTCTCGATCAGCGAGCGGCCGCCGCGCGGCACGATCACGTCGATGCAGTCGCTCATCTTCAGCATCTCGCCGACGGCGGTCCGGTCCGTCGTCGGCACCAGTTGGATGCTAGTATCCGGCAGGCCGGCCACCATCAGGCCGGCGGTCAGGCACTCGGTGATGACCGACGAGGTGAGGAAACTCTCCGACCCGCAGCGCAGGATCACCGCATTGCCGGCCTTCAGGCACAGCCCGCCGGCATCCGCCGTGACGTTCGGCCGGGACTCGTAGATGACGCCGACGACGCCCAAGGGCGTGCGCACGCGCGAGATATGCAGGCCGTTCGGCCGGTCCCACTCGGCGATCACCTGACCCACGGGGTCCGGCAGGTCGGCGATCTCCTCCAGGCCGCGCGCCATCGCCTCGACCCGCTCGGCCGTCATCCCCAGGCGATCGAGAAGCGCCGCGCTCAGCCCCCTGCGGCGCCCGGCTTCCATGTCGCGGCCGTTGGCGGCGAGAATGTCGCGGACCCGCGCGCGGATGTTGGTGGCCGCCTGCCGCAGCGAGGCGTTCTTCATCGCGCTGGCCGCCTGCGCCAGCGCCTGGGCTGCGACGCGCGCCGAGGTGCCGATGTGGTGCATCAACTGGCGGAGACCGTCGTCACCGGCAATGGCGGAGGCGACGGCGAGGTCGGCGGTGATCGTGGTCATGCGTGCGTTTCTCGATCCAGCGCGAGATCGTCCCGATGAATCAACTCGTCACGACCACGGTAACCGAGGCACGCCTCTATTTCACGGGTTTTATGGCCGATGATGCGCCGCGCGTCGGCCGCGGAGTAGGCGGCGAGGCCGCGGCCCAGAGTACGACCATCACGGGTGCGCACCACCACCGCAGCGCCCTTGCCGAAGTCGCCTTCGACGGCGACCACGCCCGCCGGCAGCAGACTCTTGCCGTGCGACAGTGCCCACTCCGCGCCGGCGTCGATCGTGAGCACGCCTTGTGGTGCCAACGTGCCGGCGATCCACCGCTTGCGGGCGGCCTGCGGCGTCGCCGGCGGCAGGAACCAGGTGCATCGCTCGCCGGCATCGATGCGGGCCAGCGGATGCAGGCCGGAGCCACGGGCGATGACCATTCGGCATCCGGCGGCGAACGCGACGCGCGCCGCAGCCAGCTTGGTCGCCATGCCGCCGCTGCCGACCGCCGAGCGCGGCTCACCGGCCATCGCCTCCAGCTCCGGCGTGATCTCGCGCACCTCGGCGAAGAAGCGCGCGTCCGGGTCGGCGTGGGGATCGGCCGAGTACAGGCCGTCGATATCGGACAGCAGCACCAGGGTGTCGGCGCTGATCATCGCCGCCACCCGCGCCGCCAGCCGGTCGTTGTCGCCGAAGCGGATTTCGTCGGTGGCGACGGTGTCGTTCTCGTTGATCAGCGGCACGGCGTGCAGGCGCAGCAGCGTCGAGAGCGTGTTGCGAGCGTTGATGTAGCGCCGCCGGTCTTCGCTGTCGTCGAGCGTGAGCAGCACCTGGGCGACGGTGATGCCGTGCACCGCCAGCTCCTCCTGGTATGCGTGGGCCAGCTGAATCATGCCGGTGGCGGCAGCCGCCTGCTTCTCGTCGAGGCGAAGCGCGCCGGTGGCGGCGAGCCCGAGCCGCCGGCGGCCGACGGCGATGGCGCCCGACGAGACCAGCACGACGTCGAGACCCAGCGCGCGGCGCGCCGCCACGTCGGCGGCGAGTGCGGACAGCCAGTCGCGGCGGATCGCCCCGGTCGCCTCGTCGACCAGCAGCGCCGAGCCGATCTTCACCACCAGCCGCCGCGCGTCCGCCAGAGCGGGCGCGCGCGTCGCCGGTGCCGCGACAGTGCCGGAGCCGTTCAGCACGCGGGCTCGGGCGACGGCACCGCCGCCGCCTCGCGCGCGGCGAGGACCCACGTCCACGCCGATGCCAGCACCTCGGGAACGCCCATTCCGGCGACGCCGGAGGCGAGCAGGACGGGGCGGCCCGCCGCTTCGGCGAGCACCCGCGCCTTTTCCGCCGCGTCTTCGGCGTCGAGCGCATCGATCTTGTTGAGCACCAACAGTTCCGGCTTCTCCCCGAGGCCGGCGCCGTAGGCCGCGAGCTCGCCGCGGATGGTGCGCCACGCCACCACCGGGTCCGCCTGCGTGCCGTCGACGAGGTGGATCAGCACCCGGCACCGCTCGACATGGCCGAGAAAGCGCGTTCCCAGGCCGACGCCCTGGTGCGCGCCTTCGATCAGGCCGGGGATGTCGGCGAGAACGAACTCGTCGGAACCGACGGCGACGACGCCCAGCGACGGGTGCAAGGTGGTGAACGGATAGTCGGCGATCTTCGGCCGTGCGTGCGAGACGGCGGCGAGGAAGGTCGACTTGCCGGCGTTCGGCAGCCCCACCAGCCCGGCGTCGGCCAGCAGCTTGAGGCGCAGGACGATGGAGAACTCCTGGCCGGGCCCGCCTGGGACGGTCCGCCGCGGCGCCCGGTTGGTCGACGACTTGAAGCGCGTGTTGCCGACGCCGCCGCCGCCGCCGTGGGCGATGACCGCCCGCTGCCCGGCCGCGACCAGGTCGGCCAGCATCACGTCCTTCTCTTCGGTGAACACCTGGGTTCCGATCGGCACCCGCAGCACGGCGTCCTCGCCGCCGGCGCCGGTCCGGTTCTGGCCGGAGCCGTTCCCGCCGCGACCGGCCTTGAAGTGCCGGCGGTAGCGATAGTCGAGCAGGGTGTTGAGACCATCCACGGCCTCGACGACGATATTGCCGCCGTCGCCGCCGTCACCGCCGTCGGGGCCACCGAACTCGATGAACTTCTCGCGCCGGAAGGATAGGCAGCCGTCCCCGCCGTCGCCGCTCTTCACCAGAACCTTGGTCTCGTCGACGAAGCGCACGGTCAAGCGTCCCTATGGGGCCGCCCGGCCGGCCCCGCGGCCCGGACGAAGGCTAGGAAGCCGCCGCGGCAGCGGTATCTGGCGTCGCCGTCGCGGCGCCGGCGGCAGTCGTCGTGATGTCGATGTACGTCCGGCCCTTCGCGCCGTGCCGGTACGTCACCCGGCCTTCGACCACCGCGAAAATCGTGTGGTCACGGCCGATACCGACCCCGTTCCCGGGGTGGTACTGCGTGCCGCGCTGGCGGACGATGATGTTGCCGGGGATGACCTGCTGGCCGCCGAACTTCTTGACGCCCAGCCGCTGGCCGGCGCTGTCGCGACCGTTGCGTGAGCTGCCGCCCGCTTTCTTGTGTGCCATCTCGTCTACTCCTGGAGCGCCGGCTCGGGAAGTTCGACCGCCGCCGCCTCGACGACCACCGACTCGACCACCGGCTCCGGCTCGGCGGCGGCGACGGCGTTCACATCGCCGTCGAGACGGATCGCGGCGATCTGCACCGAGGTGAGATCCTGGCGATGGCCGCGGGTCCGCCGGTGATTCTTGCGGCGCTTCTTCTTGAAGATGATCAGCTTCGGGCCGCGCGTCTGCTCCAACACGCGCCCGAACACCCGTGCCTCGACCGGTATGGCCGAGCCGACCATCGGTTCCTGACCTTCTTCGGCCAGCATCAGCACCTGATCGAAAGCCACGAGGTCGCCCGGCTCGGCGGCCAACCGCTCGATGAGGATGCGGTCGTTCTCGGCCACTCGGTGCTGCTTACCGCCGGTGCGAATCACTGCGAACATCGCCAACCACGCAAGAAAAAGGATACCATGCCCCGGCGTGTGCCACCCCGGAGGAGCGAGGAATATAAACGACGCGCGCCCGCTGTCAACGTAGAGCTGGCGCGCGTCGGGCTGCAGGCTGCCGGGCGCGCCGAGCCGAGGTTCCGGGCCGCTACAGGAACAGGATGTCCCTCGCCGTCACGCCGGACAGACCGTTCACGCTGATATCGCCGGCGTCGAATGCGCCGTCGCCGTCGACATCCACCTGGAGCTGCCCCGCCGTCTCGTCGAACCGCACCTCCAACCGGCCCTGTCCGGAAAACTCGTCGGAGCCGATGAAGACGCCGTCCGTGCCGAACGCGCTCAGCACGATCTTGTCCGTGCCGGCGAGGAAGTCGGTGATCGTATCGCCGACGCCGCCGGCAACGGAGCCGGATAAACTCGCGAAGATGAAGCGGTCGGCCCCCGTTCCACCCGTCAGAAGATCCACGCCGCCGCCGCCCCGAAGTTCGTCACTGCCGTCATCGCCGACCAGGGTGTCGGCGCCGTTCCCACCGAACAGAGAGTCGGCGCCAGCGCCTCCGGTCATGGAATCGTTCCCGGCTCCGCCCGAGGCCGTATCGTCACCGTCCGCTCCCTCCACCGCATCGTCGCCGCCGTCGCCGAACGCCGCATCGTCGCCGCCACCGCCATGAAGGGAATCGGCGCCGACCCCACCGTAAAGAGAATCCTCTCCGTCGTCGCCGGACACGCGATCGTCGCCGGCGTCGCCGAAAAGTGCGTCGTCGCCCTCGTTTCCGGTGATGGTGTCGCCGTCGTTTCCGCCACGAACGGTATCGTCGCCCCAGTCGCCGGCCAGTGAATCTGCGCCAGCGAAACCGGCGATCGTGTCGGCGAAGGACGTGCCGACCAGCGTATCTGCGACTGCCCCCCCGGTAACGCTGCTCGCCGACCAGGACAGCGTCGCCGTGAATATGTCTTCGCCGAAAACCCGGTCACCATGAGCGAGATAGGTTTGGCTTGTTTCAAACGCAACTATCGTGCCATCCGCCGAAATATAGGCCTCGTAATTTGATAGATTTTTGTCGTCAATAAGGGGCGATACTATTTCAATGATCTCACCGGTCAGCATATCTTTTACAAAGATATCGAATTTGTCGTCTACATCATCTGTACTGAAGTTAGATGATCTGCTTTCAAAGGCAATAAATCTTCCATCCTCCGATATAGACGAATGAAAACTGTCTGCATTGCCAATTACATCATTTTTGCTTGAACTCACCAACGTGGTCACATCAGTCAATAAATCTTTGACAAATATATCGCTTGCGTTATTGTAATCTTTATCTATTAAATTTGTTGCTATGCTGGAATATACCACAAATCGACCATTGCCGGATATTTCCGAATCTATGCTTGTATTATTTCCTTGAACCCCCGCACTGCTCGTACTTACGATTTTTGCTTCTCCTGATACCAGCGATTTGATTATTATGTCGCTCGAATTGTTTGTATCTAATTTTCCAAGGTTGTTGGCCATCGTTGAGAAACAGACAATACTTCCATTGTTCGAGATATTTGCGTCCCAGCTCGCACCATTTCCATTGTGTCCAGCACTATCTGTGCTAGCTTTTACGGTTATACCTGTCTTGATAAACTTAACAAATACATCTGCGACTCCATTTGTGTCGTTATCGACCAAATTGGTCGCTGCACTGCGAAAGACGACAGCGTCTCCGTTGGCGGACAGTACTGGATTCCAGCTATTGGCGTTGCCTTGAACACCATCGGTGCTCGTGCTGAGGATGCGCGTTTCGCCCGTAGTAAGATCTTTGATGAATATATCGGCGACCCGAGAATTCACATCTTTAGCAATAAGATTATCAGCGTAACTCTGGAATGCGACGTATCGGTTATCACTCGATATGCAAGGAAACCAGCAGCTCCCGTTCGCCTCTATACCTGCGGAGGTCGTGCTGGCATTGATAATCTCTCCTGTACGAGTGTTTCTGACCAACACATCAGCAATACGGTTTTTTGTAATATCTGGTAACAAGTTAGTCGCGTAACTGGTAAACAAGACAAACAAATTATTTGTCGATATGGCAGGATAGCAACTGGCGTCGTTACCGCCTTCACCATTCACGGCGAAGCTTATGAGTTGAACTGAATTTAGCTGTGACATTTTTATGCTCCAGAGTCACTTTACGAAACTGAAGCAACCTAACGCCAAGTAATGCCAAGCGAAAGTGGTTTTTTGTGACACTATCTTGCACAAATGGCATCACACTTTCGCCATATTCACGCGTTTTGCGCGTGCGTATTACCGCGACCGCCAATAGGGTTGTGCGGGACCTGCGCAGGTCACCCCAAGCAGGGTTATCGCATATCAACGCAAGGGGCAAAATGCAAGCATCCAGGAGCCCGCGGGGCTTCCCGGATGCTGGACTGCAACACTTCCCGACCCGCCGCCGCGGAGGGTCGGACCGATCAGGGCCGGGCGGGCGTCACGCTGTCCTGGACCAGGACATCGCAAATCCAGGCTTCGGCGAACACCTCGACGCAGACGTTGGCGTTCGCCGCCACCTCGAAGCTCAGCGTCACCGTTCGGCCGGCGAAGCGGCCGAGGTCGATCGCCGCGCGCTCGGTCCATTCGGCCTCGGCGTAGTTCATGCCGGTGCACACCACCTCGTCGACCGCCTCGCCGTCGACGAGCACCCGGAACGTTCCCGTCGTCAGCATGTTGACGCCGGCGCCGATGTCGAGGCGGCGGCGGTAGCCGAGCCGCGGGTCGCGGCCGAGTGCGAGCCGGCAGGAGATCGCGCGCACCTTTTCGCCCACGTCGCAGCCGAGGCCGGAAGATGCGCGACCGTGCAAAGTCGGCGACTCCCCCGGCGCCGGCGCGTCGCCGGTGAGAAGCTCCCATTCCCCCAACTCCCAGCCAGGGGTCGGCGTGGGAGTGGGTGCTTCCTCAGGGGCCGGGGCCGGGGCCGGGGCGGCGGCGGCGGCGGGCTCCCGCGGGCCGGCGGGCGATGGTTCCCGTGCCGCGCGCATCAGTCCCGCCGCCTCGAAGGACTTGGCGATGATCGCGCCGATGTCGACGCCGGCGACGGTGGCACCGGTGCCGGGCGTGGGCGCGCCGCCGCCCTTGATCAGCCCGGCCGCCTCGAAGGACTTGCCGAGGATAGCGGGAATGTCGATGCCCATGCCGGCCAAGCCGCCCGCCGGCTGCGCGCCGCCTGCCGAGCCGCTCTTCAGCCGCGCCGCCGCTTCCATCGAGCGTGCGATCAGCCCCGACAGGTCGATGCCGGATCCGGTGGTGTCCTTTCCCCGGCCCGCCCGGGCGCGCGCCCGAACCTTCTCCGCGCCCGCCGCAGCGTCTCCGGCCCCGGCGTCGGGGCGCCGGCCGGTATCGACACGAATTTCGTCGGGCATGGCCTGCGCGGATCCGACCCGGTCCGTGGTTTCCGCGCGGCGCCGCGCCGCCGGCGGCTCACGACGGGTCGCCGTCAGGCCCCACGAGCGGGCGATGTGCCGGGTCGAGGAGATGCCGACATCGAGGATGAACGGCCCGGCCGCGCCGCAGCCGTCCTCGCCGGAGGGATCGATGGCGGCGCCGTGCGCCATGCCGGCGATGCGGAACAACTCCACCCGCTCGCGCCCGTCCGCGCCGCGCCAGATCAGCCGCCGGTGGCCTTCGACCGGCTCCTCGTCCGTGGGCTCGGCCGACAGCCCGTGCACATCCGCCCACTGCTTGCAAATCTCATAGGCGTTCTGCGGCTTCACCGTGCTGTCCGCGTCACCGTGCCAGACCTGGACGCGCGGCCACGGCCCCGGATGCGCCGAGCCGGCGCGGACCAGTTCACCCCACTCCGGCGCGAGCTTGGTCCGGCCCTGGAAGATCGCCTCGAACCCTTCCTGCAGCCCGTTGGCGCAGCGATAGGGCACGCCGGCGAGCACCGCACCGCCGGCGAACACCTCCGGGTAGCTGGCGAGCATCACCGAGGTCATCGCGCCGCCGGCGGACAGCCCGGTGACGAAGATACGCGACGGATCGATGGCGTGGTCGGCGATCATGCGGTCGATCATCTGCCGGATCGACGCCGGCTCGCCGCTGTCGCGCCGATAGTCCTCCTCGCGGAACCAGTTGAAGCAGCGCAGCGGATTGTTGGAGCGCCGCTGCTCCGGCAACAGCAGGGCGAATCCGTGCCGGTCGGCCAGCGTCGACCAGCCGGTGCCGGTGTCGTAGGAGGCGGCGGTCTGGGTGCAGCCGTGCAGCACCACCACCAGCGCCGAGCCGGCCGGGAGTTCGTCCGGCACGTGCGTCAGCATCCGCAGATTGCCGGGGTTGGCACCGAAGCCGGTGACCTCGACCAGCCCGCGGCTGGCCGGATCGATGCGCTCGGCCTGTTCTTCGGCCACGGCGGCGGTGGAGAGGAAGGACTCCCAGGGCCGGCGGTCGCGGGCGTTGCGGGCGAGTTGCGCGAGGTTGGAAATTTTCTGGCCGAGGTCGAGCACGGTGGGGGTCCTTTCGTTCGGGGAAGGGCTGGTGAGCATGCCGATTTCGATCAGCTTGCCGACGGGCAGGAAGGCGCTGTGCAGCAGCCCGGCATCGGCGGAGCCGCCGCGCTCGGGATCGAGCCAGGCGGGCGGGCGCGCGCCCTCCGCCAGGTGGTAGCGCTGGCTGACGATCGAGCGCCGGCCGTGGGAGGTGGCGGCGAATTGCACCGCCGCCGCCGGATAGCCGCGGCTGATCCAGATGCCGAAGACCTCGCGGCTGAGGAACGGGTGCTGTTCGGCCTCGCGCGCGAGATCGAGCAGGCGGGCGAGGGCGGCGCCGAACGCCGGGCGGTCCGACAGCATCGGCAGTGCGGGGACGGCCGGGCGCTCCGTCGCGCGCGGGGCGCCGAGGACGATGCCGGGAGTATCCGCGATGCCGGGCCGGCCCGGGACCAGCGCGCGGTAGCAGCGGATCGCCTCGACCGTATGCACCTGCTGGGGTGCGGCCATCACGCCGATCAACAGGTCGGCGGCGTAGTCCGGCGTGGCCGGTGGTGAACCGGGGCCACGGCCGCCGACCGCCACCAACCCGTCGGTGACCATCAGCGTCACGCGGAGGCGGAGGTCGCGCCGGGACTCACCGAGGATTTCGGCGAGCCGCTCGCTGAACGCATATCGTCGCAGTCCGTTTGTCATGGACAGGAGGATACGCGAGCCGCGGCACGATGGCGATAGTTTTTTAGTAAGTGACGAAAACTATTTTCTCACAGCCGCCGGAACGTCGCGACCAGCTCCAGATGCGGCGACCACAGGAACTGATCGACGGGCAGGACCCGCTCCAGCGTGTAGCCCCCGTCGGCGAGGATGCGCGCGTCCCTGGCGAACGTCGCCGGGTTGCAGGAGACGGCGGCGATCACCCGCACGGACGAGCGCGCCAGTTCGGTCGCCTGCGCCGCCGCTCCCGCGCGCGGCGGGTCGAACACCACGGCATCGCAGCCTTTCAGCTCGCTCGCCACCAGCGGCCGGGCGAACAGGTCGCGTCGCTCATGCACGATCCGCTGCGCCAGCGGCGCGTGCGCGCGGGCCGCCGTCGCCAGCGCCGCCAGCGAGGCTTCGTCCGCATCCACCGCCCGCACTCTCGCCCCCGCGATGGCGAGTGGAAAGCTGAAGGTCCCGGCGCCGGCGAACAGATCGGCGACCGAGCGCGCCGGGCCGACCGCGTCCCGCACCGCGTCGACGAGGGCGCGCTCCCCCTCGGCGCTGGCCTGCATGAAGGCGCCCGGCGGCAGCGGCACGAAGACGCCACCGAACACCGCGCCCACCGGCCGGCGCTGCACGACCGTTTCGGCCGTCGTCTCGCCGCTGTCACGCCACGACAGCCGGGCTACGTCCGCCGACGCGGCAAACGCGGCCAGGCGCTCGCGCGTCCGCAGGTCGGGTTCGAGTGGAATCGTCAGGACGACGTCCAGCCCGCCGTCGAGAAGTGTTACCGTCACGGCCGCCCGGCCGCGGACCGGCAGCAGAACCGTCAGCAGATCCCGCAACCCGGGCAGGAGGTCGACGATGCGGGCATCGAGCACGACGCACCGGGCGAGATCGACGACATCGTTGCTTTCCCGGATGTTGAATCCCGCGATGGCGGCTCTGCCCGCGATCGGTCGTGCGGCGGCGAACGTCGCCCGCCGACGCGAGCCGGGTGGCGTTCTCGCAGGCGGCGCCGTCACATGATCCTCGATGCCGACACGCGCCAGCGCGTGAACCAATCGCCCGATTTTCCAGGCGACGTACGCCTCGTCGGTCAAATGCTGTAAGGCGCAGCCTCCGCAGCGGCCGAAGTGCGGGCACGGTGGCACCGTTCGTTCGGGGCCCGGCGACAGCAGTTCGTCCAGCGTCGCGGCACGACCGTCGCCGCGCGCGCGCCCCGGTCGCACCCGGGCGCGGTCCCCCGCAGCGGTGAAAGGGATGTACAGGCGCCCGGTCGGCGTCTCGGCGATACCGTCGCCGATATCGCCGATCCGCTGCACCATCACTTCGAGCGCTTCGCTCACCGGCGGCGCCATCGCCCGCGCCTTGGGTTGCCGCCGCCGGCTTCGCTGCATCCCCATCATCCTTGGCCTCCCGCCGACTCCGCCGAGGTGGAGCCCGCGAGAGGCTCGACGGGCGGCGAACTCAAACGCGTGGGCGGAGATCGATCACGTCTCGCTCACCGTTTCGCATCCGTCCCCCGCCTTCGAGATCATGCTCCGGACGCCAAGCTCGACGATCACATCCAGATGTCGTAGGTGACGCCGCCCACGGTCACGTCACCCACGTCCTGCAGCGGCGCGACGAGGTCGACCAGGAAGATCACGCCGCCATTGCCGTCATCGAACCTGATACCGGAATAGGTCTCGTCGTAATAGTCGCTGAGATAGACGCGGAGGCTGTCGCTCTCCTGCGTCATGGATAGACGATGGTCGATCAGCAACTGGTCGGTCCCGTGGTCGAAGGCGAAAACGATATCCACTCCGCTACCCTGCCCATAAATGGTCCGATCGACGCCTGAGTTCATCGAGATGCGGTCACCGCCCGAGAGAGCTTCGCCGGAATAATCCGTTCGCCAATAGCCGTCGTCATCACCGCCGTCGAGAATGTCGTTGCCGCTGCCCCCTTCCAAACTGTCGTCACCGAGGCCCCCGTACAATCGATCGTCTCCGCTGTAGCCGAGCAGGCGGTCGTCGCCATCACCCGCATACAGCCGGTCGTCGTCGGCGCCTCCATCGAGCTGGTCGTCGCCGCTGCCGCCATACAAAGTGTCGCGGTCGACGCCACCGGCGAGGTAATCGTCACCGGTCCCGCCAAGTAAGATGTCGTCGCCCTCGTCGTCGGTGAGAGAGTCGTTGCCGGACCCTCCGTCGGATCGGTCGTCGCCTCTGCCGCCGTTCAGATGATCGTCACCGCTGCCACCGAAGAGCCTGTCGGCCTGCGTGCCACCGGACAACCAGTCGTCGCCGGTGCCGCCGGCGAGCGTGTCCTGGCCGAGTCCCCCATCGAGGGAGTCGTTGCCGGACTCGCCGATCAGTTGATCGTTGCCTTCCCCACCGCCCAGGGAGTCGCCATGGTCGCCCCCCTTGACGACGTCGTCGCCGCTGCCGCCGTCGGCGGAGTCGCTGCCGTCATCGCCGAACAGCCTGTCGTTGCCGGCGAGGCCGAGGATCGTGTCATCCCCGTCCAGCCCGTGGATCAGGTCACCCGCGGCCGTGGCCTGTGGCGCGCCGATGCTATCGTCACCGGCGGTCCCGTTGATCGTGCTCATGTAATCCCCCTTCGGTCGCTACCTACATCAAGTTCAGCAAAGCCCACGTTTCCAGTCGGCTGACGCTGGCGCTTGCAGATCTGCAGCCGGCCCAACACCGGCTGCCCCCCTTCGCCCGCCACCACGGCCGGCTCGGCACGTCACGGTCGAGTAACGCGTCGGACCGCCGGGCAATAGTACTAAAACTTGAGGAGTTACTCAACCGCAGGGATGTCTGACGACTTTTAGCGGCGGCCGGGCGATCGCAAACCGACTTCGTGCTGGAAACTATTCTCGTCCGCGTGGCGGCCGGCACGGGAGGGGATGAACCGTAGACACCGAAGCGCCGCGTGGTTCGGCAGGGCCACCCGGAACTCGGGGGCCGCATTGACAGGTCTTCGACCCGCCTCTATCTCTTCCGCGAGTTTCTTTCCGGCCGCGATTACGGGGATCGGGCCCGTATCTCTGAGGATCACGGATGTTCGGAGCGATCGCGCGGCGGCTGTTCGGCACCGCCAACGAACGATTCCTGAAGACGCTGCACCGGAAGGTGGCTGCGATCGCCGCACTGGAGCCCGAGCTCGAAGCGCTGAGCGACGACGACCTCCGCGCGCGTACGCCCATGCTGCGCGAACGCCTCGCCGCCGGTGAGAGCCTGGACGACCTGCTGGTCGACGCCTTCGCCACCGTCCGCGAGGCCGCCAGGAGGACCTTGCGTCAACGTCACTTCGACGTGCAGATGCTGGGCGGCATCGTCCTGCATCGCGGCATGATCTCCGAGATGAAGACCGGCGAGGGCAAGACGCTGGTGGCGACGCTGCCGGTCTACCTCAACGCGCTGCCGGGCAAGGGCGTCCACGTCGTCACCGTCAACGACTACCTGGCGCAGCGCGACGCCGAATGGATGGGGACGATCTACCGCTTCCTCGGCCTGACCGTCGGCTGCATCGTTCACGGCCTCTCCGATTCCGAGCGCAGGGACGCCTACGCCTGCGACGTGACCTACGCCACCAACAACGAGCTCGGCTTCGACTACCTGCGCGACAACATGAAGTTTCGGCTCGAGGAGATGGTGCAGCGGCCGTTCCACTACGCCATCGTCGACGAGGTGGACTCGATCCTGATCGACGAGGCGCGCACGCCGCTGATCATCTCCGGGCCGGCCGAGGACTCCTCCGAACTCTACATCCGCATCAACCGCCTGATCCCGAACCTGCTCGACGAGGATTTCGAGAAGGACGAGAAGGCACGCGCCGTCACCTTCACCGAAGCCGGTACGGAGAAGATGGAGGAACTGCTGCGCCAGGAGGGCCTGTTGACGGCGGGCAGCCTTTACGACGTCGTCAACATCTCCCTCGTGCACCACGCCAACCAGGCGCTGCGGGCGCACAAGCTGTTCGCGCGCGACACCGATTATGTCGTCAAGGACGACAAGGTCATCATCATCGACGAGTTCACCGGCCGGATGATGGAAGGCCGGCGCTATTCCGAAGGCCTGCACCAGGCGCTGGAGGCGAAGGAGCGCGTCCACGTCCAGCAGGAAAACCAGACGCTGGCCTCGATCACCTTCCAGAACTACTTCCGCCTGTATCCGAAGCTGGCGGGCATGACCGGCACGGCGATGACGGAAGCCGGCGAATTCGCGGAAATCTACAAGCTCGAAGTCGTCGACATCCCGACAAACGTCGCCTGCATCCGCGAGGACAACGACGACGAAGTCTATCGCACCGCCGCCGAAAAGCACGACGCGATCGTGACGATGATCGAGGACTGCCAGGGACGCGGCCAGCCGGTGCTGGTCGGCACCGTGTCGATCGAGAAGTCCGAGCACCTTTCGGCGCTGCTGAAGAAGCGCAAGGTGCGGCACGAGGTGCTGAACGCCCGCTATCACGAGCGCGAGGCCTCGATCATCGCCCAGGCGGGCGCAAGCGGCGCCGTGACCATCGCCACCAACATGGCCGGCCGCGGCACCGATATCCAGCTCGGCGGCAACGCCGAGATGCGGATTCGCCAGGAGTTGAAGAACGCTCCGGACGAAGAGGGCAAGGCGCGCATCCGCGCCGAGGTCGCCGCCGACCGGGAGCGGGTGCTGGCCGCGGGCGGCCTCTTCATCATCGGCACGGAGCGGCACGAGAGCCGGCGCATCGACAACCAGCTTCGCGGCCGATCCGGCCGGCAGGGCGATCCGGGCGGCTCGAAGTTCTATCTGTCGCTGGAAGACGACCTGATGCGGATCTTCGGGTCGGGACGCATCGACGGCATGCTGCAGCGCCTGGGACTGAAAGAGGGCGAGGCGATCATCCACCCCTGGGTCAACAGGGCGCTGGAAAAGGCGCAGCAAAAGGTCGAGGCGCGGAACTTCGAGATCCGCAAGAACCTGCTGAAGTACGACGACGTGATGAACGACCAGCGCAAGGTCGTCTACGAGCAGCGCAAGGAATTGATGCAGGCCGACGACGTGGCGCAGACGGTCGCGGACATGCGGCACCATGTCCTCGACGGGCTGGTGAGCCGTCACGTTCCCGCCAATGCCTACGCCGAGCAGTGGAACATGCACGGCCTGCACGCCGAGGTGATGCGCATCTTCGGGCTCGACCTGCCGCTGACCGAGTGGGCTGCGGAAGAGGGGATCGCCGACGAGGAGATCCGCACCCGGCTGCGCGACGCGACCGACCGGAAGATGGCCGAGAAAGTCGGCAACTATGGCGCCGATGTCATGCGGATGGTCGAGAAGAGCCTGCTGCTGCAGATCCTCGATCAGCTCTGGAAGGAGCATCTGCTCGCCCTCGATCACCTGCGCCAGGGCATAGGCCTGCGCGCCTACGCCCAGCGCGACCCGTTGAACGAATACAAGCGCGAAGCCTTCGACCTGTTCGAGGCGATGCTGGAGCGATTGCGCGAGCGGGTGACGCAGGTGATGTCGCAGGTCGAGCTGCGGGTCGACCCGGCGCTGGAGGAGACGCTGCAGCCGCCGGCGCGCGAGATGCACGAGACCCGCCAGGACCCGGCGTTCGCCGATGGGGACGCCGAGGCCCTCCCCGCCGCGGACGGCACGCAACGGGCGCCGATTCGCTCGCGCGCGTCCGGAGGGGAGGTCGACCGCAACGACCCGTCGACCTGGGGAAGAGTCGCCCGCAACGCCCCCTGCCCCTGCGGTTCAGGCAAGAAGTTCAAGCACTGCCATGGCCAGGCGGCCTAAACTCGAGCGCGACCGCAGGCCCCGGTAAAGCACGGGTCCGTTGAATTTCCTCTCGCCGCCCGATCATTAGGGGCTATTATCGTTTCCAGCGAGCGGCGTGCGCGCGTGCGGCGCCGGCCGACACCCTCCGTCGAGAGGCCGGTGACGGCGCTGTTCGGGTCAACGAGCACGCCGGGTGGGGCGGGTCCCGTGTCCAGGGTAATCGAGAACAAGCCGCGCAATGAAGACATGCCCGTCGAACTTCGCCGGGTGTGGGCGGAACTGTTGCGCCTGTTCTACGGAACGCTGCCGATCGTCCTTGCCGCCAACCTGATCAACGGATCGTTGATCGCGATATTTTTCGCCGGCAGGGCATCGCCGCTTCTGCTCGGCGGTTGGTTCGCACTCACGGTCGTCTCTGTCGTCGCCCGGATGGGCAGCTGGTTCTGGTACCAACGGGCCGCCACGCCCCTCGCCAAGCGTGCTGACGGAGGCCGCATCTTCGCGGTGCTCGGCCTGATCGGATCGGCGGTATCCGGGGCGCTCTGGGGCGCGGCCGGGGCGCTGTTCTACCACCCGACGGACAACTCCGCGCAGATCGTTCTCGCCTTCGTGCTCGGCGGCATGGGCGCCGGTGCGCTGACATCGCTGACCCCGTGCATTCGTGCGTTCTACCTCTACCTGCTGCTCTCCGTCTTCCCGTTCACCGTTCGCCTCGCCACGAGCGGTGCTGCCGACCATGAAGTGATGGCGGCGATGTGTGTCGTCTACACCGTCTCGCTGATCCTCCTCGGACGGAAGGTGCACGGCTGGCTGGTGCTTTCCCTGCAGATGAAGTTCGCCAACACGGACCTGGTCCGTGAGCTGGAAGTCCGCGTGGAGAGGCGCACCCGAGAGCTTCGCGACGCCAACGCGAAGCTTTCCCAGGATATCGCCAAGCGCGAGCAGGCGCAGGCGACCTTGTCCGACTATGGCGACCGACAGGCGGCCGTCGCCATCTTCGGCCAGCGCGCGCTGTCCGGGCTACCGATGGAGACGCTGTTCGAAGAGGCGGTCCGGCTGGTCGTCCGCCGGCTGCACATCGCCGGAGCGACCATTCTGCAGTGGCATGCCGGGAGCGGGAGGTTCGTCGCCTGCGCGCACGCCGGTTCGGCGGCGGGTTCGACGGCAGGGCTACCGTCGGCCGAGGACGACCACAGCGTGGCGTCGCACGTGTTGTTCAGCGGAATGCCGATCGTCAGCGACGACGTCGCCCGAGACGCCCGGTTCGTTCTTCCCCCGGCGCTGCAGGAGGCCGGCGTGCAGAGCATCGCCGGTGTGATGATCACCTGCGCCGGCCAGCCTTTCGGCGTGCTCGAGGCGTTCGACGTTCGCACAGGCACCTTCACCGGCGACGGCGTGAGCTTCATGCAGACGATCGCCAACATGCTGGCGGCCTCGATCGAACGGAAAAAAGCCGAGTCCGACATCCAGCGCCTGGCTCTGGTGGACTCGCTCACCGGCCTGCCGAACCGCGCGCGATTTCGCGAGCGGTTGCTGCGGGAGAGCGCGAATGTCGCGGGGAGCGACCGACTTCTGGCGCTGATGCTGCTCGACCTCGACCATTTCAAGGACGTGAACGACACGCTCGGCCACCCGGTCGGCGATCGCCTGCTGACATCGGTGGCCGGCCGCCTGCGCGCCTGCGTCCGCGAAGGCGAGCCGCCGGCGCGGCTCGGGGGAGACGAGTTCGCCATCGTTCTGGCCGGGCAGCGCGACCGCGAGGCTGTCGCCTCGGTCGCCGGCAAGATCATCAACGCCATTTCCGAACCGTTTTCGATCGACGGCCATGAAATCCGGCTGGGGGCCAGCATCGGTATCACGCTTTGCCCGGTCGACGGGAAGGACCCCGATATTCTTCTGCGAAATGCGGATCTCGCCCTCTACCGCGCAAAGGCACAGGGCCGGAACACCTACGAATTCTACGCGGTCGACATGACTTCGCATGTCGAAGAGCGCAAAGCGCTCGAGCGGGATCTCCGGATCGCCCTCGCCGAGAACAGACTCGGCCTCCTCTATCAGCCGCAGTTCGATCTGCGGGACAACCGCATGACCGCGGTGGAGGCGCTGGTGCGATGGCCGCATCCGACCCGCGGCCCGTTGTTGCCCGATGCGTTCGTGCCGATGGCGGAGACGACCGGGCTGGTCGTGCCGCTGGGCATCTGGGTGCTCGAGCAGGTGCTTCGACAGAGTACCGCCTGGGGCCGCGACGGGCTGCCGATGATCATGGTCGCCGTGAACCTCTCGCCCACGCAGTGCCGGCGATGCGACCTCGTGTCCTCCGTCGAGCGAATCGCCGAGCAGAACCATTTCGATCTCAACCTGCTCGAACTCGAGGTGACGGAGCAGATCTTTCTGCCGCAGGAAAGCCTCTCGTGTGTCGAGGGGCTGGCCGAGCTGCAGCTACGCGGTGTGACCGTGTCGCTCGACGACTTCGGCACGGGCTATTCGAGCATGGGGCGGCTGCATGGCCTGCCGGTGGACAAGGTCAAGATCGACAAGTGCTTCGTCGGCGGAATCGGCCGCACGCGGGACTCCGAGATGATTGTCCGGGCGATGATCGCGCTCGGTCGCAGCCTCGGCCTGGAGGTGGTCGCCGAAGGCGTCGAGACCGAAGAGCAGCTCGACTTCCTGCGCACGGAAGGCTGTCACGGTGCGCAAGGCTTCTTGCTCGCGCGCCCGCTCCCAGCCGAGGACGTGGCCACGTTGCTTCGCCGGGCGACGTTGCTTCATCCCGGCGTGCACGCCGGAGGCTCCTGACAGGACGGCAGCGCCAAGCCTGCAGGAGCCGTGACGTCGCTGATCGAGGTCTCTACGGTTGCCAGCTCGAATCCGAATTTAGTCGGTTGATGCACCGCGGCGAGCGGCGAATTGTGGGAGAGCGACGATGGCGGACGGCAACGGCGTCATAATGCAGTATTTCCATTGGTACACTCCCGATGACGGCTCGCTGTGGAACGAAGCGAAAGCGAACGCCGAGGCACTGGCGGCAGCCGGCATCACCGCGCTGTGGCTGCCGCCGGCCTACAAGGGCCTGGGCGGCGCGAAGGATGTAGGCTACGCCGTCTACGACATGTACGACCTCGGCGAGTTCCACCAGCACGGCTCGGTCCGCACCAAGTACGGCACGCGCGCCGAATATCTCGCCGCCATCGAGGCGCTGCACGCAGCCGGGCTCCAAGTCTACGCAGACGTCGTGCTCAACCACCGCATCGGCGGTGATTGCAGCGAAACCGCGATGGCGACACCGTTCCGCCAGGACGACCGCATCCATCCGGTCGGGCCGATGCGGGAGATCGGCACGTGCACGCATTTCAACTTTCCCGGCCGAAAGGGCAAATACTCGACGTTCGAATGGCACTGGCATCACTTCGATGCGGTCGATTACGACGAGCGGACGAAAGAGCGTGATCGCGTCTATCTGTTCGAGGGCCACCGCTTCGACGACTACGTGGCGTTGGAGAAGGGCAACTTCTCCTATCTGCTCGGCTGCGACCTGGACTTCCAGAACGAAGAGGTCCGCGAGGAGGTTCTCGCCTGGGGCAAATGGTATCTCGACACGACCGGGGTGGACGGGTTCCGGCTGGACGCCGTCAAGCACATCTCGGCCTGGTTCTTCCCGCAGTGGTTGGAAGCCCTCGAAGCCTATGCCGGCAAGAAGCTGTTCGTC
>Ga0209573_1002127_pt1 | contig 26695 bp, 19 predicted proteins | sample TNRBio252014_DNA_FD_185870 | JGI IMG/M metagenome (GOLD analysis project Ga0209573, IMG submission 185870) | Wastewater treatment Type I Accumulibacter community from EBPR Bioreactor in Madison, WI, USA - TNR Reactor_6/25/2014_ DNA (SPAdes)... | ecosystem: Engineered > Bioreactor > EBPR >... | reverse complement strand
TCCTGCCCTTCATGCCACCGGTCCAGCGATGCGAATTGGGGCCGTTGTCGGAGAAATAGAGGACGATGGTGTTCTCCTCGAGACCGAGTTCTTTTAGTTTTGTCAGGATGCGGCCGACGTTCGCATCCTGGTTTTCGATCATGGCGAGGGCGCAGCGGGTTTCGTCGGCGACCTCCTGATCGGCGAGAGTGGCGGTCTGGGTGATGGGTTTGTCCTTGAAGCGGGCCCAGTCTTTTTTGGGTGCGGCCCAGGGCGAGTGCGGGGTGGTGAATGGCAGGTAGCAGAAGAAGGGTTTCTCGCGGTTTTGATCGATGAAGGCGAGGGCCTTGTCGGTGCAGACGTCGACGATGTAGCCTTTGGTCTTCACCATTTTGCCCTCGTCCTCGAGCGGTGCGTCGAAGTATTCGCCCCAGTGGCCGGAGCTGTGGCCGAAGTAGGTGTCGAAGCCGCGCGCCATGGGATGGTAGGGCCACTGCGAACCATTGTGCCATTTGCCGAAGGCTCCGGTCGCGTAGCCGGCGGCGGAGAAGGCATCGGCGATGGTTTTTTCATCGAGGTTGAGCCGCTCCTGACCGGTGGAGACGCCCTTCACTCCGGTGCGTGGGTGGTAACGTCCGGTGAGGAATTCGGCGCGGGTCGGTGAGCAGACCGGGCAGACGAAAAAACGGTCGAGGGAAACTCCGCCCTTCGCGATCGAGTCGATGTTCGGCGTCGCGACCTGGGTATTCCCGGAAAAGGAGTAGTCGCCCCAGCCCGCGTCGTCGGCGAGGAAGACGACCACGTTCGGCGGTGCAGCCTGGAGGAGTCCGTGGGTAAGGAGTAAGAAGGCGGTGGCGAGGGGGGCTTTCATGGAAGGTAGGTCAACCCCGGGGACGAAACCCGGTTTTCTCCGACAGTGATTTCCAGAGGGCTTCTTCCTCCTCGCTGACGCTCTCGGGGAACTCGACGACGAGGGTCACGTAGAGATCGCCGTAGCCATCCTTGCCGGTGGGCAGTCCCTTGCCACGGAGACGCAGCTTCGTGCCAGGTTGGGTGCCCGGTTTCACCGTCATCTTCACGTCGCCGTGGGGAGTCGGGATGGTGACGCTCGCGCCAAGCACGACCTCCCAGGGCGCGAGGACGAGATCGCTGTCGAGATCGTGGCCGTCGGGACGGTAGAGGGGATGGCGCTCGAGCCGGACACGGAGGTAAAGGTCGCCCTCGGGACCGCCGTTCGCGCCGGGGTAACCCATGCCGCCGCAGCGGATGCGTTGGCCTCCAGCGATGCCTTTCGGGATCTTTACGCGGATGGTCGTTTCTTTGCCGCGCTGGCCGTCGGCGGTGGGACGGGCGAGACGGACTTCGCGGGTGGAGCCGTGCATGATCTCCTCGATGCGGACGAGCAGGTCGGCCTCGATATCTTCACCGGCCATGGGCTGTGTGGAACGCGGACGACGGGCGCCCCGCGCGCCGCCGTAAGCCGCGAACGGATCGCCGCCTCCGCGGCCGCCAAAGAGGCTCTCGAAGAAGTCGCTGAAGCCGGTGCTGCCTCCGAAATTGTAGTCGTAGTGACCGCCAGGATGACCGGAGTAACCGCCGAAATCCTGACCCTGTTCCCAGCCGGGCCCGAGGGTGTCGTATTTCTGTCTTTTCTCGGGATCTCCGAGCACTTCGTAGGCCTCGTTCACCGCCTTGAATCGCTCCTCGGCGTCGGGTTGGTCCTTCGCGACGTCGGGGTGATACTGCCGGGCGAGCTTCTTGAAGGCCTTCTTGATCTCGTCCTGGGACGCGGTCTTGGTGACGCCGAGCGTTTCGTAGTAGTCGCGGTATTTGACAGCCATTTCTCAATGCGCCTGATACGGGACGGCGCAACGGGAAGGAACCAAAGGAATCCCCTCCGCGCAATGGCGAATGCGAGGCGTGGATTGTCGGAGGAGGAGACTCAAAATAAGAAATTGATTTTCTGATAAAGAGAACTTTATTTTCTGAAATGGCTTCCTTGGATCAACAAATCGTTGAAGATTCCCTCAACCTGTTGGGTGAGTTGCTTGCCGCACGGAAAGAGCGCTTGATTCACCTGGTGGTCTCAGGGGGCGCTGCCTTGCTGGCGGCAGAAATCGTTTCGAGGACTACGCACGACGTGGACGTCATCGCCATGCGAGGGGAAGTGGATGGCGATATTCTGGACGGTCACCCCCTGCCGGAGTTTCTCAAAGAATGCGTTCGTGAGGTGGCCGAGGAAAAGCGTTTGCGCGCGAATTGGCTGAACGCGTCCACGGCGATACTGATGATCGATTTGCGTCGTTTTCCCGCGGATTTTCTGACGGATCTTGTCGATCGCTCCTACGGGGATTGGCTGCGGGTCAGTTTCATCGGCCGCGCAGGGCAAATCTATTTGAAGTTTTACGCCGCTGTTGCGCGAAATGAAGCGAGGGATTTGGCCGATCTCAGGGCGCTCGCACCCAACCAGATCGAAGTGGATCGCGTCGCGCGTTGGTTGGTGGAGGAAGAAGTGGTTTCCAAGGCAGAAGTCCCTCGCCTCGCCCGGATTGTATCAGAACTCGGACATCATGATCTTGTTTCAAGAATTGAAGCGCTTGCTGAGTGAAGCTCTGGTCCAGTTTCTCTGGGATCAATGGGTCTCAATCGGCGTCGCGGGCGGCACGAGAGCTTGCCCTGTTCCGTTCGTGGTGGATCCGGAGGCGCTCGTGCTCGCGACATCAAGGTTTGCGAAGGAAGATCCGCGCCTTTTCGGAGAGGCTCTCGACTGGATGGCGGTCAATGGGAGGTTGCTGAGCGCCCAGAGATTGAAATCGATGTGCCAGCGATCCACCTTCGGTGAAATACGGGTGCTCGCGGCGATGGACGGCCATCTGAAGGCGCACGCATCCGGAAGCGGCGCGAAACTTTTGGGTTTTGCATCCGCTCTGGAATCGCGGGCGTCTCTCGATGAATGGTTTGGAGGATCCGCTTTCGCCCCGAGGGGCCATAGTCGTCGACCGGACCCCGTCGAGCGCGAAGCGTTTCTTTTCCGGATGCGTTCGTTTTTCGGGATCAATGCCCGGGCGGAAATCTTTTCCTGGCTCCTCTTGGAGGGACGCCCTGGGCATCCGGCGGTGATCGGGCGTGAAACCGATTGGGGTGCGAAAACCGTCCAAGTCGTGCTGAACGAGATGGCGGAATCGGGTCTTGTCTTTCTCACCGAGGGAGAAAGGGAGAAGAAATTCCGCATCGATGTCGAGCAATGGAAAGCCTTTTTCGCCAAGGGGCCGCGTCCTCGGTGGTGGAGTCAGGCCCCGTTCTACGAGGCCTGCTTCGGGCTAATGCAGATGTTGGGAGAATTGGAAGCAGTCGAGGAATCGAGCGATTCGGCGAAGGCAATCAAGATCCGGGCATCCGGCGCCAAGTTGATGAATCGATTTGTGCTCGCAAAACAACCTGGTCGTTTTGAAGAGATCCTTCATCTCCGAGGAAGAGATCTCGTTGACGAAGTCCACGATGAGACGCGGCGGTTGGTCGATGATCTTTCGAATCGCGAGGCACTTCTGATGCCGGGCTATCGAACTGGTTAACGGGAGCCGACCTGCAAGTTTGATCCGGCTCCTCAATCCGCCAGCAGCGCATCCCCCTCGAGCCGTTCGCCCGTCGCCACATCGACCACTCCGGCACCGAGCGAGGCGAGTTTGGCGAAGAAATTGGGGAAGGTCTTCCGCACGCAGGCGGGATTCCGCAGTCTCAGGCCGGGCACGCGCAGCCCGAGCATGCCGAAACACATCGCCATGCGGTGGTCGTTGTAGGTCTCGATCTCCGCGCCATGGAGTGGACCAGGATGTATGGTGAGGGTGTCGCCCGACTCTTCGACGCGGGCCCCGCATTTGGTCAGTTCGGTGCGGAGGGCGGCGACGCGTTCACATTCCTGCACGCGGAGACGGCCAAGATCGGTGAAGCTCGTCACCACCGGAGCAAATGGCGCGAGAGCGATCGCGGTCATGATGCTGTCGGCGAGATCGGTGCGCCGGGAGTATTCGCTACGCCACGATTGACCGAGGATGAGGTTGAGGAAATTCTGATCCATCTGCATCCCGGAGTCGGGCACGGGCTCGACTTTGACCCGGCCACCCGCCTCACGGAGGAGCCAGTCGGCTCCCCAGAGGTAACTGGCCCCGGAGGCGTCGGGCTCGATCTCGTAGACGCCGCCCTTCCATGGAAACTCGACGACGAGGCGACGGGTCATTTCGACGTAGGGCAGTTCGTCCTCGTTGGCTCCGGTCACCTCGATCTCCCATCCGCCGGTGCGTTGGGAAAGAACCAGGGCCGAAGCGAACTGCGAGCTTTCTTCGACACTGACACGGCAGGACGCGCCTGCTTTCGGGCCGGTGCCATGGACGACGGCTGGGAGGAAGTCGTTGGGCGAATCGATCTGGTAACCGAGCTCGCGCAAGGCATGGATGAGGGCGGCCTGGGGACGCTGGTGCATCCGCGGAATGCCGCTGAGGCGATAGACGCCTTCGCCGAGGCAAACCATCGCGAGGAGAAAGCGGGCGGCGGTGCCGGCGTTCTCGACAAAAAGCTCGAGGGGAGCGTCTGCCGTGCCGGCCTCGGGGATGAGACCACCGCGTCCCTCGACGACGAGGGTGCGGTTGGCGGGTTCGTTAGGGTCGTCGGAGACGGTGACGGAAAAGCCGAGCTTCCCGAGGCAATGCACCATCGCCTGGGTGTCCTCGCTCCAGAGGGCCCCGCGCAGGGTCACTTGACCTTCGGCGAGGGCCGCTAGGATGAGGGCGCGGTTGGTGAGGCTTTTCGATCCCGGCAGGACCACGGTCGCATTGACCGGGTTGGCAGGTGGGATGATTTCGACGAGATCGGGGAGCATGGAGGGAAGGGGACTAGAAACGCGATGAGGGTCTCATCCTTGTTTCAACACAGATGGCCACCGATTTCCACAGATGGCCAGGGATGAAGATTTATCCGGCGGCCAATTCTTCCAGCAGCGCCTGATTCAAACGGATCCCGGCTTCGAAATTGGAGACGGTGAAGTTCTCGTTGGGCGAGTGGATCTGGCAATCGGGCAGGGCCAACCCTAACAAAAGACTATCGACGCCGAGAGTGTCTCGGATCGCCTGGATGATGGGGATGCTGCCTCCTTCGCGGATGAGGCGGGGCTCGCCGGAGAAGGCGCGGGTGAGGGCGCGTTGCGCGGCCTTGCCGTAGGAGGAATTCGGGTCCATTACGTAGGCGGGACCCCAATGGCCGAGCTCCACCTCGATGCGGCAGGAGGGCGGACAAACGGACTTCAAATGTGCGGCGGCAAGGTCGAGGATTTCCTGCGGATTCTGGTCGGGGACGAGACGGAAGCTGAGTTTGGCCATGGCCTCGCGTCCGATCACGGTCTTCGATCCTTCACCCTGATAGCCGCCGCCGATGCCGTTGACTTCGGCGGTGGGACGACCCCAGCGACGCTCGAGCGAGGTGTAGCCGGCCTCGCCCCAGAGTCCGGGAGCACCGGTTTCCTCGAGGGTGGCGGCGTCGCCGTCGGGCAGGCTCGCCCACATCTCGCGTTCCCACGATTCGAGGGGAAGGACGCGGTCGTAGAAGCCGGGGATGCGGATGCGGCCCTCGTCGTCGTGGAGCGAGGCGATGATCCGCGAGACCATCGTCGCGGGATTCGGCACGGCTCCGCCGTAAACGCCCGAATGCAGATCTCGCACGGGACCGTGGATCTTGAACTCGAGGCAGGCGATGCCGCGGAGACCATAGGTCATGGTGGGAATGCCAGGGGCTATCATGCCGGTGTCGGAGACGGCGCAGACATCGCACTTCAACAGGTCGCGATGGGTCGCGAGGAAGGGGGCGAGATTCGGCGAGCCGATTTCCTCCTCGCCTTCGAGGAGGAAGACCACGTTCACGGGCAGGTCGCCGTGGGCCTTGAGCGTTTCTTCGACGCCGAGAAGGTGGGCGAAATGCTGGCCCTTGTTGTCGGTCGCGCCGCGGGCGTAGATCTTGTCACCGACGAGGGTTGGTTCAAAGGGCGGGGTGTCCCATTCCGAGACGGGATCGACCGGCTGCACATCGTAGTGGCCGTAAATGAGGACGGTGGGGCGGCCCGGCTTCGGCGCGCTGCGGGCGACGAGGATGGGATGGCCGGGCGTCTCATGCAGTTCCGTCTGGAGCCCCATCGCGCGGCACTTGTTCACGAGGAATTCGGCGCAGCGGCGGACGTCTTCGCGATGACGGCTGTCCGTCGAGATGCTGGGGAAGCGGAGGAAGTCGAAGAATTCGGCGAGATGTGGGCTCATGGCTGGGGGCGCTTCGCGCCGTAAAAGGTGGGAAGGTGGGGGCGCTTCGCGCCGTAAAAGGTGGGAAGGTAAAAGGTAAAAGGTAAAAAGTTTGGATCAATGAGGGGGCGTAATTATACTCATACTCATACTCATACTCATACTCTCCGTGCGCTCAGGACCATTCGATTTTGAGTAAGAGTAGGAGGTAAGAGTAAGATTAGGAGGATTACAGAATGCTACCCGGTTGATACGTTGTCGCGCCTTCGATGGTTCCGGCGTAGGCGTCGGCGCAGTGGATGAAATGATCGATCTGGGCGCTGGCGGCGCCGGCGTTGGCCTGGCCTTCGGCGAGGCTGGCTTCGAGTTCGGCCTCGCTCATGCCGAGGCGGCCGTCGGCGGCGAGACGGGCGACGAGGTCGTTGCGCTCGCTTTCCCCGGCGCGATAGGCGCGGGCGGCGGCGACGGCGTGCTCCTTGATTACCTCGTGCGCGGTTTCGCGACCGATGCCGCGCTTCACCGCGGTCATCATGATCGTGGTGCTGAGGAGGAAGGGCAGGTAATGGCGGTTTTCCCGTTCGATCACGGCGGGATTCGCATCCATCTGGTCGAGGATGGTGATGAGGGTTTCGAGGAGTCCGTCGATCGCGAAGAAGGCGTCGGGCAGCATGACGCGGCGCACCACGGAGCAGGAGACGTCGCCTTCATTCCATTGATCTCCGGCAAGGGCCGAGGCCATCGCGAGATGACCGCCGAGGATGACCTTGAAGCCATTGATGCGCTCACAACTCCGGCTGTTCATCTTGTGCGGCATGGCCGACGAGCCGACCTGGCCCTTGGCGAATCCTTCGCCCGCGAGTTCGTGTCCGGCCATGAGTCGCAGGGTCTTGGCGAAGCTCGAGGGAGCGGAGGCGAGTTGGTTCAACACCGCGACGACCTCGAAGTCGAGACTGCGCGGGTAGACCTGGCCGACATTGGTGAACAAATTTCCGATGCCGAGGTGGCTCGCGAGACGGTGCTCGAGTTCGAGCACTTTTTGGGAGTCGCCCTCGAAGAGGCTGAGTTGGTCGAGCTGCGTGCCGACCGCACCCTTGAGTCCGCGCACCGGATAACTCGCGATGAGGGCGTCGAGGCGCTGTGCGGCGTGAAGCAATTCCTCGCCGAACATGGCGAGACGCTTGCCGTAGGTCGTGATCTGGGCGGCGACGTTGTGGGTGCGGGCAGTGATGACGAGGTCGCGGAATTCATCGGCCTTTCGCGCGAGGCGGTGCAGGGCGGCCGCCGTGGTGACACGGATCACGCCAAGGGCGCGGTGGACCTGGAGCTGCTCGACGTTCTCGGTGAGGTCGCGGCTCGTCATGCCCTTGTGGATATGCTCATGACCGGCGAGATCGCAGAATTCCTCGATGCGCGCCTTCACGTCGTGGCGGGTGACGCGCTCGCGGGCATCGATCGAGGCAAGGTCGACCTGGTCCATCACACTCTCGTAAGCGGCGATGGCCTCGGCGGGAATGTCGAGACCGAGGTCGCGCTGCGCCTTCATCACCGCGACCCAGAGCTCGCGTTCGAGACGGACTTTTCCTTCGGGGGACCAGACCGCTTTCATGGCGGTGGTGGCATAGCGTTCGGCGAGGACGTTGGGGATCATGGGAGGCGCCCGCAGGGCGGTAAAAGGTGGGGAGGTGAAAAGGTGAAAGGTGGAGATCAGATCTCGTCGGCGATTTCGCGGAGGAATTCGTAGGAGTAGAGGCCGGTGTTGTGTCCGTCGGAGAAGCGGAATTGGATCGCGTAGCTGCCTACCGGGTTCCAGCCGATGACGGTGACCCCGGAGAAGTCGCGATGTTTGTCCGTGGCGACGAGTTCCCGGCCCAGCAGATCGCGCTCGCCCGAGGTCTCGGCACTGGGCGAGAGCGAGCGGAGGCGGTCCATGCGATGGAAGGTCTCGCTCGCGTCGGCCCACCGGATTGCGACGAGGTCGCCGATGAGCTGGATATCCTGAATGCCGGTCATTTCAAAAGGGGGGCACGGTTAGCACGGGAGGGGGAGGGGGGCAACCACGGAGGGTGCCGGGATGTCAGGATTCTCCGCTTCGGGATTGCCCCAATCCAAGGTTGATCATTTGGCGGGCACGTAGTTAGATAGTCAGTCATGACGAACGGTCCCAGCTCCGAACTCAAACCGTTGAAATACGCCCCCGATCTCGATCTTGTGGACCGGGCGATCGCCGGCGAGGCCGCGGCGGTGCGCGAGTTTCAGGACACCTACCGTCCCATGTTGGAGCGGGTTCTCATGTCGCGCGGCGTCGACCGGGTCCAGGCCGAGGATCTTGTGGCCGACATCATCGCCGAATCCTTCGGGGCCGGGAAAAATGGCACGACCCGTCCGCTTCTCGAAAAGTTCGAGGGACGTTCCTCGCTTTCCACCTGGATGATCCGCACGACGTGGAATCGCTGGCTCGACTTGAAACGCCGCGACAAGTTCCGGGGGGAGTTGCCCTCCTACCAGGACGACGACGATCGGTCCGGCGACCAGTTCGACCGGGTGGCGGGAGCTGATCTCGATGAGAATCTCCTCGACAACGATCTTTCCGAGCTGATGGGGCGCGCCATCCGGGAGGCCTTCGACTCTTTGGGTCCCGAGGTGCTCCTGATGTTGAAACTTTCCTATATCCACGGCATCAGCCAGGCCGTGATTGCCCGGATGTGGCAGTGCGACCAGACGCGTGTCAGCCGCACCCTCACTTCCGCCCGTCAGCAGGTCGCGACGGAGACGATGAAGCGCATCCGTGAGGCCGACGATAGCCTCCAACTCGAATGGGAGGATTTTCAAAAGCTGTGTGCAGCGGGGCTGGAATTGTAAAATTTTGGCGAAAATTTGCAAATAGGCCTTTCAAAAACGCGAAAATTATAGAAAACGCGAATCTCGCGATTGATCTGCGATTGGGTTTCGTGTAAAACTCGGTCCATGAATCGACTGCGATGTGTTTTTGGAGCCCTCGTTCTGCTGTCATCGGCACAAGCGATGGCGTCCGATGCCAAAGCGAAAATCCTCTATCTCGGTGACTCGCTCAGCATCGGTGCCTTTGGTCAGACCTTCGACTCATCCCTGCGCTCGTCGGGATTCCAGGTGCACACGGTCGTTGCCGGAGGAGCCACGCCGTACTATTGGCTGAAAAATTATCAGGCGCTTCCGTGTACGATCGGCTTTTGGGAGAAGTCGGAAGAGAGCGAAAAGCGGGTGGGATACGTGCGCGCTGTGCCCAAGCTCGAAGATCTCATGGCCACGACCCGGCCGACGGTGGTGGTCGTGCAAACGGGCATCAATCTTTACGCCACGCTCCGCTCGAAGCGGCGTCCAAAGGAGGAGAATGTCGAAGAAGTGAGATCGCTCATCGATCAGATGTGCTACGCCATCGCCGATGCGGGAGCGATCTCCTACTGGGTCCTGCCACCGCATTCCCATGAGGAGCGCTACACGAAGGAACTCCAGGGCGAACTGGCCTCGATCATGCGCGAAGTCGTCGAGAAATATGAGGGCACGGTATTCGAGAGCCAAAAGGTGACCAAATTCGTTGATCCCTATCCCGCCACAGATGGAATTCATTATGGACCGGCCGAAGCGCGTGGCTGGGCCGAAAAGGTCTCGTCGCATTTCAATGAGTTCATGAAAGTCGCTCCGCCTGTTTCGGCGAAGGTCCTCGTTCGGGCGGTTCCCTTGCAGAGCCCTCCGAAAGAGCGTTTCGCCGACAAGCAGGCCGGTAGCTCCGAAGCGTCTTCCGAACTTCCCGGTGAGGTGGCCTTGCGCATCAAGCTCGAGGCGAAATCCGGGATCGGCAATGCCTCGGAACTCGCCTATTCGAATGCGCTTGGTCTCTACGAATACCAGGTCGTGAAAGACCTGCGGGGAAATTATCCCTTCGACAAGATCCGCATTGCCCAAGGGATCATTTTCAATCGGAAGCTCACAGGGGCTTCCAAGGCGGAAATCGGTTCCGAGACAGAGTTGGTCCTGGTGCCTTTTTCGAAGTACAAAAATTTGACGACCTGGCAGATGTTCGACGATCTCCGTCCGAATTTTGAGATTCCCATCTACACCCCGAAGTTGGACTAAGGGGAATGGGGAACGATCCGGATGCCCCGGCGGAATACCGCCTCACTGTGCCGCCTTCCGCATCCGGAGAGCGTTTCGACCGTTATCTGCCCGCCGCGCTCGCGACGGCGGGATGTGGACTTTCCCGGGCGATCGTGCAAGAACTCATCAAGAACGGCAGTGCCCTTCTTGGCGGACGTCAGGTGAAGCCGAGCCATCCTGTCGCGTCGGGGGATGAGGTCTTTGTCAGGATCGAGCCGGAGCGATCCGCCGAGTTGCTCGGTGAGGCGATCCCGCTCTCGATTCTCTTCGAGGACGACGATCTCATCGTCATCGACAAGGCCCCGGGCCTCGTTGTTCATCCCGGATCGGGCAATCCCGACGGGACGCTCGTGAACGCGCTTCTGCATCATTGTCAGGGCAGACTCTGTGCCCTCGCCGGAGAGGATCGTCCGGGCATCGTCCATCGGCTCGACAAGGAAACCTCGGGCTGTCTCGTCGCCGCGAAGAGCGAGGCGGCCTATCATTCCCTCGTCGCCCAATTCTCCGGACGCGAGACGGAGAAGGAATACCTCGCCGTGACCGAGGGCATCCCCGCGAAGGACGAGGGTACCATCGAAACGAACATCGGACGCCATCCCGTGAACCGTCAAAAAATGGCCGTGGTCCCCGCTCCCGCCGGGAAGGAGGCGATCACCGATTACCGGGTCCTGCGTTTCGACGCGCGAGAAAACTGGGCGGCCCTGCAGTGCATCATCCACACGGGACGCACCCACCAGATCCGCGTTCATCTAAAGGAGGTGCTGCGTTGCCCCATCCTCGGCGACACGATCTATGCCCAGGTCCCCCGGCAGAAGGTGAAGGTCGACCGGCTCATGCTGCACGCGAGGCATCTGGCCTTCAAGCATCCCCTCAGCGGGGAACGCCTTCACTTCGAAGCTCCGCTGCCGGAGGCGTTCCGGCGTTTCGTGTGAAGGGCACCCGCTCGGTCGGCAGGTTTTCGGGAGGTATGCATTCGCCCTCTTCGTTGCCGGAGAGTTGGGTGGCGCTTCTCCTTCCGAGCCGGAAGAAGAGCGGGAAGAGCCATCCTGACAAAAGCGCGATCGATGCCGCCATCGTCAGATAGATCGCACCGATCCCACCCTCGTGATAAAGGACGAACGACGAGGCGGAGATGAGCACGACTGCTTCCGTCACGACCGAGGCAGCCACCGGCGAGACCCAGCCGACGCCGAGGGCGAGGGTCTGATTGATGTGCCGCCAGATGTGCACGATGAAATAGGCCGCAAAGGCGACGAGGGCGAGGCGGTCTATCAGGAAGGTCTCGGGCACGGCGGTGTGGAATTCCTCTCCCGCCCAAAGCAGTAGTACCCATGGGCCTAGGGCGATCAGGCCCGAAGCCGCGAACAAGGCGAAGCTCAACCCTCCGAGCCGGAGCCGGTTCGAACTGCGGACGATCCAAGGATGATCCTGGCGCTCAAAGGCATCCATCAGAGCGGGCCAGTAAGGTTTCGTGATCATCCCGACGAGACCGGTGAGGGAAAAGTGCACCGTGATCATGACATTCCAGACCCCCACTGCTTCGGGGCCGACATGACGGCCGATGAGGAATGCCATCAGGTTGTACTCCACCGAGGCGGCTAGGACATAGGTGATCGAGAATCGGATCCCGTCGCGGGCGAGCGAGGGCACGAGCGCTTTCCGGAACAGCGAGAAGCGGGGAAAGAGGTAGGGCCGCTGCACGAGCAGGTGGATCGTGTTGCCCACCTTGGCGAGGGCGATCGAGCCGTTCACCGCGATGAGGAGGAACTCGATCGTCGGGAAAATCCAGATCCCGCCGAGAAGGAGGAGCGCCCCCAGAATGTTGCCCGCTGCTCCCCAGGCGTTCGTGAAACGGGTCTCCTGATAACCGTCGCGTCCCATCTCGAAAGGAATGCACATCATCTCGATCTGGATGATGACGAGGCCGATGATGGCGGCGCGGAACATCGTTTCCTGCACCGGCGCGAAGTTCTCCCCGAAGAGATCCGGGATGGGGACATTGAGGAGCAGTAGGACCGCCGTGGTCGCGGCGAGGGCGGTGAGTCCGAGACTGAGGAGAATGCTCGTGCCGAACACGGTGCGCTCGGTCTCGCGGTCGCCGCGCGCCACTGCCTTGGCGAGGGCCTTGGTCAGGGCCGGACCGATCCCGATGTGCATCATGTCGATCATGCCCACGGCCATCGTGATCGCCGTGTAGACCCCGAACATCTCCATCCCGAGGAGGTGGACTGCGACCGGGATGGAGACAAGCCGCAGCGCGATCGTCCCGACCTTCGAGATCAAGGACGTGATCACCGCGAGCCGCAGGGAACGGTCACGGTGCGCAGCAGTCCCGGAAGGTGTGCGTTCGGAGTAGGACATGAAATTATTCCATAAAGTATAAATTTTATAGAAGTTTAATCAAGGAGGAAGGTTGAGGAGGCTTGCAGGTCATTCCCCGGGAGCCGAAGCCATTTTGATCTCAGAACCAACGGATTCGTTTCGTTTCTGATCAACAGGTTCTGCCGGCGAAAGATATCGAATCCCAAGCAACTGGCTCGCATCCGGGAAAATGAAACGATCGAAGAAGGTTTGCCTGGGATTCGGCTTGGTGCTCCTCTGGGGGCTGGGTGTCTGGGTGGTGTTCCGGCCCGCGCCCCCAACGGCTGAGGAAAAATTCGGAGAATGGCTTTCATCCCGACGACATGCGGCCCCGGCGGGGCGACTCGAAGTCTGGGCCAATCGATTCAGAGTTGACTACTTTTCAAAAGTGCGGCGGGAGAAAGACCTGCATTTTACCGAAGAACTGCTGGCCGACGGAAACTACGCGGTGGTGGTCGCCTCGTGGTTGGATTCGGAGGGGAGAATCGCGCCGGGTGTATCAGCGACGTGGCCTCATGTCCGGAGCGCCTTGGAGGAAATGATGGGAACTGTGGATCCGGAGCGTTTGGACGCGGCCCTCTCGCGGGCGGATGAGGCCCGTTTTGCCACGTGGGATCGCACCATCGTGAGAAGCGCCTACCGCAGCGGCGCCTTGGAGGAACTGGCCCCGATCGTGAAGGCGTTGCGGGATTTCGAGCAGGTGCATCGCTCCGGGTCGCGTCGGATGGAGTCACTCCAACGCCTCTCCGGTCTCTACGCCCTTTCGCCCACGAATTTTGCGCGAGCGCTGGCGGAGGACGAAGACCCGGCAATGGAGGCGCTTCTCGATCTGGTGATGCAGGACCTCGGCTTCTCCCGGTCAGGTGCCCATGAGGCCGTGCTGTCAGAGTGGAAGACGGGCGGAATCCCGGAAGCTGATATGGGATTGCTGGAGCGCATCCTAGGGAATGCGAAGCTGGGCTTGTTCAGGAACGAGGTTTTCAACTGGCTCGCCCTTGGTCGGGAAAGTGAGGAATGGCGGACGCGCCACCGTGCGAAGCTCGGAGAGCTGCTGGATGAGTTTCACCGGACCGAGCCGGATTTCGCTCGTTCCGTGGCGAGCGATCTGGTCGATGAGTTGATCAAGCGGTCCGACCAACTCACGGCGGATTGGAGGCTTGTCACCGGGATCCTCCTTTCAAAGATCGATCCCGAGCCAGATTTGAAGGTTTGGATCTCTGATAAGTCCGGTCCCAATTTCATGTGGCTGTGTCATCAAGTCGATGCGGAAGGCCTCCTGAATCGCTCGGTGAGAGTTTGGAATGACTCGGTTCAAAACCGTTCGGCATGGATCGGCGAGTTTATCGATGCGGAGCATTTCGGGGCGGCTTGTGCCTTGATCGAAGGGGTGAAGGAAGACGTTGTCTACATCAGGAGCCGCAAAGAGTCTCCCGCTGAATCAAGAAACAAAACTCTCGAGGATTACCTCGGACTCTACGAGCGAATGTTCGCGCATGCCGACAACCCGCAGGTGAAGGGATTCATTCATCTGGAGTTGGGAATCACGGCCATGGAGAATCTGAAACGCAACGACGAACGGAGCCTGGCCAGAGAGGAAGTTCTCAAAGCGATCGGGACGCTCACCGAAGCCGGGAGCACCAATGGAAATTTGCTGGAGCAGACGGTCTCCCGTCTTGTGGAGCTGGATCACGATCTCTTTGAAGCGGGCCGCCCCTGTTTCGACAAGTGGCGGGGCGGAGTCACATCCGATGAGATCCTGGATCGCCTTCTCCGAGAAAAGTGGGGGGAGGGAGAAAGTGCGTGGATGATCTGGAAGTTCTACTTCCGGGACCATGTCACGAGATCCGAACTGCCGGAACTTGCCGATGTCATCACGGGCTTGATCCGAAGGTCGTCGGATGACAACACTTCGCATGAGCGGACAAAGCGGATCAGCGACCTCCTTGGGGTGAGTGAATGGGAATTTTCCGAATCCGGTGATCTCGAGCTGGCTTCGTGGATGTTGACGAAGATGATTGGCGAGAGCCAATGGAGTGCTTCCGCGAAATGGATGTCTGCGAGGGTGGATGACTTTCGGGTCCGTTTTCCCAAGGCGGATGACACGATCGTGATGCGAAAGATCCATGACGTGTTGCTCACCGAGCTGAATCGGAGATCGGTGGATGACGGGCTCCGCTGGCTCGGGGCTGTTTTGAATGAAGAGGTCTCGGGAGCCTCCCATTGGCCGACCTCCTTTGAGCGAATCATCCATCGATCCCCCGGCTCACTACATCCCGAGAATCTCCAGGTCATCGAGGAGTGCTTCAACGGGCACCCGCTCAGAGGATGGATCGCACGCAGACTCCTTCTTGATGGGGTTCCGACGACAAAGGAATGGGCGGACAATCGCGACAGCATCCTCGGGTCGGCCAGGGAGCCATGGTTGAAAGCGGTGATCAACGAGCATCTCGACCATACCTTCGACCTCGATGCCTTTGCCCGCGACATGGCCGAGGCCTCCCCCGGTGCGCGTCGTTTCTTTTCGGAGAATCCCTTCCTTCCGAGAAAGGGGAACTCTTTTCCCAAACATCCGTCCGGTCGTGAACTTACCGAGGCCGAGCGAATGACCCACCATCTCTGGGAGGCGGAACAGACTCTCGAGAGGGTCGAAAAGGGCGGCTTTTTCGACGCGGCAGCGTTCAAGTGGCTCTTATCGGATCTCTTTGATCTGGCCGAAGGGCAAAGCCAGGACCCTCGACTGCGGAGCTTCGTCGCACGTCTTCAAAACGCACCGTTTGAGGTGAATACCGAGCGTCTCTCCGATTTTGAAGTGGAGATGCTCCGGGAGATGCAGACGCGCGCCGCGCTTCTGGTCGCACCCCAGGATACCGAAGCTTGAGGCCTCGCCTCACTTCGGAATCTCGTTGAGCGTGTAATACGCCTGCGGATGAAGCAGTCCGAAGCCTCCCTCGGCGGCCTTGAGCCCGTCGGCGTGCAATTCGTGGACGTGTCCCTTGGTGAGGGGTTCGACTTTCAGCTTCAGACTTTTACCGTCCTCCGCCACGGACGCGACGGTGACTTTCGGGGTCACCTGGTCGACCTCGGGACTGCCGTAGGCTTTCTGATAGATGTAGGTGAAGGCCTCCATTTTGAAGGAAGCATCCACTGCGCTGGCCTTGTCGACCGGCTGAGTGAAGGTGAGTTCGAAGCCATCGGAGAGGGCACGCATCTCGTGGATCTCGAAAGGCGTCTTTCCGGTCCAGTTGACGCGCTCGAAATTGTAGGGCAGGCCACCGCGCGCGCCCCAGCCGCGGTCGGAGCCGCTCGTGTAAAGGTTTCCGTCGTCGGAGAGACGTAGGGCGATGTTGCCCGACTTGAAACCTTCGAGGAAGGGGAACATCGCTCCCTGGTAGAGGCCGTTCACCTTTTCGAGGAAGACTCGGTGGATCTTCGAGTGGGTCTGTTCGCCGACGAAGACCTGTCCGGCGAAGGGACCGAACTTGCCCTTCGTGAGATCCGGGACGATGCCGGTGGGGGAGTTGCCGACCTTCTGGTGCGGCAGGATCACGGCGGGGGGGACGAGCTCGGCGATGTGTTCGCGCTCCTTCACCATGCGGCTGCCCTCTTCGGTGTAGGGCGGGTTCTTGGGACGATCGCCGATCGCGCCTCCGGCGAAATCAAAGTAGATGTTGCCGTTGGGATTGCCCTGGAACGAACCGGGCTTGATCCACTTCAACGAACTGGAGCCGTTCCAAGCGCCCTGGTTGTCGGTGTAGAACACATCGCCCTCGGCGTTGAAGCCGATCCCGCCGGGGGAACGGACACCGCTCGCGGTGGGGATGAGTTTGCCATCGTGCGAGACCCGGAGGATCCAGCCGCGGTACAGCGCCTCGGCGGTGAAGGAGCCGGTGAGACAGAGGGCGCACCAGAGATTGCCCTCTTTGTCGAACTGCGAGCCGAAGGTGTATTCGTGGTAGTCGCCCTTGATGCCCCAGCCATCACTGACCGTCTCGAAAACATCGGCGCGGCCGTCGCCGTCCTCGTCGCGGAGGCGGGTCACTTCGGGACGCTGCACCACGTAGAGCCAGCCGTCGCGCCAGGCGAGTCCGAGGGGCTCGTGAAGGTATTCGGCGAAGAGGGTCCATTTGGCGGGTTTGTCAGGATGGCCGGCGGCGTTCTCGATGATCCAGACCTGGCCGCGGCGGGTGCAGACGGCGACCTTTCCATCGGGGAGCAGCTCGATGCCACCGCCCTCGATCGAGGTTCCTTCGGGAGCCGGGAGGTTGGTGATGGTGTAGAAGTCGGATTCCTTCGGAGCCTCGGCGAAGAGGTTGGCGGCGAGGAAGGGGAGGAGAAAAAGAAGGGGACGTTTCATGGACCGGAGAGGGTGTGATGGTCGGGTCAAGAGGGTCGGGTCAGGGTTGGAGCGGGGCGTTCCAGCGATAGGTCAGGGTCAGGGTGGTGCCGGCGGCGACGGGGACGAGGGTTTCGTCCTTCCCGCCCGATTTCCGGATGACGGTCTCGGCTCCCTCGACCTTCACCTTGAGATTGCTACCCGCATCGATCCAGCCATCGGCGACGGCCTGGGATCCGGTCTCGGCGACGCGGAAATAGGTGTGTTCGTCAGGATCGCCCTCGACCTTCACGGTGCGGACGAGGGAGGTGACGCCGTCGACTTCGGCGGGTGTGAAGGTGTCGGTGACGACGAGCTTGCGGTAGTCGTAGCGGAAGGTGGGGAAACGCTTTGCGTCGAGGCGGTAGCCGCGGAACTGGTAGTCGGGATGACGCACGTTGATGGTGATTTCCTTCTGCGGATTTTCGGTGTCGCGTTCGTATTTGACCTTCGCCTCGGAGAAGGGTTCCCAGGGTTCGTCGAGGCTCTCGAGGATCTGGAAGGGCATGCCGTGGGCGAGCTTGACGCGGTCTTTTCCGAGCGGGGTGCTGCCCGAGCCGCGACCGTTCCAGTGGGGGGCGGCGTCCATGAAGTCGCCGCGGAAGACGTAGGCGAGATTCAGGACATCCGCGTCCCATACGAGGTTCACGGCTCCGGGATAACCGACCCCGATGGCACGAGGTTTCGCGTCGGGGAGGAAAGCGCGGTGGACGATGGCTTCGCCGGGATTCCGCGAGGTGAGGGGAATGGGTTCGAAACTCTGCGCGGCTTTTTTCGCCTCGTCTTTTTCGGTGGAGAGCCAGCGGGTCCCGAATTTGCCGGGGCCTTTCACAGAGAGGGCGAGGGAACGATTGCCGCCCGCTTCAAAATACTGCACTTGCATGGTGTGGAGTCCAGCCTGGAGCATTTCCTTCATGTTCACCATTTTCGCCGGGTGGATGCCATCATTCCCGATGAGGGTCTCGCCATCGATGATGAGGGCCGATCCGTCATCGGAGGTGAGGGAGAAGACATAGTCACCGGTCTCGGGGATGGTGAATTCGGCGTCGAAGACCATGCCGAAGTGGCCCTTGCGGTCCTTCGCCGGATCCAGGGAGATGTGCCCGTCGTCGAGCGTGCCGGTTTTGACGGGCTGCAGCGAGGAGAAGTCGGGCAATTCCTCCCATTTGCCCTCGTAGATCCCGTAGCGGAGTTTGCTGAGGAAAGGCGGCGTAGTAGCTTCGACGAGCATTTCCTCGAGGTCCTTCCGCTTCCACGGGCTGGTGCGGCCGGCGTGCTCCTTCCGCCACTTCGCGACCTCGCCGGGCTTGGCGTTGCGCCGGGTGCCGCCGAATTCCTTCGTGGTATAGGCGATGAGGGCGGCGATCTGCTCGTTGTTGAGGATGGCTTCGAGCGGGAGCATCGCCTGGATAAACTTGTTGTCCTCTTTCAGGATGCCTTTGAGAACGATGGCGGTCAGGAGCTCGGGATGATCGCTCTTGATGAACGCCGAATCGTGGAGCGATGGAGCCATCTGGAGATCGCCGGCGCGGATGCCTTTTCCATCGGGACCGTGACAGGCGACGCAGGACTGGTAGGTGAGGCGACCGAGCTCGAGGATCTTGTCGTCCTGCGCGGAGAGGGGAAGCCACGCCATGAGAGACGGGAGGAGGGAGAGAAGAAGGATTCGCTTCATTTGATATCGGGGCCGGGGAGATTAGTGTAGACGCCCCCGGAGGTCAAAGTGACTTCGTGCGCGACCGCGCCTCCCGTTTTTTTACGTTCGCGATGTCGCCATTGGCCGGTTTCGTGACAAATCCCTTTGGTTTCCGCTCTCTCTCGATCCCGATCCATGAATTTCCCCCGATCTCTTTCGCATTTCCTCCTGATTGCCTTCGGGGTCCTGGCAGTTTCGGCGACCGAAGCCCGGGCCATCGGGATCTGGCACCGCGACTATGCCTCGGCCATGAACGAGGCGAGGACGGAAAATAAGAAGCTGCTCATCGTCTTCACGGGAACGGATTGGATCGAGATCTGCGGCAAATTCTACGACGAAATCCTCGGTGATCCGGCCTTCATCGAGACGGTCTCGGCGAAGTTCGCGCTCCTGAAGCTCGAGTATCCAAAGGATAATGTCCTCCCCCGCGAGGAGGCCGCCCAAAAGGCCGTGCTGCGCGAGGCCTACCGGGTGCGAGGTTTTCCCACGGTGGTGCTGTCCGATGCGGCGGGTCGTCCCTTCGGTCTGAATGGATATCAACCGCTCGCGCCGAAGGAATACGGTGAACAGATCCTCGCGATCAACGCCGTTCATGAGGAGGGACTCGAGGTGGCGAAGAAGGCCACGGAGCTTTCGGGGGAAGAAAAAGCGAAGGGCCTCAGCCGCGCGATTCCCGATCTGCCGGGCACGCTCGTGGCACGTTTTTACCGTCCGGAAATCGAGGCGGTCCTTGCCGCGGATCCCGAAGACTCGCTCAAACTCGGCGGTCCCTTTCGCAAACTTCTCGCCGAAGCCGACTACGGCAAGGAAATCCAGAAACTCGCCCGCGAGTCGAAATGGACCGAAATGATCGCCGCGACGGATCGCCACATCGCCTCCCAGAAGCTGGCCGGGGAATCCCTCCAGGGCGCGCTGCTGAATCGCGCCGGATTCGAGCGTCGCGCCGGAAACGAGGAGGCGGCCACGGCCACGCTCCGTCAGATCGTCGCGATCGATGCGAAGTCGTCCCCGGGCGAGGAGGCGGCGCGCCTTCTCAAATCGGGCGAGACCCCCGCGCCGACAGCGGAGCCCACGAGGGCGACCCCGGTGGAGTGAGTCGTTCCGATTGAGCTCCGCGGGGAAAATCGAGGGAAATTAGTTAAGACTTCTTTATTTTTTAAAATTTCCTCGTAATTTTGATTGAATTCGATTCTACGAACGTCTGCTGGTGAATCGTTTTACCACCAACCGTCACTCCTTCAGCCATGCGCCCCTCCGAGTCCCTCCGTCTCGTCGCCTGCCTCCTTTTCGGGATCCTCGTGCCTCCCTTCCTCACCCAGTGCAAGACTTCCTCGGGAGGCTCCTACAAGGATGTGAGTTATGATCCGGCGAAGCTGAAAACCCCCTCGGGTCATGGCATGGAGCGGGATGATTATCCCTTCGACGAGCAGGGGAACTACCGGAAGGACTGGGTCAAGAGCAACACCAAGGGCAAAGATCGATCGGCCTCTCCCGGTGCGGACACGACCCCGCAACTGGCCTCGACGACTCCCGCGGGAGAAACTCCGGCCCCGACGAACACGTCTTATCCGACCTATGCGGAAGCGTCAGCGGCCCGCGAGTCTGGCGCCTACGTGGGCCCCGCGACCGGAGCTGCTCCTGCCTCGGCGACCACGCTTGCTTCCGCTCCAGCGGGGGAAACGGCGCCCGTTGTTCTTGCCTCGGCTCCGGTGGAGGCTGCTGCTCCCAGCTATCACAAGGTCACCTCGGGTGACACGCTCTTCGCCATCGCCAACCGCCACAACACGAGCGTGGCGGATCTGAAGCGCATCAACGGACTGACCGGTGACAGCATCCGGCCCGGACAAAGCCTGCGGATTCCCTGAGCAGGTCCGCTGCGGCGCGACGGATCAGGCGCTCTTGCGTTTGGAGGGCTTTTTCGAAGTGCTCGTCGCTTTGACCTTGGCTTTCGCCTTGGCCGCTTTCGCGGCGATCCGCTTTTTCAATTCGGGCCAGTACTCCTTGCCCGCGATGTAGCCGACGCAGCGCTTTACGCCGCAATAGCAGGGATGGTCTTCCCACGATTCGAGATCGAAGCCGTAATTGTAGAAAAGCTCCTCGTCCTTCTCGATGTCGCGGAGGGATCCGATCCAGATCGATTCTCCCTCGATCCAGGCTTCGCAATTCGGCTCGCAACTGTGGTTGATGAGGCGTGCGGAATTCCACGGCTTGTCTCCGTCGATGTCGTATTCGTCGTCGAGGGTGAAGATGTAGACGGCGGCATCGCCGGTCTTCTTCGCATAGTCGATCTGTGCCCAGCCCCGCTTGTTCGACTCCTCCTTGTCGATCTTTTCACCGGTGTATTCGATGATGTTGGTCCCCTGGGGGATGCGTTTTTTGGCGAACAGACCACGACCGTGAATGCCCGAGCGGCGCACCTCGCACCACTTCGAATCACAACGTTCGCCTTCCAGCAGGGCGTTTTCTTTTTTCATTCGGGATAACTTCCTTCCGGCCACGGCGCGGAAAACTCAAGATAGGTGGAGCCGATTCCGGGCCAACCGGCGGGACAATGAAGCACACCCGAGAGCACGCGCGGTGATTTCGGGGCAAACTCGGGACGCGCGAGCGAGAGGCGCACCACGCCTTTCTTCGCATCGAGCATTTCGACTGCCTGCGGCTCGTCGGAGTCGACCTGCATGTCGTCGCAAAAGAGTTGGATCGTCTTGGCCGCAGCCGCATCGAGACCGGGGATGGTCGCGGTCAGCTCGATGCGATCAGGGGCGGCGAGGCGGGGAACGAAGGTCCAGCCTGCGGGAGCGGGTTTCGGGGCGGACTCGCGCACTTCGGCGAAGGCGCGGGCGATGGTTTCGTCGCGAGGTACTTTCTCTCCGGCCTTTGCCACCGGGATCGTCAAGGTGAGATCGGCGATGCCCGGATTGCACGAGACGGCGCAGGACATCCACGAGGCGCGGGCGGCGATCACCACCTCCGCATCCTTGAGATCGGCGGGCGGAGTGATTTCGGTGAGGAGCAGGGCGGGGCCTTCGTATCCATTGGCGACGATGCCGGCCATCAGCACCGGTATCGGAGGCGGCCACGTCATGCCACCGACTTGGAAACCCTCGGGCAGGGTCCAATCGAGACGCGTCGCCACGCCGACGATGCCGGGTCCTCTCCAATAGGTGTGGTGATCGGGGAGCGGGTCGAGCCTGAGGCCGATGGTGAAGGGTTCGCCCGGAACGATGGCCGAATCCTCGGTGACGAGTTGCACGCGTGCGATCCCGGGGCGGGAGAGCGGCTCCGACTCAAGTGCGCAAACTGGGCACGATTCACCCGCCAGCAAAAGAGCCGTAAGGGTGAGTGAGTGAGACCAATGCATCGCGGCGCAACGATGGCGGAATCGCGAAGGGTCTCAAATCCTTTTTACAAACAAAGAGGGGCTGGGACGGAGATCCGGATTTTCACCCGCCCACCATCGCCTGCTTTCCGCCCTTCGACTCACCCGCCTTCGAGAAAGTGACTCCGACGGTCTTCGAAACGCCGAACTCCTCCATCGAGACGCCATACATGACGTCGGCCCGCGACATCGTGCGTTTGCTGTGGGTCACGATGACGAACTGGCTGCCGCCGATGAAACGATCGAGGACGCGGAGGAAACGGGCGATGTTCGATTCGTCGAGCGGGGCGTCGAGTTCGTCGAGAACGCAGAAGGGCGAGGGTTTCACCATGTAGATCCCGAAGAGCAGGGCCACCGCGGTCATGGATCGTTCGCCGCCCGAAAGCAGGCTGATCGTCTGGAGCTTCTTGCCGGGAGGCTTTGCGACGATATCGATGCCGCATTCGAGCGGGTCGTTGTCGTCGAGAAGGACGAGGTCGGCCTTGGCTTTTTCGCCGAAGAGTTCGCGGAACATGTCGCGGAAGTTCTTCCGGATCTGCTCGAAGGTTTCCGAGAACATCTTGCGCGTGTCGCGGTTGATCCGGGCGATCATGCGGAGGAGTTCTTCCTTGGAATTCTCGAGGTCCTCGAGTTGCTGCACGTTGAACTTGTAGTGTTCCTCGAGTTCGTCGAATTCCTCGATCGCATCGATGTTCACCGGGCCCATCGAATCGAGCTTGGTGCGGAGCTGGGTGACGACTTCCTCGACGAATTCCCAATCGGGCTCGGCGGGATCTTCGAGCACGGGCACTTCGTCGGCGGAGTCTTCGCCTTCGGCAAGTTCGAGCGCTTCGCCGGTCGCGTCCTCGACTACCTCTTCGGCGACCGGGGCGGAGTGGGATTCGTCGTCCTCCGAATCCGAGTCGGAATAGGCGCGCAGGCGGGTCGCGCCGTTCTTGCGGCGTTCCTCGATCGCGAGGAGGAGGGCGTGGCTGTCGGGCTCGAAAAACTCGAGTTCGGTGCGGTAGCGGTCGCGGCAATGGCGCTCGAGGTTTTCGAGAGTGATGTCGAGCTGAGCGACCTTCACCTGCTCCTTGCCCATCTGCGAGGCGACCTGCTGCACTTCCTTCCGCTTGCGGGTAAGTTCGGTCTCGCCCTCTTCGATCCTCGCGGAGTAGCCGTTCCGTTCCTCGCGGATGCGGTCGCGCTCGGTCGTGGCGGCGGAGGCTTCCGCCTCCCATTCGAGAATGCGCTCTTGGAGAATCTGCGTCTCGGCGGCGGCGTTCGCGGTGCGTTCGCGGTAGTCGACGATCTCGGCCTCGCGACGGGTCACGAGTTCGATGAGTTCGGCGAGGCGGGCGAGCATGGGCTCGCGTTGCTCCTCGAATTTCTCGCGGGTGCCGTTCTCGACGGCGAGGCGGGTGCGGGCTCCGGTGACTTCCTCGGTGAGTTGCTCCTCGCGGACGCGGGCCTCGTCGAGGGCCGAGGCGGTGGTGGCGGTCTCTTCGTCGAGTTCAGCGACGCGAATCACGGACGCTGCGCGCTCGGAGCGCTTTTCCTCAAGTTCCGCGCGGATGCGTGCGGTGCGTTCGTCGACTTCGCGCTGCTCCCATTCGAGACTCTCGATGCGGTTGCGGAGCTGGTTCAGGTCGCGCTCGATGAGGGCGAGTTTGCCTTCGAGGGTGGAGGAGGAAACGCGCTTCTGCTGGAGCCGTTCGCGGGCTTCCTGGAGACTGGCTTCGAATTCGTCGACGCGGCGGTTGAGCTCGTCACGACGCTCCTGACGACTTTCGACCTCGCGGTCGAGCGCGTCGGTGATCTCGCGGAGCTCGCGGACTTCCGTCTGCATCCGCAGCACCGAGATCGAACCATCACCGGTGCGGCCCCCATGGATGATTCCTTCGGCAGTGATGAATTCACCACTGAGAGTGGCGATGGCAAAAGCCCCGCCTTCTTCCCGCAGTCGCAGTGCCGTGGGGAGATCCTCGACGAGGAGGACGCCCTCGAGCAGGCGGGACACAAGCGACTCCACCTTCGGCTGGCAGCGCACCTTTTCCGAAGCCCAGCCGATCGCGCCGAGCGGTGCGCGGCCGGGTGAGACCGGAGCCGCCGAGGAGAGATGGGTCTCGGCAATGACCGAGGCCTTTCCAAGATTCCCTTCGCGTAGGGTCCAGATCACCTTCTCGGCGATGGCGATGTCGGAAACGATGACCGACTGGAGACGACGGCCGAGAGCGGCTTCAATGGCATCGGCGAATCGTCCATCCACCTCGATCTGGTTCGCGAGGGGAGTGCGGAGGTGGGGCGTAAAAAATTCCGGATCATCGAGACCCTTCAACACTTCCTGGACGCCTTTCTCAAAACCCTCGCCATCGGCAATGAGTTGCTCGAGTACCTCGAGACGCGAACGCTTTTCGGCGCGGAGCTTGTGGAGGGAAGAAAGATCCTCCTGCAGATCGGCGGCGGAGCGTCGGGCGCGGTGATACTTCTGCTCGAGTTCGGCGAGGCTTTCCTCGTAGCCCTCGATCGCCATCTGATGACCGGCGATGCGATCCTTGAATTCGGCGGCGTCGCCTTTGCGTGAATCCTCGTCGGCACGGAGACGCACAATCTCCTCGGCGAGCTGGGCCGAGCGCTGTTCGTCGGATTCGGTCTGGCGTTCGTTCGTGGCGAGGTGGGCCTCGAGACTCGCGATGCGGCTCTTCAGGGCGCTGCGTTCTTCCTCGATCCCGCGGATGCGGAGGTTCAATTCCTCGCGGCGTTGGCGTGCAGTACGGGTTTCGAGTTCGAGGGTTTCCACCCCGGACTGCTCTTCGGCGATGCGGGCGGCGACGGCCTCGAGCTGGCGATTCGCGTTTTCAAGATCGGCCTCCTGCCGTACGCGCTTCTCGGTGGCCTCGGCGATTTCCTCCTCGTTCTGGCGGATGCGGATGGAATGCTCGTGGGTGCGCTCGCCGTTGAACTCGATGCGGTTCCCGGCATTGCTCACCTCGTTTTCGAGACGCGAGAGCAGATTCTGGAGTTCGGCGAGGCGGCGCTCGATCTCCTGATATTCGACTCGGGCCGAAGCCATCTCGGCTTGGCGCTTTTCGATCGCGTCCTCCAGCTCCTCCTGGCGCAGGGTAAACTGTCGGATCGAATTCGAGAGCTCGGACTTCTCTGCCCGGATCTCACGCCACTTCTTGTGGCCGAGGTGGAGCTCGAGGGTGCGGACGTCGTCGAAGAGCGACTGATAACGCTTTGCCTTGGAAGCCTGGCGGGAGAGGGAACGGATCTGGCGTTCGTTCTCGGCGATCACGTCACGGATACGGACAAGGTTCGCCTCGGTGTAGTCGAGTTTGCGGAGCGCTTCTTTCTTCTGTGTCTTGTACTTCGTGATGCCGGCCGCTTCCTCGAAGACGGCGCGACGGTCCTCGGGCTTCGAGCTGAGGAGCATGTCGATCTTGCCCTGCTCCATGATCGAGTAGCTCGTGCGCCCGATCCCCGTGTCCATGAGGAGATTGTGGATGTCCTTGAGGCGGACCGGCTGCTTGTTGATGAGGTACTCGCTCTTGCCGTCGCGGAAGACCCGGCGACCCAGCGAGACTTCATCATAGTCGGTGGCGAGGATGCCAGAGCATCCCGAGAGCGTCAGGGTGACCTCCGCCATCCCCAGCGGAGAGCGTTTGTCCGTGCCATTGAAAATGACGTCGGACATTTCTCCACCACGGAGCGCCTTGGCCGAAGTCTCGCCGAGAACCCAGCGCATCGAATCGACGATGTTCGATTTGCCGCAACCGTTCGGCCCCACGATTCCGGTGACGCCCTCGTGGAATTCGAGTTTGGTCTTGTCGGCGAAGGATTTGAATCCGTGAATCTCAAGGGATTTGAGGCGCATGGCGGCAGGGGAGGGCAGAAGAATCGACTCGCAAAAACGAGAATTTCATTCTCACAAATGATAAATCATCCCTTATATTGAGCCGTTTCGACAGGGTGTCGAGGGGAAATTTGTGAAATCGGTGGAAGGGGAGCTCTGGGAGGAGTGTTTTTTTAAATGCAAGGCGCAAAACTGAAAATTTTCGCAAATTTTAATTGCGGAAAACGGTTGCAGTGTTAGGTTCCGATGTCCTGTGAGTCCCAACGGCTTACTGGACTTCCTATCCTCTCTGGAGGTTAGCTTCGCCTTTGGCGTCGGGGAAATCCGATTTTTTGTGCGGAACGGGGCGGCCCGGCGCGGTGAACGAAAGTTCCGGTGCCGGGCCGTTTTGTTTTTTGGGATCCTCGCTCCATGATCTCAGGAAAAGAAAGCGGCGCGTCCCTTTCGGAAGCGCGCCGCTCGACCCCTCAAATGAATTCAACGTGGGCAGGAACAACAGAAATCCTTACCACTGAGTGCATCGTAACGGGAAGCGAAGGTCCGGTCAATATAAAAACCATAATTTCAAAAATTAGGATTTGGAATTTAAAGAGCTCTTATTTTCCGTCAGAAAATCCTTCAGAATTCTTCGGGAATGGCTGCATAATTCTTCCGTGAGGTGCGTCGA
>Ga0209573_1002126_pt1 | contig 26696 bp, 18 predicted proteins | sample TNRBio252014_DNA_FD_185870 | JGI IMG/M metagenome (GOLD analysis project Ga0209573, IMG submission 185870) | Wastewater treatment Type I Accumulibacter community from EBPR Bioreactor in Madison, WI, USA - TNR Reactor_6/25/2014_ DNA (SPAdes)... | ecosystem: Engineered > Bioreactor > EBPR >... | reverse complement strand
AGACAAACGCCTGTTTCGGTGAGCTGATTTTCGGGGAGATCAAATTGCGTAAAATTTGTTCCGTCTTTTGAATGATACGACAAATTGTGCTTTCATGAACCTTAAAAAAATGAGCCAAAAGCATTAAACTAACGTGAGGTTTGGCTGATTTCATCGCAAATTCCTTGATTATCAACACTTTTAACCTCACCTAAATCTTCAATGGGCTTTGCGTCCGGTAGTAGAGACAAGGTATGACTTGTCTCTACGCGGTTCGGTTTCCCACCTGATAAGGGGGAAAAGCCTGATAATCAGGCAAATTTTAGCCAAACCTCACGTTATTTGTGTATCTATTGGCTAAACTGGCTTCTGATAGCCCCACTGGATCGCTTAACGCAACCATTCACGCACATTGGAAGTAATTTATTTGTGTTGTAATATTTTTGAAAATTCAGATTTGATGCACGGCTTTGAGTAAGCGTCTCAAAAACAAATTCTTTAAATATAGATACTAATTCAAATTAACTATGTCTCAATTTACTTGCAATTTGGTCTTATCATTAGCAAATTTGCGCCCTTAATTGCTATACATGGATCGCAACGCGATAATGGGTATAATAGCGATGATAGCCTTCATTTTTGTTTGGTATCTCGTATTTCCACCCGAGCAAAATCAACCCAAACCTTCCCAAAAGCAACAATCAGAGCAAAAAAAAATTGTTCCGAATGATGCAGTTCTTCAAAATCCTTCCGTTCAAAGGGATACAAGTCGGGCAATTAAAGATACGCTTTCTACCATTGAGAAAAATCAACAGCTTTACGGGTTATTAGCACCGTTCTATCAAGGGCAAAATCGTAAAATAAAAGTTAAGACCGATCAATTTTCTTTGGAGATTGATACGAAGGGAGGTTTAATAAAGCCCGTTTTACTTAATAAATATAAAACTTACGACAAGCAGGCATTACCCGTAATAACTGACCAACCCATCAATCAACGGTCGTTTCAGTTTCGTTATCGAAGTACCGACCAGCAAGTGCGTCAAGCTGAAACCAAAGATTTTTATTTTCAAATACCCGAAGAGCACTCTGAAATTGTTGTTTCAGGTGACCAACAAAAAGTTATTTCACTTCGAGCATATGTATCAAAGGACACTTTTTTGGAAAAGCGTTATACCTTTATCGGAAACAAATTTGACGTTAAATGTGATCTGATATTACATAATATGGGGCAAATTGTTACAGATAATTACGTCTTTTTTCGGGACGAATTAAAAATACCTGTAACTGAAAAGTCCCGAGAAAAAATGCTTCCGGAAGTCAATCTAACCTACCGTCCTGACGGATCAGATGAAGATGTCGAAAGGTTAGAAGTATCAGAATCCGATTCGGTACATGAACGTATCGAATTACCCATCAAATGGTACGGCTTTAGAAATCAGTTTTTCTCCTCAGTGGTGATCGCTGAAAACCGTCCGTTTATGATGGGGGGTAATTTGTATGCTATTCCGATCAATAATCCGAACGAGGTCAAACGCTTTCGTTCGGAATTGGCAATGGAATACAAGCATGGCACGACGGATTCTCTAAAAATGACTTATTATTATGGACCCAATGATGTGGAAGTCTTGCGCTCTTATCAAGAAGGTATGAGCAAATTAGTACAACTCGGTTGGGGACCTTTACGATACATTAGCTTAGGGATTCAGTTCATATTTAAGTTTCTGGAGCAGTTTTTCTCTAATTATGGAGTGATTATCTTCTTTTTGGTGGTAATTGTAAAAATTGTGCTTTCACCACTGACGTATCGAAGCTATATGTCCCAAGCCAAGATGCAGATCGTCAATAAAATGCCCGAACTGAAAGAGTTGGAAGAAAAATTTAAAGACGATCCGCAAAAGTTGCAACAAAAAAAGATGGAGTTCTATACGGGTATTGGTGTAAATCCGTTGGGGGGATGTATACCAGCTCTCTTGCAGTTCCCGATATTGATTGCCGCATTTTTCTTTTTTCCGCAATCTATTGAATTGCGTCAACAAGCCTTATTTTGGGCAGAAGACCTTTCTACCTATGATTCCATCCTAAATTTTGGATTTAACATTCCTTTTTATGGGGATCATATCAGTTTGTTTGCGTTGTTATCAACAGCTGTAACCTTGCTATATACATACCTTCAGATGCAGAATAGTACGGCATCCGTTCCTGCTTCCATGAAATATCTGCAATATTTGATGCCTGTCTTTTTCTTAGGGATCCTTAATAATTACTCTGCCGGTTTGAGTTTATATAACTTCATATCTACGTTGATTACGATTGCTCAAACGTATGTATTGAAAAGTACCATCAATGAGGATAAACTCCACCAAAAGATATTGGATGCCAAAAATAAAGCCAAAACTAACCCGAAAAAATCCAAGATTCAGCAGTTTGTAGAAGAACAACAACGCAAACAGCAGGAACTCAACAAGATTCGCTCCCAAGCCCGTAATAAAAAACATAAATAATAGAGGATTACCAAGCCAACATAGTCGTGTATTCAAACTAATCTGTTATTTTCGTGCTTTGTACGTCAAGTACCGATTAAGTGAACTACTTTAACTACATTCCATGCTGTATCGTGTTTTATGTTTAACTATTTGCGGATGGTTATTGGCTCTAACCTCCCAAGCCCAGTCCCTTCGAGGAATGTGGTTTGATTCGGAGTCTAAGGGTTTTTATGAATTTCAAGATACCACGATTAAGGAGTTCATTTTTGAAACACCCGAGGGAGAACGACATAAAGGCACTTATGAACCGCAAGGAAAAGATCAGGAAGGCAACGAAATGTATAGAGCCATTCTGAAAATGGAAGGTACTAACGAAGAACGTAATTTGTTTATCAAAGTCTATCCCGATGGTAAAACGGGTTATGTACAATTCAAGTGCATGAAGAAACCCTTTTACAAAACAAAGGAATCATAATCGCCGGCATGAACCAAAACGCTTACGCAGTCATCATGGCGGGTGGAGTCGGTAGTCGACTTTGGCCCGTAAGCAGAAATCATTACCCCAAGCAGTTTCACGATCTCATTGGAACGGGAAGAACTCTTATTCAATCTACCTATGATAGATTGATTGAATTAGTACCTGCCGAAAACATTTTGGTCGTAACAAACAGCATTTATTATACTTTAGTTCGAGAGCAACTTCCCGATATTGCGGAACAAAATATTCTTTTAGAGCCGATAAGTAGGAATACTGCTCCCTGTTTAGCTTACGCCACGGTAAAAATAAGGAAGCGGAATCCTAATGCGCTAATCATTGTTAATCCATCGGATCATCTTATTAAAGAAACGGAGCGGTTTCAAAACAATATACTTAATGCACTCAAATTCGCAGAAGAAAATTCTGCTTTTGTTACCTTAGGGGTGAAACCCAGTCGTGCCGAGACGGGATTTGGCTACATCCAATTTTATAAAGACTCCGTCAAAGAGTTAAAAAATGGTTTTAAAGTAAAAGTATTTACCGAAAAACCCAATTTAGAGATGGCTCGTCAATTTATGAAGAGCGGTGATTTCGTTTGGAATACGGGCATATTCGTAGCATCTGTTAAAACGTTGTGGAATGCTTTTGACCGCTATTTATCGGAGATACACGATAATTTTGATGATCTTGACCCCATATTGGATACTCCAGAAGAGGAAGAGCAAATCCAGCGTGTATACCCCAACTGTAAAAATGTTTCCATAGATTACGGAATCTTTGAAAAAGCCGATAACGTATTTGTTATCAAGTCATTCTTTAGTTGGAATGATTTAGGCTATTGGACTTCCATCTATAATCAGTTACCAAAGGACTTTTTTAAGAACTATACCTCCGGTAATAATGTGATGATTATCAATTCGGGGGGGAATTACATCCATGTTCCTAAAAACAAGTTGGCTGTCGTTAAAGGAATTAAGAACATGATCTTAATTGATACGGGAGACATTTTATTGATTTGTCCCCGATCCGAAGAACAATCCATCCGCGAAATCGTTAACGAACTCAAAAAAGAAGCCGACAAAAACGATAAATACATCTAAAACAAAACACATGCTTCAAGGCAGGTTTTTAGGGTAATGAAGTATCTTTTTATTGTTAATCCCAAGTCCGGTAAACGAAAGGGCGATCGTGTTCGATTAATAATCGAACAATTTTGTGCCGATCATCAACTCCAGTTTGATATTTGGCGGTGGGATGAACCGTATCTGATTGATTCGTTGCTTCAAAAGGCAATTGCTTCAGACTTTGATGTTATTATTGCTTGTGGAGGCGATGGTACAATACATGAAGTTGCCAGCCGGCTTATTGGCAGTGATAAAATATTAGGAATAATTCCTATCGGTACAGGAAATGCGTTGGCGAACCATTTCGGTATTCCCAGAAATCCTTATAAAGCCTTACAGGTTTTATTAACCGGTAAATCAATTTCGATTGATACAGCACAAATAAATGAAGTACCCTATGTGGCTTTTTGCGGCTTTGGATTGGACGCTCAAGTTGCGTGCAGATACAGTACGGTAAAAAGGCGAAATTTTTTTACTTATGCTTATTTTACGCTGAAATTCTATTGGAATCACAGCCCTGAATCCACTCAGATTGTGGTCAATAATCAAAAAATGGAGTGGAATCCACATGTTTTAACCGTTTCAAATATTGCACAATTTGGCATGAAAACGGTATTTGCTCCGGGGGCATCTGCATCAGATGGAAAATTAGACCTTTTTGGCATTTGGATAAAATCTCCTTTTCACGTTCCTTTATTGGTTTGGCATGTTTTTCGCGGTACGATTGGTAAGAGTAAATACTATCAAAAAGTGCAAGATGCAGAGTTTCAACTTATCCGTAAACGTTCTGACATTGCTCAAATTGATGGAGAACCTTTCTTTACGGAAGAAAATATTAATATTAAGGTTATTCCAAATTCCTTAAAGATAATCGTTCCGCAAGAGACTTCTGAATTTTGATTCATTCGTTACCGATGACCCTCGTTTCTGTTAATCGTTTTTTATATTTAACTATATTATTTGTCTTATTGTTTCTGTGTTTGGGTATCTCCATGCTTCAAGCCCAGCAAACAAAAACCTATATCATTTCCGGTCAGGTAATTGAAGACGAATCTAACGAACCGGCTGCACTCATAAATGTTACCATTGATAGTTTGCAATTAGGTGCAGCAACGAATCTGGAAGGTGAATTTAGCCTAACCGTTCCTTCCGGTAAACACAAACTGACTGTGAAAAGTATTGGGTATGAGGAAGCAAACATTTGGGTTGAAGTTAAGGATACTGCGCTTACTGGAATAGAAATACGTTTGAAAATTCCTACCGCTAATATCGAAGTAGTGGAGATTTTTGCCGGGGAGAATCCGGCACATCGCATTATTCGTAATGCCCACAAAAACCGTAATCGCAATCGAATTGATAAATTGGAAGCCTATGAATATGAATCCTACAATAAAACAACCGTTACATTAAATAACATCTCCCAGCAAAAGTTAGATAAATCGGTTTTTTTAGCACCCACACGAAAATTCATTAACGCACATAAGACTGATTCCGCTATCGTAGATTCTTCCAAAAAATATAAGCTCGGCATTTTTATTTCCGAAGCAGTAAGTAATATTTATTATCATAAACCTAAGAAAAAAGAAATCATTGTCGGAAGACAAACGACAGGTATTGAAAATAATGAATCTAACTTCATTACTGCACTCTTAGCCAACGTTGATCTTTATGATAATTACGTAGAAATATTAGAACAGCAGTTTTTGAGTCCCATTGCAGGGGGGGCAATAATGAATTATAAATACTATTTAGTGGATACCATATTTGTAGGGCAAGACAGCATCTTTGCCATTCAAGTCGTGCCAAAACGTAAATTCGATAAAGTGTTCAAAGGGATGATTTATATCGAATCCTCGACATGGGCATTAAAAAAAGCCGATTTACGTATGAATGAAGACCCCAACATAAATTTTGTTGAAGGTATCCGTATTCGGCAAGAGTTTGTTAAAGTAGATAGTTTTTGGATGCCAACAATCAAGGACATTGAGGTTGACTTCAAAAACCAAGATAATAAAATAGGCTTTGTGGGGCGGACGGCTACTTTTATGAAGAATTACGTCATCGGCAAACCTCGTCCTAATGCCTTTTATGATGGGGAAGTAATGGAAATGAAAGACGAAGCCTATGGTCGGGATTCTTCTTATTGGCTGAAACAGCGACAATCGCCCTTGGAGCAGTCCGATAAATTAGCTTATCAATTTATGGACGACCTTAAAAAGCGGAGCATCTGGCAGTTGATTTTATTTATCAATGAGTTAACTTCAACCGGTCGAAAAACCGTCGGATTTGTGGACATTGGTCCTTATGCCAAAGCAATCGGTTATAACGGTGTAGAAGGTTTACGTTTACAAATCGGTGCTGCCACCAATAAAAAGTTCAGCAAAGATTGGTATTTTAGTAGCATGATTGCCTACGGCTTCAAAGACGATAAAGTTAAATATGATTTGGAAGCCTCGTACTCATTTCGCAAAGTACCACGTATTACGGTAAGTGCATCTTTTACGCATGACGTTCAGCAAACGGGATTTGCTAACTGGGATTTGGACGGTACGGGATTGATTTATTCAGCCTTAATGCGTATCCCGCCCCGTAAACTCAATTATTATAATCAATATATGCTCCGTGTGAGAGCCGATTTATTCAAAGGTTGTGTGGGGATGTTTTATGCTAAAACACACGAATTTATACCGGCTTTCCCTTATTATTTTATTGAAAATAACACCCTACGTTATCGGTATAAAACAACAGAGATCGGAACGTCGTTACGATTTTCAATTCGAGAAAATTATATTTTACGAGGAGGGGAACGAATTTATACAGGCTCTAAGTATCCTGTGTTCTTCTTGGACTACAATTTGGGATTAAAAAAGATTCTGGGTGGCGAATATTATTATCATAAGATTGCCCTTTCAATGAGTGATCGCTTAAAAGCCGGTCGTTTTGGTTGGATGAATTATTCCGCTACGGTAGGACAGATTTTCGGTAATTTACCCTTAGCATCTTTATATGTTTTTCGCGGTAGTCAATCTTTAGCCATGGACCCCATCGGCTATTATTTGGCTTCTTTACAATCTTATTTAGGTTCGCGCAATAGAAGTTCCAGCTTTGATCCTGTCGGTTTTAATCTAATGTATTTTTATGAGTTCGCCGCTGATCGCTATGCCGTAGCGGGATTCGACCACCATTTTGAAGGTTATATTTTTAATAAGTTGCCTTTACTACGATGGGTTTTACATAAATTAAAGGTCAAAGAAGTCGTCAGTATGCGCTTTGGTATGGGAACAATGACTGAAGCTAACCGCAGAATGAATACTCCCGAAAATGATTCCCGTTTTTCGAGTTCGGAAGTTATTACTACACATTTACATGACATGATCCGCGTTAAAACACCGGACAAGCAACCTTATTGGGAAGTCGGAGTAGGGATGGAAAATATTTTAAGAATATTACGGGTGGACTTCATTTGGCGATTAAATTACCTTAACCCCTATGCTCCTAACTATCTTTCTAAATACAATTTCAATTTTGGTGTTCGTGTTTACGGCTCGATCTCTTTCTAAACAATATTTTTCTAACGCTCATATTTCATAATCGAAAAACTTTCGTAGCTTATCCCCAAATTAACATGAGCTATGCAAAAGACTGTTGATTATCTGGTTGTTGGTTCTGGATTAGCAGGTTTATTTTTCGCCCTTAAAGCGGCTGAAAAGGGCAAAGTATTGGTGATGACCAAAGCCCATAAGCAAGAAAGTAATACTTGGTATGCCCAAGGTGGGATTGCCGGGGTTTTTTCTGAAAATGATTCGCCTGAAAATCATATTCAAGATACCTTAATTGCCGGAGACGGACTTTGTGATGAATCGGTTGTACGTATGGTCGTTTCTGAAGGACCGGATTTAATCCGCGAACTGATGCAACTCGGCGTTGAATTTGACCGACAAGAAGACGGTTCGTTGCAATTAGGGAAAGAAGGCGGGCATTCCCATCACCGAATCTTGCATAACAAAGATGCTACCGGCAAAGAAATAGCACAAACGCTATTAGAAGTGACTTCAGCTCATCCCAATATTGAAATAGTAGAGCATCTTTTCGCTGTTGATTTATTGACTCAACATCATCTTGGATTATATGTTAATCGGGGACATCCGAATATTACTTGTTTTGGCGTTTATGCGTTAAATACGGAAACGGGTGAAGTAGGTATTATTTTATCAAAAGTTACAGTTTTAGCTTCGGGAGGGGCAGGTAACGTTTATGCCAGCACGACGAACCCACCTGTAGCTACCGGTGATGGTATTGCGATGGTATTACGTGCCAAAGGGCGTATTGCAGATATGGAATTTTATCAATTTCATCCTACGGCGTTGTATGATCCGGCAGGTGGAAATCCCGCGTTCTTAATAACAGAGGCTCTTAGGGGTAAAGGAGCATATTTGCGGGATTTTTATCATAAAGAACGTTTCATGCACAAATACGACGAACGTTTGGAATTAGCTCCGCGTGATATTGTTGCTCGTGCTATTGATAATGAGATGAAACAAGCAGGTACACCGCACGTCTGGTTGGATGCTCGACATATATCTGAACATGATTTGAAAAATGAATTTCCTACCATTTACGATAAATGCTATTCCAAAGGAATTGACTTAACTAAAGACATGATTCCCGTTGTTCCTGCGGCACATTATCTTTGTGGAGGTATTGAAGTAGACCAAAACGGAAAGACATCCATTCAGCACCTATATGCTATCGGTGAATGTAGTTGTACGGGTTTACATGGGGCAAATCGTTTGGCTTCTAATTCGCTTTTGGAGGCGGTCGTTTTTGGTAATCGAGCCTATATTTCAGCTGTAAAGGAAATCAATACCATAAATTTTCAAGAAAACATCCCCCAATGGAATGCTTCCGACACCGACAAACCGGAGGAATGGGCATTAATTTCCAATAATCTAAAGGAAGTTCAAAACATAATGAGTAATTATGTCGGAATCGTCAGAACGAATTTGCGTTTAGAACGGGCTTATCGGCGAATCGAACTCATTTACCAAGAAACAGAAGACTTCTATCGGCGTACAAAACTAAGTCGTGAACTTTGCGAACTTCGTAACTTAATTGCCATTGCCTACTTGATAATTAAATGTGCCATGATTCGCAGAGAAAGTCGTGGTCTTCATTACAATTTAGATTACCCGCAAACCTTACCGCAAGCCTATCATACGTTATTATAATAAGCTATTCGTAGCTTGGTATTTGGATGTCTGAAACGGCAACGACTTGTTTTATAATTTCTGCTCGTAGCTTATCTATGTTTATCTTTTTGTAAGCAGAAATAAAGACAGCGGGGGCGTGCTGGCTTTGCATCCAAGATTGTTCTAAATCGATGATGTCCTCAGCTTCTAACTCATCAATTTTATTAAAAACCATGATCGTAGGCTTATCAATCGCTTTGATGTCTGCCAACGTATTTTTTACAACTTTGATATGCTCAATGTAATGCGTATTGGAAATATCAACAACATGAAGTAAAATATCGGCTTCACGGGCTTCTGAAAGGGTACTTTTGAACGATTCCACCAGAAGGGTAGGGAGCTTACGAATAAATCCAACCGTATCCGATAACAAAAAGGGAACATTATCAATTACTACTTTTCTAACCGTTGTATCTAAGGTAGCAAAGAGCTTATTCTCGGCATACACATCTGATTTTGAAAGTAAATTCATGAGTGTAGATTTGCCAACGTTAGTATAACCGACCAATGCAACTCTTACCGTTTCGTCTCGATGTTTTCGACGGGTAAGGTCTTGCTGTTCAATTTTTTTGAGTTCCTCTTTTAGTTTTGCGATACGGGTACGAATGATCCGGCGGTCAGTTTCGATTTCTTGTTCACCTGCCCCTTTCAAACCGATTCCGCCTCGTTCACGGGATAAGTGCGTCCACATTTTAGTTAAACGTGGCAGCATATATTGCAGTTGTGCTAATTCCACTTGGGCTTTAGCCTGTGCGGTACGGGCGCGTTCGGAAAAGATGAACAAAATTAAAGCGGAACGATCCATCACAGCCCGCTCTACAACTTTTTCGATATTTCTAACTTGGGTCGGCGTTAAATCTTCGTCAATGATAACCACATCTGCCTTGTATTCATCGCAAAGCATCTTGATCTCTTCCAGCTTTCCGGTACCAAAATACGTACCTACTTTAGGAGCAGTCATTGTTTGCATAAACGTGTGTACGATCTTAGCTTCTGCACTTTCTGCCAGAAATTTTAATTCTTCTAAGTATTCCATTGCCAGCTCATAATCCACTTTTTTGTCATAAATACCGATGACTAAGGCGTTGCGTTGGTGGATTTGGTCAGCTAATTGATGTTTTTCCAAAAAATGAATGAAATTAGGTTAATCGTTAAGGGTAGCAAAAAGCAAGAACAGGGATAAATTAAATACTTTTGCCGTAAATTGTTCTCCGGCAGTAGGAAATTTGCTCCAGTCCCATAATTGATTTTCGGAACGTGAGTTTTCATCGTCAAAGGCAACGATTGTTTCACCGGTTAATTTACCGCTTTGGACGTTAAATAGCCTCAAATAGACATCTGCTTTCTTAATCGTTCGTTTCTGGGTAAACATATGCTTGCTGTACGTGGCTACGGATTTCTTTTGTTCAGAGAAAAAATATGCCGATTCTACTACCAGAACATAATCCGTTGACGGCGGTAAATTTAATCCCGTGAACGAGAGTTTACCTGAACCATAGGCTTTAATGAATCGTCCACCCAAATTTGGTACAGCGTTGATAAAATAGGTGGAATCCGCTTTCAGTTCCTGAGTGATAATATTGGTCAAAAATTCACCCAATTTGATACTCAAACCTAACTGCAAGTTTTCTTCACTCAATCCTACCGTATCCTGATAACGGATGAATGAACCCATTAGCTGGTACATTGATGGGGCTATTTTCAGATTTTTCTTGGAGACATAAACCCCAATCGTTTTTTCTTTGAACCGATTAACGGACTCTTGTGCCATTAATCCATTCAAAGTGAGCCAGAAAAGAAAAAATAATTGAATTTTTAGCATCTTTGAACTAAGGAATCCAAACGTCTTCGTAAATATAACTCTTTGGGTCTAAAATAGAAGGCTTATTCGGGTCGGTGGAAATGAATTGTAAGTTTCGTTCATATCTTTTCACTTTTCCGATATTCGGCGCATAGATTTCGTACTCATAACGGTCTTGAATGAAAGTAGGGTCTTCCGTAAACTGCTCTACCTGAACGCAATTTTCAAATTTGTTGAAAAGAAAACCTGTTTTTACATACCGAAAGTCTACCAAACCTTGATTATTATATTTGTTTCCGTTCCAAGTTGTACCCTTTTTCACAGGATAATAGATAATGATCTTGGCCAGGTTTTCTTCGGTACGTAAACATTCGTTCCGTAATTTATACATCAAACCCGAACGGAAAGGCTTAAAATCGGTATTTCTTTGTCGAGAACTATCTATTTCTAAATAGAATTGTTCATTGCCTTGTACATCTTTTAGACTACGTTTTAACGTTTCACGGAGAAAAATAGTATCTTTTAGCGTATCAACTTTCGTGCCGATAACTTCAAAAGTTGTTAATATTCGTTGGTAATGGTTGGTTAAACCGACTTTAAGTGGAAAATAATCGGATTCAGCGGGAGACGGTTGCTGATGTTCGGGCGTACAATGTGTCAAAAAAATTAAAGAAAACACCCCTACGATCTCAAAAACTGTAAAAATCAGTCTAAGAAGGGGCAAAGGTTTCATTTTCGGCACGCCTTTTGTATATATCCACATGAACAACAACCAATTATTTCATTCAGACGAACAAGATACGAAAATCAACGTACAACTCGTTATAAGGATACAGGATATGAAAAAGAACTTATTGACGGTTATCAGCGGTGTGATCCTTGCAGTGCTTCTCGGTTTGCTGGTTTTTTCGGCATACGTTGCTTTTTCGTCGGGTGGAGGCGGAAACTTCAAAATTATTCGCCACCAGTGGGATGAAAAAGCACCCCAGTTGCGCGATTCGTTAGGTCGCATGATAACCTACGAAAAACAGCCCATTGCGGCGCACGATCAACGTTCCGACAAATAACGTTCGATCAGAGCGACGAAGCCCCCTACGTTCTGTTGTTGCAACTTCGTCAAATCTTTCAGCTTAAATTTGATGCCGAACGCCTTTTCGGTTTGACTAATCATTTCCATATGCGTTAATGAAGTCCAGCCAACGACATCATTGGCAGTCATATCTTCACGGATAATCAAATCGGCTTCCCGAAAAACATTTCGGAAAATAGGCGTTAAACGATCAATTATTTCGGATTGATTCATGGTTTACCATTTTTGTTCTAAAAGCAATTTTGCGTCATAGGGTAGAAAGTCCAATACTTGTGGATTTTCTGCCTGTATTTCTTTCACAACCGAAAAGCCTGCATTCATATAGGCTTTTAGCGCGGATATATTTTGCTTAAATAGAATGATCTGCGCTTTTGATATTTCAGAATTAAGTTTTTTGAGTTCTTCCATAACCATCTGAATCAGCACTGTTCCCAAACCTTTACCTCTATATTCGGGTACAATATAAACGCCATCCAATTGAAAAGTGCCTTGTTCTCGTTCAAAACCGAAGCCGGACAAACTTTCCAAAATTGATTTTGCTTGATTCCATCGTTCTATGCCCAGATAATATGCCCATATTTGCGCCTTTTGAATGTTGGATTGTTGTTCGATCCATCCTGCACAGCATCCCAAAGTATTTTGAGCATTATCCATTAAAATGAAATAATTAGGGTAGGTTAATTCCTGCCCCTCTATTTCTTCCGTTGCTATTTGACGAAGTAAATCAATCAATTCGGCTCTATCTAAGTCAAATAGTTTTTCATAGATAACAGTACCCGTTCCTGCTGAAACGGATGCGATGACAGCATCGGCGATCAGGTTAGCGTCAGATTCGTTGGCGGAGTGAAGGATCATGTTTCTAAGGCTTGGATACCCGGTAAAACGTCCCCCTGCATATATTCCAACAATGCACCACCACCCGTAGAAACATACGAAACTTGATCGACTAATCCTAACTGCTCAATCGCCGCGGCAGAATCTCCCCCTCCGATCAACGAGTAAGCACCATTTTTTTGGGTAGCTTCTACAATTAATCGGGCGATGGCTTCCGTACCTTTGGCATATTCGGGAACTTCAAAAACGCCCATCGGACCATTCCAAAGAATCGTTTTGGCGGAAAGGATGATTTCTCGCGCCTTCGTAATCGTATCTGTACCTATGTCGACACCCGCTTGATCTTGTGGCATATTGTTTAAAGGAACAAGTGTGGTGGGGCAGGATTCCAAGGCTTTTTCAGCTACAAAGGTATCGGTCGGTAATAAAAACTGTATGTCGGACTGTTCTATTTTATCTAATAATTTATCTAATAACACTTTCACAGCCTCCAAATGATCTGCATCCCGAATGGATGTACCTATTTCGTAACCTTTCGCCAATGCAAAAGTATAGGTCATCCCGCCCCCAATAATTAGCGCATCTATTTTGGGTAACAAATTTTCGATCAGTTGCATTTTGTCCGCCACTTTTGCGCCACCCATGATCGCTACAAACGGCTTTTGTGCATTGGATAGTACCTTTTGTGCATTTTCCACTTCAGCTTGAAGTAAGAAACCGGCATATTTTTCTTGAAAGAACTGTGCAACTGTTGTAGTGGAAGCATGGGCGCGATGTGCCGTTCCGAACGCATCATTTACATAAGCATTTCCTAAGCGGGCTAACTTTTCGGCAAAGGTTTTGTCGCCTTTTTCTTCTTCGGGATAAAAGCGTAGATTCTCCAATAAAACGATTTGACCGCTTTTCAGATTTCGGCAAAGGCTTTCCGTCTCTTCCCCGATACAGTCTTGGGCAAATAAAACTTCTTGATTTAGTATTTTTGCCAAATGATCTGCTACCGGTTTCAGACTATACTTTAGATTTCTTTCGCCTTTGGGTCTACCCAGATGCGACATTAAAACCAACGCACCACCTTGTGCCAAGATATAACGAATCGTAGGCAATGAAGCTGTAATCCGACGATCATCGGTGATGTTACCGGATTTATCCATAGGTACGTTGAAATCTACACGTACCAATGCTTTTTTATTTGCCCAAGAGGCTTCGGTAAGTATGCGCATATCAACCTAATTGACCGATTTTTTCCACTAAATCCGCAATTCTACACGAATAGCCATACTCATTATCATACCAGCCCATTACTTTTACCAAAGTGCCTTGCGAAGCGGTAGTCAAGGCATCAAAAATACAGGAATGCGGGTTTCCGATTATATCAGATGATACGATTGGTTCTTCACAATATTCCAAGATACCCTTGAGGCTGGTTTCCGAAGCTTGTTTCATGGCATTATTGATGTCCTGAACGGTAGCGGATTTTTTCAAAACAGCCGTAAAATCGGTTATTGAGCCGTCAATCGTGGGTACACGCATGGATATTCCGTCTAATTTACCGTTTAAGTGAGGTATCACTAAACCAACTGCTTTTGCCGCGCCTGTTGTTGTCGGGACGATATTGGCGGCAGCGGCACGCGCTCTGCGGAGGTCTTTGTGGGGCGCGTCCTGTAAGCGTTGGTCGGCGGTGTAGGCGTGAATGGTATTCATGAATCCGGTTTCGATCCCGAAAGTTTCATCCAAGACCTTCACCATTGGGGCTAAACAGTTGGTCGTACAGGAAGCATTAGAGATAATCTGATGTTCAGTCGAAAGCAGGCTGTCATTTACGCCTAAAACAATCGTAGCATCCACATTACCCTTGCCAGGGGCGGAAATAAGCACTCTTTTGGCTCCGGCCTGAAGGTGCTGGCGGGCTTTATCACCATCGGTAAATTTTCCGGTACATTCAATCACCACATCACAGCCGACTGCTCCCCATGCTAATTCGGTAGGGTTCATCACCGATGAAGCAATGATTTTTTTACCGTCTAAGATTAAAGTTTGTTCATCGTGGGCTACTGTACCCTTAAATTTGCCGTGAGCGGAATCGTACTTGAACAGGTGCGCTAAAGTCTCATTATCGGTTAAATCATTGATTTTCACGATTTCGACATTAGACCTTTGGAGCAAAATACGGGTAACGAGTCTGCCAATTCGACCGAAACCATTGATGCCTACTTTTAGGGTTGCCATGTGTGATATGAAGTTGATTTTTGCGGGCAAAGGTAGGGATAATCAGGGATAGTAAGAGCATGTAAGAATTATTTAACAAGAATCATTACGTTTTATTCATAAAAAAACATCTCCCTAAGATGGGGAGATGTTGGTGAGAAAATCTTAGCCTGTTTTGGGAGCTATTAATCTTCCGGCTGTTCTTGGGATGGTTTGAAGGAACGTCTTTCAGATGATGGATTTGTATTTTCGGAATTACTTCTGAATGGGCGTTCATTACGATTGCCGTAGTTGGTACGGGGACGGTCATTGTAATTGGAACGCTGATTGTCTCCGTCTCTCCGATTTCGATTTTCGTAACTGGATTCATTCCGATTCTGACGATCATCCGATCCTCGATTGGAATTATAATCTCTCCGTTCTCCGTAACCACCGCCTCTGTTTTGGTTATATCCACCACCTTCCCCGCGATTGGAGTTATAGTCTCTACGTTCGCCGTAACCACCACTTCTGTTTTGTCCGCCGGTTCTGTTTTGGTTGTAACCACCACCTCCTTCTCCTCGATTGGAGTTGTAATCTCTGCGTTCGCCGTAACCACCACTTCTGTTTTGTCCGCTACCTCTGTTTTGGTTGTAACCGCCACCTTGATTATCCCCACGATTGGAGTTATAATCTCTGCGTTCGCCGTAACCGCCACTTCTGTTTTGGTTATTACCGCCACCTTCCCCGCGATTGGAGTTATAGTCTCTGCGTTCGCCATAACCGCCGGTTCGGTTTTGCCCGCTACCTCTGTTTTGATTATAACCACCCCCTTGGGTATCTCCGCGATTGGAGCTATAATCTCTACGTTCACCGTAACCGCCACTTCTGTTTTGGTTGAAGTTATTGTTACTGCGTCCATATCCTCCACCGCCTCCACCGCTTCTGCGTTGTTGGCTGTTATTTCTGCCTCGGAAACCGGTTTTCTGCTGTTGCGATTCTCGGGTACGTTGATAGGTTTCTGAATTATATCTATTGTCTTCCTCCGAAATCTTGACTTCTAAGTCGTCTAAGACTGCTTCTTCAAACACATCTTCATCATTAAAACCTCCTTCATTCGACATTTCGTTGAAGTCAAATTCCTCTTGTTCCACATCACCGGGGAAGAAATAATTTTCTTCAGCGTTCTCTTCCGAATTATCCAATTCCTCACCCGTAGCGTGAATCAGACGTTTAGCGGTAGCTATTGCCATATGCAGAAAGTTAACTTCTTTGGGATTTAAGTAACGCCAGCGTCCTTTCTGAACGCCCTTTTTCGTTAAAGGACCAAAAGAAATACGATCCAATGATTTAACCTTAAATCCTAAAGCCTCAAACATCCGACGGATGACGCGATTTCTGCCACTATGAATTTGTACTAAAACTTCGTGGCGGGTGGTGCTATGTTCGGAAAAGGCGATTTTATCAATCTTGGCAACGCCGTCCTCTAAGTCAATGCCGGTGAGTAAACGTTTGATCTCATTTGGGGTAATCTCTTTATCCAATAGCACCCGATACACTTTCGATATTTCATACGAAGGATGGGTAAGCACTTTGGCTACTTCACCGTCGTTCGTCATTAACAAAATACCGGTAGTATTACGATCTAAACGTCCGACGGGAAAAATGCGGTAATTACCTACATTCTTAACGAAGTCCATCACGGTGGGACGACCCTCGGGGTCATCAACCGTTGTAATCGCGTTTTTGGGTTTATTCAGAATGATGTAAACGGGACGTTCGGGCTTGATGACTTGTCCTTTGAATTCGACCCGATCTTCTCTGGGGTGAACTTTTGTTCCTAAATCCATCACGACTACGCCATTGACTTTTACTGCTCCTGATTCGATGTATTCATCGGCTTTGCGACGGGAACAAAAACCGCTCATAGCAATCAAGCGATTTAGGCGAACGGGTTTATCGTACAGGTTTTCACCCGGACGTTGGTTGCGATTTTGGTTGTTGTAAGGTTTTCGGTCAGCTGAATAACGTTCTTCCCGTTGACGCGGTGGTCTGCTGGTTTGTTGCGAACGATTTTCGCCGTCGGGGTTAAAGGTCGGTTCGTCTTCACGACGGTTGTTGCTCCGCGACGGGTTGTAGCGATTTTTCGGTTGCGAGTAGTTCTGCCGGAATTTGTTCATCGCTTAATATTTCTTTGAGTTTGGGTAAATCTTGTAAGGAATCGAGTCCGAAATACTGTAAAAATTGCGTAGTGGTTTTGTAGAGCAGGGGTTTACCGGGCAAATCGGAGCGTCCTGCGGGTTCAATCAGTTCTTTATCTAACAACTTGTGGATGGCATAATCGGAATTAACGCCCCGGATGTATTCTATTTCCGCTTTGGTTACAGGTTGCCGATAAGCCACGATGGCTAAGGTTTCTAAGGAGGCTTTCGACATTTTTTTGCGATCTTTACTCTGGATGGCTATCCGCACGTAAGGAGCAACATCGGTTTTGGTGAAAAATTGATAGCCGTTAGCAATCTTTCTTAATTCATAGCCATAGTTATTTTCAGACGAACTATACTTAATGAGTAACTGCTGAAAAATATTTTCTATTACGTTTTCGTTTATTTCCCATATTTGAAACTCCGGTCGTTCGGTTAATGATAACAAGTCTTTAACGGTAACGGGTTCATCCGAAACAAAAATGATTGCTTCGATTACCTGTTCAAGTTCGATCATAGAAAACAAAGATACGTCCTTTTTTTAGTATTCGGTATCATTAAGGTTGCATTGTGCAAAAATCGAGCAAAACCGTCATTCTTTCCGTCATCAATGATATTTCTACCGACCAGCGCGTTCATCGCATTGCTTCCACCCTTTCTGATTGGGGATTTGAAGTCTTAGTTGTGGGCAGAAAGTTACCGAACTCCCTCCCGTTGCCCGTTCATCCCTATCAAACCCATCGTTTACGTTGTTTTTGGCACAAGGGCAAGCTCTTTTACTTGGAATTTACGCTTCGCTTGTTCTTTTTCCTCTTGTTTCGTCGGGCGGACGTTTACACGGCAAACGATTTGGATACCCTTTTGCCGAATTACTTAATTGCCCGATTCAAACGCAAACGCTTGGTTTATGATGCCCACGAACTTTTTACCGAAGTGCCGGAATTAATCCACCGACCGCTTACCCGAAAAATTTGGCTGACTTTAGAGCAGTGGTTGATGCCTCACGTGGATAACTTTATGACCGTTAATGAAGGTTTGGCAGAAGTATATCAAGAGCGATATGCCAAAAAGGCAGTCATTGTGCGAAACGTCCCTTTTTATAAACAAGTTAACGTTAATACGGAAAAACAATCAATACTCGTTTATCAGGGAGCATTAAACGTAGGGCGAGGCATTGAATTGATGATTGAAACCATGACAATGCTTCCTGAATATCAACTGTGGATCATTGGTGATGGAGACATCAAAAACCATTTACATCAGTTAGCGCGAGAAAGAAAGGTAACCGATCGGTTACGCTTTTTTGGTAAACTACCTTTTTCCGAATTACATGCTTTAACTATGCAAGCCCGTATCGGTTTCAGCCTGGAAGAGGACTTGGGGGCAAACTATCGCTTAGCTACACCCAACAAGATATATGACTACATTCAAGCCGAAATTCCGGTCATCGTTTCGGATTTACCTTTGATGAAACAAATCGTTCAAAAATGGCAAGTGGGTCATGTTTTGATGGAAAGAAGTCCTGAAAAGTTAGCGGAATTGGTACATAAAACGATTAATATTGATTTTAACATGAATTTGAAAAAGGCTAAAGCGGAACTCAGCTGGGAAAACGAATGTGAAAAGTTGAAGCTACTTTATTGTGAATAAAGTTTTATATAAAAATTATCATTGATTTATATCTGTCTCGGTTTTTATGCTGATCCGCAATAGGGGCTGGGCAGACGATTCTACCGGCGTTATTTTTGTAAGTTTATGGTTATCGGTTGGATGGTCAGGCGGTCGCTTTTTTCAGATCACAAAGATAATTGCATGCGGAAGATTTGCCCTACCCCAAAATTAAATTATAGATAAATAATTAAAAATTCATATAACAATTCATTTACTCTATTTTTGTTATTTTTTTAGCTATTATTTAAGACAAGATGCGTTATTTTTGTAAAAAAATTAAGCTGATTTAACGGAGCGTTCAAGCGCAAAAGGTAACAGAGCGGATAAAGTCGGAATTATTAAATTTAATAAATAACGTGGTTATTAATATTAAGATTTAGTGTTTATTTTGATAATAATTACTAATATTATTCTGATTTTCATTATGTTATTTGAAAACATAAAATAATGTGTAAATACCTATGTTGCGTATTAAAATTTGTTTTCGCAGACGGATTTAACACTTTACCTTAACTGAAAAACCTAATTTTGAGCCTTCATCATTCACAAACCCATTATGAACGTTGCAGTCATGCCCACCATTGATCTGAGTATCTTAGGCATTCAATCCAATAATCCGGCTTTCCACGACGGAATTTCCGCCCACATTTCTTCAGGTGAAGAAATGATCATAACTTATTCCCCCGTTGACGGACAGCATATTGCCACCGTACAGTTAGCAAATGAAGCTGATTATCAAGAACTTTTATCCATCGCACAGGATGCTTTCATGGTCTGGCGGGAGATTCCGGCCCCTAAACGTGGGGAAATCGTCCGCCAAATCGGTGATGCGTTCCGTAAATACAAAGAGCCTTTAGCGCAATTAGTTTCCTATGAAATGGGGAAAATTTATCAAGAAGGCTTAGGGGAAGTGCAGGAAATTATTGACATCTGTGACTTTGCCGTCGGACTTTCCCGTCAGCTGTATGGGCTTACCATGCCTTCGGAACGCCCCAAGCACCGCCTTTTTGAGCAGTGGCAACCTTTAGGAGTCGTCGGAATCATCTCTGCTTTTAATTTTCCGGTAGCGGTTTGGGCTTGGAATGCCATGCTGGCGGCGGTTTGCGGCAACGTTTCTATTTGGAAGCCCAGCGAGAAAACACCTTTATGTGCTATCGCTTGTATGAATATTATTTCGGAAGTTCTGGAGGCTAACAACATTCCGGCAGGCACGTTTGCGATGATCGTTGGTGATAGTACCATTGGTCAATTAATGAGTAATGACCACCAAATCCCGCTCATTTCTGCAACAGGATCAACGAGAATGGGCAAATCAGTTGCGGAATCCGTAGCCAAACGATTGGGCAGAACCCTCTTAGAACTCGGTGGTAATAATGCCATCATCGTTTCCCAACACGGCGATATGAACTTAGCTTTACAGGCAACTGTGTTTGCTTCAGTGGGTACAACGGGGCAAAGATGTACAACTTCACGCCGATTAATTGTACATGAAAGTGTATATGATACCTTTAAAGAGCGGTTGGTAAAAGTATATGAACAACTACAAACCCGTATCGGTAGTCCTTTAGATCAAGGGACGTTAATTGGTCCGTTGATTGATGAACATGCCGTCAAAATGATGATGGATACCTTAGCGGAGGCTAAAAAAGCTGGGGCTAACATTTTAGTTGGCGGTGAGCAGAAGGTGGTTATCGGCTATGAAGGTGGTTGTTATGCAACGCCGACCATAGTAGAAACGACGAATGACCAGCCCTTTGTTCAACGGGAGACCTTTGCGCCGATTACTTATCTGCTAAAGTACAAAACAATAGAGGAAGCTATCGAAATGCAGAATAACGTTCCGCAGGGGCTATCTTCTTCCATTTTCAGCAATAATGTCCGTGAAACTGAGCTGTTTTTGAGTGCTGTGGGTTCGGATTGCGGTATTGCCAACGTCAATATCGGTCCTTCGGGTGCGGAAATCGGGGGTGCTTTCGGTGGCGAAAAAGAAACAGGGGGGGGCAGAGAAAGCGGTTCCGATAGTTGGAAAGCCTACATGCGTCGCCAAACGGTAACCATTAATTATAGCGACCAACTGCCCTTGGCTCAAGGGATTAAGTTTGATGTATAGTTGGAAATAATAATAAATTTTGATAGTCCATTTTTTCTTTCAAATATATCTTCCTAAAAGTCCACAAGAGTATTGTGGACTTTTTTTATCATGTCAAATGAAGTTAGATTTAATAGACTACTGTTAGCTTAGTATATTAAGGATTCTTAATTCAAAAAAATTGATCTTACAGCCGTAATAATTTTAAGGTACGATAAAAAACGTGTATCTTGCTTGTCGTTTTTCATGGCTTATGGTACACCGTTTACTATTTTTCTGGGCAGGATGGTTCATCCTCTTTTGTAGTTTAACCACTGATTTGTGGGGGCAGACCCGCGAAAGTGATTGCGTGAATGCAATACCGGTTTGTCAAAATGTTTATACCCAACCCAATTCCTATACCAATGAAGGTTTTGATCCTAATGAGATCAACTCCGGACTGTCTTGTTTGGGTTCAGGGGAGCGATATGGGGTGTGGTATATATTTAATGTAATTCAGTCAGGGAATTTAAATTTCTTAATTACCCCGAATAACCTCAACGATGACTACGATTGGGCGGTTTACAATCTCACCAGCAATAGCTGTGCGGACATTCGCAATAATGCCGGCATTGAGACCAGTTGCAACTATTCCGGTACAAGAGGAACAACCGGACCTAACGGTGGTTCTAATTTAACCCGACAAAATGCGGGAGGAACACCCTATAACCGTGTTATTCCGGTAATTGCGGGCGAAACTTACGTGGTTTATGTAAGTAACTTCTCCCGAACGCAGAGTGGTTATCGCTTGGATTTTGGGGCTTCTACTGCCGTTATATTTGATAACGTACCGCCGAGATTAGCATCGCTCACACCTCCGACTTCGTGTAATATCACTACTTTAGCGATTCGGTTTTCCGAAAATGTAACTTGTCAATCTGTACAGAATACCGATTTTACTATTACGGGGCCCGGTGGAACTTACACTGTAAATCAAGCCAACGGTAATAACTGTGGACAAAATCCTAATGGATATGATGAAAATTACATATTAAGTTTTACACCGGCAATTACACAACCAGGCACCTACACTTTAACCTTAGTCGGTCCTGTAACAGATGCCTGTGGAAACAATGCGATTCCTCCCCAGTCTTTAACTTTTACTTTACCCGATGCTACTGCCAATGCCGGACCGGCACAAACAATTTGTCAAGGGCAGAGTGTGCAATTACAAGGCTCGGGTACAGGTCCCGGACCGATTACCTATCAATGGACACCGCCTCAAGGGCTGAATAACCCCAATATTCAAAATCCGACAGCATCCCCAACCAGTACAACAACATATACGCTTATTGTTAATGCTAACGGTTGTATCAGTCCAGCCTCAACCGTTCAAGTAACGGTAACGCCCGGGGTAACACCCGGAACGGTTAGCAGTGCGGCAACCATTTGCCCGAATCAAAACGGTGGTAACTTAACGTTAGCGGGTCAGTCCGGTGATATTCTACGGTGGGAAAGTTCTACCAGTTGTCCCGGATTTGGTGGTAATGTTACCACTATTAATAATACTACTACAACTCAAAACACCGGAGTATTAACTCAAACGACTTGTTTCCGAGCAGTAGTAGGCAGAACGAATTGTCCTTCCCAAAATTCTACGGTTGTAACCATTACTGTTAATGCACAACTCCCTGCACCGACCGTTCCGAATGGTTCTTTTTGCAGGGGACAGAATCAAAATAACGTTTTAGTAGTTCAAAATCCGCAAAACGGTATTTATGGTTGGTATGATGCCCTCAATGGCGGTAACTTGATTCAAACGGGTGTGTCTTTAACCGTAAATACAGCCAATGCGGGTACACAAACCTATTATGTGGAATACACTGCCAACGGTTGCACCAGCGCGCGGGCTACCGTTACGGCTACCGTTACTATTAATGCAGGACCTACGGTTACGCCTAATCCGGGTAGCTATTGTACGGGACAAACAGGTTCTACCCATACAGCCTCTTCACCAAACGGTGGTACTTATTGGTGGTATGATGCGCAAACAGGTGGTAATTTACTCTTCACGGGGGCAACTTATACCGTGCCTACCCAAACGCCGGGAACAAGAACCTACTATGTAGAAAATGTAGCTCCTAACGGTTGTGTTTCTGCGCGAACGGCTTTACCGGTTACTGTTGGAGATTTAACTGCACCGACAGCTTTTCCGGTTAATGCGGTTTGTCCCGGAGAAACAGTGGATTTGTTCGCTACGGGACCTCGTCCTTCGGGATATAATTGGTACACTGTTCCTAACGGAGGTACTCCGATTAACGGTACGCCGTTAAACCAAAATGAAGGTTTCACTTCTCCACCCATAACGCAAGACCCAACCGTCTTTTATTTAGAATATACCCAAAACGGTTGTGTTTCACCCAGAACGGCTGTTACAGTTAATTTGACCCCTAATCCCGGAACGCCCACCGGCACTATTGATCCGAACCCCGCCTGCCCGGATGATATTGTAACCTTGACAGTTACAGGACCGGTTAACCCTCCGAACGTTGTCTTTGCATGGTACACCGTGCCGAATGGTGGTACACCTTTCCGCCAAAATTTAAGTGTCAATGGGACGGCTACTCGAATTTTGCCTAATACGCCGGGAACTTATACGTATTATTTAGAAGGAAGGCTCGGTAATTGTATTTCTCCGCGAACTCCCGTTACCGTGGTTGTTGCACCGCCAACCGTTCCGGGGGAAGTTACGGGTGGAATTACCGTTTGTGATGGTGGTTCGGCACTTTTAACATTATCAGGGCATTCCGGTGAAGTGTTAAACTGGGAAAGTGCTGATGATGAGACTTTTACGTCAGGTGTACAAAATATTACGCATACCCTTACTACATACGATACCGGTCCGATTAGCCAATCCCGTTGTTATCGGGCGTGGGTGGGACCATGTCCGCCGCAACCGTCGTTGCATACCTGTATAACCGTTACAGGTAACCAAGTTCAACCCGGTGGCGTAACGCCTATTCAAACTGTACTTTGTCAAGGTTCAAACCAACAATTACGCTTGGTGGGAGCAAATGGTATCATCGTTCGATGGGAAAGCTATACGGATTGCCAAAACTATACGAATCCGACGATTATTAACAGTCAGTCTCCGATCATTACCGTTACTAACTTACAAACTACGACTTGTTATCGTGCTTTTGTGGAAAGTAACGGCTGTCCGGCGGCACCCTCTTTACCCGGTAATATAACGATCGACCCTCGAGTGATTCGTGGTCAGATTACCCCTAATCCTTTGTCCATCTGTTCGGGTGATGACCCCGGTACGCTAACTTTATCGGGACATACGGGTAATGTGGTTCGCTGGGAACGAGGTTTAGATTGTGTCTTTTCGGGTAATAGTTTAACTACGATTAGTAATACCACTACAACCTTGAGTCCGGGCGTTCTAACACGTACTACTTGTTGGCGCGTACAAATCGGTAGTGGTGTTTGCCCAACGGCTTACTCTGATACAGCGCGGATTAATGTTTCCCCCCCTACAGTTGCAGGTACTATATCTGCTAATCAAACCATCTGTTCCGGGCAAACATTTGCTAACTTGACGTTGACGGGACATACGGGTTTCATTCAGCACTGGAGATCATCCGTTGACAATTTCGCTTCATTTACAACGATAGCTAACACTACTACTACACTTACAGGAACATCGTTAATAACAACTACTTGTTATCGTGCCGTCGTTAAAAGTGGTGCTTGCCCTGAAGCCAGCACTAATACCATATGTATCACTGTTGACCCGCCAACCGTTGCGGGTACATTAAGCCAAAGTGATACGGTTTGTGCCGGGCAAAATAGTGGTGCATTATCCTTGACAGGACAGGTTGGTAATATCGTTCGTTGGGAATCTTCAACAAATTGTCCTTCATTTACTTCACCTACAACGATAAATAATACTACGCCTTTCTTTACTTCCGGACCGTTATCGCAAACTACATGCTATCGTGTTCGGGTTAAGAGTGGTGTATGTAATGAAGAAATATCAAATATAATTACTATCAATGTTGATCCTGCAACAGTTGCAGGAACGGTAACGGCTTCCCAAACTTTGTGTCAGGGACAAGCATCTGCACCATTAAATCTAAGTGGTCATACCGGACAAATCCTTCACTGGGAAAGATCAACTGATAATTTTGGTAATGATATTACTACTATCAATAATACAACGGCGAGCCATTCGCCCGGTACATTGACACAAAATACTTGTTTCCGTGCTGTTATCAAAAGTGGTGTTTGTGAGGTACGTGAATCTACGCCCGCTTGTATTTCTTTTGATTTACCTTCAGTAGGTGGTGATTTACAGAACAATACAACCGTATGTTTTGGCGATCAAATGCCACAGCTATTCTTAACAGGACATCGCTCAACTATTGTTCGTTGGGAATCATCTACTAATAATTTTACGGCTGTAACTACTATCAGTAATACAACCGCTTCTTATACGCCTAATGCGCTTACACAAACTACATGTTTCAGAGTTCAAGTACGCAATGGTGCCTGTCCCCCTGTTTATTCGGATACGGTTTGCGTAGAAGTTACGCCCGTTACTTTAGCAGGTACTTTAGGATCGGCTCAAACGGTTTGTTCGGGTGATGTGCCTGCTACCCTTAATCTAACAGGGCATCGCGGGCAGATTGTTCGTTGGGAATTTCAAACAACTCCTCCACAATGGTTAGAATTGGCAGGAGAAACGGGTACAAGCTATACCCCACCTTCTTTAACTGCTAACCACTGTTACCGTGTAGCGGTTAAAAACGGTGTTTGCCCTGAAATAATTAGTAATCAGGTATGTATTACTGTTCAACCTACTGTTAACGGTGGTCAGATTGCATCTGATCATACTGTTTGCAGGGGTGATAGCTCGAATGTCCTGATCTTGAATGGTCATGGAGGAAATATCTTGCGGTGGCAAAGTTCAACAGATGATTTTCAGAATAACATAGTTAATGTTACCAATACAACGACTACCTTACGATTAGCGAACATGCAGACAAATGTCTGTTTACGTGCAGTTATTCAAGGCAGCGGTCAATGTCCTGAAGTATATTCACGTCCGGCTTGTATTGTTGTCAGTACGCCTCCTGTTGGTGGTACGCTTTCGGGAGGGGCAACCGTTTGTTCCGGTACAAATAGCACCACTTTGACTTTGACGGGGCAGGTTGGGAATATAGTAAGGTACGAATATTCTGTGGATACATTCCGTGTTACGGCAAACCCAATATTTGAACAAAACAATAGCCTGATAATCACAGACTTGACAGAAAACCGTTGTTATCGAGCAATCATTTCTTCTGATTTTTGTCCTGATGCAGTTTCAACAGTACAATGTATTTCGGTAGATCAACCCCCTGTTGGTGGTTTTGTGAATCAAGTTCAGACGGTATGTACGGGGGGGGTGCCTGTTACGTTAAGTTTAACGGGTCAAGGTGGCGATGTAGTTCGTTGGGAGAGTAGTACGGATTGTGTTGGTT
>Ga0209573_1002125_pt1 | contig 26700 bp, 28 predicted proteins | sample TNRBio252014_DNA_FD_185870 | JGI IMG/M metagenome (GOLD analysis project Ga0209573, IMG submission 185870) | Wastewater treatment Type I Accumulibacter community from EBPR Bioreactor in Madison, WI, USA - TNR Reactor_6/25/2014_ DNA (SPAdes)... | ecosystem: Engineered > Bioreactor > EBPR >... | reverse complement strand
CGCCAATCCCTACTTTTTTTATGAACAATTTGATGCTTTTTTTTATCTTAATCCTTCGTACACCCCTAATTACGAATTACGAATTACGAATTACGAATTACGAATTACGAATTACGAATTACGAATTACGAATTACGAATTACGAATTAATAATCAATTACTAATAAATTAAATAATTTTCAATTAAAAAACATTCGTAATTCGTAATTCCCCATTCGTAATTAAGCTAAGCCTTCCACAATTTGTATGGCTTATCTGCTTCCGTCTTAAAGGGCAGATAAACCTTCTTGCCCGTGCCGGCCGATTCGTAGGCGGCAAAAACAGCCTCCAGCACAGCCTTGCCGTCTTCGCCGGTTACCAGGGGTTGCTTGTCATTTTTCACACAATCGACAAAATGGGCAAACTCTTGCGGGAAGCCGTAGTTCCATATCTCCTCGTATATGGTAAAACTCCAGCCGATAGTATGGCCCGCCTTTTCCACCGCGTAGCCGACGCCCTGGGTGCTATAGGTCAGAATAGAATTGCCCTGTAATAAATCGGCGTAAGCCTGGCCTTTGGTGCCGTGCACCTCCGCTTTGTCGTCCATACCGCCTTGTTTAGTCCAGCTTTCCTCGGCTACCGCCGTCACGCCGTTTTCAAATTCGAGGATAATAACCGCATTATCGTCGCCCCTGGTTTTATCGGTGTGCACGTGGGTGCCCATCTGGGCGTATACCGATTTGATGGGTGGCCTACCCAGCATCCACCTGAAAAACTCGATAGCGTGGCAGCCCATGTCCATGGTCACGCCGCCGCCGGAGCGCTCCACATCCCAAAAATGATCGGCATGGGGGCCGTCATGTTTTTCCGACTGCTTGATCAGCACCGGGTCGCCCAGTGCGCCCTCGTCGAGTAAAGATTTCAACCTTACATATTTGGGAGCAAAGCACAACTCTTCGGCATACATCAGTTTTACACCCGCCTTTTTACACGCTTCGATCATAAGGTCGGCTTCGGCCAGGTTCATGCAAAGCGGTTTTTCTACCACCACATGTTTGCCTGCCTGGGCCGCTGCCACCGTCAGCTCGCAGTGGTACAAATTGGGCGCCCCTATGACGATCATGTCGATTTCATCCATGGCCAGCATGGGTGTTATTTCGGTAAAATGGTGGGGAATGCCGTGTTTTTGCGCAAATTCACGGGCGTGCCCTGCCGTAGGCGACATGACGGCTACGAGCTCGGCGTCGTGTACAGTTTTTATGGCCTCGGCGTGTATTGAAGATACAAATTGAGAGCCCACCAGCCCTATGCCTACCTTTTTATTCATATCTTTTGTGTTTGAATTGCCTGGTGCTAATATAACAAATGTGCTGATTTGCTGATATGCTAATTTGCTAATAATCCAAAATCAATATGCATGTAATCTCCATCGACATAGGCGGTACGGCCATCAAATACGGACTCACGGACGAGCGCGGCCGTATTCATTGGGAAAATAGCTCCCCCACCCCGCTTACCTCTCAGGAAGCTGTGCTGGATGAAATCATGGCTTGCGTGCAACGCGTAAAATCGGCCAATCCGGGCTTAATACCGGTATGTATAGGCATCGGCACCCCTGGCCTTGTAGACATAACGAGGGGTTACGTGATGGGCGGCGCGGGGCAATTGCCCGAATGGGAAAATCTGCCCTTGGCGACGATTATCGCCGATGCAACTGGGCTGCCTGTTTATGTCGACAACGACGCCAACATGATGGCGCTCGGGGAATACGCTTTTGGGCGCATCCCCCAAAAACCCAACATGCTCTTTTTTACGATCGGGACGGGCATCGGCGGCGCTATTTTCATCGGGGGGCAATTATACCGCGGCAGCAAAAATGCCGGGGGTGAACTCGGATGTTTTCCCCTCTATTGGGAAGGCCGATGGGGCTATTGGGAAGATTTTGCTTCCATGAAGACCCTCACGGAGCGGTACAACAAATTATGCGATGCAGGCAGCGAGATTGTTGCTACCGCAAAAACTTTATTTGACAAAGCAGAACGCGGCGAGCGCTTAGCCCGCCAACTTCTCGATGAAAATGCCGAACTGATTGGCCGCGGTATCGCCGGTTATATCAATATCTTTAACCCCGATGCCATTATTATCGGAGGAGGCATTTCGGATTCACAACCCAACTTTATCGAACAGATAAAGACAATAGCATTTGAGCATGCCCTGGAAGACTGCCGGCTGGGTGTCGAATTTTTTGCTGCATCGCTGGGCAATAAAGCAGGTTTCGTCGGTGCGGGTTATTACGCTTTGAACCGGTTTACCCAACAGCCATAATCATTGGGGCAAAGCCGCTTTATCACAAATACACGTAACATCAGGGTGCAACCATAGGAAAGAGGCGGGCAACTGCGGCGTGATATGCCTGGTGAGGAGTTGCGACATGATATCTCTTTTATGGTTGCCATTGGCTACCAGCAATATTTTATTAGCGCGCAAAATATCGGCCATGCCGAGGGTAAGGCCGTATTCCGGCTGAAAATCGGCGCCTGCAATCATACCGTGCGACCTGCTGGTTTCCGATAGTCTGCTCAGGTGAATACCCGGCTGCAAAAAATGGTGGGGCTCGTTAAACCCTAGGTGGCCGTTAGTGCCAATGCCCAGGACGCACAGGTCGATGGGGCCGTTTTTTGCTAAATAATACCCTGCTTTTTCTATTTCGCCAGGGACATCTCCATTATTTCCATCAAATAAAAAATAATCACGCAGCCTCAATGGCTGCACCAACTGCGAGGTCAACTGGTAAGCGCTGCTATGAGGGCTTTGTCCGCCCAAGCCCGCCCACTCATCGAGCGACATAAGCTTGAAGGGCTTGCCTAATATTTGGGCTGCCACATAGTCGTATGCCTTGCGCGGCGAATTGCCCGATGCCGTACACAACAGCATATTGGGCTTAGCAGTGATACAATTACAGATCAAGGCGGCAGCCAACCGGCTCACTTCTTCGTAATCTTCAGCGATCTGCCATTTGAAGTTGGTATCCAAAAACATAGGCTGTTAGTTTTTTCCTTTTTTTAATAAGGCCAACAACGAGACCAAAGCCCAGGCGCCTTCCAATATAGTAAAAGGTACGGATTGTATGAGAATAGAAGAGATACATGCGAGCCCCGCGCCTACGAGGTTCAATATCAGATAAAGTCTATCTGTCTGCGCAAGTTTGCCGTATACGCTCAGAAAATACGCCAATAAGATCAGAAATACGCCGGTGTAGCCGATGAGGTCTGCCATGGCGGCAAGGTAAGCATTCAAAAAGAAATAGAAAAGTCACGCCCTACCGTACCGGCTGCTTTAGCTGCCGAAAAGTTGCCGTTCAACTCAGGTGGTGACTTCGAGTCACCTCCTGAGTTTTCCATACCTCAATTCAGGAGGTGATTTGAATTCACCTCCTGAACTTTCCATGCCGGCATTGAAAAGCCATGCCTTGTATATTCGTTTCGGCTCCGCTCAACGAACGGCGAGAATAGCAAGGGCGCCAAGGAATGCTCCGCAGCGATGGGTATAAAACGCCATCGCTACGGAGCGCTTGGTTGAATCGTCGCAAAGCCGGGACTCAACTCCATGCGGCGAACGGCTCCGGCCAAGGCTATTTTCAATTAGGATACGCAGGATTTTTGAAGGATATCAGAAGGATGTACAGCAAGCCTCTCTCTGCCTGCAATCGGCGAGGAACGAGCCGTCCCGACTTAGTCAAACTTGGCGAGCGCTAGCGAGACTTAGTGAGACTTCGGGGCGGCGAGGAACGAGCCGTCCCGACTTAGCGGAACAGGCGAGCACCGGCGAGCCGTAGTCGGGGCGGCGCGCCAGCGAAGCATTTTCAATTAGGATACGCAGGATTTTTGAAGGATATCAGAAGGATGTATAGCAAGCCTCTCTCTGCCTGCAATCGGCGAGGAACGAGCCGTCCCGACTTAGTCGAACTTGGCGAGCGACAGCAAGCCTTAGTGAGACTTAGCCGGGGCGGCGAGGAACGAGCCGTCCCGACTAAGCGGAACAGGCGAGCACCAGCGAGCCGTAGCCGGGGCGGCGCGCCAGCGAAGCATTTTCAATTAGGATACGCAGGATTTTTGAAGGATATCAGAAGGATGTACAGCAAACCTCTCTCTGCCTGCAATCGGCGAGGAACGAGCCGTCCCGACTTAGTCGAACTTGGTGAGCGCCAGCGAGCCTTAGTGAGACTTAGTCGGGGCGGCGAGGCACAAGCTGTCCCGGCTTAGCGGAACAGGCAAGCGCAGCGAGCCTTAGTGAGACTTTGTCGGGGCGGTGCGCCAGCGAACCATTTTCAATTAGGATAAGCAGGATTTTTGAAGGATGTCAGAAGGATGTATATACCGCACGCCGTCAAGTTATAGGCATAACTTTTCCGCCTTAGCGCCCCGCTTTTGGCGGGGTTCGCGCCCGAGCCTGGGGCATGCCCAAAACTTAGCGGCGCGAAGTATAACATGACTCTCTCTGCCTGCAATCAGCGAGGAACGAGCTGTCCCGACTTAGTCGAACTTGGTGAGCGCCAGCGAGCCTTAGTGAGGCTTAGTCGGGGCGGCGAGGCACAAGCTGTCCCGACTTAGCGGAACAGGCAAGCGCAGCGAGCCTTAGTGAGACTTTGTCGGGGCGGTGCGCCAGCGAACCATTTTCAATTAGGATACGCAGGATTTTTGAAGGATATCAGAAGGATGTACAGCAAACCTCTCTCTGCCTGCAATCGGCGAGGAACGAGCCGTCCCGACTTAGTCGAACTTGGCGAGCGCCAGCGAGCCTTAGTGAGACTTAGTCGGGATCTGCCTTAGCCGAAGAGTGGTTTAGTAGTTGTGGGAATTGCAAAGAGAGGATGACCTTTGTTGACAAGTCGCAATTCTGCCTTAGCCGAAGAGTGGTTTAGTAGATTCGTAAGTTGTTGAATAAATTCGCAACTTGGGTGTCGCAATTCTGCCTTAGCCGAAGAGTGGTTTAGTAGTCATACGGCCAAGTCAGTCATTACGGGGCGGGATCTCGTCGCAATTCTGCCTTAGCCGAAGAGTGGTTTAGTAGCTTGGCATTTTCGCCGAGTTGACCACGGGCAAAAAGTCGCAATTCTGCCTTAGCCGAAGAGTGGTTTAGTAGATGGTGGACTACACCATCACCGGAGAGAGCGACGAGTCGCAATTCTGCCTTAGCCGAAGAGTGGTTTAGTAGCGATGCCATTTTTTCGACTGGCCAACCGACCATCAGTCGCAATTCTGCCTTAGCCGAAGAGTGGTTTAGTAGTTCTTACTCAAGACCAAATTGTTGAAGCCGCTCAGGTCGCAATTCTGCCTTAGCCGAAGAGTGGTTTAGTAGAGCTAACACATTTAATATGATAGCATTTACAGGCCCTGTAAGGTAATAAATGCCTCGCATATTTTGGGTATTTTTAGTTAAATATTTCTTAAAAAAATAGCAAAAATCACTAAAAACACGGTAAAGACGTAGTAGCTCCGCAAGTATATTCAATTGATAACAAGCGTTTTAAACGAATAAAAGTATAGATATTTTTAATGCGTAGGTTATGTAAAACCAGGTTGGAACCCTATTTACAACTAAAAAAGGCCGCTTCCAACTTCATGTCGGAAACGGCCTTTCTTTTTGTGGAGGTAAGGGGAGTCGAACCCCTGACCTTCCCGACACGCCGTGTCGGGACGATCTAGCCAGCTGAGCTATACCAACAGCGAAAACAAAAAGGCCGCTTCCAACTTCATGTCGGAAACGGCCTTTCTTTTTGTGGAGGTAAGGGGAGTCGAACCCCTGACCTCTTGCATGCCATGCAAGCGCTCTAGCCAGCTGAGCTATACCCCCGAAAGAGCGGATGCAAAGATAAATTTTTCTACTTTACTACACAAACTCAACCGCAAAATTAATTTACCAGGCGCCACTTGATGCCCCAGCGTATACCTGCACTGGGCTGGGCATAATACGGCGACAAGTAAAACAAGCGGTCGGTGATGAATGTACTACTGAAATTTTCCCATTTAATAAAGGCCCGCAACTTGGTGACCCGCATGCTGAAATAAGCGTCGAGGGCGGGGTAAAGGGGCACGTTGAATCGATCTTGCAACTGAAACTGCCCGATGACGGGGTTGTAGTAGTTGGCATAATAATCGGTGGTGTAGCGCAAGTCAACGCCCAGTCGAACATCGAGCACTTTGAACCACAAACCGGCGTAGTAAAAGCTGTGCTTGCCAAATAGCTGCGGCAGGCGCACCACGTCTTCAGAAGCCTGCTGCAAGGCCAAAACGTTGTCGAGATGCAGCCTCCACACCCGAAAGTCTTTTTTGACGACGAGCTGCAGGATACTCACCGGCACGCCTGTTTGCTGGGGCGTAGCCAGGCTATCGAAGTAGATGAGGTTGTTGAGCAGGTGGTAGCCGCCGGTGACTTCAAATTTCCAGGCGGGCAGGGCATAGGTCACGCTCAGGTTGGTTTCGAGGGTTTTCTTGAAGTCTTTGTCCCACACCGGCCGCTGGTTCAACAAAAGTTCGCTTTGCATGAGGGTGGGACTATAAAGCTGGTTGCTCAGGTTGGCCGAGAGCCGGCCTAATTTGCCGGCGTCGAAGAAGAGAACGCCGGATACTCGATAATCGCCGGCGTTGCCCCATAGCAGCCCCAGTTGCGCTTCAGCCTGCAAATCCAGGCGCTCGCTGGGCCGGAAGCCTGCTTTGCCTTCGAGGAACAGGTTGTTAATTACGGTATCGCCAGGCTCCTGGCGCAGGCGGTGGTAGGCTTGGCGAAGACCCACTTCAAATAGGTCTTTCTGGCTTCGGGCCTTGTTTTGCTTATCGCTGGCGCTGAGCTTAAAGGTGCTGATGCGAAAGGCGTTTTCTACGCGCTGATGGCGCAGGAAGTAACGCACGCCGCGCTCGTCGTTCAGCAGAGATGGAAAGCGATTGTAAAATGAGGTATCGGCAATGCTGTAGGTATCGTGGTATTTGTAGGCGCTGTTTTCGTAAGTAAACTGGTGTGCCAGGGTATACGCGCGCCGCTGGCGGCCGGTGCTGTCTACGTCGCCGCCCACGCGATAGTGCTGGGTATAACTCCACTCGCGGCGGGCATGGCGGGTACGTGCGTTGTCTAGAAAGACGTCGGCTGAACTGGCGCTGTTGAATTCGCCGCCGCGTTCGGGTTCGGTTTCGAGGCCGCCGTTGTCTTCGTGGTCGGTGGTGTTGGCAGCGTAAGCCAGGAATCCGTCGTAGCGGCCCTTGGCACTGTGCCACCAGAGCCCCGTGGCGAAGGCGGTATGGCGGTTGTTCTGGTTGGGGTATTGCGCGGTTGAACCCAACTGGTTGATGCGCTTGTAATCCAGGGTGTAATTGAGGCCTTTGGCAAAATTGCGGCTGAATTGAGCAGTGGCATAGCCGTCAGCCTGCTCGGCGCCCTGGGTATACGACAGGTTGGTGTAGGCTTTCTGCAGGCGGTAAAAATGAAGGTCTTTGGCCTGGGTATAATACAATTCGTACTGGTGCAAGCCCACGTCAAAGCCCTGCCGGCGCTGCGGCTGGTACGCAAGCGGCTGGTGCGCCGAGCCCAATATGCCCAACTGCATCCAGTCGAGATCGCGATGCCGCGTGGGGTCGTATTGCTGAAAATAATTGCCGAGCAAGGAGTCGCTATACGGTTTTTCCAGCAAGGGGTTGACGGCATTGAATTCAAAGACGCCGAAGGTGTCGCGGTCGTCGTACCTGTCCTGCGCACGCGACTGCCCCGCCTGCTCCTGGTCGCTACCCGTAGCAGGCGTGCCGCCTACGCCGGCAGGCGGCGTGGTGGTTTCGGTGCGGCCGGGGCGTTGCGCCCAGGCGCCGTGGGCGAATAAACACACCAACGCAATGAATAAACTCCTCTTCAATTTTTTACACAATCCCTTCAATGTCAATTTTTTATATAAAAAAACAAAAATCTCTCTCCCTCTCCCCCTCTCTCACTCCCTCCCTCCCAACAAGGCCTTCCTCACCGCCGTGCCTGACTCGCTCTGCAATTGCAGCGCATACATCCCTGTCGGCAGCGTTTCGGGCAATTCCAGATGGATCGCATTTTCGCCCTGTGCCAATACCTGGTCTTCAAAACGAGCCACTACCCTACCTGTCATATCTACAAGACAGAACTTAACCATTTGTTGGCTTTCGCCCCAATAGATCTTCATATCGAGTTGGTCTTGCGCTGGTTGGGGGTACAATTGCCAATCCTGCACAACTGCTATATCGCGTGTAGATGTGACTTCCTGGCAGTTGAGTATCGTCACATCTTTGTCTTCGCATTCTCCGCTGGGGCCTGCCACGACATAGAGGCCGTTTTGCATATCAGACACGAGAATATTGCCCGAAGGCAGGAAGGGATACACCCCCCAGGCGCCGGCATAACTTCCGTTATTGGCAAGGGTTGATGTAGCGTACTGCATCACCCGGTAAGGATTTGCCGGGTCGCTGATGTCGTACACCTGAAGGCCGTCGTAATAATAAGACACGTATAAGTAGTTGCACGCCACCAGTTGATTGTGCGGGATGCTCATACTCGAATTAGACTCTGCATTGAAGGTTGCCACCACTTCTATATTAGTGGGGTCGCTCACCCTTAGCGCTTTTATTTTAAAGCCGTGGTTTTCATCGGCCATATACAAATAATCGCCAGCGGAGTTGCCCCAGCACGAGTGGTTGTAACCCGCAAAAGGATAGTCGGTGAGCGTACTCAGCGTAACAGGCTGGTAGGGATTGGTGAAGTCTACGATGGCAAAGCCGTTGTAGCCGCAATTCAGATATGCGATTCCGTCGCGCACGTACCCATCGTGCACATGCCCCACCTGCATGCCAAAATTATTGTATTCGCCAATGAATTCGGGCAATTCGGGGTTGGCCAGGCTGTATACCCGCATCGCCGACGACGCAGCCGGGCCGCCGAATGCCGCAAAACAGTATAACACCGCATTGGCAGTGTCGACAAATATGTTGTGCGACCTGACCAGCGACTCGTTTGTATTATACACCAAATGCACCGAATCGGGTAGATACGACACGTCCATGATTTGCAAGGTGCTGATGCCTTCATCGCAAACCCCGTACAAGTAACAGCCGTAATTTTTGAAATCGCGATGTATGATCTGTCCCCCCTGCGCCGCACCGGGTACAAAGACCACTTCCTCAAGCTCAGAGGGGTTGGTCACATCGATAAAATGCGTGCCGGCGGTAGAACCTATCACAGCGTATTCCCTGCCGTTTACAGCAAGACCCCACACGTCATTGTAAGTGTTATTGTAAAGGGATGAACCGACAAGATCTTCTCTGTACCAACGCCCCAATAATTCAGCTTGTACAACCTGGGCCCTAATCGATAGCGCAATGACACCTATTATTCCTGCAAGAAGTATTTTTTTCATTCGAATGCAAATTATTTTGTAATTGTTTAGTAGGGTTTAGTAGGGTTTAGTAGGGTTTAGTAGGGTTTAGTAGGGTTTAGTAGGGGATATGTTTGATAACTAAACCCTACTAAACAGTTACATTATTTTTTGGTAAACCCAACCATCGGGCAAAGGTAAAACGTCTGGCTTTGTATCTGTTTTTGTGTTAAACAATTGTTTGCTAAATTAGGCAAAAACAAGGGCGTCTCGGGAGCTGGCTTCGGAGGCGCCTTTTTTGTTCTCCGTTCTCGGTTGTCCGTTGTCCGTTCTCGGTTGTCCGTTCATTATCTTTGCCAATTAAACTTTAACAGAGAACAGAGAACAGAGAACAGAGAACAGAGAACAGAGAACAGAGAACAGAGAACAGAGAACAGAGAACAGAGAACAGAGAACAGAGAACCTACCACTCTGCCACGACCCTGCCTGCCGCTTCTCCGAAGCCTACACGCACCCCGTCCTTCTCTGCCCAGCCGCGCAAAATCACCTCGTCGCCGTCTTCGATAAACGCGCGATTACTGCCGTCGGGCATGGGCAGGGGGCGTTCGCCGCGCCAGGCCAGCTCCAGCATTGAGCCGTAGCTGTCGGGGCTGGGGCCGCTGATCGTACCGCTGGCCATCAGGTCGCCAATGCGGATATTGCAGCCGTTGATAGTGTGGTGCGCCAACTGTTGGCACATATTCCAATACATATATTTAAAATTGGAGCGGCTAACGGTTGTTTCCCGGCCGTCTTCCAATTTAATAACCACTTCTAATTGAATATCAAAATTGCGGTCGCCGCCGGTATGCAAATAAGGCAACACCTCGGGCGTTTGCACCGGGCCTGCAACCCGGAAGGGCTCCAGGGCGTCGAGGGTAACTACCCAGGGAGACATCGTAGAGGCGAAGTTTTTGCCCAGGAATGGCCCCAACGGCACGTATTCCCACTGCTGGATATCGCGCGCCGACCAGTCGTTGAACAAGACCAGTCCGAAAATATAGTCTTCGGCTTGCGCCGCCGGTACCGAGTGTCCCAGCGAAGTATTCTTGCCCACAATAAACCCCATTTCCAACTCAAAATCCAGGCGTTTGCTGGGCCCGAATACCGGGTGGTCGGCGCCGGGCGGCAGCATCTGCCCTTTGGGGCGTAGCACCGGCGTGCCCGATACCACAATAGAAGAAGCCCTGCCGTGGTAACCTACGGGCAAATGCCGCCAGTTGGGCATCAGCGCGTTATCGGGGCCTCTAAACATAATGCCGACATTGGTAGCGTGTTCGAGGCTGGAATAGAAATCGGTATAATCGCCGATTTGTACGGGCAGCAGCAATTGCACCTCCGCCATCGGGATCAGGAAATACTCGGCCAGTTCTTTGGCATCCCAGCTTTCGCGGTCGTCATCCAGGATCTCCGAAAGGCGCTGGCGCACAGCTCGCGTTTTGTTTTTTCCCAGTGCGATAAAATCGTTGAGGCTGGATTGAGAAAAAATCTGCCTGTCGAATTGTAAATCGTCGAAAAAGCCGTGCGAGGCCAATGCCGGCAAGTCGATCACATAGTTGCCGATAGCACTGCACAAGCCGGGCGCCGCGTCGCCTTTGCGAAATACCCCGAAAGGCAGGTTTTGAATAGGAAAATCGCTGCCTGCCGGTACGTCTACCCAGGTGCGCAGAGCAGAATCGTTAGCCTTTAACATCATAATATGACATTAACACGCAACCGCGTGGTGATTGATTTGTTCTTGGCAAAGGTAGCAATAGTTTTACGCTCATGAAAATACCTTCCTTTTTACAGTGGCCGATTATGTTGATAATTGCACTGGGCGTCTATTGGGGCGTCAAATATTTGTATCTTTTGCCGAGATTTGAAGGCGGTGAAAAGGCGCCGGCTTTTGAGGCCACACTCCGCGACGGATCTGATTTTAAATTGTCGGACCTTCGCGGCCAATACGTGCTGCTTGACTTTTGGGGCAGTTGGTGCGGCCCCTGCCGCGCCGAAAACCCGGTCTGGGTGCAATTGTACAACACTTACGAGCAGGTCCAATTTCCCGACGCGGAGGGGTTTGTCATCGTAAACATCGGCATCGAACGCGACCGGGCGCGATGGGAAAAAGCCATCGAAAGAGACGGCTTGCATTGGCGCTATCATATTTTAGACCAAACTACCAGCTATAAATTTTTTAATGCGCCTATTTCCAAGCTATTCGGAATCAAGTCATTGCCCAGCAATGTATTACTCGACAGCAATGGCCGTATCGAAGGCGTCAACCTCTCGCCCGAACAGGTACACCAGTGGTTGTCGGGAAAACTGACAAAATGACCGCATTGGCATACTGGCAAAGTTATTGTTCCCTTATTCCGGCATAGCCCTTTTTAAAGCAAAAAATACAATGAGCAAAAAAGAACAACTCGAACAAGAAGACGTCACCTTAAACGATCAGGCTGCCGGGCAGGAAGCGACTGAGGCCGACTCAGCGGCGGAAAACCCCGTCGATACTGGCGCTGCCGGTTCTCCAGAAAATGAATTGGCCGCCCTGAAAGCCCAATACGACGAGTTAAAAGACAAATTCCTGCGCCAGTTCGCTGAATTTGAAAATTATAAAAAACGCACCCTCAAGGAAAAAATAGACCTGATGAAGTCGGCGGCACAAGACACAATGTCAGCGCTTTTGCCTGTACTTGACGATTTTGACAGGGCCGGCAAAAATGAAAATTTTAGCGAGGGCGTTCAATTGGTGCATAGCAAATTGCTTCACGCGCTCAAGCAAAAAGGACTGGAAGCAATGGATTCCACCGGCCAGCCCTTTGATCCCGAATTGCACGAAGCCGTCACCGAAATCCCCGCCCCCTCCGAAGACATGAAAGGAAAAGTAATCGATACGATCGAAAAAGGTTTTAAGCTCGGCGACAAGATTATCCGCTTTGCGAAAGTAGTAGTAGGGAAATAATGACTTTACGACTTTACGACTATACGACTGTACGCTCATTAAAGTCCGAACAGTCGTATAGTCGCACCGTCTGATTAATAATAACACAATGGCTAAAAGAGATTTTTACGAAATACTAGGAGTGCAGCGCAGTGCCTCCCCGGAAGAAATAAAAAAAGCCTACCGCAAGATGGCTTTACAATACCACCCCGATAAAAACCCGGGCAATAAAGAGGCAGAAGAGAAATTCAAAGAAGCTGCCGAAGCCTACGAAGTGCTGAGCGACGCCGATAAAAAGGCCCGCTACGACCGCTACGGCCATGCCGGCGTGGATCAAAGCCACGGCCACGGCGGCGGCTATGCCGGCGGCATGACGATGGACGACATCTTCCAGCAATTCGGCGATATCTTCGGCGAAGGCGGCTTTAGCGAGTTTTTCGGAGGCGGCAGCCGTGCCCGCTCCTCCCGCCCCACCGGCGAACGCGGCAGCAACCTGCGCGTGAAGGTGAATCTTACCCTCGAAGAAATCGCCAACGGCGTTACCAAAAAGATTAAGGTCAAAAAGCACGCGCCCTGCGATACCTGCGGCGGCAGCGGCGCCAAAGACAGCTCTTCGGTGCAAACCTGCGCTACCTGCCGCGGCGCCGGACAGGTGCGACAAGTGCGCAGTACGTTTATGGGGCAAATGCAGACGATTACGACCTGCCCCGCTTGCGGCGGTACCGGCCAGACGATAACGGCAAACTGCCCTAAATGCGCCGGCCACGGCCGCGTGTTAGGCGAAGAAACTATCGAAATCGAAATCCCCGCCGGCATGGAAGAAGGCATGCAGCTCTCCCTGCGCGGCAAAGGCCACGCCGGCGCTAAAGGCGGCCCTCCCGGCGACCTCTTCGTCACTATCGAGGAAATCCCCCACGAGTCGCTCCAACGCGACGGCATGAACCTGGTGTACGAACTTTTCGTCAATTTCGCCGACGCTTCCCTGGGCGCTTCTATCGACGTGCCTACATTGGATGGCAAGGTCAAAATCAAAATTCCGCCGGGCACGCAGTCAGGCAAGATTTTCCGACTCAAAGATAAAGGCCTTCCCGCCGTGCAAAGTCACGGTCGCGGCGACCTGCTTATCCACGTCAGCGTGTGGACGCCCAAAAAGTTTAACGAAGAAGAACGCGAACTACTCGAAAAACTACGCATCATGCCCAACTTCCAACCCCAACCCGGCAAGTCGGAACGCACGTTTTTTGAAAAGATGCGCGATTATTTTAAGTGAATTGGTTGTAAGTTGTAGGTTGTAGGTTTTTCTTACAACCGACAACCGACAACCGCAAAGCCCATTCCGCCATGACCAAAATCGCCTTCGCCTTTGTGCTGGCCATCTTCGCCCTCAGCGCCTGCGGCCCTGACTATGTAATCAAAGAAAGCCGCGACATCGCCGACACGGGCTGGGCCTACAAGGATACCCTCGATTTCGCCTTCGAAATCGCCGATACGACCCAATTGTACGACCTCGAAATCGTGGTGGAACACGCCGCCGATTTCCCTTACCAAAATATGTATACCCTCATCTCTACCCGCTTTCCCTCCGGTCAGCGGCTCCAAAAACAACTCTCCCTCGAATTGGCCGACAAAGCCGGCGTTTGGGCCGGCGATTGCGGCAGCAAACGCTGTACAACTACCATCCCCATCCAGCAAGGCGCCTATTTCAACGAAGCAGGCCCCTATCTCATTACCCTCGAACAGTTTATGCGGGTCACCCCCCTGCCGGGCGTCAAAAGCATCGGCCTACAAGTAGTTCCGACCGCGGAGCGATAATTGTGAACAGTGAACAGTGAACTGTGAACTGCTCCTTGATCTGTTCACAGTTCACTGTTCACAGTTCACTTAAAAAAACTTGCGCCGTGTACTAAATTCATTTACCTTTGCGTTAACTAATTGGTTAAACCATTTAATTAAACCAATGGATCAATCACAAAATACAGAAGAACGCATTATCGACGCTGCCAAGCAAATCTTTATCCAGCGTGGCTTTGCGGGCGCCCGCATGCAAGATATTGCCGATGTGGCCGGCATCAACAAGGCGATGTTGCACTACTATTTTCGCAGTAAAGAGAAGCTTTTTGAAGTCATTTTCGACGAGGCATTCGGCACGCTTATGCCGCGCGTGCAGGCCATTTTGTCAAGCAATAAAAGCGTGATTGAAAAATTTGAAGACTTTGCCGATCAATATATTGCCCTGATTTCCGAGCACCCCCATGTCCCACTATTCGTGGTGCACGAACTTAGCCAGGACCCCGACCGCTTTGTGGAAAAGATCAGGTCAAAAGGCCATTTTCCCAATCTACCCCTTTTTATTGCGCAATTACAGCAAGAAGTTGACCAAGGGCGGCTTCGCCCTTACAACCCCGTACATCTTATGATGAATGTGTTGTCTATGTGCATTTTCCCGTTTGTGGCCAAACCTATGCTTAAAGCGGTAACCCAAATGGATGAAATGACCTGGAATCTACTCATGCAAAACCGAAGCGAAGAAGTAAAACGATTTTTAAAACAAGCCCTTATTCCTTGACAATGTGCTAATGGGTTAATGTGCTGATGTGCTAATGTGCTGATGTGCTAATGGGTTAATGTGCTGATAATTAACACATTAAAACAAGTAGTAAAATTAGCAAATTAGCACATCAGCACATCAGCACATCAGCAAATTAGCAAATTAGCACATCAGCAAATTAGCAAATCAGCAAATCAACCACCATGCGAATACCCTTAATTCTCCTCCTCGCCTTCAGCCTGCAACTCTCCGCCTTGCAGGCTCAGGTCACGCTGGAAAACTGCCAGCAATGGACGCGCGAACACTATCCCTTGCTACGACAACAGGCACTGCACGACGCCTCGCTGCAACTGCGCCTCGAACAACTCGATAAACAGCGCCTGCCCCAGTTTGCCGCCTTGGCCAAAGCCAACCTGCAATCTGAAGCCATCAAGGTGCCCTTCTCGGCGCCGGGCCAGGAGCCCATCGAATTGCCGCTTTACGGCCTCCAGGCATACGGCGAAGCCACCTACACCATCTACGACGGCGGGGTGATCAAAGCTACCAAGGCTCTCGAAAATCAGCAATACCAGGTGTCAAGGCAGGCATTGGAAGTTGACCTGTACCAATTGCGGCAACAAGTCAACCAGCTATACCTCGGCATTCTGCAAATGCGCGCGCAGGACAGCCTGCTGCAATACGCCCGGCACACCCTCGAATCGCGGCTCGATGCCGTGGAGGCCGGTGTGCGTCATGGTATCGCCCTGCCTACCGAAGCCGACCGGATCAGGGTGGAACTGCTGCGCATCGACGCCAACCGCGAAGAAGCAAAGGGCCGCGAAAAGTCGCTGCTGGCTACGCTCAACGCCTATACCGGCAAGGAACTGGATGAAAATACGACGCTGCAACCTCTGCAAATCCGGTTGACATCCTTTCAAACGCCCACCCAACGCCCCGAGTTGCAGCTTTTCGACCTCCAAAAACAACAATTGCTGGCCCAGTCGCCGCTTATTCATGCCAAAACCAAACCCAAAGTCAACGCCTTCATCCAGGCAGGCCTGGGTTATCCCAATCCTCTCAACTTTTTCGACACGGAGGTAAGCCCTTATGGCATTGCAGGCTTGCAACTGCGCTGGAATTTCTGGGATTGGGGGCAATCCAAAAAAGAGTTGGAAGTACTTAGCGTAAAAAGTCAACTCATCGACAACCAGAAACAAACCTTCGAGTTTAATGTGCGCCTGCAGGACGGCCGCTTTAGTGAAGAGGCCGCTAAATTGGCCAATCTCATCGCTAATGACCGAAAAATTGCGGATTTACAACACAATATCCTGCAACAGGTACAAGCCCAGCTCGAACACGGCACGGCCACCGCTGCTGATTATATCGCCCAGCTTAACGCCGAATTGCAGGCCAGGCTCAGCCTGCGCCTCCACGAATTGCAATTGCAGCAGTTGTACGTCGACTACCTGAACCTCAGCGGACAGCCGCTGCCTTCTAGTCGATAAGACTGTACGACTGTACGATCGTAGAGGTCGTACGGTCGTATAGTCAAAAACTATGTCATTTTTCATTTTTAAAATAATAGCGCCATGAAGGCCATACCATCCGTGATCTTATTTTCTTTGTTAACGCTAATGATAACCGCTTGTAACGACAACGGCCAACTTGCCGATGCTTACGGCAACTTCGAAGCCGTCGACGTCACCGTGAGCGCCCAGGCCGGCGGCCAACTCGTCTTTTTTGAAGTGATAGAAGGCCGGCCGCTGAAAAAGGGCCAACTGGTGGGCCTTGTGGATACCCAACAACTCCACTTGCAACAATTGCAGCTCAAGAGCGCCATGCGCGCATTGGGAAAAAGAGTACAAGACCCCGGTCCGCAAATTGACGTACTCATCGCGCAGCGCCAAACATTGGAACGCGAAAAAAAGCGCTTCGAAGCCCTCGTAGCCGACAAAGCGGCCACCCCCAAACAACTCGACGATATCAGCTCGCAGCTAACCGTAGTAAATAAACAAATAGAAGCTGCAAGCCGCCAAGCGCAAATAGCCAACAGGGGTATACTCAGCGAAACAGACCCCATGCAGGCCCAACTCAACGTGCTGCGCGAACAACTGCGCAAATGCTACATCTATAACCCCATCGACGGCGTAGTACTCACCAAAATAGCCGAACCCCAGGAAATTGTGGGTTTCGGCGCCCCCCTTTACCGCATCGCCAACCTCGATACGCTGGTGTTGCGGGCTTACATCAGCGGCGATCAACTGGGATTGGTGAAAACAGGCCAACAAGTGACCGTAAAAGTCGACGCCGGCAAAGGCAAACTCAAATCCTATACCGGCGCCCTTACCTTTATCTCCGATCAAAGCGAATTTACTCCCAAAACCATCCAAACCCGGGATGAACGCGTCAACCTGGTCTACGCCGCCAAAATCGCCGTAGCTAATGACGGTTTTCTCAAAATCGGCATGCCCGCAGAAGTTTATTTCCCACAAGCTCAAGCCCAGAAAAAATGACGACGATCGATGTGCGCGATGTGTACAAAAATTACGGCAAAACCAGGGCACTGGAAGGTATTTCCCTGCGGGTAGAGGAGGGCGAAATATTCGGCCTCATCGGCCCCGACGGCGCCGGCAAAACCACGCTGTTCCGCATCCTCACTACCCTGCTTACACCCGACAAAGGCTCGGCAACCGTGTTGGGCTACGACGTAGTAAAGGATTTTAAAGCTATCCGCAAACTCGTGGGTTATATGCCTGGGCGGTTTTCGCTGTACCAGGATTTGACTGTGCTCGAAAACCTGCAATTTTTTGCACAGGTTTTCGGATCTACTATTGAGGAAAACTACTACCTCATCAAGGATATCTACCAACAGATCGAACCGTTTAAACACCGGCGCGCCGGACAACTATCGGGCGGGATGAAACAAAAACTGGCGCTGTCCTGCGCCCTCATCCACAAACCCAGGATACTTTTCCTCGACGAGCCCACCACCGGGGTAGATGCCGTTTCTCGAAAAGAATTCTGGGATATGCTCCACCGCTTGCGCAAAGAAGGCATTACCATCCTGGTATCAACGCCCTACATGGACGAAGCCGGCAAATGCGACCGCATCGCGCTGATACAAAAAGGCCGCCTGCTCGCTATCGATACCCCGGCAGGTATTGTCAATGCTTTTGAAAAACCCTTGTGGGCGGTGCAAACCGACCAGATGCACCTCGTGTTGCAGGCACTGCGCAGACACGCCAACGTCGCGTCGGTATTCCCCTTCGGCGACGTATTGCACCTGACACCCAAAAGCGATTTTACTACCGGCGAACTGTCGAACTACCTCTTGAATTCCGGTTTCCCCGGCGTCGATATCTCGCTAATACCGGCAACTATCGAAGATTGTTTCATGGAACTTATGGCCGAATAAAGCACACATTTATGCCCCACGAACCCGTCATCATCGCCCGGCAGCTCACCAAACGTTTTGGTCCGTTTACCGCTGTAGATGCGATAAGCTTTGAGGTTGAAAAAGGCGAAATTTTTGGCTTCCTCGGCGCCAACGGCGCAGGCAAAACTACGGCTATGCGCATGCTGACCGGCCTGCTCACACCTACCTCCGGACAAGCTTCGGTGGCCGGCTTTGACGTATTCCGCTCTGCCGAGCAAATCAAACGCCATATCGGCTATATGAGCCAGCGTTTTTCGCTTTACGAAGACCTTACGGTAAAAGAAAACATACGCCTGTTTGGAACCATTTACGGCCTCACCCAACGGCAAATTAACGACAAGACCTTCCAATTGCTTCGCAAATTGGGCCTATCGGATGAGGCAAAACAACTAGTGGGCGCCCTGCCGCTGGGCTGGAAACAAAAACTGGCCTTCTCTATCGCCCTGATCCACGAACCGAAAATCGTTTTCCTCGACGAGCCTACCGGCGGCGTAGACCCCATCACCCGCCGCCAATTCTGGGAACTCATCTACCAGGCCGCCCACGAAGGCGTCACGCTTTTTGTCACTACCCACTACATGGACGAATCAGAATACTGCCACCGCGTATCCATTATGGTCGATGGCCGCATCGCCGCACTCGATACGCCCCGGCAATTAAAATTGACTCACGAAGCTGACAGCATGGACGAGGTTTTTGTCAAATTGGCACGTACAACTTCCTTATCCTGATAATCAAATACTTATGAAAACGCTCTGGGCTTTTGTCCTTAAGGAAATATACCACATCCTGCGCGACCGCCGCACCCTGTTCATCCTCTTCGGGATGCCCGCTGCGCAAGTGCTCATCTTCGGCTTTGCCGTCACTAACGAATTCAAAGGCGCCTCTTTCGCGATTTACGACCAGTCGAACGACCCCGTGAGCATTGCCCTGGGCCGACACATGTCGGGCAGCGGGCATTTTAAGCAAACTGTCGTAGCCCATCGCACCGAAGATATCCACCAAGCCTTTCAATCGGGAAAAATAAAAATGGCCTTGGTCATTCCGCCCGATTTCGGCGACCGCTACCGCAGCGGCAACCGCCCCGAAGTGCAAGTCATCGCCGACGGATCAGACCCCAATACGGCCACTACGCTTGTCAATTATGCCTCCATGATGATAGCGCAATTTAAAGCCCAGCGCGTCAATCAGCCGTTCCATATCGAGGTGGCCACCCGAATGGTGTATAACCCCGAACTCAAAAGCGTTTTTATGTTTGTGCCGGGAGTAATTACACTCGTACTCATGCTCATTTCGGCATTGATGACCTCCCTCACACTGGCAAAAGAAAAAGAAACGGGCACCATGGAACTATTGCTCGTATCGCCGCTGCACCCTATGATGATTATCGTCGGAAAAGTACTGCCCTACGTACTGCTTTCTCTGATCAACGCCGTGTTGATCATTGCAATGGGCGTCTACATCTTTGATGTGCCTATCAAAGGCAGTTTGATAGCCTTGCTCGGGTTGAATACGTTGTTTATCATCACTGCTTTGTCGCTGGGAATCCTCATTTCAACCCGTACCCAAACCCAGCAATCGGCTATGTTAATTTCGCTGCTAAGCCTTATGATGCCGTCCATGCTTTTGTCGGGTTTTGTGTTCCCCATAGAGAGTATGCCCTGGCTGCTCCAAATGATTTCCACTGTCATCCCGGCAAAATATTTCATCATCAGCCTGAAAGCTATCATGCTCAAAGGAGTGGGGCTGATAGTCGTTTGGCGCGAAGTATCCGTATTAGCCATACTCACGTTTGTGTTTTTACTGGCCAGTTGGAAAAATTTCAAACTCCGCCTGGAATAATCCACCCAAAATCCTGATCTGATGCGCATTATATTAATACTAATTTGGAAAGAATTGCTGCAGGTGGTCCGCAATAGGGCGATGATCCCCATACTGACCGTCATCCCGATTGTGCAGCTCATTTTGCTCTCATTTGCAGCTACCAACGAAGTAAAAAAAATCGGTTTGGCAGTATGCGACAATGACCACAGCACCTTTTCCCGAAGGTTGCGCGAGCAGTTTTTGTCGTCAGATTATTTTGTACTAAAATTGTATACCGACGATGAAAAAGCTGCCGCAGCTACCCTTGAAGACGACCAGGCCGACGCGGTATTAGCCATTCCTCCCGGATTCGAGCGGCAATTGCTGCGCGGCCAACCCAGTAGTCTACAACTGCAGGTAAATGCCATCAACGGCGTCAAAGGCGGACTGGCCGGCGCCTATGCAGGCTCGGTGATCCAGTCGTTCCGCCGCGACCTTTCCCTGGAAATCGTACCCGTAGTCCGGCAAAAAACGGCGGTTGCGGCGCCCATTTCGGTAAGCTATCGCCACTGGTACAACCCCGAATTGGAGTACCAGACCTTTATGGTGCCCGGCATCCTGGGCGTGTTGGTGACCATACTTACGATGATGCTAACTGCGATGAACATCGTCAGGGAGCGTGAAATAGGCACTATCGAGCAACTCAACGTAACCCCCATCCGCAAATACCAGTTTATCATCGGCAAATTGCTGCCTTTCCTGTTCATCGGCTTATTCGACCTGGCCATCGGGCTCACCGCCGGCAAGCTCATCTTCGATATCCCTATGGTGGGCAGTCTGTGGCTGGTCTTCGCCTTTTGCGTCGTCAATCTCATTGCCACACTGGCCGTGGGCATGCTCATCTCTACCGCCGCAGAAACCCAGCAACAGGCTATGTTTATATCCTGGTTTTTTATGATGATTTTTATTCTGATGAGCGGTCTGTTTACGCCAATCGATAGTATGCCCCTTTGGGCGCAATACCTCACTATACCCAACCCCATCGCCCATTTCGTGGATGTGATGCGCAAGGTATTGCTCAAAGGCAGCGGCTTTGACGACATCAAAGACCATTTCTATACGATGCTCATTTTAGGGCCGCTGTTGATTTCGCTGGCTATCTGGCGCTATCGCAAAACGATTGCGTGAACAGTTCTCTGTTCTCCGTTCTCCGTTCTCTGTAAAGTGTAACTGGCAAAGATAAAGAACCGATAACAGAGAACGGAGAACGGACAACGGACAACCGACAAAACCAGGCATTCATCCATGATTAGCGCCTCTTTATATAAATAATTCGCACCTCTATGGCGGCTTCCATAGTATTGTGTGAATAAATCACGTGCCATGTTTCATAAAATTACCCTGACTGCATGTTTGGTCATTGCCTTCGCAGGTCTGGCCCTCGCGCAAGAGTCGTGGTCGCTGGAAAGATGCGTTACCTACGCCACACAGAACAGCTTGTCTGTCAAACAAGCGCAAAACGGCGTTAGAAATGCCGAATTATCGCTCAAGCAAGGTCAATTCAACCGGCTGCCCAATCTCAATAGCAGCATCAGCGGCGGCTACCAGTTTGGCCGTACTATTGACCCTACGACCAACGAGTTTAAAACCGAAAGCATCGGCTTTAACAGCTATTCGATCAGCGCCGGCGCATTGGTTTACGGCGGCAACCAGGTCAACAATACGATCAAACAAAGCAAGGTCGACCTGGAAGCTGCCCAACTCGACGCCCGCGCCGCCACCAATAATGTGGCGCTGAGCGTGGCCAGCTCTTATCTGAGTATCCTGCTCGCCGAAGAACAACTCGAAAACGCCAACAAACAACGCGAGCAAACCCAGCGCCAGTTGGAGCAAACAGACAAGCTGATACAGGCCGGCCAGCTACCTGAAAACGACCGCCTCGATATCCTGGCCCAACTCGCCCTCAACGAACAAAGCATTATCGACGCGCAAAACCTGGTCAATATCAACTATCTCGTGCTCAAACAACTGATGGTAGTTGATCCCTCCGTTGATTTTCGCATCGATCGCCCGGAAGTGGCCATCCCCGCCGATGCTAACCCCGAAGGTTTTTCATTGGAGTCAGTATTTAGTACGGCCCTGACTACCCAACCCCAGGTAAAAGCCGCCGACCTGCGCATTCAAAGCGCCAACCTGAGTATCCAACTCGCCAGGGCGAATATGCTGCCTACGCTTACTGTTTTTGGTAGTATTAATTCCAATTATTCTACCCTCGGGCAATCTATTACCGGCTTCAATACGATCCGCATTCCGCAAACGGTGTATATCAATGATGTACCCACTACTTTCGAATTCGATAGCCAGGTGCCCGTGCTGGAAAAAACGGGTTTCGGCAAGCAGTTTAAAGACAACTTCGGCCAGTCGCTCGGCGTCAGCTTAAGTATTCCCATTTACAACAACCACCGCAATAGCATAGGTATGGAACGCATGCGCATCGCCGCCCTCAACGCAGAGTTGACCGACAAGCAGGTGCGCCAGCAACTCAAATCCGACGTGCAACGCGCTATCGCCGACTCTCGCTCGGCAAAACTGTCGTACGAAGCCGCCCAACGTTCGGTGAATGCCGCCCAGGTAGCCTACGATAATGCCCAAAAACGCTTTACGCTTGGCGCAATTAATACCCTGCAGCTAACTACTGCCGGCAATAACCTCGACCAGGCTAAAGTGAACCTCATCCGATCCAAATACCAGTATTTGTTCAACATCAAAGTGGTCGACTTTTATATGGGCCGCGAGCTCAAACTTTGACCATCAATAGGGTTGTAGGTTGTAGGTTGTAAGTCACCTTGTCACCTTGTCACCCTGTCACCTTGTCACCTTGTCACCTTGTCACCTTGTCACTTAAAAAGATTTAAACCTGAAATAAAATGGCAAAACGAATCAACAATACCCGCCTGTATATTATCCTGCTGATCATCGTAGGCGCGCTGGTAGCCCTGGCTATCTGGAAAAACCAGTCTAAACCCAAAGGCGAAAAAGCGATCGTCGAAAAAGTGATCAAAAGGGATATCTCCGAGACGGTTTCCGCAAGCGGCAAAGTATTCCCGCAAACGGAAGTCAAAATCAGCTCCGACGTGTCGGGAGAAGTAGTAGAACTACACGTTGAAGAAGGCGACTCGGTCGTAGCCGGCCAACTACTCGCCCGTATCGACCCCGACGCCTACCAGTCGCAGGTAGAACGCGGCGTAGCCGGCGTCAATAGCGCCAAAGCGCAAATGGCCAATGCCCAGGCACAGATCGAAAATATTAAAGCGCAAAAAGAACAAATCACCGAGCAACTGCGCAATGCGCGCGAAATCCACAAACGCAACGAGAAACTGCGCAAAGACGGCGTCATTTCCGAGGCCGACTTCGACGCTTCGCTCACCAACCTGCGCTCGCTGGAGGCCAACCTGCGCGCCGCCGATGCCAATATCCGCTCGTCGGAACAAAGCTCCCGCGCCGCCCAGTTTGCCGTGCAGAGCTCTGAAGCCACGCTCAAGGAATTGAATACAAGCCTGCGCCGCACAACCATCTACGCCCCCGTAAGCGGTATCGTGTCTAAACTCAACGTGGAAAAAGGCGAACGGGTGGTAGGTACGATCCAAATGGCCGGCACCGAAATGATGCGCATCGCCAACCTCAACGCTATGGAAGTGCGCGTGGAGGTGAGCGAAAATGATATCCCCCGCGTGACGATGGGCGATATGGCCGAAATAGAAGTGGACGCTTATTTGGGTCGTAAATTCAAAGGCCGCGTAACGCAAATTGCCAACTCTTCTACCAGCACCGGACTTACCAGCGCGCTCACCACCGACCAGGTGACTAATTTCGAGGTGCGCATCAATATCGACCCCGCTTCGTATACCGACCTGATCGCCAGCGGTAAACAACACCCCTTCCGCCCCGGTATGTCGGCCTCCGTCGATATCCAAACCGAGACGGTAAATGACGTGATCAGTATCCCCATCCAGGCCGTGGCAACCCGCGAAAAAGACGAAGATAAAAAGATAGCAAAACCGGCAAGCACCAAAACTACGGAAGGCGAAAAGGAGAAAAGCGCTGCCGACCTGCTCGAAGTAGTGTTTGTCTGTTCAGCCGATACAGTGAGGATGGTGGAAGTTACGACAGGTATCCAGGATGATACCTATATTCAAGTGCTGAAAGGCCTGAACGAAAACGACGAGATCGTCACGGGCCCTTATACCTTGCTGTCGCGCAAACTTAAACAAGGCATGAAGGTGCAGAAAATGGACGAAAAGACGTTCTACGGCGGCAATAACAAAAACAAAGACAGCGAAGAAGAGTCGGATAATTGATGCCTGACGCCAATATTGCGCTGCTGATCTTCGTCCGCAATCCGCAAAAAGGCCGGGTGAAAACCCGCCTGGCCCGCACACTCGGCGAAGAGGCCGCTTACAATATTTATCTTCAACTGCTGGCACATACCCGACAGGTAGCGCGGGCAGTTGAAGTAAAACGGCTGGTTTTTTACAGCCATTTTATCGACCCTGACGACCAGTGGACTTTTCCGGATTTTGAAAAATACCTCCAGGCGGGCAGCCCCGATTTGGGCGCCCGCATGGAGGCCGCTTTTCAACTGGCACTTACTCATTACGACAAGGCCGTCATTATCGGCAGCGATTGCATCCAACTCTCGCCGGCCATCCTCGAATCGGCCTTTGCTGCCCTCGACTCCTTCCCCTACGTACTCGGCCCCGCCCACGACGGCGGCTATTATCTCCTGGGCATGCGAAAGCCCACTCCTTCTCTTTTTAACGATATCACCTGGAGCACGCCAACCGTAGCCGCCGAAACCCTGCGCCGCATCGATGCCCTTGGCGCTGCTACTTACGTCTTACCTACTCTCTCCGACATCGATGAAGCAGAGGATTGGGAGAAATATGGGCATTTTTTGTAGAGAGGTTATACCGCACGACATCAAATTATGCACAACTTGTCCCGTACCAACAGGTAGGGATAACTTGACGGCGTGCGATATATATTGAAAAGCAGGACAAGTCGCGTACAAGATTTGACAGAGTACGGTATACCGGTTTAAATAATATCAAAAATACCCCTGGCAGGGTATTGACTTTATTGTTAGACTTCAATAATTTTGTAGTGTGTTTTGTTAAAAGATAAAATAAACACAATTATTTGTGATTTTTAATATTAAAAGTTAAAAACAACAAATAGACACATCAATTATTCTGAAGTTGTAATCGTTCATAGTTATCACCTCCAAAAAAATCAAGATGAATATGCATCCCAAGACCATATTCTTCATTGCTTTCCTCGTATTTATTGCCAAAACCCTATCCGCCCAGGAATGGGACGGCCAAGGTACTCAGTTCAATGCTGAGAGCATACTCCGCAACCAGATCGTGCTACCCTCATCTCCTGAGGCGGCCTCGCTGGGTAAATTCGGCCATATCCCGATTAGTCCGTTTACCGGCTCTCCACAGATCAATATCCCACTTTATCAACTCAACGGTCGGTACCTGCCCTGGAGCGTATCGCTGAGCTACGACGTGCACGCCGTGAAGGTGGATGAGGTACCCTCCTGGACAGGCCTGGGCTGGACTTTGAACGGCCCAGGGGTAATCACCCGCTCGGTGGTGGGCGACCCCGACCTGAAGCGCAATTATTTCAGCCCCGTGCAAGACCTGCCCGCCGGAGCAGATGAGAATATTTTGGAGTTTCAAAACCCCGATCAAATCATCGAAAACAATTTTTTGGTCAGCCTGGTCAACTCATCAGCGTCACCGTCATTCGAAAAGACCCCTTGTTTGCCATGGAATTAGACTACGAGCTCAACGGCAATATGGAGGAGGCCCGCTGGAAAGTCACCCGCCACAACCCCAAATACTACCGCTACGGCTACGACGGCCTCAACCGAGTGACGGTAGCTAACTACGGCGACATCCTGCTCACCGAAAACCCTGCTACTAAACATGTTCGTTTCGACTCCGCTCAACGAACGACCTTGTCTACGTTGCAGGTCATTGAGCGGAGTCGAAATGACCGGCTTCCTAAACAACCTAATTGGCGGTATAGCTCAGGAGGTGATTTTTAAGATCACCTCCTGAGTTTACGGCGGCCCAGCTGAGGCTGTCTCATAAGTCAATTTTTAAAAGGGGAAGCCAAATATAATTTCACGAAATGACTCAAAGGCCCTACGAATCAAGATCATTGCCTGACTACATTGCGTCTTTGCGTGAAATATTCTGCCGCTTCATTTTCAAATTGACTTTTGAGACAGCCTCAACTAAACTACGACTCTTGTACAGCCTTACTGCCGGGCCGAGACAAAGGCTTCAAACCCAAACCCGGCGCAGGGTGTTTTGACTTTAGGACTGTACAATACGACTGTACGACTATACGACTGTACGACTATACGACTGTAAGACTATACGACTGTAAGACTATACGACTGCACAATTAAAGTTGGACAAATAATGATACGGAAAGTTCCCCTGTTCGTACAGTCGTAAAGTCGTAAAGTCGCAAAAACAAATAACGGGCGTGACCAAAGACTACTGCCAGGGCATAGAATACAAAGACGGCAAAGTAGA
>Ga0209573_1002124_pt1 | contig 26723 bp, 20 predicted proteins | sample TNRBio252014_DNA_FD_185870 | JGI IMG/M metagenome (GOLD analysis project Ga0209573, IMG submission 185870) | Wastewater treatment Type I Accumulibacter community from EBPR Bioreactor in Madison, WI, USA - TNR Reactor_6/25/2014_ DNA (SPAdes)... | ecosystem: Engineered > Bioreactor > EBPR >... | reverse complement strand
CCGGCTCACCCGCATGGCCTATGGCTACCGCGACATCGACTTCCTCCACCTGCGCATCTACGCGCTCCATGAGTCAAAAGACATACTCACTGGCACCTGATCTCCGCACCAACTTCCCGGATGAACCGAAAATGATGTGGGTCTGGGAGTTTCCATCTGCGGCAATGGTTGAACCGGTCAGATTCGAAGATTGCGGTTCAACTAGGAATGCCTAGCATTGCGACTAAATTCTGCACAGGCAACAGATTAAATAACAATCCCGAAAATCTAAAGCATGGTTCATGGCGGGGCTGGCAAAACGTTCACCGATGGGTGCTCGGCGTTGAGTGGTTATCGCTCGCGCTTGAGCGGCCATCGCTCGGCGTTGAGGGGCATTTCCTCGGCGTTGACCGATCATCGCTCGACGATGACCAAGCGCCCCTCGACGCTGACGGATCACCGCTCGGCGGCGACTGAAAACCGCTCGGCAGCGACCCGAATTCAGTCATCGTTGACCCAAAATCAGTCAAATTTGGCTCTTTTGCGTTCGTGATTTCGTCGAGCAACATTGCGAGTGAGGGTTCATTTGGCGGTTTTGAGGTCATTTTTGACCAATCCCCACATCAAAGCTTCTTGATTTTGTTCTAATTCCATACTTTTGGCGGACTCAAGAGCGGTCGAGTTGGTAAATACGGCTATTGTTTCGGCAAATGGCCGTTTTGAGAGTTCCTCTGGCTAAAAATAGCCTAAAGACTGCAAAGTAGGCTCGTTCGCCAGAACGAGGAAGGGAGCTTTCGAGAGCCGGGTGGCTCCCGCATTCGGGCGAATGCGCCTACAATGCCGGCCCTAGGCTCGTTCGCCAGAACGAGGGAGGAAGGTTTCGTGGGCCAGGGAGACTCCTGCCCTCCCGCATTCTGGTGAATGCGCCTACCGCCTGTCCCTGAATTAGGGCGTCGGTGGGGTGGGCAGCGTGTTGCCACCGCCGCGCTGGAAGAAGCGGCGCAGGTTGGCATAGACCGAGTCCGCGCCCACGACGGCGCGTTTCGCGGCCTGCTTCACATTGATATAGAAGCTCAGGTAGGCCAGATACATGTCAGAGCCCACGGCTTGGTGCGTGTCATTGATGCCTTCGCACAGTTCATTGGCGCAGGAGCGGATGGTTTCCAGTTGGGTGAGCAGGGCGGCGTCCTTCGCCAGCTCCGGCATATCTACAAAGGCGCCTACCGTCCCTCGATGGGGCGAATGCATTTCGTCTTTCAAGCTTCGACATTTCTTCGTCATTAGGTTTTACTCATTCGACACTCCCCCATGATCACCCTCCTCCTCATCGACGATCACTTCGTCGTCCGCAGCGGCCTCGTGGCCTCGCTGGAGCTTGAAGACGACCTGAAAGTCGTCGGCGAATCGGATCGTGGTGAGGACGCGGCCAAGCTCTTTGCCAAAAAGAAGCCTGATGTCGTTCTCATGGACCTCCAGCTCCCCGGCATCAGCGGCATCGAGGCCACTGCCGCCTTGATCCGCGAGCATCCCGCCGCGCACGTCCTCATCTTCTCCACCTTCGCCCGCGACGAGGAAATCCACGCCGCGCTGAAGGCCGGAGCGCTCGGCTATCTTCAGAAATCCTCCTCGCGCGACGATCTCCTCGCCGCCATCCGCACCGTCGCCCATGGCGAGCGCAGTTTGCCCTCCGACATCGCCCAGCGCCTCAAAGACCGCCTCGCCGAGCCTGAAATCACTCCCCGCGAGCGTGAAATTCTCACACTCATCACCCAAGGCAATGCCAACAAGGAAATCGCCGCCATACTCGGCATCGGTGAAGACACTGTGAAGCAACATGTCAGCCGCATTTTGATGAAGCTCAAAGTCAACGACCGCGCCCAGGCCACGGCAGAGGCGATTCGGCGGGGTTTGGTCCGGCTGTAAAACGAACTTCCAAGTTCGTTCGGGGGGACAACGAACTTGAAAGTTCGTTTTACGTCACCGTCTCCACCGCGAGCAACTTCAGCCCGTACAGCACGAATTTTTCAAAGTCGCCGATGTTCCGCGTCGCCATCTGGACATCTTGGGTCATCGCACAGGCGGCGATCATGCAATCCGCGTGAGAGCCGCGTTTACGGCCCGTGTAATGAAACAAGCGTGAAGCCTGCTCGGCCTCTTTCGCCGTGAAATCAAGGATGCGGCCTTCGACGATGGCCTGCACGGCGTCTTTTTGCTGCTTGGTATGCGGACCATTCAAGAACTCCGACCAGGCGATGGCAGACACGGCCAGCTCCTCACCATTCTCAAGCCACTGACGGATCACCGCTATGTGCGGTGATCCGATGGTGACGAGGTCGATGAGAAGGTTGGTGTCCAGGTGGATCATACTTCCCACCAGTAGCGTTTGGCCTCGCGCTCGGCCTGCACCTCTTCACGAAAGGCCTCGGCCTCTTGCACGGTGAGACCGCCGCCGTTTTGCAGCCAGTCGAGTGCTTTGAGGGGTTTGGGGCATTGGTCTTTCATATCTTCTTCCTCCTTCAGGCGACGCACGGCCCGGCGCATGACCTCAGCTTTTGGGACACGCCACTTCTGCGCGAGCAGATCAAGCGCACCCAGGGTGAACTGATCCAAAGCCATGCTGGTTCGGGTGAGTGCGTATGACATGTGGTAACGAGTTATGCATTCAATCATTTCCTTCAAGTTCTTTTTTCCGCCCTCACGAAAGTGGGGGGCCTGGGTACTGAAAGGCGGCTCGAAGCACCGTTAGGTATGGCGACATGACGCGCTCCGCACTGCTCATCCCACTCATTTTCACCACCACAGCACTCGCTCAAAACGACAGCGGCGCGGGCAATGACGCTTCCGACAAGGTCGTGGCGAAGCCGGTCATGCAGTGGCGCTTTGACGATACCAAGGAACCCGGCCCGCGTGCGCCGAGCTATCCTGCATTCCCAAAGGCCAACACGGCCATGCGTTTCAATGGCGATGGCAAAAAGGCGCTGAAGGTGGCGGACAGACCGGAACTGCGCTTTGGGCTGCATGACACGATCACGATGGAGGCGTGGGTGATGGCACCTGTAGCCAGCGGCGTGCCTTATCTCATCGGCAAAGGGCGGCTGGGGACGAAAGAGTTCGGGGATCGCAATCAAAACTACGCACTGCGGCTGCAAACGGTGAAGGGTGGCGGTGCCCAGATCGGCTTTCTCTTTTACAGCGCGGACGAACCGGGCCGAAAGGGCGATGGGCATCGCTGGTGGTCGAACAACACCATGCCGCTCCAGGGCTGGCATCACATCGCGCTGACCTACACCTTTGGAAAGCCGGAGAGCATCAAGGGCTTCATCGACGGGCGTTCCACCGATGGTGTCTGGGACGCGGGCGGTGCCACGGATCGTGCGCCGGTGACGGATGGCGATGCCTTGGTGATCGGCAGCGGCTACAATCTGACCGCGCCGCATTCCTTCAAAGGCTGGCTCGATGAAGTGGCCATCTACCGAAGCCCCATCGATATCACGGCGCTGACGGCAAAGTATCAGTTCGTCCAGCCGCCACCGCCCATCGCGAAAAAAGACGTGCCCGCAGGCCGCGTGTTTGTGCAACTCGCCGAAGAAGGCATGCCGGACGCCAACGCGTGGCCGAATGAGCCGCCCAAAGTCGGCGAAAGCTACACGGAGGACGTGTTTGGCTTCCTCAATGTGCCGCAGAAGTATGTGGACACCGGCGTGCGCGGAGATCGCCATGTGCCCTTTCTTTTTCGAGCTGCGGCCAGCGTGACGTTTCCGAAAGGCAAGCATCGACTGCTGCTGCGGGCGCGTGGGGCTACGAATCTCCACATCGACGGCAAAACCGTGCTCACCACGCCATTCCCGCCGAGCGACAGCGACGGTCACCATCTCGTCTCCGAGCAGAACGACTACCTGAACCTCGGCCCCGACTTCCGCTTCGCCCCGCCGGGGAATCGCGAATCGTGGTGCGAATTCGAAGGCACGGGCAAACCGCAGTTTTTCGTGCTGGAGACCCTCGTGGGCAGCTACATCGGCAAAAACATCCGCCGACCTGAACTCGGTGAAACCGTCGTCGCCTGGTCAAAGCAGGGCACGGAGACGTGGCAGCTCGTCACACCAGGAAAACGCGTGGTGCCTTACAACGACGCAGCCTGGGCCGAATACGAAAAGGAACGCAACGCTCACTACGACGTCATCAACACGAAGAAGCGCGCCGAACTGCGCGCGAAGTCCGATCCTTACTGGGCCAAACGCCGCGAGGCTGCGAAAGCCTGGCTGGCAAAGACGGAGCCGGTCCAGGTGCCGGAGTTGCCCCAAAACTTCCCTGCCAGCAACGAGATCGACCATTTCATTGCCACACGCATTGCCGGTGTGAAGGCGCAAGACTCGCACAAAGGCAGCCTCGACTTCTTCAAAGACATCCAGCCCATCCTCGAAGCCAAGTGTACCGAATGCCATCGCGGTGCGAAGGCCAAAGGCGATCTCAAACTCGACTCCCTCGCCGATGCCGCCGCCGCCATCAAACCCGGTCATCCTGACGCCAGCGAACTCATCGCCCGCATCACCTCCGACGATGAAGACGAGATCATGCCACCGAAAGGCAAGCCGCTGACGTCGAACGAGATCACCCTGCTCACTCAATGGATCAAGGAAGGTGCGCACTGGCCGGACATCCGCGCTGATCACCTCACGCTTACGCCTCTGGCAGATGATCTGACCTTCCTGCGACGCGTTTACATCGACACGGTCGGCGTGCCGCCGTCGCTGGAGGAGATTCGTGAGTTTCAGGCCGATGCCGCAAAAAGCGCTCAGTTCTCAGCGCTCAGTCCTAAGTCAAAAGGGCAAAAACTGAGCACTGAGCACTCGGCACTGAGCACTTCATCTCGCTCCAAAGTAATCGACAAACTCCTCCGCGACCCGCGTTGGGCCGACAACTGGATGGGCTACTGGCTGGATGTGCTGGCGGAAAACCCCAACATTCTCAACCCCACCCTCAACAACACCGGCCCCTTCCGCTGGTGGCTTTACGAGTCGCTGCGTGACAACAAGCCGATGGATTTCTTTGTCACCGAACTGCTGCGCATGAAGGGCAGCGAGCGTCTCGGCGGACCGGCCGGCTTTGCCACCGCTTCCCAGAACGACGTGCCGATGGCGGCGAAGGGCACGATCATCGGCGCGGCCTTTCTCGGCGTGGAAATGAAGTGCGCCCGCTGCCACGACTCGCCCACCGGCAAATCCTTGCAGCAGGATCTCTTCGAAGTCGCCGCCATGCTCGGCAAAAAGGAAATCGAAGTGCCAAAGACCAGCAGTGTGCCGATGGACAAGATCCACGCCAGCGGTCGCAAGCCGCTGATCCAGGTCACGCTCCAGCCCGGCACCAAAGTGCAGCCGAAGTGGCCCTTCGCCGAGTTTTGCGATGAAGCCGCCGTGCAGCTCGCCGAGGATCCGAAAGACACGCGCGATGCCCTCGCCGCCATGATCACCGCGCCGCAGAACGAGCGCTTCGCGCAGGTCATCGCCAATCGTGTGTGGTCCCAATTCATGGGACGCGGCATTGTCGAGCCGGTGGAGGATTGGGAAAAAGGCAGGCCCACCCATCCCGAGTTGCTGAAGTGGCTGGGCCGCGAACTCGTGCGCAGCGGTTACGATGCCAAACACCTCGCCCGCCTCATCTTGAACAGCCACGCCTATCAACGCGCCACCGATCTCGCGCTGAAACAAACCAGCCCGCTTTACACCAGCCCCGCGCCACGCCATTTACAGGCCGAGCAGATCGTGGACAGCCTATTCGCCGCCACAGGCAAGCCTTTCCACACCGAGGAAGTCTGCCTCGACATCGACAACACCCGCGAGATCCAAAACGCCATCCATCTCGGCAAACCGCACCGCTCCTGGATGCTCACCAGCACCAGCAACGAGCGAGATCGCCCCAGCCTGGCCCTGCCGCGCATCCAGGCCGTGAGCGATGTGCTCGCCGCCTTCGGCTGGCGTGGCGCACGGCAGGACCCCGTCAGCAAACGCGACACCGAACCCAACGTCCTCCAGCCCGCCATCCTCAGCAACGGCACCCTCGGCATCTGGCTCACCCGCTTGAGCGACGACCACGGCATCACCGAGTTCGCGTTGAAGGAACAATCCCTCGATCAATTCATCGACCGCCTGTTCCTCAAACTCCTCACCCGCCATCCCACGGCTGAAGAGCGCGAGCTTTACACCCAACACCTCGCCTCTGGCTACGACACGCGTGTCTTGAAACTTCAAACTTCAAACTTGAAACCTCAAAGCAACCGCGTCCGCGAAAAATACGTCAGTTGGTCCAACCATGTGAACGACGAGGCCAACGTCGTGCGCGTCGAGCAGGAAAAAGCCGCCCGCCGAGGTGATCCCCCCACCGAAAAACTCGCCCCCGCCTGGCGCACGAGAATGGAAGACGTCCTCTGGGCCATGCTGAATGCCCCTGAGTGGGCTTTCAGTCCGTGAAGACCCGCCTTAACGCCCCTCACGAAAGTGGGGTGCCCTGGGTGCTGAAAGAGGCTTCAGAACACCGTTAATGAGAGCATGACGCGTTCCGTCCTTCTCAGCACCCTCTTTCTCACCTCCGCTGCCCTCGCTCAAAACGACAGCAACGCGGGCAACGATGTCTCGGACAATCCGAAGCTCGTGCCGGTCATGCAGTGGCGATTCGATGACGCCACGGAACCCGGCCCGCGTGCGCCGACTTTTCCCGGCTTTCCCGTCACCAACACGGCCATGCTTTTCACCGGCGATGGCAAGAAGTCCGCCGTCGAGGTGAAGGACAGCGAGGCCCTGCGCTTTGGCCTGAACGACACGATCACCCTCGAAGCCTGGGTCAAACCGGCGAACGTCTCCGGCGCGCCCTACATCATCGGCAAGGGCCGCCTCGGCACCAAGGAGTTCGGCGTGAACAATCAGAACTACGCGCTGCGCCTGCAAGCGGGCAAAGAAGGCGCGCAGATCGGATTCCTCTTTGCCAGCGCCAGTGTTCCCGGCGGCGAGAAAGGCGAGTGGCATCGCTGGTGGTCGAAGGCGACGATGCCCAACACCGGCTGGCACCACATCGCCGTCACCTACACCTTTGGTAAACCAAAGAGCATCAAGGGCTACATCGACGGTCGTGAGACGGACGGCGACTGGGACATCGGCGGTGCCACGGATCGTGCGCCTGTGACGGATGGCGACGCGCTTTTGATCGGCTCCGGCTCCACCCGCGTTGCCACGCACTCCTTCAATGGCTGGCTCGACGACGTGGCCATCTATCGCGGCCCCATCGACCTCGATACGCTCAAATCGCGCTATCGCTTCGTGCCACCGCCGCCGCCCATCGCGAAGAAAGACGTGCCCGCAGGCCGTGTGCTCGTGCAGCTCGCCGAGGAAGGCATGCCAAATGCCAGCGCCTGGCCCAGCGAGCCACCGAAAGTCGGCGAGACCTACACGGAGGACGTCTTTGGCTTCTTCGACGTGCCGCAAAAGTATGTCGATACCGGCGTGCGCGGTGAGCGCCATGTGCCCTTCCTGCTGCGTGCCGCGGCGAGCATGACCTTCCCCAAAGGCAAACACCGCCTGCTGCTGCGTGCTCGTGGTGCCACCAATCTCTACATCGACGGCAAGAACGTGCTCAACACGCCCTTCCCGCCGAACGACAGCGATGGTCATCACCTCGTGGCCGATCAGAAGGACTATCTCGACCTCGGTCCCGACTTCCGCTTTGTGCCGCCCGGCAATCGCGAAACCTGGTGTGAAATCACCAGCACTGGCAAACCACAGTTCATCGTGCTGGAGACGCTGGTCGGCAGCTACGCGGGCAAAGCCGTCCGCCGTCCTGAACTCGGCGAAACCATCGTCGCCTGGTCGCCTGAAGGCAGCGAGTCGTGGAAACTACTCACGCCCGGCAAACGCGAGGTGCCTTACAACGACGCGGGCTGGGCCGCCTACGAGGCCGAACGCACCGCGCACTACGATCAGGTGAATACCAAAGCCCGCGCCGCCATGCGCGCACAGTTTGACGGCTACTGGTCGAAGCGTCGCGATGCTGCCAAGCAGTGGCTCGCCAAGTCCGAAGAAGTGAAAGTGCCCGAGCTGCCCAAAGGCTTCCCGAAAGGCAACGCCATCGACAACTTCATCGCCGCGAAGATCGCCGTCGTGTCCGAACAAGCCACGCACAAGGGCACCGTGGATTACTTCAAAGACATCCAGCCCCTGCTCGAAACGAAGTGCATCGAATGCCATCGCGGAGCCAAGGCCAAAGGTGGCCTGAAACTCGACGCGCTCGCCGATGCCCTAAAAGGTGGCGAGTCCGACGGCGCGGCCATCGACCCCGGCAAACCGAAGCACAGCGCCCTGCTCACGCGCATCCTTTCCGACGATGAAGACGACATGATGCCGCCCAAAGGCGAGCGTTTGAGCAAAGACCAAGTCGCCCTGCTCACCAAGTGGATCGAGGAAGGCGCGAACTGGCCCGAGATCAAAGCGGATCACCTTACGCTCACGCAGCCTGCGGATGACCTCACCTTCCTCCGCCGCGTGACGCTCGATACCATCGGCGTCGTGCCATCTCTGGAGGAGATCGCCGCCTTCCAGAAGAATCCAGATCGCGCCGCCGTGATCGACAAACTGCTCGCCGACCCACGCTGGGCTGATCATTGGATGGGATACTGGCAGGACGTGCTGGCCGAGAATCCGAACATCCTCAACCCCACGCTCAACAACACCGGACCCTTCCGCTGGTGGCTGTACGAGTCGCTGCGGGACAACAAGCCGATGGATTTCTTCGTCACCGAGCTGCTGCGCCAGAAAGGCAGCGAGCGTCTCGGCGGACCGGCCGGCTTTGGCACTGCCTCGCAGAATGACGTGCCCATGGCCGCGAAGGGCACCATCGTCAGCGCCGCCTTCCTCGGTGTGGAAATGAAGTGCGCCCGCTGCCACGACTCACCCACGAACAAGTCCATACAGGAAGATCTCTTCCAGCTCGCGGCCATGCTTGGTTCCAAAGAAATCGAGCTGCCACTCACGAGCAGCGTGAACATGGACCGCTTCAAGACACTGACGCGCAAGCCGCTCATCACCGTCTCGCTCAAGCCCGGCACCAAAGTGCAGGCGAAGTGGCCTTTTGCCGAGTTCTGCGATGAGAGCGCCGCCTCGCTCGCCAGCGATCCGAAGGACACGCGCGACCAGCTCGCCACCATGATCACCGCGCCGCAGAACGAGCGCTTCGCGCAGGTCATCGCCAACCGCATCTGGTCCCGATTCATGGGCCGCGGCATCGTCGAGCCCGTCGATGACTGGGAGAAAGGCAAGCCCACGCATCCCGAACTGCTCAAATGGTTGGGCCGTGAGTTTGTGCGCGGAGGTTACGACATGAAGAAGCTCGCCCGCATCATCCTCACCTCGAATGCCTATCAGCGTGCCACTGACAGTGCGTTGAAGGAAACCAGCCCGCTTTACACCAGCCCCGCACCGCGCCGCCTCTATGCCGAGCAAATCGTGGACAGCCTCTTCGCCGCCACCGGCAAACCTTTCCGCACCGAGGAAGTCTGCCTCGACATCGACAATCAGCGCGACCTCAAAAACGCCATCCATCTCGGCAAACCACATCGCAGTTGGATGCTCACCAGCACCAGCAACGAGCGTGACCGCCCCAGCCTCAACCTCCCGCGCATCCAGGCCGTCACTGACGTGCTCGGCGCTTTTGGCTGGCGCGGTGCCCGTCAGGACCCCACCAGCAAGCGCGATGCCGACCCCAACGTCCTCCAGCCCGCCATCCTCAGCAACGGCACCGTCGGCATCTGGCTCACCCGTTTGAGCGACGATCACGGCGTCACCCAACTCGCCTTGAAAAAGCAGCCCGTGGATCAGTTCATCGACCAGCTCTTTCTCAAACTCCTCACCCGCCACCCCAGCGCCGAAGAGCGCGAGCTTTACACCAAGCATCTCTCCGAAGGCTACGAATCACGCATCAGCGCAGCTCAGGCCGCCGAGAGCAAATCCACCCGCACCCGCACTCCTTATGTGAGCTGGTCCAACCACCTCGACGCCGAAGCCACCAACGTCCGCATGGCCCAGGAAGCCGCCGCTCGCACCGGCGACAAGCCCACCGACCGCCTCAACGCCGACTGGCGCCAGCGCCTCGAAGACATCCTCTGGGCCATGCTCAACGCGCCGGAGTGGGCGTTTAGTCCGTAATGGCAAAAACTTGAAACATTGAACCTGAAACCTGAGACTCTTCCCATCATGAAACGCCGCTCCTTCCTCACCTCCGCCGCCGCCTTCGGTGCCGCGCCTTTGTTTGCCAACAACACGCCCATCCACACGCCGAAGGGCAAGGCTGAGCATTGCATCTTCATCTGGCTCGGCGGTGGCATGGGGCAGATCGACACCTTTGACCCGAAGAAGCTCGGCGACAATCTGGGCAAGCCACAGGTAGCGGGTTCGCTCTACAAGGCCATCGACACCACGGTCAAAGGCGTGCAGGTGACCGAGCATCTGAGCAAGACCGCGAAGGTGATGGAGCACGTCACGGTGATGCGCACGGTGAATCACCACGTCATCGACGAGCACGCCTTCGCCACGAACATCGTCCACACGGGCCGCATGATCTCCGGCAACGTGGTGTATCCGAGCATCGGCTCCATCATCGCCAACCAGCGCGGCGCAGCCAGCCCTGATGTGCCGGCCTATATTCTCATTGGTTATCCGAACGTCAGCCGTGGACCGGGCTTCCTCGGCGCGAAAAGCGGTTATGTTTATCTCACCGACACGAACACCGGCCCTGCGGGCTTCACCCGGCCTGAATACGTCGATGAGAAGCGTGCGGAGATTCGTCACCAGCTTCTGAAGCCGCTGATGGCACGCACCACAAAAGGTTCCGCCGCCGCCGACTACGAAATGGCCCAGCAGGAGGCGCTGCGCCTCGCCGGACCAAAGTTCATGCGTCACTTCAATCTCAAGGAAGAGCCCGACACGCTGCGCAACGACTACGGCGGCGAGTTCGGCCAGCGCTGCCTGCTTTCCCGTCGCCTCGTCCAGGCTGGCGTGCGATTCATCGAAGTGTCGCACAACCTCAACTTCATGAACGGCACGGGCTGGGACATTCACAACGAAGGCTACAAGAACCAGCACCTGCTCATTCAGGAACTCGACACCGCGCTCTCAGCCCTCATCCGCGACCTGAAGGACAAGAAGCTCCTCGACAAGACGCTCATCGTCGTCGGCACCGAATTCGGCCGCCCGCCGGAGTTCGATGGTCGCGGCGGACGCGGCCATCAGGGCACCGCTTTCTCGATGGTGCTCGCCGGTGGCGGATTGAACCACTGCGGCGCGTATGGCGTCACCGATGAACTCGCCAAGAAGCCCGTCGAGAATCCTGTACCGCTCGTCGATTTCCACGCAACGGTTCACGCCGTGATGGGCATTGATCCGAACAAGGAACTCATGGACGGCACCCGTCCCGTTCCGATCACGGACGGTGGCAAGGCTGTGGCGGCGCTGTTTGGCTGATCCGCGCAGAAGGTCAAGCAGTCAAGATTCGCCAAGGAGGTCAAGACCACGACGCTTGACCACCTTGACACTTTGACTGCGAAGCCTTGACCTCCGATATTTCCCGCATCCGTGCGCTGTTAAGCACGACAGCGCGACGGGTGTGATCCCACCGCGCCGTTGGCCGCATGTTCAGAGCTTCATGCTTCTCAGACGCAACGCGTTCGCGATGACGGACACGGAACTCAAACTCATGGCCGCACCGGCGATCATCGGACTGAGCAGCACGCCGAGCCACGGGTAAAGGGCACCGGCGGCGATGGGGATGCCGAGCGCGTTGTAAAGGAAAGCGAAGAGCAGGTTCTGCCGGATGTTCCGCATCATCGCGCGGCCAAGCTGGATGGCGTGGACGATGCCGCGCAGATCACCGCGCACGAGCGTGACGGGTGCGGTCTCCATGGCGATGTCTGTGCCAGTGCCCATGGCGATGCCGACATCGGCTTCGGCCAAAGCGGGCGCGTCATTGATGCCATCGCCCGCCATGCCGACGACTGCGCCGGGGCGTTTCATCGAGGTGATGAAGGTATGCTTCTCTTGCGGGGTGACGCCAGCGTGGAAGCGCTCGATGCCCAGCGTGCTCGCGATGCGCTTGGCCGTGCGTTCGTTGTCGCCAGTAAGCATGACCACAGAGATGCCGAGTGCGCGAAGTTGAGCCAGCGCTTCGGGTGTGGTCTCCTTGATCGGATCGCTGACGACGATGATCGCCACCGCTTGACGATCCACCGCGAGGAGGATGGCCGATTTGCCTTCGCTTTGACGCGGCGTCGCAAGTGCTTCGAGCGCGGCGAGATTTTCGATGCCTTGCTCACGCAGGAAATCTGCTTTGCCGACCATCACCGCTTTGCCATCCACCTTGCCGCTGACACCCGCCGCAGGCGTTGATTGGAAGTCGGGCACGTCGGGCAGCGCGAGCTTCTTTTTCTCCGCTGCCTGGATGACGGCATAGGCCAGCGGATGCTCGCTATGACGCTCCAATGCTGCGGCAAAGCGAAGCGCGTCGTCGATGCTGACGTGGCTCTGCGGTGAGAGGAGAACCTCGGTCACTTCGGGTTTGCCGAGGGTGAGCGTGCCGGTCTTGTCCACGGCCAGCGTGTTCAGTGCGGCCAGCTTCTCGATGGCTTCCGCCTGACGGATCAGCACGCCCATCTTCGCTCCGCGACCGATGCCGACCATCACGCTCATCGGCGTGGCAAGGCCCAGCGCACAGGGACAGGCGATGATCAAAACAGCGACGGCATTGGCGATGGCATACGCCAGCGATGGCTCCGGCCCGAGCCACAACCACAGCGCAAAGGTCACCGCCGCCGCGACCAGCACGGCGGGCACAAACCACGCCGCCACTTTGTCCGCAAGCGCCTGGATCGGCGCACGACTGCGCTGCGCCTGGCCGACAAGCTGGACGATCTGTGCCAGCATCGTGTCCGCTCCCACGCGCTCGGCCTGCACCATGAGACTACCGTGTTGATTGAGCGTGCCGCCCGTCACCTTGGCTCCGGCGGATTTCTCCACGGGATCGGGTTCGCCGGTGAGCATGGACTCATCCACATGGCTGCTGCCTTCGATCACCACGCCATCGATGGGAACTTTTTCGCCAGGACGCACCCGCAGACGCTGGCCGACCTGCACGGCATCGAGCGCGACATCCACATCGCCTTCGGGCGTGACGAGCCGCGCTGTCTTCGGCTGAAGGCCGAGCAGTTCCTGAATCGCACTGCCAGTGCGTGCTCGTGCGCGAAGCTCCAGCACCTGACCGAGCAGCACCAGCACGATGATCACCGCCGCTGCTTCAAAGTAGAGCGGAACGCTGCCGTGCGCGTCACCCAATGATTCCGGAAACCAACCCGGTGCCAACATGGCCGCGACGCTAAAAGCATACGCCGAACCCACACCCAGCGCGATCAGCGTAAACATGTTCATGCTGCGATGCAGCAGCGACTGCCACGCACGCACAAAGAACGGCCATCCGGCCCACAGCACCACCGGCGTTGCGAGCGCGAACTGCATCCAGCGCGTCGCCGTGCCATTCGCCCATTCCGCATGACTCCACGCGGGCACGATATGCGCCATCGCCGTGACAAACACCGGCAGCGTCAGCAGCGCGCTCCACTTGAACCGCCGCGTCATGTCGCGCAGCTCGGCGTCATCGTCCGCATCATCGGTCTCCGTCGCCGTCATCGGCTCCAGGGCCATGCCGCACTTCGGGCAGGTGCCCGGATGATCCTGCTGCACCTCGGGATGCATCGGGCAGGTGTAGATCGTTTTCGCCGCTGGTTTCCAGGCCGGGTTGCGCTCCAAAGCCATGCCGCACTTCGGGCACGCGCCCGGCTTGTCCGACTCCACGCCGGGGCACATCGGGCAGAAATACTTCGCCGTGGTGGGCGGCTTCACGGCTTCATCAGGCGAGTGATGATCGTGCTGACAGCAGCTTGGTTTCACGGGTTGAGGAGCCGCGTGGCAGCAGGAGGCTGGCGCTTGGGGTTCGTGCGAGTGATTTTTCATGGAGCGAATGGGTGATGATGTGAGGTGGAGCCTGATTGGCCCTTCATCCTGTGCCCACGCACGAGGTGTGAACTTGTTACGCGCTGGTTTGCCGCGTGTCTGTGCGTATCGTGAATTCGTCTCCCCCAACCCCATGTCCACCGACCCGCTCCTCCAGCATCTCGATGCCTTCATCGGCTTCGCCCGTTCCCGCACCGGCGATCCCGAACTTGCAGCCGATCTCGTGCAGGAATGCCTCATGAAGGCGCTGAAGGCCGACAACGTGCCCGAGGATGCCGAAGGCGTCGTCACCTGGTTCTATCGCGTGCTGCGCCATGCCATCATCGACGCGCATCGTCGTAAGACCACGCGGGATCAGGCCTTGGAAAAGCTCGTGTATGAACTGCCGGAGGCATTGGATCCTGAAGACGAAAAAACGCTCTGCCAGTGTGTGATGAAGCTCCTCCCCGCGCTGCCGGAGGCGGATGCCGAACTCCTGCGCCGCATCGACCTCGGCGGCGAATCCGCCACCGAGATCGCGAAGGCGACGAATCAACGCGTGAACACACTCAACGTCCGCCTGCTCCGTGCCCGCCGCAAATTGCGCGAGCAGGTGGAGCGCGTCTGCCGCACCTGCTCCACGCACGGCTGCCTGGACTGCGACTGCCCGTGAGGGCGGACTCACTCTGGTAGCCCTCATGCCACGTCCGGCAGTCATGCCGGACGTGGAGGGAGGAACGGTTACTTGGCCATTTTGCGGCACTCTTCAGCGCACTTTTTGCAGGCTTCCGCACATTCCTGGCAATGCGCCATTTTGTGCTTGGCGCATTCTTCGCCGCAGGCGTCACAGATCGCCGCGCAGAGGGCTGCAATCTTGCCTGCATGGGCGGAGTCGCGGGCCATGAATTGGGCCGTCAGGGCGCAAATGTCCGCGCAGTCGCGGCACAGCTTGATGCACGGCACCATGGCTTTGACGTCCTCTTCGTTGAGGCAGCCAGTCACGCAGCTTTCGCAGGCGGTGATGCAGGCTTGGAGGGCATTGATGCCGGAGGCGTGTTCTTTCGCGGCCGGGGTGTCGGCAGCTTGGGTGGTCAGGGGGGCAAAGACGGCGAGGGCCATCGTGAGTACCATTGTCGAGCGGGTGAGCATGTTCATAGGGTTTGGGATCTGGAGTTTGGGTTGTGGCTTCGGCGGGTTGCCTCTGCCGACGACCATGCTGCTTGACGTGTTGTGGCAGCGCCATGGGGTGTAGCCCCACCTTATCCCCTACCTTCTCAGCGCCAGGATCAGCTCATCCAGCTTGTCCGCGAGGCTCTGCATCTCGCCCTGCGTCGGTGGATCGCTCACCGCCATCCCCAGCGTGGCCACGCCGTTGCTGTTCGCACTCGTGGTGGCGATGGCGTCGTCCAACTGCTGGAGCGACACCTCGCCCATCGGCCCCTCGGGGCCTTCCGGTCCCGGTTCCCCTGCCGGGATGCCGAAGGTCAGATGCACCGTGTTGCCATCGAAGGTGGACTCCACCGTGGCCTGCTCACCAAACGGCAGCGTGTTCACCGCATCCACCACCGCGTCAGCAAAGGGCGGGCCATCGCCGCCATCGCCACCATCCGCGCCTTGGGGAATGCCGAAGGTCAGATGAACCACGCTGCCATCAAAGGTGGACTCCACCGTGGCCGGTTCACCGGGAGACAGGGTGTTCACCGCGTCCACCACCGCAGTCGCAAAGGGCAGGCCGTCCTGGCCCGCTGGGATGCCAAAGGTCAGATGCACCGTGCTGCCATCGAAGGTGGAATCCACCGTGGCCGGTTCACCGGGCGGCAGCGTGTTCACAGAATCCACCACCGCACTCGAAAAGGGCGGGCCATCCGGTCCGTCGTTGCCCTGCGGCCCCATCGGGATGCCAAAGCTGAAGTGCAGCGTGCCGCTGTTCACACTGAGCGTCACCGTCGCCGGTTCCCCCGGCGGCAGCGTGTTCACGCCGTCCACCGTGGCGCTGCCGATGAATTGAATGGCGTCGATGAGGTCCTTGAGGCCGTTGAATTGAGCGCGCAGAACGGTCGCCTGGACCTGCGCATTGTTGACGGGAAGATTGGGATCGTAGGGCATGGCGTTTGAAGACTAGGAGAAGAGACTTGGAGAAGAGGAGCGATGGAGGGCAGCGCTCCCGCGCTGCCCCATTCGGCAAACCCGGAGGTTTGCCCTCCTCACGGCACGATCTTCGTCGCCGGATCACTCCAGGCACCGGGGCCGTTGGAGCCGATGCCGCGCACGCGGGACCACACGCGCTGGCCGCTGGTCAGGCCGGTGAGCTTGGTGTACGACGTGGTTGGCTGCGTCACCGTCGCCCAGGGGCCATCGATCGGATGAGTGGTGGTGATCTGCACCTCATAGGTTTTCGCCAGCGGGTCAGGGTCGAAGGTGAGGTCCAGCGTGCCTGCGGCATCCCCGGCGGTGAGGGCGAGGTTGAAGATCTGGGCCGGAGGCGAGGTGGAGGGCACCGCTGCCGCCGCCAATGGATAACCGGACGCACCCAGCAGGGCGGCGTCGCCGCGTGCTTCGGCCTCGACGGCGCTGATCACGACCGCATGCTCATCGCGCAGGGCATCCGCGGCGGCATCACGCGTGGCTTTCAAGGCCACCAGTCCGGCCCGTGCCGATTCGTAGGCGTTGTGAGCGGCCTCGGCGGCATCGCGCTTGGTCGTCAGGGCGGTCACTTTGGCCGCAAGGTTCGGGATGGGCGGCGTGGCGGGGGCCGCAGGAGCGAGTTTGGGGATGACGAGATCGGCGAGGCCGATGAGTTGCGTGGGGTTTTTACGGCTGAGTCCGGCGCTGATGGATGACATGGCTTTGTTCCTTTGGGTTGGGATGGTTGGTATGGGATCTGGCACCCCATCCGCGTAGAAAAACCCGGCATCATAGAAAACCGTGGGGTCGTCATAGTGAGGGTTATGCGGATCACTCATTGCGTAATGGAATTACCAGTGACGCGTGCGTTTTATGAATTCCGACGTGATAACGCAATATCTTTCTAGCAAACGGCTCGCTTATGATAGGTGAAACAATGCGCAAGTGCCTCGATTCCAACGGCTTACCGGGCTAAAAATATTTTCCGCAAGGGCACTGACTCGTGCGAGCACACAGCACCGCCTAGCAGAGCCCCCGCGTGGCCTTTTTGAGGGGCCGCATGGGGCTGGTGCGGGGGCGCACAGCCTTCATGTGCTGGCTCACGGAGCTTGTGCGGGGGCGCACAGCGTTCATGTGCTAGCGCACGGAGCCTCTGCGGGGGCGCATGGCGCTCATGTGCTAGCGCACGGAGCCTCTGCGGGGGCGCACGGCCTTCATGTGCTAGCGCACGGAGCTTGTGCGGGGGCGCACAGCCTTTGTGTGCTGGCGCACGGACCTTCTGCGGGGGCGCAAAAGCCGTTTGCGGGGTGCCGCAGCCTTCGAGTCAGCCATATTGGCACATTCGTGGCATTGAAACACCCTTTTACTTGTTTGTATGAACAGCGGTAACGTCAATTTTCAGAGGCTGTTGCTGGATACCTGTTCTATTTGCCCGCTGCTACCTGCGGTTCGCGCAGTTCGCCCAGTGACTCGTGGATGATCTCCCACGCGGAATGCAGGAACAAGATGGCGATGACACCCGCGACAATGAGATCGGGCCAGGTGGTTTTAAACCAGGCGACAAGCGCGGCGGCGATGATGACGGCGATGTTCGCGAGCGCATCATTACGGCTGAACAGCCAGATTGCGCGGGCGTTGGCATCTCCCTCTTTCCGAAAGCGCACAAGTGCCAGCGCGGCGCTGACATTGACGAAAAGTCCGACGATGCCGAGGCCACCCATGATTCCTGCTTCCGGCGGGACGGCGTTGAATGAACGCCAGACTGCCATGCCGATGACACCGAAGCCGAGCGCAGCCAAAAAACATCCTTGCAGCAGCGCGACACGAGCGCGTGTGCGTTGCATCCAACCGAGTGCGAACAGGCCTGCGAGCGTAATTGAGCCGTCACCGAGAAAATCGAGCGCGTCTGCCTTGAGCGCCTGACTCCCCGCGAAGAATCCGCCGACGATCTCGACCATGCCGAAGCCAAGATTGAGCAAGACCACGATCCACAAGGCACGTCGGTAGGCAGGATCGGCTGCTGCGCGGCTTTCATCGGCATGGCAGGCGCAAGCGCTTGGATCGGGAGAATCGCTCATAGATTTATTCGTCGCAGGTGCAGGCATATTCGGCGTTGCCACAGCCTTTGCAGATGTAGAGTTGGAGCTTGATGCGGAAGTTCTTTTTCTTGGCATCAGGCGCGGGCTGGGCTTGGACGACGACTTGGTAGCCTTCGCCTTCGGGGAGTTTGGTTTTGGAGACGAGGAGGTCGCCTTTCTTCTCGAACTCCATTTTCACTTTGCCGCTGGGGGCTTCGGCGGTGGCGGTGATGACTTCGGTGCTGGCGGGCTGGGCTTTCAGCGCGGCGTCATAGACGGCGATGCTGATGCTTCGGTCTTTCTCGACGAAGAACTCGGCGTGTTTGCCACCGAGATCGAGGAGGAGGCCTTTGCGGGGACCGGCTTTGACTTTGGCATCCGCAAAAGCGGACGTGGTGGCGAGGGTGGCGATGATCAGGATGTTCAGCAGTGTTTTCATGGTGTGTTTGTTGTGGGTTTGGTTTTCCGTTCGACTCGTTGATCGTGTGTGATTGGCGAGGTTGGGAAAGGGGTGGTGTGGAGCAGCCGCATAGCGTTCATGATGACGAGCAGTGTGGCTCCCGTGTCGGCAAGAATGGCGAGCCATAGGCTGGTGTGTCCGGTGAAGGCGAGGATGAGGAAGATGGCCTTCACGACGAGGGCAAAGGCGACGTTGAACTGGATGATGCGCAGGGTGCGGCGGCCTAGTGCGATGGCTTCAGCCACACGGGTGAGGTCGTCTTTCATGAGCGCCATGTCGGCCGTCTCGATGGCGGTGTCACTGCCAATGGCTCCCATGGCGATGCCGACGCTGGCAAGCGCGAGCGCGGGGGCATCATTGACGCCATCGCCGATCATGCCGACGAAATGGTGCTCGGCCATGAGGCGGCGGATTTGCTCGATCTTCTGCTCGGGCATGAGATCGCCATAGGCTTCGTCAATGCCTGCTTGTTTGGCGATGGCATCGACATTGCGTTGGTTGTCGCCGCTGAGCATGACGACTTTTTCGATGCCCGCGTCATGCAGCAGGTTGAGGGCGTTTGAAACCTCGGGCCGCATGGTGTCACCGATGCTGAGAATGCCGAGAATCTTGCCCGCACAGCCTTCATGCGGCGTGTGGCCGAGAATGGCGAGGGACTGGCCTTTGCCTTCGATCTCAGCGAGCCGGGCTTCGATCTCGGGGCTGCACACGCCTAACTCGTGTGCCATCTTGTGATTGCCGATGAAGTGCGGGTGGCCGTCGATGACGGCGGTGGCTCCGCGTCCGGTGACGGATTGGTATTGGGTGGATTCCGCCCAGGTGATGCTTTTGGCCTGTGCGGCAGCGACGACGGCCTTTGCCAGCGGGTGCTCGGAGTGGGCGTCGATGGCAGCGGCGCGGCGCAAGACTTCATCTTCAGTCATGTCACTGGTGGGGATGATGCCCGTGACCTGCGGCCTGCCTTGCGTGATGGTGCCGGTCTTGTCCACGGCGAGGGCACGCAGCTTGCCGACGGCTTCGAGGTGTGCGCCGCCTTTGATGAGCACGCCGCGCCGTGCAAGCGCAGTAAGGCCGGAGACAATCGAGACGGGGGTGGCAATGACGAGCGCACAGGGGCAGGCGATGACGAGCAGCACGAGGGCGCGATACGTCCACTCCGACCAGGACGCGCCCATGAGTAATGGCGGCACGAGGGCAACCAATAGCGCGACCACGAACACGGCGGGAGTGTAGATGGCGGCGAACTTGTCCACGAAGCGCTGCGTGGGGGCTTTCTGCTCCTCGGCTTCTTCGACGAGCTTGATGATGCGGGCGAGTGTGCTGTCGCTGGCGGCTTTCGTCACTCTCACGGTGAGCGAGCCTTCGCCATTGATCGTGCCCGCAAACACGGTATCGCCGGGATTCTTCTCCACGGGCACGGATTCGCCTGTGATCGGCGCTTGATTCACGGCGGAGGCTCCGGCGATGACCTCGCCGTCCAGCGGGATGCTGCTGCCGCTGCGCACGCTGATCTCACTGCCCACGGCGATTTCTGCCACGGGCTTTTCATAGAACCCACCGCCCTCCCCGCGCACGAGCGCGGTCTGCGGCGTGAGTTTGAGCAGAGCGGCGATGGCACGCCGCGCTCTGCCGACGCTCCAGGATTCAAGCAGCTCTGACAACGCAAAGAGAAAAACGACTACCGCAGCCTCACCGCCTTCATTCACGAGCCATGCGCCCGTCACGGCCACGGTCATGAGCACATTCATGTCGAGCCGGAGCTTCATTAATGCCGACCAAGCGGCGGGAACGACAAGAATGCCCCCCGTGAGCGTGGCTAGCGCGTCAAACAAGGTGGTGCCCAGCACGGAGTTAGGAAAAAAGAGCCGCATCAGCAGGCCAAGGGAGAGCCAGCCGCCTGAAGTGGCGACCAACCAACCGCGACGAAGCGCGGAATTGTCATTGTCGTTCCCGCAGGAGCCGCAGGGAGCGGAAGGCGTTGGCGTCGTGTTCATGGTCGTGTGTTCAGCGTTGCGAGCCACCATCAAAAAGTTTCTTGATGGCCGGCAGACTGTAGGCCTCGCCGACGAGCACGCCGTCGATGAAGGCACGCACGGCCCAGGCGTGATAGCGGATACCTGTGGCCTCGACGGTTTTTGCGCGGGACCGCTTTCCGCTGCCGGTCTTCACCGTATGCCTGGGAGTGAAATTGTAGCGCGCAGGCTTGGTTTTAAGGCTGGCTGTCTTGCCCTGTATCAGTTCAATAGTCCCACTACCCTCCGCATGTTTGACGACTTTCCGGGCAACGAGGTCATCACCATAAAAAATCCACTCCAAGCGCACCTGGCTCGGCTTTTCGAGATGAAAGGCCATGGCGGTGATCTCCAACCAGCGGTCCTGCACCTCCTCATGACTATTCTTGGGGTCACTGAAATGGCTCTTGGGAGCGATCTGGAGTTTGACGCTGTTGTCGGCAAGCGCGGAACCGGCACTGGTCAGCAGGATGACAATAAAGTGAGCAGCGATGCGCCGCACCGTGCCGCGCATCGCGTCTGGCTGGCGGGAAGACGCTTTCATGGTTGTTTCCGGTTTGGGGTTACAGGTTCAACCAGGACGATTTGGCGCACAAAGTCCGGGCCAATCAGTGGATTGTGCAGTTGCACCCGGACATGCATGCCCGCCTTTAAGGCGGTGGGGGAGCTGTCAGCGGCGTCATGCCAGAACTTGGCCCATTCCGAATAGACGAAGCGGCGCACTGGGCCGCCATCCTGGGCAAAGACGATCCAGCGGTTGGTGTGATCAACACTTTGAACCGTGCCGGTCATGGTGGTGCCCATCGGGCGTATTGCCTCGGCAGTGGATGGCAGCCAGAACGAGACGAGAAGGGCAAGGAAGCCCAGTTTAGTCAGTGTTTTCAGGGTGTGTTTGTTGTGGGTTTGGTTTTCCGTTCGATCCAGTCGTAGAGCACAGGCACGACGAGCAGGGTGAGGAAAGTGGAGGTGATAATGCCGCCGATGACGACGGTGGCGATGGGGCGCTGGACTTCGGCCCCCGCGCCGGTGGCGATGGCCATGGGGACGAAGCCGAGGCTGGCGACGAGCGCGGTCATGAGCTTGGGCCGCAGACGAGTGAGGGTGCCTTCGACGACGGCCTCGCGCACGTCGCGGCCTTCGGCGCGGAGTTGGTTGATGTAGCTGATGAGCATGATGCCGTTCAGCACGGCGATGCCGCTCAAAGCGATGAAGCCGACAGCGGCGCTGATGGTGAAGGGCATGCCCCGCAGATGCAGGGCGAAGATGCCGCCGGTGACGGCAAGCGGCACACACATGAAGATGAGCGTGGCCTGCCGGAAGGAGCCGAAGCTGAGGAAAATGAGCACGAAGATCAAGGCGAGCGCGAGGGGCACGACGATCATGAGGCGGGCTTTGGCTTCTTGCAGATTTTTGAACTGGCCGCCGAACTCGAAGTAGTAGCCGTCAGGGAACTTGACCTTCTCATGGATGGCCTGGGTGGCCTCCTGAACGAAGCCTTCGGTATCTCGGCCACGGACGTTGATGAGGATGCTGACGCGACGCTGCGCATCTTCACGGGCGATCTGCACGGGCTGGGGGACGAGGACGATCTTGGCGACTTGGCCGAGTGCCAACATGCCGCCGTCTTCGGTGCGGAGGGCGAGGCGTTTGATGCCTTCGAGGTCGCTGCGGCGGTCTTCGCCCAGACGGACGACGATGGGGCTGCGTTTGTTGCCTTCAATGACGAGGCCGACTTCGGTTCCGGCGAGAGCGGTTTCGATGAGGCGGTTGAGTTCATCGGCGTGGACGTTGAACTTGCGCATGGCCTCGCGGTCGGGCTGGATTTCGATCATGGGATTCTTGCCGATGTTGTCGAACTCGGTCTCGCTACCACCACGGATGCCACTGATGACGGTGCGCACCTCCCCGGCGAGGCGTTCGAGTTCGTCATAGCTGTCGCCAAAGATTTTGCACACGAGGTCGGCGCGTGCTCCGGCCATGATCTCGTTGAAGCGCATCTGGATGGGCTGGGTGACGAGGATGTTTTGCCCTGGCACTTGATCGAGCAGGGCTTTCCGAATGAGTTCGCCGAGGTGCTCTTTGCTAATGGGGTGGCCGTTTTCTTTGCGCCACTCGTCACGCGACTTGAGCATGAGGTAGGTGTCGGCGACGTTTGGCCCCATGGGATCGGTGGCGACTTCAGCGGTGCCAATGCGGGAGAAGATTTCCTTCACCTCGGGGAAGTCGCGGCGGATGACGGCCTCGCTCTGCTTTTGCAACTCAAGCGAGGAGGAAAGTCCGGCGCTGCTGCTGCGGATGAACTGGAAGGAGAAGTCGCCTTCATCGAGCTGTGGGATGAACTCGGAGCCGAGGCGTGTGAAGACCCAGAGCGAGGAGCCAAACATCACGAGCATGGGCAGGACGATCAGCGGCTTGAACCGCAGGCCAAACTGGAGCAGCGGCGTGTAGAGGCGCTTGGTGAGCGTGACGAGCCAGTTGTCTTTTTCCTGAATCTTCCCGCCGAGAAGGTAGGAGCACAGCACGGGCATGAGGGTGACGGCGAGCACGAGCGAACCGCCGAGCGCGAGCATGACGACGAGGGCCATGGGCTTGAACATCTTTCCCTCGATGCCTTGCAGCGCGAGGATGGGCACATAGACGACGGTGATGATGAGCACGCCGAAGAACATGGGGTTGGCGACTTCTTTGGCAGACTTGAGCACTTCGTCGGTGCGCTCGCGGAGGGTGAGGGTGCGACCGAGCGCGTGCTGACGCTCGCCGAGATGACGCACGATGTTTTCCACCATGACGACCGCGCCATCAATGATGAGACCGAAGTCGATGGCACCGAGGCTCATCAAGTTCCCGCTGATGTGATAGCGCACCATGCCGGTCATGGCGATGAGCATGGAAAGTGGGATGACGAGGGCGACGATGAACGCGGCGCGGAAGTTTCCCAGCAGCGCAAAGAGCACGACGACGACGAGCAGTGCGCCCTCGGCCAGATTCTTCTCCACCGTGGCGATGGTGCGGCTGACGAGATCACTGCGATCATACAAAGCGCGGATGACGACGCCTTGCGGGAGCTTGGGCTGGATTTCGGCGAGCTTGGCCCGCACGGCCTGGGCGACGAGGCGCGAGTTCTCTCCGGCAAGCATGATGGTGGCTCCGATGAGGGCTTCCTGCCCATCATCGGTGGAGGCTCCGGTGCGGAAGGCGCTGCCGATGCTGACGGTGGCGACTTCGCTGAGCAAAATGGGCTTCACACCGCCTGCGAACTTGAGCGGGATGGCGAGGATTTGCTCGATGTCATTCACGCGGCTGGTGGCGCGGATGATGAGCTGCTCGCCGCCGATCTCGACGTAACCGCCGCCTGCGTTGCGGGTGTTTTGCTCCACGATCTCGGCCAGCATGTCGAGCGACATGCCGCGCGCGGCGAGGCGTGCGGGATCAGGCTGAATGACGATCTGCCGCTGATAACCGCCGCTGGTGTTCACCTCCGCGACGCCGGGCGTGCCGCGTAAAAGCGGCTTCACTTGATACTCCTGGATTTGCGCGAGGGCCATGAGCTGGGCCTCGCGGGTGGCGGGCTTGTTGGCGGCGTCGGCGCTGTAGTCGAGGCCATAATAAAAGATTTCACCGAGGCCGGTGGCGACGGGGGCGAGCTTTGGCGTGAGGCCGGGAGGGAGTTCATCAAGCACGGCTTGCAGCCGCTCGGTGACGAGCTGGCGGGTGCGGTAGAGGTCCACATCGTCATGGAAAACCATGGTGACCTGTGAGAGGCCAAACTTGGACAAAGAGCGCAGCTCCACCATCTGCGGCAGGCCCGCCATCTCGCTCTCGATGGGGAAGGAGACGAGCTTTTCGATCTCCTCGGGGGCGAGGGCGGAAACGGCGGTGTTGATCTGCACCTGCGGGTTCGTGATGTCCGGCACGGCATCAATGGGCAGATGAATGGCCGACCACGAGCCGATGCCGATGAGGATGAACGTGGCAAGCAGCACAGCGGCCCGCTGCCGCATGGCGAAGGTGATGAGATGAGAGAGCATGGATCAGTGGGAGGGTTTCGCTGACTCGGCTTTGGCATCCTTCAAAATGGCAAACCCGCCGCGCAGAACGATGATGGTGATGAGCAGACCGATGACGAGGTCTGGCCAGCGTGAACCAGTGAGTGCCACAATAACCGCCGCACTGATGACACCCAGATTCGCCAGCACATCGTTGCGGGAGAAAAGCCAGCTCGCCCGCATGTGAACGCCTCCATCGCGATGCCTGCTGATGAGGCGCAGACAGGTGACATTCGCGACGAGTGCGGCCATGGAGACCGCGATCATGAGCCAGGATACCGGCTCGCTGTCCGTGAAAACGCGACGCAGAATGTCTGCCAGCATGGCGAGCGCGATGGCGATCTGGAGCAAGCCACTGAGGCGGGCAGCCATCACTTTTGCGGCAATCGCTTTACCCACGGCATAAAGGCCAACGCCATACACGAGGGCATCCGCCAGCATGTCGAGCGAGTCCGCGAGCACGCCCGTGGAGTCGGCCAGGATGCCGACGATCATTTCAGCGGCAAACATCGAAGCGTTGATGGCTAGAAGGATGCGGAGCACACGCGTCTGCTCTGCATCGCGTGCCTCAAACTCACAGTTACAAGACGACATGGAGTAGGGAATGGGATCGAATGTTTCTCAATGCCCGCAGGTGCAGGCTTTGCCGCCGCGCAGGACTTGCAGTTCGGCCAGCCAGAGGGACATGACGGGCGTGGTGACGATCTCATCGCCGGTGTAGAGGCCGTCGGTGATCTCGACATGATCGCCGCTGCGTGCGCCGACTGTGACGGGTGTGCGGAGGAAGAACTCGTCGTTCTTGGCATAAACAAACGTGCCCTCGGCGGTGGTGAGCAGTGCTTTGACAGGAATGGCCGTCACGGCATCGCCCGCCGGGAAGCGGAAGGTGGCGGTGATGGCGCTGCCTGCCTCGATGGGGGCGGCGGTTTGCACGGTGACTTCAAAGTCGCCGAGTGTGGCATAGGCTGCCTTTTCAATGCGTAGCACGCTGCCTTTCGCGGTGCCAAGCTCGACCTCCGTGCCGGGCTGCACACGCGCGGCTTGATCGGCGGTGAGCCATCCGCTGGCCTCGGTGCCACGCTGCATGGCCTGCAAGCTGAGGGTGAAGGCAGGAGCGATCTTTTCCTCCTGCACCTCGGCGGTTTGCAGACGGATGGACTGCGCCATGAGCGCGGTGAGGGCCACGCCTTTGCCTTCCTTGAACTGTGCGCCGTTCTCCGGTGCGGTGGCGTGTTCAGTGGAAGGACTGGCGGCGGATTCGCTGCAACTGGTGAGCGCTGCGGCGGTGACGATGAGAGACAGGATGAGCAAGAGTTTCATGATGGGGTGAAGTTAGTTTTTGGTGGTGATGAGGCTGCCGGGTGCGCCAGTGAGTTCTTCAAGTGTGAGCGCGGCCTCCAGCGCCTCGGTCTGCGTGCTGTGGATGGCCTCGACGGCTTCGAGATACTTGTCCTGTAGCTCGACAAAGGTGCTCATGGGCACGGCACCGAGTCTGAAATGGCGGTCGGCAAGCGCGGCGGCCTCGCTGAACTTCGTGACGGCATCGCCCTTCCACACGGCGAGCCGTGACTGCTGCGTCTGGTAGATGAGCATGCTCTCCGTGACCTGCCGCTCCACCTCGCGCTGCGCGGCGGCGAGCGTGGCCTGCGCCTGTATCTGCCGTGCCTCGGCATTGGTGACCTCTGCTTTGCCATTCTTCCAAAACGGCAGCGGGAAGGAGATGCCGATGCCTGCCACGGTCTGGTCATCGAGCGTGCGGGTGTTTTGCACTTCGACGAAGGGGCCGATGGTGAAGGCGGGGTAGCGCTCGTTCTTCGCCAGCTCGACCTTGAAGCCCTGCTGCTCCAGCTCGGCACGGCGCAGGCGCAACTCGTAGTGGTTCTTCATCGCGGAGCCGAGGAGGGAGAGCAGCGCAGGCGCGGGCCGTGCATCCAGCGGGCCGCGCTTCACGATGAGCGGCGCATCGGCGCGGCGGCCCATGAGCTGGTTCAGCTCCAGCAGCGCCTTTT
>Ga0209573_1002122_pt1 | contig 26741 bp, 21 predicted proteins | sample TNRBio252014_DNA_FD_185870 | JGI IMG/M metagenome (GOLD analysis project Ga0209573, IMG submission 185870) | Wastewater treatment Type I Accumulibacter community from EBPR Bioreactor in Madison, WI, USA - TNR Reactor_6/25/2014_ DNA (SPAdes)... | ecosystem: Engineered > Bioreactor > EBPR >... | reverse complement strand
GTCGCGCACCTGCTCGGGTGTCTGCCGCAAGCCCGTGTAGTGCACGTCGAAGCCGGCGTCCAGCATCGCGCGGGCGACCACCTTGGCTCCCTGGTCGTGGCCGTCCAGGCCGGGCTTGGCGAGCACGACCTTGATCCGGCGTGGACTCATGCCACCACCTCCTTGGCGATGACGAGCTTCAGGATCTCGCTGGTGCCGCCGCCGATCAGCGTGAAGCGCACGTCACGCAGATAGCGCTGCACCGGGTAGTCCATGGCATAGCCATAACTGGCCAGAATGCGCGCCGCCTGGTCGCAGACCATGGCCGCGGTCTCGGTGGCGTGCAGCTTGGCCATGGCGGCCTCCTTGTGATGCGGCTGCCCCTGGGCGTGCAGCCAGGCGGCCAGGCGGACCAGCCAGGTGGCGGACTCCAGCGCGGTCGCCATTTCGGCAAGCTTGAGCTGGATGGCCTGGAATCGGTTGAGCGGTTTGCCGAACTGGACTCGCTCGGCCGCGTAGGCGCGCGCTGCATCGAGCGCTGCGCGGGCGACGCCCAGCGCCATCGCGCCGGTGACGATGCGCACCTCGGCCAGCAGCTTGCGCAGGTGCTGCTCGCCGTCGCCGGGCTCGTGCGAGAGGCAGTGTGAATCAGGCACCCGGCAGGCGTCGAAGGCGAGTTCCGAGGTCGGCAGCGCCCACACGCCCATCTTGTGGATCTCGCGCCCGACGAGCAGGCCGGGCGTTCCGCTCTCGACCAGGAAGACGGTGAGCAGCCGCTGCTCGCCGGCGCGCGCGAAGACGGTGAAGAAGTCGGCCACCGGTGCCGAGGTGACCCAGGTCTTGCGGCCGTCCAGCCGCCAGCCGCCGTCGACCCGGGTGGCGCGCGTGGCGATGCCGGCGAGGTCCGAGCCGGCACCCGGCTCGGTCATGCAGACGGCGCCGATCTTCTCGCCGCGCAGCGCCGGCGCCAGCAGCCGCTCGCGGATGTCCTGGTTGCCCAGCATGTGCAGGAACTTCGTGCCCATCAGCGACTGCATCGCCGCCGCGCCGGCAAGCGACATCGACGCCCGCGCCACCTCCTCGAGCGCGCACAGGAACTCGGGCAGGGCCAGGCCGGCGCCGCCGACCTCCTGCGGATAGCGCAGCGCGAACAGGCCCATCTGCCCCAGCGCCTCGAACAGCTCGCGCGGGAAGGCGCGCGCCTCGTCCAGCGCCGCGGCCTGCGGTGCGATGCGCCGGTCGGCAAAGCGCGCGAACGTGTCGCGGATCGCGCGCTGGTCGTCGGTCGGGGCGAAGTTCATTTCGCGGGCTCGAAACCGTAGTCGCGGCGCGCCGCCTCCGGCGTGATGACGCCGTTGGCCACCTCTTCGGCCAGCCGGGCGCGGTCGCGCAGGGTGGGATCGCCCCAGCCGCCACCGCCCGAGGCCACCTGGTGATACAAGGTGCCCTTGGGCACGCCGCTGATCAGGTCCTTGTTCCTGGGCACCACCACCTGCCCGTCGGGGTAGGTCAGGCGGATGAAGTTGAGACCGGCGTCGTGGCCACCGGCCAGCCCGAAGGCGCCCTCGAAGTCGCCGTCGCCGAAGGTGACGAGCTGGGTGTCCTCGCTGCCGATCTCGAACAGCGTCTCCACGCCCAGGCCACCGCGCCACTGGCCGGCGCCGGCGCTGTCGGGCAGCAGCTCGTGGCGGATCAGCCGGTGCGGCGTCTGCTGCTCGAACATCTCGTAGTCCTGGTCGAGCACGCCACCGGAGGCGTCGATCATGCCGATGTGGTCGTAGCCGTCGCAGCCGGGCAGCGCACCCGAGCCGCCCTTCAGGCCCATGAAGCCGATGTCGACATAGGGCTCGTTGCGCTTCGGGTCGGTGCCCGTGGTCAGCGAGCACAGCAGGTTGTTCCAGCCGGCGGTGACGCGCTCGGGCAGCACCGGCGCCAGCGCGCGCTGGATGGCGTCGGCGTTGGGCGGGCACAGGTGGTTGCCGAAGGTGGTGGCCTTGGGATAGGCCGCGTTCAGGATCGTGCCTTCGGGGATGACGATCTCGACCGGCTCGAGCATGCCCTCGTTGTGCGGGATGTCGGGGTTGACCATCTGCAGCAGCGTCAGGATGGTGGCCGACGCGCTGGACGTGTAGGTGCCGTTGACGAAGCCGTTGGTCTGCGCGTCGGTGCGCGAATAGTCGAAGCGGATCGACTTGTCGCGCACCTCGATGTCGACGCGGATCGTGAAGGTGCTGCCCTCATGGCGGCCGTCGTAGTAGACGCGGCCCTCGCCGCTGTAGCGGCCGGCCGGGATCTTGGCGATCTCGGCCTCCATCATGCGGCGCGTGGCGTCGAACAGCGCCTGCCTGTGCGCGTCGAAGCTGGCTCGGCCGTACTTGTCCAGCAGCTCGACCAGGCGCCGTGCACCGACCTCGCAGGCCCCCATCTCGGCCTTCATGTCGTGCTGCACGATGTCCAGCCGGATGTTGGCGAAGATCAGGTTCCACACGTCCTGGCGCAGCCGGCCGCGTTCGACCACCTTCACCGCCGGGATGCGCAGCGCCTCCTGCCAGACCTCGACCGCGTTGGGGTTGTAGCCGCCGCGCACGTTGCCGCCGATGTCGGCTTGGTGACCCTTGACCGCCGTCCAGCCGGCCAGCACGCCGGCGTGGAAGACCGGGCGGAACACCGCCACGTCGTTGTTCTGGTTGCCCAGGCTGAAGACGTCGTTGTGGAAGAACACGTCGCCGTCGTGGATGTCGCCGTCGAAGCTGCGGCGGATGTGCTTGGCCACCGGCGCCAGCGAGAAGGCCAGGATGGGCAGGTTCTCGGTCTGCTCGAGCATGCGGCCCTCGGCGTCGTACAGACCGGTGACATAGTCCTTGGCCTCGCACAGGATGGGGCTGCGGGTGGTGCGCTCCATCGAGATGCTCATCTCGTCGGTGATGGCCTTGAAGCTGCGGGCGTAGACCGACAGCAGGATGGGGTCGATGTCCATGGGGCGGGCTCTCCTCAGGCCAGTGCGGCAGCGACCAGGTCCTCACGGCCCTTGGCATGCAGCACGAAGGACCCCAGCGCGTCGACCAGCACGTCGTAGCCGTCGCTGGCGAAGATCGCGGTCGTCGGCAGCTCGATCAGCGCCGGGCCGGCCAGGCGGTGGCCGTGGCGCAAGGGCGTGCCGTCGTAGACCGGCACCTCGGCGAAGGCGTCACGCTCGGGCACGTAGAGGCTTCGCCGGCCCTTCATTGCCGCCGAGGCGTCGGCCGCGCCGCGCGGCTGGTGCGGCACCTGCGGGCGTTCGGTGCGGCCTATGGCCTGCAGGCGCAGGTTGATGATCTCGACCGGGCTGGCCTCGGCTTCCAGCGTGTAGCCGTACAGCCGCCGGTGCTCGTCGTGGAAGGCGCGCGCCACCTGTGCGGTGTCGCGGCGGTCGATCACGGCCAGCGGCACCGGCACCGAGACCTCGTGGTACTGCTTCTGGTAGCGGCAGTCCAGCCGCAGCTCGAAGCGCCGCGCCGACTCGGGCACGCGCTCGCCGGCCAGCTCGGTGTGGCCCTGGTCGACCATGCTGCCGACCGCGGCCGCCAGCCGCACCCAGTCGATCTCGGCCAGCCGGGTCACGAAGGTGCGCACATGGTCATGCCTGAGTTCGCCCATCAGCATGCCGAAGGCGCACAGCACCGAGGCCTCGCGCGGCACCAGCTGCAGCGGGATCGCCAGCTCGCTGCAGATCAGGCAGCCGTGGATGGGCCCGGCGCCGCCGCCGGGAATGAGCGGGAACTCGCGCGGGTCGAAGCCGCGCTTGATGGTCACCTCGCGCACGCCCTGCGCCATGTTGTTGCAGGCCACCCGGTACATGCCGGCCGCGGCGCGCTCGACGCTCAGGCCCATGGGCCGCGCGATGTGCTGGTCTATCGCCTGCCGCGCCGCCGCCGCATCGAGCGGCATGCGGCCGCCGGCGAAGTAGGCCGGGTCCAGGTAGCCGAGCACGACGTTGGCGTCGGTGGTCGTCGGCAGCTTGCCGCCACGGCCGTAGCAGGCCGGGCCGGGGTCGGCGCCGGCACTGTGCGGGCCCATGCGCAGCAGCCCGCCTTCGTCGAGCCAGCCGATCGAGCCGCCGCCGGCACCGATGGTGTGGATGTCCAGCATGGGCAGCGCGATGCGGTGGCGCGCGATCTCGCCGTCGTTCTTCAGCAGCGGCGAGCCGACGGCGACCGAGGCCTCGAAGCTGGTGCCACCCATGTCGGTGGTGATGACGCGCGACTGGCCGAGCGCGGCGGCATAGAACAGGCCCGCGCCCGGGCCACCGGCCGGACCCGACAGCAGCGTCAGCGCCGCCTTGTCGCGCGCCGCACGCGGCGTGATCACGCCGCCGTTGCTCTGCATGATCAGCAGCAGCCCGCCGAAGCCGGCCTCGCCCAGGCGGCCGACCAGGCGGTCGAGGTAGGCGCCGAGCTTAGGGCCCACGTAGGCATTGAGCGCGGTGGTGCTGAGGCGGTCGTAGAAGCGGATCGCGGGCAGCACCTCGGTCGACACCGACAGGTAGGCCTCGGGCCAGCGCTCGCGCACCAGCGCCGCCGTGGCCCGCTCGTGGGCCGGGTTGGCGAAGGCGTTCATGAAGCAGACGGCGACCGCCTGCACGCCCTCGTGCCGCCACTGCTCGACGGCGCGCGCCACCGCGTCCAGGTCCAGCGGCGCCAGCGCCACGCCGTCGCGGTCGATGCGGCCGCCGACGCCGATGCGCCGTGCGCGTGGCACCAGCGGCAGCACGTTGGTGTAGCGGTTGTTGTACTGCTCCTCGCGCACGCCCCGGCGCATCTCGAGGGCGTCGCGAACGCCTTCGGTGGTCAGCAGCGCGCAGCAGGCGCCGGTCGAGGTCAGCGTGGCGTTGGTGGCCACCGTGGTGCCGTGCACGATGGTGTCGATCGCGCGCAGGAAGTCGGCCGCCGGCATCGCCAGCCGCTCGGCGATCTGCGCCAGCCCATCGACGACGGCGATCGACGGGTCGGCGGGCGTCGACAGCGTCTTGTGGATCAGCGGCGCCTGCCCGGGCTGCGCGAGCACGAAGTCGGTGAAGGTGCCACCGACGTCGATGCCGATCTTCATGCCCTCGTTGAGTGTCATGCCGCGTCTCCCACGCCTGGACTTGCCGGGTGCGCCGCCTCGGCGCGTCGCGCCACCAGCTCGCGCAACTCCTCCTTGCGCACCTTGCCCAGCGCCGTGCGCGGCAAGGCGTCGACGACGACGAACTCGCGCGGCTGCTTGAAGCGCGCCAGTCGCCCGGCGTAGCGCGCCCGCAGCGCCTGCTCGTCGAGCCGGGCGCCCTGGCGAGGTGCGACCACCGCGACCACCGCCTCACCCCAGCGCGGGTCGGGGCGGCCGACGACCGCGGCCTCGGCGACCTCGGGGCACTCGAGCAGCACGGCCTCGACCTCGGCCGGGCTGACGTTCTCGCCGCCGCTGATGATCATGTCCTTGAGCCGGCCGTCTATCCACAGGAAGCCTTCACGGTCCAGATGGCCGGCGTCGCCGGAGTGGAACCAGCCCTCGCGCAGCGCGCCGGCGGTGCCCGCGGCATCGTGCCAGTAGCCGCTCATCAGCTGGGCCCCGCGCACCAGCACCTCGCCGCTCGCCCCGTCGGGCTGCTCGCGGCCGCTGGCGTCGGCAATTCGCAGCCGGGTGCCGAGCGCGGCGCGGCCGGCCGAACCCGCATGGCGCTGCGCCTCCTCGATGTGCACGCAGCTGGCCACGGGAGAGGTTTCGGTCGCCCCCCAGACCTGGATCAGCGGCACGCCGCGCGCGTGCACGGCGTCGATCAGCCGCCGCGGCACGACCGTGGAGCCGGTGGAGATGGCGCGCAGGCTGCGAAGGTCGGCGGCCGCCCAGCGGGGGTGGGCGAGCATCACCTCCAGTTGCGCCGGCACCAGCACGGTCAGCGTGATGCGCTGCGCCTCGATGGCGTCGAAGACCGCGTCGGCGTCGAACCTGGCGTGCAGCACCACCGTGCAGCCCTGCCGCAAGGCCGGCAGCGTCTGGATGTTCAGCCCGCCGACATGGAACAGCGGCAGGGTGGTCAGGATGCGATCGGCGCTCGTCAGGCCATGCATGTCGGCCGCGGCGTCGGCGTTGGCGGCGAGCGCGCGCTGCGACAGCAGCACGCCCTTGGGCTCGCCGGTCGATCCCGAGGTGAAGCACAGCAGGATCGGCAGTTCCGGGTCCACCGGGGCCGGCGGCGTCGGTGCCCCCGCCTGGGCGCCATCCGCCACGACGCCCGCCCAGTCCTGCCAGCCCGGCGGTGTGGCTGGCTGCTCGTCCATGCCCGGGCGCGCGACCGCCTGCGTGCCCTCGGGGGCCACCTGCGCGTGCAGCGTGGCAGCGACGAATTCGGCATCGACGAACAGCAGGCGCGGCGCTGCCCGCGCAAGCAGGGCCCGATGCTCGGCCGGCGCCAAGCGCCAGTTCAGCGGCATGAAGATCGCGCCCAGCCGGGCGCAGGCGAACAGCGCCGACAGCATGGCGGCGCTGTTGGTGCCCAGCCAGGACACCCGCTCGCCGGCCGCGACGCCGCGCCGCTGCAGGGCCGCCGTCAGGGTGTCGATGCACCTGGCCAGTCCGGCGAAGCCTGGCCGGCCGTCGACGGCGATCAGCGCGGGCTGGCCCGGCCGCGCCGCGGCGACGGCATGAACCCAGTGGCCAAGCGGCGTGTGGGTCATCCCGGCATCCTTCAGGCCGCGTCGACTTCCAGCACCACCGCCATGGCGGTGTCGCCGGCGGCACAGCCGGTGAACAGGCCGCGGCCGCCGCCGCGCAGCGCCAGCGCCTCGATCAGCTCGATGACCCCGCGCGTGCCCATCGGGGCCTGCGGGTGGCCCCAGACCAGCGAGCACCCGAAGGGGTTCAGGTCGCGCCAGTCGACGCCGGTGAGCCGGCCGAAGACCAGGTCGTTGACGGCGAAAGGGTTGTGCGTCTTGATCACCGCCAGGTCGGCGAAGCCAAGACCGGCCTGCGCCAGCGCGCGGGCGGCGGCCGGCGCCGGTGCCTCGGGCATGTGGGCGGGGTCGGCGCGTGCGCTGCCGAAGCCGAGCAGCCGCACGGCGATCGACGCGTCGCTGGCCAGTTCCCGGGCGCGCTCGGGCGTGGTGACGACGATGCCCGCATTGCCGTCGGCCGGGTGCGTCTGGCCGCCGAAGGTGACGCTGCCACCGGGCAGCACGGGCTTCAGCGCCGCCAGGCCTTCGGGCGTCGAGTGGTGCAGGCCCTCGTCACCTTCGAGCCGGACCAGCACCTTCCTGAAGTCGGCCGACGGCACCTCGAAGGGCAGGGTCATGAAACGGCGCAGGAAGGCGCTGCCGGCGGCCAGCGCGTCGGCGTACTGGGCTTCGCGGACCAGCACCACCTCATGCTGCTCGGCGCTGGAAAAGCCATGCTTGCGGGCCACGTTCTCCGCCGTCGAGACCATGGACTGCGAGGTCAGCGGGTCGGCCGCGAAGTTGTCCATGACCCAGTCCTCGGCGCTGCCGGTGCCGCCCGGGCCGCGCGGGTCGGGGTAGTACAGGTGGGGGCCGTTGCTGGTGCGGTCGCAGGTGACGACCAGCGTGGCCTGCGCCAGGCCCGAGGCCACCTCCTGGGCGGCGGCCGCCAGCGTGCGCACGCCGGTGGCGCAGGCCTGCATCAGCGTGGGCCCGCCGACGCTGCCGGCGCCCAGCAGGCCCATCAGCCACGGCACGCCATAGAACGCGTGCCGCTGCGGCACCGACAGGCCCAGCACGCCATGGTCGAAGACCCCGGCCGGGATCCGCCGCCGCTGCAGTTCGGCGCGTGCCACATGCGCGGCCAGGCGCAGGCTGTGCAGGTGCGCCAGTGCCCCCTGCCAGCGCGTGAACGGCGTGCTCCAGTAGGCGCCGTAGGGGATGACCGGCCAGGCCGGGCTCATGATGCCGTGCCCCCGTCGGCAGCCGGGACGCGAGGCGACGCCGGACCCGGCTGCGGGCCCAGGCCGAGGGCGTCGATGAAGGCCAGCCGTGCCTGGCACAGGTGGTCGCGCACCGCGGCGGCCGCGGCGTCGCCATCGCCGGCCACCAGCGCCGAGTGGATGCGCGACAGGCCCAGCATCACGACGTCGCGGACCTGCGGGCGGTCCAGGGTGATCGCCCGGATGTGCTGCATGTGGTCGGCGTAGAGCCCGATCTCGCGCACCAGCCGCCGGTTGGGCACCAGGGCCAGCCAGGCGTCGCGGTAGCGCACATTGGCGTCACGGAAGGCGGCGGCGTCCCCGGCCCGGTGCGCCTGGCGGGCGGATTCGAGCGCGGCATCGATGGGTGCGCGCAGCTGCGGGTCGGCCGTGCGCGCGGCGATGCGGCGCATGGCCGCTGGCTCGAGCAGGAAGCGCACCTCGTAGATGTCGTCGACATCGGCCAGCGTGAGGGCGGGAACCGTGAAGCTGCGGCGGTCGGTGGCAAGCAGTCCCTCGCTGGCCAGCCGCGCCAGCGCTTCGCGCACGGGAGTCCGCGAGACCCCCAGCTGCGCCGCCAGCGCCACTTCCTGCAGCGCCTGACCGGCGCCGACGGAGCCGCTGCGGAGCTGCGCCCGCAAGGCCTGGTAGACCTGGTCGGCCAGCGCCTGCGGGCGTGGCAGCGGTTTCAGCACGGGCGTGTCCAAGAGTCCTTCTCCTGAGGCGGCGGAGGGAGCCGAAGCGCTTTGGTCTGCTGGAATCCAGGATTTCAAATACTGTATACAGAACACAAAAGTGCGAGAACAAGGGTTTCCACTGAGGGCGCGGAAGTCGTGATGCGAAGGGCGGCGCGGGTATGCGCATCGCCCGCGGCAGGCCGGGCCGGCCTGCAGCCCCGGCCCTTCAGGTCGGCGCGTTTGCCGGCCGCTGCAGGCTGCTGGCCAGGCCGAAACCAGCCAGCGCAAGCGCCGTGCAGGCGCCGCTGGGTGCATCGAGCACCCAGCTCGAGGCCAGGCCCAGCAGCCCGGCCGCGATGCCGGCCAGCAGAGCGCGCGCGCGTGTCATGCCGGCGCGCTCCCACAAGGCGGGGGCGATCAGCAGCGCAAAGACCAGGAACAAGCCCAGCACCGGCACCGCGACGCTGGCCACGCCAGCGAAGAGCGGGTAGAACCAGCGGTCCCGGTGCAGCCGTCGGCCCACCAGGGCGACGGCCGCAGCGCAGACGCCCAGCGCCGCCACCTGCGGCCACTGCGCCCACAGCAGGTCGGCCGCCAGCAGCTCGGCCATTCGCTCGCGGCCATGCGGGTCCAGCCGTGCGCCCAGCAAGGCGGCACTGGCCCCCAGCACGTAGAGCAGGCCGATCAAGGCTTCGCGCTGCTTCGGCCAGCGGTCCGACAGCCAGGCGACAGTGCCGGCACAGACCAGGCCGCCGGCCAGGGCCAGCCCCTGTGTCGTCCAGTGGTCCGGGTGGTCGACGATGGCGGCGGCCCACAGCGCGGCGGCAGCGGCGGCCTGGGCGACCGCAAGGTCGATGAAGACGACCCCCCGCTCGAGCACCTGCGCACCCAGCGGGGCCAGCGCCAGCACTCCCAGGGCGAGCGCGGCCAGCGGCGTCAGCATCCAGGCGTCGCGCAACGCGTCCAGGCCCGGGCTCACGGGCGCGCGGCCTTCAGCAGCGAGGCAAGCAGGGCGTTCATCCACTCCACCAGGCCGTCCGCCGCGGCCTGTTCGCCGACCGTCGCCGGCAGCACCAGCAGGGGCACGGCCGGCCCCAGCTGGCCGGCCAGCCAGCGGCCGGCCCGCGCATCCTGGTAGGTCGTCACGACGACGGCGAGCGGCGGCGCGGCGCGCAGGCCGTCCAGCAGCCGCTGCAGGTGCCCGGGCGTCGGCGCCATGCCGGGCCGCGGCTCGAGGTCCGCCGTCTGCCGCATGCCCAGCCACGGCCACAGGTAGCCGAAGCTCGAGTGCTGGGCGGCCACCGGCTTGCCGCGCAGGGGTTGCGCCAGGCGCTCCCAGCCGGCGATGTGCTCGCGCCAGCGCTTCTCGAAGTCGGTGCGCCGCTGGGCGATCGCGCCCCGCTCGGCGGGCAGTTCCTGGCCCAGCCGCTCGGCCAGCGCCGCCAGCACGAGCAGCAGGCGGTGCGGGTCCAGGTGCAGGTGCGGGTTGCCTTCGGCATGCACGTCACCGGCCCAGGGCGTGCCGATGGCGCCCGGTTGCGGGTCGATCAGCCGCACATGGTCGGCGGCGAAGAAGACCTCGCGCGCCTTCGGATTGCCGGCGCGCTCCTGCAGGGTCGGCAGCCAACCGCTTTCCAGCGATGCCCCGGTGCAGGCGACGAGGTCGGCGTTGCGCACCTGCGCGATCAGCGCCGGGCGGGCTTCGATGTGGTGCGGGTCCTGCCCGGCGTGGGTGGCCACGTGCAGGCGGGCCGTAGGCAGCAGCACGCGGGTCAGCGCCGCCCATTCCGGCTCGCAGGCAAAGACCGTGAAGGCCGAGGACAGCGAGGGCAGCACTGCCGCCAGCAGGGCCAGCAAGCCGGGCCGGATGCGGCGGCCCGCGTGTTGCAGACCCTTGACGAGCGGCCGCCTTCCTGGCCCGCTCGCCCGCAGGCCTGCCGACCGGCCCGCGACTTCAGAAGCTGTGCGCACCATGGGCGCCGAAGGCCAGCACGTACTGCAGTTGCAAGGCGCGCTTCGCAGCGTCGTCGAAGGCCGCCCCGTTGCGTTGCCGGCTGAGCTGCAGGCGCAGCGACTGCATGTGGCCGGGCTTCCAGGCCACCATCAGGGCGTGCTCGGACAGGCGTGCGCCGTGGAAGTGTTCCTCGTGCGGCATGCGCACGCGAAGCCAGTCGGCCCTGGCGCCGACCTCCCAGTCGGCCCGCCAGCGCCAGACCACGGACAGTGCGTGCGCCTGGTGCCGGTCGCCGGCATCGGCATGGCGGTTCAGGCCGCTGATGCGGGCCCATTCCAGCGACACGCGGAGCTGCCGTTCGCGGTTGTTGCCTTCGGGGGCCCACTTCCAGGTGGCGTCGACCATCCAGGTCCTGCGGCCGCTGAACTGTGCGCCATGATGGCCGTGGGCATGCTCGTCGGCGTGATCGTCCTCGTCATCGTCGTGCCCGGCTTCCTCGTCGTCGTGGTGCTCGGGTTCGACGGCCGCTTCGCGCCGGCTGCGGATGTGCGACAGGCCCAGCTGCCAGCTGTGCGAGCGGCCGATGTCGGCGCCCATCTTTGCCACCAGGGTGGTGATGCCGAGACCGCCGACGGGCTCTGCCGTCTCCTCGACCAGGCGCTTGCCGCGCAGGGCCTCGAAACCGAACATCAGGTACATCGGGGTCGGTGCGGTCCAGTTCAGGCGCAGGCCGTCGTCGGTCCAGTGGCCGCCGAAGAAGCCGCGGTACAGCAGCGGACGCTCGACAAAGTCGTCGGCGTGCGGGTGCTGGGCATTGAGGTAACCCACCTGGGAAGCGAAGCGCCCCGCGCGCAGGGTCAGCCCGGCCGGCAGCCGGGTGGTCTCGAGCCAGGCCTCCTCGATGCCGCGCTCGAGCTTGCCCTCGTGCGTCTCGAAGGTGGCGGTCAGCTGCGCGCGCAACGCCGATCCCAGCGGGCCGCTGGCCGTCAGGTCGCTGTGGCCGAGCTGCAGCCCCGCGTCGCGCGTGCCCACGGCAAGCTCGCGGGAGGTGTGCGTGAGGTCGAGCACGGCGCCGAACTGCCAGTCGGCCGTGCCGGGCCGGGGCTGCGCGAGGGCGCTGCCGGCGGCGATCGCCCACAGCAGTGCGATGGACAGCCGCAGGCGGGCGGGGCTGGAACGGGTAGGCATGTCGGTCGACTCCTGATCGGTGTTGGCTCTGGCCCGAGCCGGAACGGGCGGCGGGGCTCGAGCGGGACAAGGCTTAGTCGGTAATGATAGTGCATGCGCAATAAAAGCCGACACGGGCCATGAACCAGGCCCGCAGCGCGCCGCCGCGGTGCCGCGCGATACTCGATCCCCCACGCCCCGAGGACCGCCGTGCCAGACGCGCCCGAGTACCAGACCCTGCACTGCGCCGTGCACGAGCAGGTGCTGACCATCACCCTGAACCGCCCGGAAAGGCTCAACGCCTTCAACCGGGAGATGATGGAAGAGCTGATTCGCGCCTTCGACCAGGCCGACGCCGACGACCAGGTGCGTGCCGTCATCGTCACCGGCGCCGGGCGTGCCTTCTGTGCCGGTGCCGACCTGTCCGAGGGCGCGAAGACCTTCGACTACGCGGCGCGCGCCGGCCACCGCCCCGGGGCGGCCGCCGCGGTCGCCGACGATGGACTCGTCGACTGGAGCCACGAGGCCGTGCGCGACGGCGGCGGCCGGGTCAGCCTGCGCATCTTCGGCAGCCTGAAGCCGGTGATCGCGGCCATCAACGGGCCGGCGGTCGGCATCGGGGCCACGATGCTGCTGCCCATGGACGTGCGGCTGGCCAGCGAGTCGGCGCGCCTGGGGTTCGTGTTCACGCGCCGCGGCATCGTGCCCGAGGCCTGTTCCAGCTGGTTCCTGCCGCGCCTGGTGGGCGTGTCCCGGGCGCTCGAGTGGACGCTCAGCGGTCGCGTGTTTGCGGCCTCCGAGGCGCTCGAAGGAGGGCTGGTGCGTGCCGTGCTGCCGCCGGAGCAGCTGCTGCCGGCGGCGCGCGCGCTGGCGCGCGAGATCGCCGAGCATGCGGCCCCGGTGAGCGCCGCGCTGACGCGGCAGATGATGTGGCGCATGCTCGGCGAGGCCCACCCGATGATGGCGCACCGCGTGGACAGCCGCGCGATCTTTGCCCGCGGCCGCAGCGCCGACGCCCGCGAGGGCGTCACCGCCTTCCTCGAGAAGCGCCCGGCGCACTTCACCGACCGCGTCTCCGACGCCATGCCGCCGTGGTTTCCCTGGTGGCAGGACCCCCGCTACGAATGAGCCCGGCCAGCCCGGGGCCGCAAGCGAGCCCGACGATGCAGAACGACGCAACCCTTGTGCCCACCCCGCTGGTCGACAGCGATCATCCGGCGGTGCGGGACTTCGCGCGCGCCCGCGCTGGCGCTGGTTCGCCGCGCGATCGTGCGCTGGCGCTGTACTACGCGGTGCGCGACGGCTTCCGCTACGACCCCTACCGTGTCGACCTCTCGGCCGAAGGCATGCGGGCGTCTTCGGTGATCGCCCTCGGCCATGGCTGGTGTGTCACCAAGGCGGCGCTGCTGGCGGCGGCCTGCCGTGCCGAGGGCATCCCGGCCCGGCTGGGCTATGCCGACGTGCGCAACCACCTGAGCACGGCGCGCATGCGCGAGGCCATGCAGACCGACCTCTTCATCTGGCACGGTTACACCGAGCTGCGGCTGGACGGCAGCTGGGTCAAGGCCACGCCGGCCTTCAACATCGAGCTGACCGAGCGCTTCGGCTTGCTGCCGCTCGACTGGGACGGCGTGCACGACAGCATCTACCACCCCTATGACCGCGAGGGCCGGCGCCACATGGAGTATGTGCACGACCATGGGGTGTTCGACGACATGCCGCTGGCGCGCATCGTCGCCGACTTCCAGCGCGTTTACCCGCGCTGGCAAGCCGGCACCGGCAGTGCACTGCAAGGCGCCGACTTCGACGCCGACGTCGGGCGCGAGGCGACGGGCTGAGCGACGCCCGTGGCCCCGGCCCTGGGGCCGCTCAGGCGATCTTCACGTACTCGAAATCGCCCGGCTGGTTGTTGATGCCCACCCGCGGCGGGGCGATCCAGCTGGCGTAGCGGCCGGGCTGGTGGCAGGGCTGCATCAGCGAGGCGATGTACTTCATGTCGTCGTCGTTGGGCAGCCAGTCGCCGACCCCGGCTTGCCATTGGGCTTCGGTCAGCAGGCGGCCGTCGGGGCTGATGCGGTGCCCCTTGAATTCGCCGATGCGGCGATTGAAGCCCTTGTGCGGCTGGGTGAGGCGAAAGCCGATGCCGGCCTTCTCGATCGACTTGTTCCAGCGCTCGATGCCGCCCTGGCAGTCGGCGATGTAGTCGTCGAGCAGCCGGCTGTTGATGGCGCGCAGCGCCGGCACCGGCTCGCTGAGCAGCTGGCCGTCGACGACCCGCATCACCGCGTAGCTGGCGTCGTGCAGCTGGTGGTCGTCACCTTCCAGCCGGGCCTCGTTGAAGCGCCCCTTGAGACCGGCGCTGAAGGCCTCGGCGCCGTTGCTCGAGATCTCGCTGCCGAACAGGTCGCGCGTGACCGACATGTGGAAGTTGGCCTTGCGCTGCAGCAGCGGCAGGTCGACCACGCCGAGTGCGCGCACGCGCTCGACGTCGTAGGGGTCGCTGATGCCGGCCTTGTTCATGGCGGCGCAGGTGGCCTCGATGGTGCGCTGCACCCCGGTCTCGCCGACGAACAGGTGGTGCGCCTCTTCGGTCAGCATGAAGCGGCAGGAGCGCGACAGCGGGTCGAAGCCGCTCTCGGCCAGCGCGGCCAGCTGCATCTTGCCGTCGCGGTCGGTGAAGTAGGTGAACATGAAGAACGACAGCCAGTCGGGTGTCTTTTCGTTGAAGGCACCCAGGATGCGCGGGTTGTCCTGCTGGCCCGAGCGGCGCTCGAGCAACGCCTGGGCTTCCTCGCGGCCGTCCTTGCCGAAGTGCTTGACCAGCAGGTAGACCATGGCCCACAGGTGGCGGCCTTCCTCGACGTTGACCTGGAACAGGTTGCGCATGTCGTACAGGCTGGGCGCCGTGCGGCCCAGGTAGCGCTGCTGCTCGACCGAGGCCGGCTCGGTGTCGCCCTGCACGACGATCAGCCGCTTGAGCAGCGCCCGGTACTCGCCCGGCACCTCCTGCCAGGCGGGCTCACCCTTGTGCGTGCCGCAGGGGATGGTGCGGCCCTCGACCTTGGGCGCGAGCAGGATGCCCCAGCGGTAGTCGGGCATCTTGACGTGGCCGAACTTGGCCCAGCCCGAAGGGTCGACGCCGACCGCCGTGCGCAGGTAGACCTCGGCGTCCTGGAAGCCGTCGGGTCCCATCTCCTTCCACCAGTCCAGGTATCGCGGGTGCCAGGTCTCCAGCGCGCGCAGCAACTGCTTGTCGGACGACAGGTCGACGTTGTTGGGAATGGCGTCGTCGTAGCTGACTTCGACGAATCCGTCGGCGCGGACCGACTCGGGGGTTTCGACCAGGGTGTCGGGTTGGGACATGAACGGGCTCCGTGGTTGTGATGGATCAAGGGTTCCGGTGACGCGATATGCAGCATGATGCATGCATAGGGCCTAGAATTTGATCCAGATTAAAGAATATGTTCGGGTGAGATGCACTGCATTGCACATCAACGATGCGCAAGCGCCGCGCCGCTGGATGCGGGATCGAACCCGGAGCGGTCGAGGCCGGCTCCCGGAAACCTTGCCCCGTCCTGCAACAGGGCCCGGTTCGCGCGTCAGCACCGTGGGTCGCGAGGGCAGACTCGCTGCCGGTGGTCATGGCGGCGAACAGCTGAACCGATGACGCCAAGCAGGAGGCGTACCGCCAGACATTGAAGGGCGAGAGCAGGACCTGGCCGATGCGCGCCCAGTCCGGTTTGCACAAATCGTCGACCGTCATGGTGTCGCCGTGGCAGTCGCGGCGGGTCTGCAGGCAGCGCGCATCCAGCACGCCGGCGGTCAGCGGCTGGCCTTGCTCGACAAGCCGGTATGCGGGCAGCTCGAAGCCGGCAAACCGCACCCGGGTGTGGAAGGTGGAGACGATCCTGTCGAACGCGTGCGGCAGCAGCAGGAAACGCTTCCCCGGGCCGGCGATGCGGGTGCCGTTTCGGCTGGAAGTCTCTGTCGTGCCGACCCCGGGCCGATGATGCCGCCGCGAGCCTTTGCCACCGGGGCCGGGCGCCCGGGCATCGGCCGGCCCGGACCGAGGAGTGCCCCGGCAGGGATCAGCGCCGGTGCAACTCGATGGCGCCGTTGGTGAGCGTTCGGTAGGCGTCGGAGGCCAGCCAGGCCTGGGCCTGCGGCAGGTTCATCACCACCGCATCGAGGAAGGCCACGGCCAGCGACTTCATCCAGCGGCAGTGGTCGGCCCGCAGGCTGGTGCTGCACTCGGCGACGTCCATGGTGCCGTGCACGGCCTCGGGCGAGAGGTCCCACGAGAGCAGCTTGTTCCCCGGCTTGGAGGCGATCCAGCCCGCGAGCCGGGACTCGGCGGGCTCGCCGGTCTCGTCGCCGCGCCCGGTGAAGAACAGGAAGGGCCGGGTGTCGATGCTGTAGTAGCTGTCTTCACCCAAGCCCGAGTTGAATCCCGCGTAGGCCGGTCCGCGCGGTGAATCGGCGATGAAGGCCACCGCGCCGGGCACGTCCACCTGCGGCACCTTGTACTGCCCGTACTGCTGCGTCGTGCCGGCGATGTGCAAGGGCACGCCGCTGCCGGCGGACCAGCCGCCCACCACGAGGCGATCGGGGACCGGCGTGCCGATGAACCCCGGCAACATTCCCACCTGGTACAGCGGCAGCACGCGCGCGATGAACGCGACACTTCGCGGGCCGTGGATGTACGCGCCCAGCCAGTCCTTGCAGTTCTGCAAGGGCTGGCCGGTGGCGGCGGTGCTGGTGATCACGCCCGCTTCGACGCAGGCCAGCAGGTCGGCCGGCAGCGGGTTGTCCACGCTGCGCCGCACCACATGGATCGACACGTAGCCGGCGGCCGCGAAGCTCTTGCCCCGTTGCTCGCTGGCGTCCATGTTGCTGCCCGGCTTGGCCGGGTCCTCGATCGCGCCGCCGTGGCTCCAGATCACCGTGGGCCGCAGGCCGGCCGGCGTGTTCAGGGGGTAGTAGACCCGGAACGGCACTTCGTGCTAGTTGCGCTCGGGGTCGCGCAGCACGAAGTCCTGCGTCGCCGTCTGCCATGTCGTCGCCGGCACATAGAGGCAGGGTTCGGGCCCGGGCGAGTTGCAGACAGCGGGCAGGCCCTGCGCCCGGGCGGCCGGGCGTACGGCGACGCCCTGGACCAGGGCGATGCCCAGGACCAGGCTGAGGTGGCGGCGCAGGGTGGCCGGGGTCGCAGATCGACGGGTCATGGTGTGCTCCAGCGTGGGGTGATGAACGGACGAGGGAGGAAACGACCCGACGGCGGGCGCCCGCCGACGGCCTGGGGCCGTGGTCCCTCTGCCGGTGCCTTGGCTGCACCGCCCCGGTGGACGGCAGCGGCATGCGTCGCAGCAGGGCATCGGAGGGTGGCTTTACCGCCGTGGCACACAGGCGGGCTGGCTCGGCGCAAGGGGTGGAGTGCGGGTGAACGCAGTGCGCGCAGTGCGGCCGGGCCCTGTACCGGTCGGCCGGGCCGCGTCGTCTTCACGGCAGCACCTGGGTCCTGAACAAGGCCCACAGGGTGTTCGGCAGGGTCTGCGGGTACTCGTGCGCCAGGCCCGCCATCACCCCGACATAGAGCGCGTTGCTCGCCGCGGGCTGGCGGGCGCTGGTGTCGTAGACGTACACGCCGGTGTCGAAGCCGGCGACCGGCGTGTTGACGAAGCGGTGCGCGTCCGACAGGCCCAGGATGGCCAGGAATGCGGCGGTGCGCGAGGCCAGGTCGGTATTGGTGGCCATGATGTCCTGGTTCACCACCACGGGCTGTCCGCGCAGGTTCAGCGAGCCGACCGAATACACCATCGACATCGGCCGGGCCGCGAGCGGCCAGGTCATTTCGCTCTGCAGCACCGCGCCGGCCGCGGTGGCCACCGCGGCAAAGGTGGTGGACGCCTCGGCGGCGAGGCGGAAGGCCATCTCGCCCCCGTTGGAGAAGCCTGAAACGTACAACCGTCGCGCGTCGGCGCCGTGTTCGCCGACCAGCAGGCGGGCCATTTCGCGCAGGCCGCCCACGTCGTCGGGCACGGGATGGTCGGCCTGCGTGCGTTCGTCGGCTGTCATGCGACCCGTGCGCACGAGCTCGTCCATCTGGCCGGTGGTGCACAGCGGCCGCGCCGGCAATCCCAGGGGCCCGCTGGACCACTTGGTCACCACCTCCACTTCGGCAGGAAAGGCTGGCGTGCCGTCCGCATTGGCATCGTCGAGGTAGCAGTGCAACAGTGCGCTCGGCGCCGCGAGCAGCAGGCCTTCGCGGTCGGCCACTTCGGTCCAGCCCCAGCTGGCCAGCGGCACGCCACCATGGCCGCCGCTGCCGTGCAGCAACACCACGGCCGGCAGCGCCGATGCGCTTCGCCGTGCCGCCCAGGGCACGTAGACGATGAACTCCCGGGGGCTGCCTTGCCAGCTCATGCTGCGCCGCAGCTTCACGCCGCAAGCCGCGGGCACGTCGGTACAGAACGTCTCCAGCGTCTGGAACGGCGTGGGGCTGGGGCTGCCGACCACCGGGCCGGCCAGCGTGATTTGTGGCCCCTCGAAGCCGATGGTGTTGCCGTTCGCGTAGCGGTAGCTGCGCCCGCCAGCCGTGTCCTGCGCGCTGGCGCTCCCCGGAAACAGGGCCGGATAGGCCTTCTGGGCATAGGCGTTGATCGCCTCCCAGGTGTCTTCGGCGGTGACGCCATAGGTCGGCGCGGCGGCGGGGTTCTGGGCATCGGCGGCATGGGCGCTGGCTCCGGCCCCGGCCAATGCGAGGGCCGCGGTGGCGCAGCGAAGCAGATTTGCGGGACGGGCTGTGTCGGTGGCAAGCAGTGCGGCGCGGCGCATGGGTGTCGTTCTCCAGGTCCACCCGACCGGCGCGGTCGGGCTTGCCGGTCTAGACGCGGTGCATGGTCAAAGTTGGCCAGCGGACACCCCCCCGTTCGGGGGGGGGGGGCTCAGCGGGCCACCGGGGTGCGGCCGACCGGCAGGGCGCGGGCATGAGCCAGCGCGCGAGACACCTCGGCGGCCAGCGGCGAGCCTGGGGCTTGACGTGCCAGCACTGCCTCGGCCTGTTGCAGGTGCGGCAGGGCGGCGGCGGGCCGGCCCTCGGCCAGGTCCAGCAGGCCCAGGCCCAGCTGGGCCTGGGCCTGGGTGGGGCTGGCGATGGACTCCAGCTTCCCGGCCTCGGCCAGGGCGTCCTGCCAGCAGCGGCGGGCCTGCGCGGCATCGGCCCGGCTCTGATGAACCCAGCCCAGTTCGGTCAGGGCCCGCAGGCGTTCGTGGCGGGCGCGCGGGTTGGCGGGGGGAGTTTCCACCCAGGGCTGCAGCGCTGCCTGGGCCAGGTCGGTGGCGCCCTGGTGACGCCGCAACCGCGCTTCGGCCAGGCCCACGCGCAGGCGCACATGCGGGGCGGCCGAGGCGGCGCGTCCGGGCAGCGGCGCCACGACGGCGGCTGCACTGTCGATCCGGCCCAGCGCCGCCAGCGCCAGGGCCTGGTGGGCATGCGCCGCCAAGGCCAGGTCATGTGACGGCCCGACGGTCTTGTCCAGCACCGTCGCGGCCGGGTCGAGCAGCAACAGTGCCGGCCCAGCTTGCAGTCGCTCCAGCAGCACCAGGCCGCGGGTCATCGCCGTCACGGCCTGCATGTACGAGTCGGGCTGGGTGTGCTTGCGAATCACGCGCAGGGCTTCCGCGCTGCGTCGTTCGGCGGCGTCGAGATCGCCGCGGTCCAGGTGGTAGGCCACCACGTTCTGCTGCAGCACGCCCACGGTGAGGTGGTCGGCGCCGTACATGCGGGTGCCCTCCGCGATGGCGGCTTCGATCTGGCGGCTGCCGCCGTCCAGGTCGCCCAGGTCGGCCAGTGCGCGGCCATGCACCCCCAGGGCTTCCAGGCGGCGCGGATGGGGCTCGTCGCCGTGGGCCTGGGCGATCATTGCCAGGGCGCGGGCGGCAGCATCGCGGGCGTCGGCGGGCCGGCCGTTCATGCGGTAGGTCAGGGCCAGCAGGTTGGCGGCGCCGATGCGCTCGGGGTGCGTGGCCGGCAGGCGCTGCGCGGCCAGGCTTGCGGCTTCCTCGGCCAGGCGCACGGCCTCGGCATAGGCGCCGCGGTCCTGCACCAGCAGGGCCTGATTGGTCAGGCCCAGCACCAGGGCCTCGGGGTCGCTGTCGCCATGCCGGCGCACCACCGGCATCAACTCGTCGAGTGCCTGCTGCAGTTCCTTGCCGCGCCCGCGCAGGCGCAGCACCTGGGCCTGCACCAGCCGGGCCCGGGTGGTCTCGCGATGGTCTTCGCCCAGCTCGCGCCGCGCGGTCTGCACCGCGGCACTCACCAGCGCCTCGGCGCCTTCCAGGTCGCCAAAGCTCATCAGCGCTTCGCCGACGATGGCCTCCAGCTCGGCGCGCACGTCCGCACGCAGCGGTGCCGACTTCTGCAAACGCTGGCGCGCCTGCTGCAGCAGCTGTCGGGTGGTGACCTCGCTGACATCACCGGCGTAGTACGGGCTGGCGTCACGCAGCAAGGCGGTGACGAAATCCTTCACGTCGGCCGCACGCTGGCGCTCGGCATCGGCGCGCTGGGCCAGCCACAGCGCCAGCACCGCGCTGCCCAGGACGGTGGCCACTGCCACGCCCGCCGCCGTCAAGGCGGCGGTGTGCCGCGCCCATAACTTTCGCAGCACGTAGCCCAGGCTGTCGGCGCGGGCCTGGATCGGGCGGTGGCCGAGGTAGCGCTCGATGTCCTCGGCCAGGGCGTCTGCCGTGGCGTAACGCTCGTTCGGCGCCTTCTTCAGGGCCTGCAGCACGATGGTGTCCAGGTCGCCGCGCAGGGCGCGTCGGCGCGCCGGGTCGCCGGCCACCACGCTGGGGCGCGGTGGCTCGGCGCAGACGATGGCCTCTTCCAGCGCGGCGGCGCTGTCGCGTGCGGGGCGGTAGGGCCGGCTGCCGGTGAGCAGCTGGTACAACACCACGCCCAGCGAGTAGACGTCGGACGCCGTGCCCACCGGCTGCCCGGCCACCTGTTCTGGCGAGGCGTATTCGCGGGTCATGGGCCGGCCGCCCTCGCGGGTGAGTTCCGACGGCGTGGCCGCGCCCTCGTCCAGCAGCCTGGCAATGCCGAAGTCAAGAAGCTTGAGCTGCCCGGCGCTGTCCACCAGCAGGTTGGCGGGCTTCAGGTCGCGGTGTACCACCAGGTGGGCATGGGCATGGGCCACCGCCCGCACGGCCTGCAGGAACAGGCGCAGCCGGGCGCCCAGGTCGAGCTGGTGCGCGTCGCAATGGGCATCGATCCGCAGGCCTTCGACGAACTCCAGCGCCAGGTAGGGCTGGCCTGAATCGTCCAGCCCGGCGTCGTACAGGCGCGCGATGCTGGCGTGCTCCAGCCCGGCCAGCAGGTCGCGTTCGCGGGCGAGCCGTTCGGCCAGATGGCCGCCGGCCGCACCGCCTGGGGTTCGCGCCGGCGTCAGCCGCGGCATCTTCAGGGCCACCGGTCGCTGCAGAACGCCGTCGCTGCGCCGGGCCAGCCACACGCTGCCCATGCCGCCTTGCCCGAGTGGCCGCAGCAGGCGGTAGGGGCCAATGCATTCACCTGCCCGATGAGTGTCGGGCTCGTCGCGCTCCAGCGCCGGCAGCGTGGGCGGCGCCGCATCGGCCCCGCCCAGCAGATCGGCCAGCACTTCACGCAGGTCGGCCACGTCGGCAGGCAGGGCGGACAGCCAGCGCTCGCGCTGGTCGGCCGGCTGGTCCAGCGCCTCATCCAGCAGTGGCGAGAGGCGGGCCCATTGCGTGGCGTCGAAGCCGAAACGCGACATCGTGGCCCTAGCTGCGCAGTGAACGGGCCAGCAACAGCCTCGCCTTGTCCCACAGTCGGCGGACGGTGCGCTCGGAGCAGTCGAGCGCATGGGCGATGTCGCGGTCGTCGAGTCCGGCGAAGAACCGCATCTCGACCACCTGTGCCAGGCTGCGGTCCAGCTGCTCCAGTTCGAGCAGCGCCTCGTGGACGAGAACGATATGGTCGGCCGCGGCGGGCCGCTTGTCGGCCAGCGCGTCGGTATACGTGACGATGCAGGCATCGCCGCCACGGCACTGGGCCTGGCGCTGGCGCGCGAGGTCGACGATCACCGATCGCATCGTGCGGCTGGCGTAGGCGAGCACGCGCCGTTCCTCGCCGGCATCGGCCGTCATGGCGCCCATGCGCAGCACCGCTTCGTGGACCAGGGCGGTGGTGTCGAGCAGGGTGTTGCGGCCCCCCTTGCGCAGCCGGGCCCGGGCCAGCACGTGCAGCTGGCGGTACAAGGGAGCGGACACCTCGGGCAGCGCGTCAGGTCTGGAGCTCATTGTTCGCCGCTTATACGCCAAGCCGCTGGTGCCCACCACCACGACCGGCACCGGCGCCGTACTCTCCGATGGCGCTGCGTCGCCTGCACCGGCCCGGGCGCAGCGAAACGGGTCGAATGTGAAGCCTGCGACCGGGCCGCGGCACCCTCACTGCAGCCGGGCGGCCTCGGCTTCCATCCTGGTGACCAGGCGGTCGAGCTGGTCGACGACGGCCTGCACGGTGGCGCGCTGCTCGAGGTCGACGCCGGCCTTCTTCAGCAGCTTCATCGGCTCGTCGCTGCCGCCGGACTTGAGCAGTTCGAGGTACCGGCCGGTGGCTTCGCGGCGCGAGGACTCGCTGCCGGTGGTCATGGCGGCGAACAGCTGGGCCGACGAGGCAAAGCAGGTGGCGTACTGGTAGACATAGAAGGGCGTGCGGAAGAAGTGGCCGATGCGCGCCCAGGTCGACTTGTAGAAGTCGTCGACCGTCATGGTGTCGCCGTGGTAGTCGCGGTAGGTCTGCAGGTAGAGCGCGTCCAGCACGCCGGCGGTCACCGGCTGGCCCTGCTCGACCAGGCGGTGCGCGCGCAGCTCGAAATCGGCAAACAGCACCTGGGTGTAGAAGGTGGAGACGATCTGGTCGACCGCGTGCTGCAGCAGCAGGAAGCGCTCCCTCGGGTCGTCGGTGCGGGCCAGCAGGTGTTCGAGCAGGAAGCGCTCGTTGGTGGTCGAGGCCACTTCGGCGACGAAGATCGTGTAGGCCGAGGTTGCGAAGGGCTGATGCTCGAAGGACAGCACGGTGTGCAGGGCATGGCCCGCCTCGTGCGCGAAGGTGAACATCGAATCCAAGGTGTCCACGTGGTTGAGCAGCAGGTAGGGCCCCACGCCGTAGACACCGGCGTTGTAGGCGCCCGAGCGCTTGCCGTCGGTCTCGTAGACGTCGATGCGTCCGCCGGCGACGAAGCGCTTGAATCGATCGACGTACTCGGGCCCCAGCGGTGCCACCGACTCCAGCGCCAGCTGCCGCGCCAGTGCGTAGGGGTAGGTCTTGTCGCTGCGCATGAGGCCGACGAAGCTGTCGTAGGGGTGGTACTGCTCGAGCCCCAGCAGCTTCTTGCGCAGCCGCGTGTAGCGCTGCAGCGGCGCGGTGCCGGCACGCGTGGTGGCGACCAGGTTCTCCAGCACCGCGCGCGGCACGGCGTGCTCGTGCAGCGAGGCGTCGGCCACGCTCTTGAACTGCCGCGCCTGGGCGTTGAACCAGCCCGCCTGCAGCACGCCGTCGTACAGCGCGGCATAGGTGTTGGCCTGCCCCGCGTAGGCACCCATGTGGGCGGCCGCCAGCGCGCCGCGGTCGGCCTGCACGCGGTTGGTCTCCAGCTCGGCGTAGTAGTTGCCCGGAGACGCCGTGACCCGCCGGCCGCTGCTGAGCGTGACCTCGGGGAAACGGATGTCGGAGGTGCTGAGTTCCTCGTAGGCGCGCCGTGGTGCCTCGATGGCGCGGCTGGTCAGGGCCATCAGCCGCTCGCCCCTGGCGTCGAGCACATGGGCCTGGCGGCGGAACTGGTCGAGGATGGTGTAGCGGTAGGGCGCAAGGGCCGGTGTGGCGTCCAGCCAGGCACGCACCGTGGCCTCGGGGATCTTGAGCAGTTCCGGCGTGAACCAGGAGGTGGCGGCCTCGAACCGTGCGAACACCGCACCGACGCGCTGGAAGCGGCCGCTGACTGCCTGGTCGCGGGTGTCCACGTCGCGCTGCAGCTGCGGGAAGCGGTAGACGCGGTACTGCAGCTTGCCGATCTCGTCGTAGGCCTTGTAGGCGTCCAGCAGGGCCTGCGGGCCGCGCGCCAGGGTGCCTTCGAGGCGGGCGAAGGCGTCCATGCGGGTTTCCATGTCGCGCAGCCCGGCCTCCCAGGCTTCCCAGCTGGCGAAGATGGGGCTGAAGTCCCAACGGAACTGTGCCGGGATGTCGGCACGCTGGCGGCTGGCGGGGCGGGCGTCGCCCTGGGCAAGTGCGGAGGTCGTCATGAGGCAGCTCAGCGCAATCAAGGCGGGGGCAAGGCGGGGCGGGCAGGCGGGCATGGCACGGACCGGGATTGATCTCGGGTGGGGCCGGCGAGGCGGCGATCCTTCGAGTGTCGCCTGTGGGGCGGCGCGCGCACCCGGCGGTGCGACCGGCCGCCGGGATCGTGGCATGAGCGCGCCGGGCCGCTCCCAAGCGCTCATACCGAAGCCCCTTGGGGCGAAGGTACTCCAGTGAGCCGTGTGACCCTGGACGGCCCGGGGCTGCGGCAGGGTGACGGACGCCAGGGTTTACCCGGGGTGCTGAATTCTTGTCAGAGGTCAATTCAATCTCGATAATTTACCTACCGGTCGGTCGTCGAATTCGACCGCAGGAGAGTGAATGACCGACCCCCGAGCCAGCGCGGCGCAGAGCGCGCCCGATCGACCGCTGTCCGAGCCCCTGGTGCGGGTGGCCGACGACGGCGCTGTCCGCATCCTGACCCTGAACCGGCCGGCGCAGCTCAACAGCTTCACGGCCGCCATGCATGGCGAGCTGCGCGCCGCGCTCGACTCCGTCGCGGCCGACGGCGGCGTGCGCGCGCTGGTGATCACCGGTGCGGGCCGGGGCTTCTGCGCCGGCCAGGACCTGGCCGACCCCGACATGAACGCCGGCGCCGACGGTGCGCCCGATGTGGGCGCCGTGATCGAGCGCCAGTACCGGCCACTGGCCAACTGCATTGCCGACCTGCCGGTGCCGGTGATCGCTGCCGTCAACGGCGTCGCCGCCGGCGCCGGCGCCAACTTCGCGCTCGGCTGCGACCTCGTGATCGCCGCCCGCAGCGCCAGTTTCATCCAGGCCTTCTCCAGGATCGGCCTGATTCCCGACTGCGGCGGCAGCTGGTTGCTGCCGCGCCTGGTCGGGCGTGCGCGCGCGCTCGGGCTGGCGATGACGGGCGACAAGCTTCCGGCCGAACAGGCCGAGCGCATGGGCCTGATCTGGCAGTGCGTCGATGACGCCCTCCTGATGGACAGCGCGCTGAGCCTGGCGCGCCGCCTGGCGGCGATGCCCACCCGGGCGCTGGCCCAGACACGCCGGGCCTTCGACGCCGCCTCGCGGCTGGATTACGACGGCGCGCTGGCCCTCGAAGCCCGGCTGCAGGGCGAGCTTGGCCGGCAGGCCGACTTCGCCGAAGGCGTGGCCGCCTTCCTGGCCAAGCGCGCGCCGAGCTTCAGGGACCGTTGAGCGTGCGCGCCCCGCAAACCTCGAGCGAGGCCGGCGAACGGCAGCGCGTGGCCGAGGCCGTGCGCGACGCCATGCGCGCCGGCGACAGGGTGCTCGGACTGCTGGGCACCGAGGTGCTGGCCGTCGGCCCGGGCTGCGCGACCGTGGCCCTGACGGTGCGCGCCGACATGCTCAACGGCCACGACATCTGCCACGGCGGCCTGATGACGACGCTGGCCGACACGGCGTTTGCCTACGCCTGCAATGCGTACAACGAGGTGACCGTGGCCACCGGCTTCGACGTCAACATCGTGGCCAGCGGCAAGTTGGGCGACCGCCTGACCGCCACCGCCACCGAAGCGGCCAGGACGCGCCGCACCGGCGTCTACGACGTCGAGGTGCGCGACCAGACCGGGCGGCTGCTGCTGTTCTTCCGCGGTCGCTCGATGACGCGGGTGGGCATGGTCATCGTGCCCGCGCTGCCCTGCACACGAGGAGCCTGATCCATGCCCGTCAAGAGCCCCAGCCCGGGAGACCTCGAGCCGATCGAGACCGCCAGCCGCGACGAGATCACCGCGCTGCAGCTGCAGCGCCTGCGCAAGACCCTGCAGCACGCCTACGACCAGGTGCCGCACTACAAGGCCGCCTTCGACGCCAAGGGCGTTCACCCGTCGGATTGCCGTAGCCTGGCCGACCTGGCGAAGTTCCCCTTCACGAGCAAGGCTGACCTGCGTGCCCACTACCCCTTCGGCATGTTCGCCGTGCCGCGCGAGAAGGTGGTGCGCATCCACGCCAGCTCGGGAACAACAGGCAAGCCCACGGTGGTCGGCTACACGCAGGGCGACATCGACCGCTGGGCCGACCTGGGCGCCCGCTCGATCCGCGCCTCCGGCGGCCGGGCCGGCGACATCGTGCATGTGGGCTACGGCTACGGCCTGTTCACCGGCGGGCTGGGGGCGCACTATGGCGCCGAACGGCTGGGCTGCACCGTGGTCCCCATGGGCGGCGGGCAGACCGAGAAGCAGGTGCAGCTGATCGAGGACTTCCGTCCCGACATCGTCATGTGCACGCCCAGCTACATGCAGGTCATCGTCGAGGAGTTCCGCCGCCAGGGCAAGGACCCGCGCGAGATGTCCATCGCCATCGGCATCTTCGGCGCCGAGCCCTGGACCGACGCCATGCGGCGCGACATCGAGGCCAGCGCCGCCATCGACGCGGTCGACATCTACGGCCTGTCGGAAGTCATGGGCCCGGGCGTGGCCAACGAGTGCATCGAGTCCAAGGACGGCCCGGTGATCTGGGAAGACCATTTCCTGCCCGAGATCATCGACCCCGCCACCGGCGAGGTGCTGCCCGACGGCGACGAGGGCGAACTGGTGTTCACCACGCTGACCAAGGAGGCGCTGCCGGTCGTGCGCTACCGCACGCGCGACCTCACGCGGCTGCTGCCGCCGACCGCGCGCAGCATGCGCCGCATGGGCAAGATCGTCGGCCGCAGCGACGACATGCTGATCA
>Ga0209573_1002121_pt1 | contig 26761 bp, 13 predicted proteins | sample TNRBio252014_DNA_FD_185870 | JGI IMG/M metagenome (GOLD analysis project Ga0209573, IMG submission 185870) | Wastewater treatment Type I Accumulibacter community from EBPR Bioreactor in Madison, WI, USA - TNR Reactor_6/25/2014_ DNA (SPAdes)... | ecosystem: Engineered > Bioreactor > EBPR >... | reverse complement strand
ACTGGACCCGCACATCCACATGGGCGGTGACAACGTGGTGTTCTGGGGCCCGCTCAGCTGGGCGGTGATCTACGGCCTCATCTTCGCCACCTTCCTCACGCTGATCATGGTGCCGGTGATGCTGTTGATCGTGATGAAGGTGAAGCATAGGAGGCAGTGGAAGCGGAGGGTGAGGGAGGAGGTGGACGCTTAGCCCGGTACGCTCAACGAAACGATGCGAAGGTGCGGCGGTAGCTGCGCCTTCGTTGCTCCATGGCTTCAACCACTGTAGAAGTGTAAGGCATTTGCCCGGTGATCGCCCCACCACGTTCGTTGCCCTGTGATTTTAGGGTGGTGGTGTGAACGACAAAAAAGTGGCGTATCAGGGGCGTCGCCAAGAGCTCATCCGAGTTTTCAACCGACCGGACCTGCGTCCCTGCCGTGGTCCGGAACGTTTATCAACAGCCCCGTCCGGCATGGGCAGGCAGTATGGACAGCGATTCCGCATTCCATTGCTATCCTCCAATACACGCCCGACCATGGCACAGACCTACCTCAACTTCACGAAGTACTTCCCCGAGATCGACGAGTTCGAAGCGGAAGCACTCGTAGCCCAACTGGAGTTGACACCGGGGTTCAAGGATATCTGGACCCTGGCCGGTTCCTCGAGGGAAGCCCTTGCGCGTGAGTTGGAGGGCTACACATCCTCCCCCTTCAAGGAGTACTGGACCTCGCTGTCCAAAGCCGCAGGCACCTTGACAGGAGCGATCACACCCGCTGATCCGGCGAACCCCACGCCGGAAGAGCAGGCGCTCATCGACGGGCTGGTCCCCGGCCTGCTCGCGTTGTTCCCAACGAGCAAGCACGGTGCGCTGCGTGCGGCCATAGAGAGTTACCGCATCAAGAAGATCAATGACTGGCAACTGCTGGATGCCGTGTCGAAAGCCGTGGATACGGATGCGCGCGCCAAACAGGGCGATGCCTTCTTCCAAGCGTGGGCCTCCTATTACCTCACCACATCCGCGCAATTCATCGCCGCACGGTCCGTCACCTACCGCTTCCTGGGCCGCGTGCTCGATAGCAACGCCTCATCAGCGCCAAAAGCAGGTGTGAAGGTGAGCATGGCGGACGAGCATTTCGTGGAGACCGTGCGGCAGTTCGGCAGCACGACAACGAATCGTGAGGGCTACTACCGGATATCGTTCACCGTTCTCAACGGCACGGCCACACCCTACCCGCTGCAATTCACGTTCAGCCACCCTGAACTCGGCTCCCCTCAAGAGGTCGCACTCAACTATGATCCCGCCGATCCCAGAACCGCGGTGGTATCCTCTTTCGCGTTCACCCCGGCGGCATCCGCCTCGAAGACCATCGCGTCAACAGGTGTTGCCGTGCCCGCGGATGTGCAGGCTTACCTCGCTGCGCAATCCATCACCATCACGCGGCTGGAGGACATCCGGCGGCTGGGCTCGCTGAAGAACCTGCCTTCGGACACCATCGACAAGGACAATGCGGACCTGAAGAAGCTGGACGGGTTGGCGAGTTTGGAGGTTCTCCAGGATGACGTCGTGAAGAACAATGCGCTGTATGGCAGGGGCTACACCGGCATCGCGCAGATCGCGAACGCCCCCAGGAGATCATTCGTTGAGGAGAACACCGACATACTGGGTGATTATGGCGCGGGGCAACTCCAGTTCCAAGCCAAAGCCGCTCATCTGCACGCACTGAACCAATTGGCCGGGGAACTCACGGTCGTTCCGGAAAGGATCGATGGGGAGCAGCCTGAGCAAACAGTGAGCGGCTGCGGCTGCCCGGATTGTTCCAGTGCCGTGAGCCCATTGGCTTACCTGGCCGACCTGCTTGCTTTCGCCTGGTACAACACCAAGCAGGACGATGATGGGAACGGAAGCTATCCGCGCGTCTCCTTGGGGTACCTGAAAAGCAAATTCTTCCATGAGTTCGCAGAGCTGCGAACGGAATGCGAACAGTTGAAGGGAACCATCTGCCAGAACCGGATCGCGGCCGAGATACTCCGGTCGTACCACGCATCGATAGGTTCACCGAACGGCGCTGCGTTGCTGGCCGATGAGCGCGACTACCTGTTCAATGCGTATGAGCTGCTTCTTTCAAAGTTGGGGACCAGCTATGCCGAGATCCGCACGATCCGCGGAAGCATCGGCACGGAAGAGAGCGAGCGGCTTACCGATCGGATGGGCATCATCGGTGATGATGGGGCGAGCACCCTTGAACAACTGTTCATCGATGCCTCCGATCCAGCCAACTTGCTGGAAGGCTCCATTACCGAACCCAAGAACCTGGAAAGCCTGTTCGGCCTGCGGGATAGTAGGCGACCATTGTTGGAGGCCACACCTGTTTCGAAGGTGGGGATCTGGAAGGCCGCGCGACTGCGTGAGCTATGGGCGGAGCAGGATCGGTTGAAGAACCCTTATTGGAACCATGAAGAGGTCATCCTGGACCCGGATGTGGTCACAGCGGACGACTTCCGGTTCCCACAGACCTCGAATACAGCCTTTGCGACCTGGAAGGCGCGCCGTGAATGGGTAGATGATCTGCTGCCGCTAGTGACCGGGACGTACACCGTACCAAAGGTGGATCATCGTGCAGCGGACAATACGTTGATCATATACGGAGGGGCACTGCCAACACCGCCCTCCCTCACCGCAGGAGACCCCGTGGACTACGTGAATGGAGGATCCAGTCCGACATATACGGCCAAAAGCTGGCGCGTTGCTGGTGATGACTTCGAGATCACGGTGGAGGAAGACCTGGAACTCGACCGGGGCGGGGGAACCATTACGGTGAACGGCTCCTTGGCGGACAATTCAACGGCCACCCGATCATTCGAGGCACCCGACCTCGAAGCCCTGCTGACTTTCATGCGCGACGGCCAGAGCACTTATGCGCCAACGAGCACTGTCGTCGCGGCGAACTGGCCTGAAGCGAGCAACCCCGCCCTGATCGCCAACCTCCGCAGCCGGGTCGGAGCCGTTCGTGCAGGAGACCAGAGCGCCATCGACGATCTCCTGATCGATCTCCAATTGATCCCTGCCGAGTTGTACTTCCTTGATGAATTCCTCGGCTCGTACAAGGGATATCCGACAGTGGTCAACTCCGAGAACAACCAACCGTCGGCAAAATGGGATGAATTCCGGAGCATTCTGATCAACGTGATGAAGCGGCTGATCGTGGAAGCATGGATCACCGAAGAGACGGAGGAGGACATAGAGCTTGGTCCTGCGGACTTTTGGAAACCGGTCAGGGAGCCGAGCGCTGGTGCATGGCCTCCCATCGCGAATGGCACCCCGCTCTTGGACCCTGACGTGACGGGCATCGCCGATCTGCCCGAGTTGACCGTGCGTTCGCTGAGCGGCTTGGATGCCTTGGCGATGCTGAGCGCCAATAGAGCCGACCTCGACGCGATCAGGGACTCGATGCGAGGCTTGTATCCGGTGAGCTTCATACAACTTGTGAACTACGGGTTCAATGGTGCATATACATGGAATTCCGACCCGCTCACGGATCTCCAGACGATACTGAACTCATACTACTCGGCCACCACATCCGCCGAAGCGGTCGCACTTATCACGGATACGCTTCGGGTAACCGTGGAGGAGTTCCTCTTCCTCATGGATGTCGGTACGCGGCGGTTCTCCGGGGCGGCGGTTCCCCAGGCCGATATCGATCGAACGATAGACATCCTGCAGGCGGCACGCAAACGTATCGTACTGTACCCCCTTTGGGCTTCGGCCGAAGGCGCGGCCACGAACTACTGGAAGCTGCTGAAGGCCCGTTTGCCCAAATGGCGGGCGACCATGGACCAGCGCCGCACATGGCTGAACGCACTGACAGAGAACAGCGGTCGGCCGATCATCGACCCGGATCTCCTGGGACCCGGCGACCTGTTCGATCCCACCGCCGGGAGCGTGGCCTTCGACCTTCATGAAGCGCGACGCTTGCAAATGGAGGCCTGGCAGACGGCCATCGGAGACCCGGACGCTCCGGCATTCCTGGCGGACCTGACCTCATTCGACGCCGCTTTGACCGACACGCTCGATCTTGAGGAGCCGAACCTCGCAACGCTTCGCGATGAGCAGGATGCAGGCACCGACATACGTCCCCGGTTGCAGCAGTTGACCCTTGACGGGGCTGCCTTCAATCAACTGTTGGTGTACAGGGATATCCTGGCCGTAGGGGGAAACAGCCTGACGAAGGAGGAGAAGACGAACGTACAGCACATCCTGGCCAATGTGAGGAAGAAGCGACAGTTCCTTGCGTTCAGGGAACAGGAGGTCGTGGCCGGGATCACACTGTCACAGGACTTCTTCCGGACCCGCGAGTCGTTCATCGGGACCGTACCGATGGAGGTTGAATTCGAACTGAAGCCGTGGCTGGCCGGGGAGCGTGACCTGATCCTTTGGCGCCGGATGCTGAAGGGCCGCATCGAACAGGAGAAGAGCGTGCTGGATGCCTGGCAACAGGCCTTGTTCGAGGTGGATGAAGTGATGATGGTGCATCTACGGAACGCACTGGTGCGGGCGTGCGCCAACACGGGTGAGATCCAGATACGGGCCGCCAGGCGGTTGGGTGATCGGTTGCTCACCGACCTGGAGAACAACTGCTGCTTCAAGACCAACCGCGTAGCCGCCGCCATAGAGACCATGCAGCAATTCCTCTGGAAGCTGCATACGGGCGACCTGCTGTCCTCCGTACCACGCGTGAAATTCGTCGGTGAGGATTTCGAGGAGGCCTGGACCTGGATGGGCAGCTACGCCAACTGGCGTGCGGCCATGTTCGTGTTCCTCTATCCGGAGAATGTGCTGATACCGAGCCTCCGCAGGCACCAGACACCAGCGTTCGAGGACGTGGTGAGGAACACGCGGAACAACCGGCGTTTTGGTCCCAACGAAGCATGTGTCGCAAGCAAGCGGTACAAAGAGTACCTGGAGGACGTTTCCAACCTCAGGCTCGCATGCTCCGTGCAAGCTGAAGCCTTCGTTGGGGGAGGCGGCTGTGGCGACCCTGCCAATCAGATGAAGCGGCTCAACTTCATCTTCGCCGAAGCACCCCGATCGGGCAAGGCCTATTGGGCCACCGTGGACACGCCGGACCCGAACGCCCCAACGCAGCAGCGGTTCTGGATGGAGATACCGGAACTGCCCAAGGGGGCAACGCTGAAAGGCGCCACTTACTATCGCAACGATTCCCAGGAGGTCAACCACATCTTCCTGTTCTACCTCTCGCCGGAAGAGGACAAGAAGAACACCTTCTTCGCCGCACGTTACGCCCTTGAAACGGGGCAATGGGAATCCGAACAGTATGACTACGATGTCGAAACCGATGACCTGAAGAACTCCAGCGACGACGTGCCCTTCGATCCCGAGAAGTTCGATACGCGGATCCATTCCCTGGCCGTTCTGCAGAACAGTCTCGATTGGGCGAGCCCGACGATCGCCATCACCCTCTGGCACAAGGAACTCAAGGAGTACTATACATTCTTCCAAGGGCTCGATACAAAAGGGGACGCTTTGGTCGAAGGTGAGTGGTGGGATCGCTGGACAACGCGGTCAAGCCCGTTCGAGGACGATCCCGGCGAGGATCCCCTGGACCTTCAAGGAAGGATCGTCGACTTCGTGTGCGTACAACCGGATCAGGCGAAGACCGGTGATTGGACCACATGGATGCCTGGAGATCGGGGATGGGACATTCCGATGGGCTGATCCTGGACTTTGGGGGAGCCAATTCATCGTGAAACTGGTCTACGATCGTACCTTGAACCAACTCGTCTATCTGGCCAACGATCATGTCGGTTGGGGAGAGATCGACCTGGTCCCGACGAAGGCCATAACCCCCATTGGCTTGAACGGCCATGATGTATCTCCGTTCGATCTCCAGGCATTGGCCCTCACTTACGTGTACCAACCGGTATTGCCGGCCGCGAGATATCCCGTCGGCAATGTGAACCAGTACCGCCCGATGCCGGATGGCCCGATACCCATGGTCGCACAAGACCTTGCTACATCGAACATCCACTTCTCGCTGGCCGCGGTCGATCCGGGGACCAGCAAGCTCCATTGGAATGGCGATCCGTACCGTCTTGCGCCACGGTTCGATGATCTTCCATCCATCGGCCCATACACCAACCCGGCCGATCAAACGGCTCGCAAGCACAACTCACAAACCTGCTGGCTGGACAATGACGATGACAACTTCCGGTTGATCGAATACGTGCAGGAGGCCTTCTATTTCGTGCCCGTGCAGATCGCTCTGCAACTGCACGCGAACGGCCACCATGCCGAAGCGCTGAAATGGTTCCGCACCATCTACGACTTCCGGCAACCGGTCGGCCTGCGCAAGATCCACTACGGCTTGAAGCGTGAGGAATCCAGTTCGGTCAATGCCGATCGCGCCATGGATTGGTTCGCCGATCCCCTGAACCCGCATGGCATCGCGAGCCTGCGGCGTCATACCTACACGCGGTACACCATCCTGGCCATCGTGTACTGTCTGCTGGACTATGCGGACGCGGAGTTCACCACGGACAACAGCGAGACCGTGCCACGCGCACGGGAGTTGTACGAGGATGCCCTGGCCCTCTTGAACCTGATCGCGCCGCCCGCCGAATGTCCTGGCGATGTTGCCGTGAACGAGCTTACGCATGCGGCGGAACTGGGCTCTTGGAAGAGCACCTGGGTGGATCTCCTGCAACGGATGGAGCCGCTTTCCACCCGTGCCGGGTTCGGCGATCTGGTCAGCGATATCGGGGATGTGCTCCAGCAAGCCCTGCCCATGCAGGAGCGGCTCGCCAGTGCGCGCGGCCTGATCGAGGCTCAATTGTCGACCATCACGCACCGCACGATGGAACAAGTGCTGGACGGGTTCGAGGCGCGGGTGAACGCCGAGACGGCCGAAGCCCTCGGAAGCATCGAAGCGGATGAGGCACTGGTGGCCGTTGGCGGTGGCAGCCGCGCCGGTTTCGACCACACGATGGAGGTGGTGACCGGCCGAAGCGCGGGCGAACTCGTGAACGAGGACTTCGGATGGTTCGTGGACAGCAGCGCCGCAAGCGCATTGGAACGCGACGCCGAGATCGATCCGATATACGCCGGCAAGAGCGGCAACCTGGTGAAGCTCTACGTGCAACAGCCTGCCGCGGCGTTCACATTGAACTCGCCTTTGGCGAACATCTGGCTCAGCGGCGTTCCGTTCAGCTTCTGCGTTGTTCCGAACCCCATCGTGAGCGCCTTGGTGATGAGGGCGGAAGTGAACCTGTACAAGATCCACAACTGCATGAACATCGCGGGCATGGTCCGGGAGCTGGATCCCTTCGCCGCGCCCACGGACAGCACCACGGGGATACCGGTCATCGGGGTCGGAGGAAGCTTCAGCATTCCCACGGACAGGAGCATACCGCCAAGCGCCTACCGGTACCGCACGATCGTGGACCGCGCCAAGCAGCTTGTAGCGATGGCGCAGCAGGTGGAGGGTGCTTTCCTCAGCGCCTTGGAGAAATTCGATGCGGAGAGCTATTCCCAACTGCGCGCCGAACAGGACATCGAATCCAGCAAGGCCAACATCAAATTGCAGGACCTGAAGATCAAGGAGGCCAACAGTGGCGTGAAGCTCGCCGAGCTGCAGCGCGACCGCGCACAGATCCAGGTCAATGGCCTGAACCAGATGATCAATGACGGGCTCTTGGCAAGTGAACAAGAACTGCTCAAGCTGAACACCCTTCTAGCGTCATTCCAGGCAATTGCGAATGTTGCCGAGGTTTTCTATCGAATGTCTGAGTTAGCTTCACTCGTCGCGTCTTCCGGTGGGGGAGCAACCGTGGGCGCATCAATCGCCGCTACGATGGCCGCTGCGACACCCGGCTTTACCGCATTGGCAGTGCAGAAAGGGGCAGAACTTACCTCCATTGGACTCACTGCCGCCATCCAGAACACCTCTATCTGGGCCTCCTTCGAGCGCCGCAAGCAGGAGTGGGAGTTCCAACTTTCGCTGGGGAACCAGGATATCAAGATCGGGGAGCAGCAGATCGCGCTTGCCCAGGACCGCCTGCGGATCGTGGGCCAGGAGCGGGAGATCGCCTCGATACAACACGACCACGCCAAGGCCACGTTGGATTTCCTGAAGAACAAGTTCACCAGCGCGGAACTGTACGAATGGATGAGCCGTGTGCTGGAGGATATCTACAGCTGGTTCCTGCAGGAAGCCACGAGCACCGCCATCATGGCCCAGCGCCAGCTCGCCTTCGAGCGCCAGGTGGACCTTCCGCCCTTCATCCGCAACGATTATTGGATCGTGGATGGCGGAAGTACGGGAGGCGTGAGCCTCACCGGCGAGGGCGCGGTGGACCGGCGCGGGATCACGGGCAGCAGCAGGCTTTTGAAGGACCTCTATGACCTGGACCAGTACGCCTTCAATACCAACAGCCCGAAACTACAGATGAGCAAGACGATCTCGCTGATGGAGATCGCGCCGGAAGAGCTGATGCGCCTGCGTGATACCGGCATCATGAACTTCCGGACCACGAAGGAACTGTTCGACCGCGACTATCCGGGGCACTACCTGCGCCTGATCAAGAAGGTGAACGTGACGGTGGTCGCGCTGAACCCACCGATCAAGGGGATCAAGGCCACGCTCACCAACGGCGGTGTGTCGCGCGTGATCACCGGTGGCACCATCTTCCAGGAGCGCGTGATCAACCGGTTGCCGGAGCAGACCGCGCTGAGCAGCGGTGTGAGCGACTACGGCGTGTTCCAGTTGCGTGGAGAAGGGGAGTTCCTCGACCCCTTCGAAGGCACCGGCGTGGACACGCAGTGGGAGTTCCGCATGGAAAAGGCGGCGAACCCCTTCGACTTCGGCAGCATCGCCGATGTGCTGATGAGCATCGAGTATGAAGCGATGAGCAGTTTCACCTACCGGAACACCGTGGTGCAGCGCTTGAACCAGGAGGATCCATCAGCCGCGTTGGCGATCAGCATGAGGAACAACCTGCCCGACCAGTGGTTCGACCTGCATAACCCGGAAGGGAACGCCACGCCTTATGCGGTGTCGTTCAACATCAACGCACGCGATATGGCGCCGAACCTGAGCGATCCGGCCATCAGCGGCATCAGCCTCTTCATCGCCATGAAGGATGGACGGACGTTCAATGGCATTGTGCGGCTGGGGATACTGAACCCCGATGGCACGCTCGGCCCGCAACAGACCGCCCAGCCCAACGACAACTTCGTCGCCTCGTCGGTCTTCGCGAGCTTCCCGGCCAATACTTCACCGGTGGGCACATGGACCTTCGGCATCGATCAGGGCACCGCCCACTTCGTCAACGATGAGGTGGAGGACATCCTGATCGTGATGCGCTACACGGGTTTTGGAACACACTATTCGATCTGACCGCCATGCTCACGTCACTTCGCTTGAACGCCCTGGTCGCAACGGCTGTATCGCTCGGTGCCCTGCAAGCCCAGGCGCAGGATGCCATTGCCCATCCTCCTGCCACGGAGCGTGCCGTGGAGGTCATGCTGCTCTCGATCAATATGGAGGCCATCCACGTCATCGTCAATGGGACAGAGGTGGAGACCATCCCATTCGCACCCTACAAGGAGGCAAGGACCGCCGATCCGAACATCAGGCAGTTCCCGTTGCTGAGTTCGGTACTGCAACGGCTCTTTGATGATGGATGGCGGATGGATGATTCCGCTACAACAGGCGTTATACCGTTACTCTTCGTGCTCACAAGGGAGGTGAAGAAATGAGTCCCAACACATGCACGGCCTTTGCGGACCTCAAAGTGGATGGCAGCCACTTGATACCGACCTGCGGCGATTTGATGAACCCTTATTCGGTCTGATGATGAACAGCCGATGCATCCTCAAACTTCTCTGCGTCCTTGCCTTGGTTTGCCTATCCGGATGGATGCAAGCACAGGTTGACGACAACCAGCCTGCGGCGGTGCGTACCGAACTCGCCATGGTTGATATTGACTTGGGCAGTCACTCTATCCTGGTCACCTATCCGGAGGGACGCACTGAGCAGATCCAGGTCAAGGACGATGGTCGGGCAGCGGAACTCTTCCTCTCACGTGACAGGCAGATGCTCGCCGTGTTCCAGCGATTGTACAACGATGGGTGGATGATCGAAAGCGAGCTCACGCATACAGCCTTAGGAAGGGCCATTTACATCTTGAAACGGGCGAGGCCATAGCCGGATCGCACTATCCCCATGTCCCAAGAACAGAGATCAGCCCTCGGCGCCAACGTGATCTCCCTCCCCAAAGGAGGCGGGGCCGTTGCGGGCATGGGCGAGACCTTCTCGCCGGACCTGTTCACCGGCACGGGCAACTTCAGCGTGCCCATCGCGGTGCCGCCGGGCAGGAACGGCCTGCAGCCGAGCCTGACGCTGGGCTACAGCACCGGCAGCGGCAACGGGCCGTTCGGGTTGGGCTGGAACCTGAGCCTGCCCGGAGTGGCGCGCAAGACCAACTTGGGCATACCGCGCTATGATGATGAAAAGGACGTCTTCGTGCTCAGCGGAGCCGAGGACCTGATCCCCGTGGATCGGGGTGTCGACTCCTCGGCTCCGCTCGGAGTGACACCCGGTGCCACGCATTCGTGGATCCGCTACCGCCCGCGCACGGAGGGTTTGTTCGCGCGGATCGTCCACCACAAGTGGAGCGATGGGAGGGACTACTGGGAGGTGCGCACCAAGGACGGCATGGTGACGTGGTACGGGAACCCCGATGCCGTGGGCGCGGCCAATACCGTGTTGTACGACCCGGAGAACCCGCGCCATATTGCGCAGTGGAGCATCTGCCGCACCACCGACCCCTTCGGCAACGAAGTGCTCTACGAGTATGAGCGGGATGTCCAATTGTCGCCCTATCCCTTTGCGCAGCTCTACCTGAAGCGGATCCGCTATGCGGACTACACGTTCGCATCCATCAAGCTATACCTGTGCTCGGTGGAACTGGAATACACAGACCGCCCCGACCCGCACAGCGAATACCGGCAGGGCTTCGAGATACGGACGAGGCGGCGTTGTGTACGCATCAACACGTACACGCACCCGCTCGATGCCGACATGCCCGCTGGACATCCGCCGTCCGGCGGAGCACCGGACGACAACACGGTGGCGGTGAAGAGCTACGCGCTCACCTACCGCGACCAATTGGGCCACGAAGCCCACAACAAGGTGAGCCAACTGGCCAAGGTGCAGGCGATCGGTCACGACGCTTCGACAGGCTCAGCGCAAGCGACCGAGAGCCTGCCGCCGGTGGAGTTCGAGTACCAGGACTTCGACATCGCCAAGCGCGACCTGCGGGCCATCAAAGGCGACCACCTGCCAGCCTTGGGCCTGAACCACCCGGACATGGACCTCGTGGACCTGAACGGCAACGGCCTGCCGGACCTGGTGCAGATGAGCGCCGGGCAGCCCATCCGCTATTGGAGCAACAAGGGCAACGGTGAGTTCGCGCTGCCGCGCACCATGCGCAACGCGCCCACGGGGCTCGCGCTCGGCAGCGAAGCCGTGCAACTGATGGACGCCGACGGCGACGGCCGCGTGGACCTGGTGATGAACGCCAGCAACTTCGCCGGGTACTACAGCCTGAACCACGATGGCGAGTGGGCCACCGACAGCTTCCGCAAGTACAGCACGCGGCCTCCGGTGAACCTCCAGAGCGCACAGGCGCAGTTCATGGACCTCAGCGGCGATGGCCGCACCGACGTGCTGATCAACAGCGACCGCTTCATCTGCTACTTCCAGAACAGTCCGCTGCTCGACACGAACCGCAACTTCGATGGACTCCAGTACGAAAGCCGTGCCATCGGCTGGAGCGAGGCCCGGTTCGTACACAAGGCCGGGCTGGACGACTTTCCGAACGTGAATTTCGGCGACCCGCGCATCCGCACGGCGGACATGAGCGGCGATGGCCTGCAGGACATCGTGCAGGTGCAGGACGGCAACATCTGCTACTGGCCCAACCTCGGTTACGGGCGTTTCGGTAAGCGGCGCCAGATGCGCAACAGCCCGCGCATAGGCCACGGCTTCAACCCCGCGCAACTGATCCTGGGCGATGCCGACGGTGACGGCCAAACGGACGTGATCTACGTGGAGCGCAACAGCATCACGGTATGGTTCAACCAGAGCGGCAACGGCTTCAGCGAGCCGGTCACCATACAAGGCACACCACCCGCCCCTCCCTTCCGGGGAGGGGCCGGGGGTGGGGCCGTCAGAATGGTCGATCTGTTCGGCACGGGCACGCCGGGCATCCTATGGAGCTATGATCTGGGTGCGGCGAACGCGCCCTTGGGCGCGCGCATGCTGTACCTGGACCTCACCGGTGGCATCAAGCCCTACATGATGACGGGCATGCGCAACAACCTCGGGGCGCGCACGCGCGTGCGGTACGGCACATCCACCGCGCACTACCTGCGGGATACAAATGCCCCCTCATCCCCCGGCCCCTTCTCCCAAGGAGAAGGGGAGAATGCCCCCTCCGCTTCTGATCAGCTAGGTGAGTACGTGGGCCGTGCAGGTAAGTGGAAGACCACATTGCCCTTCCCCGTGCAGGTGGTGGACCGCGTGGAGGTGATCGACGAGATCAGCCGGGGGAAACTGACCACGCGCTACTTCTACCACCATGGGTATTGGGACGGCGGGGAGCGCGAGTTCCGCGGCTTCGGGCGCGTGGACCAGTTCGATACCGAGACCTTCGATCGCTACAACGACCCCTCGGCTTCGCTCGGTGTGGACGACTTGATCCTCAACGCGGACCTCACCGGCGTATCGTTGGAGCACTACGCGCCGCCGGTGCTGGCGAAGAACTGGTTCCACTTGGGGCCGGTGGGCGCGGAGAAGGGGGACTGGGGTGAATTGGACCTGAGCGCCGAGTATTGGAGCGGGGACAACAACATGCTGCAACGGCCCACGGCCATGCTGCAGATGATCGCCGGGCTTCCGCGCCGTGCCCGCCGCGATGCCTTCCGCACCCTGCGCGGCACCGCACTGCGCAGCGAGCTCTACGCCATGGATGGCAGCCCCTTGCAACAACGGCCCTACACCGTGAGCGAGACGCAGACCGGCCTGCGCCTGGTGGACAGCCCGAACTCGAACGCCACCATCCAGGCATTGGCGGTGCAGACCCACAGCAACCACATCTTCTTCAGCTTCGGCCTGGCCAGCCGCAGCACCACTTGGGAACGGGGCACCGACCCTATGACCAAATTCTCCTTCACCGGAGAAATCGATGCCTATGGCCAGCCACTGAGCCAGATCAGCATCGCCGTACCGCGCGGCAAGGATCCGCGCACGGGCGGCGAGCTCGCGCAGCACGGCGGTGTGTATGATCCTGCGCGCGGCTACGACGCCACCATCCAATACACGCGGCACATCTACATCGACCCCGCCTTTGGTACGGGCGGGGAATTCCCCGCCCCCGGAACTCCTGAGGATGCCTGCGCCCCTGCCTTTGCAGGACAATACGTGGTGGACCGTGCCAAGCAGGCCCGCAGCTACGAGGCGCGCAACGATGGCGGCATGAGCGTCTTCGCCCTGCGCGATATCCTGCTCGGCGGCACGCCGGATACTTGGACCGGACTGGGCAACCTGCCCGAACATGGCCCGCACCTGCTCGCCCTTGGCAACACCTATTACGACGGTGCCGCCTTCGACGGGGACGACTTCGGCGAGATGGGCGCCTACGGCGTGCCTGTGCGCACGGAGGCGCTCATGGTGCAGCCCGCCGAACTGGATACCGTGTACGGCAGCGCCCCCGGCGACCATCCCGCGCCCTTCTACAACACCGGCACCGCGCCCGATTGGAGCGCCCTGCCCGCGGACTTCGTGAGCGCCCTGCAGCACGACCTGTGCGGCTACGTGTACCACGAGGCAGGCGGCGATGAGGATTACGTGGCCGGTTATTACACCAGTGCCCAACGCACTAGGTTCGATTTCCACGATAGCCCAACGAACGCCAAGGGCCTGCCCCTGGCCATGCAGGATGTCTTCGGCAACGAGGCCACCATCGCCTACGACGGGTACAAGCTACTGCCCGTGCTCGTCACCGACCCGCTGGGCATGCAGACCTCTGCGGAATACGACTACCGCCTCCTCCAGCCCCACCGCGTCACCGACCCCAACCAGAACGTGAGCGCCTTCGCCTTCACGCCCCTGGGCCTGATGCACAAGACCGCTTTGCTGGGGAAGGACAACAACACCGAAAGCGATACCCTGGAGCACCCCGGCGTAAAGCTCGAGTACGACCTCTTCGCTTTCGTGAATGATGGCGAACCCGTGTGGGTGAGGACCACGCAACGCGTCCATCACATCAACGCCGATTACCTCAGCACACTACCAACCGAAGAGCAAAATGCCACCATCGTGGCCGTGGAATACTCCGATGGCTTCGGGCGCCAGTTGCAAACGCGCACGCAAGCCGAGGATTTGCTGTTCGGCGATGCGCAGCTAGGCGATAGCGGGTTGCCCGCAGACCAAACAGCCGCAAATGCGCCAGCGGTCGGAACGCTGAGTGCGGACAACGTCGTTGTGAGCGGAGCGAAGCGCTACAACAACAAAGGCAAGGTCGTCGAGCAATGGGAGCCGTACTTCGCCCAAGACTGGCTTTGTCACTCCGGGCTTGACCCGGAGTCGCCCGATCTCCGACCAGGGCAGCGAGTACGGATCTACTACGACGCCCTCGGCCGGCCCCAACGCACGGTGAACCCCGACGCCACCGAGCAACGTGTGGTCTATGGCCGTCCTAACCTCCTGAACACACCCAGCGCTTTCTCACCATCGCCTTGGGAGCGCTTCACATACGATGCCAACGACCTGGCGCCCATCACGCATCCGGGCAATACGCTTTCGGCCACGCACCATTGGACCCCGAAGAGCGAACTCATCGATGCATTAGGCCGCACGGTGCGCACAATAGAACACATCACCACGCTCAGTCCAGCAGGTGCGGGCGACACGCAAGTGCGTGCCGACGACGTGGTGATGAAGTACCGTTACGACATCAAAGGCCAGCTCCTTGAAGTAACCGACCCGCTGGATCGCATCTGCTTCTCGCACCTCTACGACACCGCCGGCAACAACCTCTGGACCGAGCACCTGGACAGCGGCGTGAAGAAACTCGCGGTGGACGCCCAGGGCAAACCCCTCTACTCCACAGACGCCAAAGGCGCGCAAGTCTTCACCGCTTACGATGCCCTGCACCGCCCGCTGAAGATCTGGGCGAAAGACGCCACCGGTGAAAGCACCACGCTCCGCCAGCACCTCCTCTACGGCGATGCCGCGCACCCGGTCCCGCCTGCCGCCAACATGAACGGCAAGCTCTGGAAGCACCACGACGAAGCCGGGCTCGCGGTGATCGGCGCTTACGACTTCAAGGGTAACCCGCTGAGCAAGACGCGGCAGGTGATCGCCGATAGCGAGCTGCTGGGCACGGAGAAGTACGTGCTCGATTGGTCCGGACTCAATACCGGTTTGCTCGCAACCCAGGAGTACCTGACGCAATTGCTCTACGACGGCCTGAACCGCGTGCGCTACAGCATCTTGCCAGAAGAGCTGAGCGATGGGCCGATCTCCGAGCTGCCCAAAGAGCTCATTCCCACCTACAACCGAGCGGGCGCCTTGCAGTCCATCGCATTCGCAGGGGTGCAGCACGTGGCGCACATCGCGTACAACGCCAAGGGCCAGCGCACCCTGCTCACGCGCGGCAACCATCCATCCGGCCCGGAGTTCGGCATGATGACGCGCTACGCCTACGACCCGGTGACCTTCCGGCTGGCGCGCATCAGAACAGAGAAGTATGAGCTGGTTGATGACGAGTACCAACCGCAGAGCGGCACCACGCAGCAGGACACCGCTTATGAGTATGACCTCGGCGGCAACATCATCAAGATCAAGGAGCGCATCACGGATTGCGGCATCAGCGGCACCACGCTCGGCGTGGATGCCTTGAACAAGCTCTTCGCCTACGACCCGCTGAAGCGCCTGCTCAGCGCCACCGGCCGCGAGAGCAACACCACCGACAATGCGAACCATTGGGTGGACAAGGCGATACCCAGCACGCCGAACGCCAGCCATACCCGCGCTTACACCGAGCTCTACACCTACGACAAGCTCGGCAACATCCTGCTGCTGGACCATGATGCAGGAGCCAACAGCTACGAGCGCCATTACCGCTACGCCAGCGGCAACAACAAGCTGGAGCAACTCGACAATGACGGCTCACCGGCCGATGTGTACGCGAGCTTCACCTACGACGCCAACGGCAATCAGCTCCAGCAGAACTCCGAACGCTACTTGGAGTGGGACGCCGCTGACCAGTTGAAATACTTCAAGATCGACAACGGCACCATCACCAAGCAAGCCCACTACCTCTACGCTGGCGGCCAACGCGTGAAGAAGCTGGTGCGCACCGGCAACGATCTGGAGATCACCGTGTACATCGACGGCGTGTACGAGCACCGGTACAAGGCGCACGCCACCACCACATTGCTCACGCCGCAGCACCAGAACAACTACTACATCATGGACGGGCGCAGCCGGATTGCCACCGTGCGCCTTGGCCATGCCTGGGGCGATACCGCGCCGGACGTTTACTACAACCTGGAGGATCACTTGGGCACGAGTGCGGTGCGCATGGAGGCTACGGGCGCCAATGTTGACCGCGAGGAGTACTACCCGTTCGGGGATACCTGTTTGCTCACGCGTGATAAGAAGCGCTACCGCTACGTGGGCAAGGAGAAGGACAGCGAGAGCGGGCTGTACTACTACGGGGCGCGGTACTATGCCGCGTGGACGTGCAGGTTTGTTAGTGTGGATCCATTGGCGGCGAGCTATGCGCACTTGAACCCGTACAACTATGCGGGGAACAAGCCCATAGGTGATCTGGACATTGATGGGATGCAGGGGACGGGGGATACGCCCGCACCCCAGGTATACCAATCTGGCGATGCCAAACTCGATGCTGCCGCTAATAGGATCCTCTCCGACAACGATTGCCACAATGTCGGGATCACGACCGATGAAAATCAGCAAACAACTATTACCGTCAATGGTGACATCGTAGCCAAGTACCACCCAGACGCTGGATTCGTTGATCGAAACGACCAAGCACTGAAGACGGACGACAATGGGTACCTCTTAGGTGCTGATGTGTCCAGTTCACCCGCCCCGCAGTCGGGCAGTGATTTCCGCTGGCATCCCGAGTTCGGACCGAGTGGTACAATTGGAAGTGGCCACAACGCCACTATATCGGAAGCACCGCCACCGGAGCCAAAGAAGGAAGAGTTCAAGAGCTACAATGAAGAGAACAAGAGCGCCCCTCAGCAAGTAACTGAAGCCGCAGAAAAGACCGCAGGCTTGACGGCTCCTGTTGTGGAGAAAACAGCGACGAAGTTTGCTGAAGAATCCAGCTTCAGAAAATCCGTTCGGCGCTTTACCCACCGTGTATCAAAAGCCTTTGACAACGTCAAATCGGGCAAACTTTATCAAGGTATTAAGCGAGCATTGCCCGTTGCATCCAAGTGGCTTGGCGGATTGTCAAAGGTGCTGACACCATTGACAATAGCATGGGAAGCTCTAACTGACACGTGGGATGCGCACACGGTCGCGAACGGACTGATATGGGCAGCTGGCTTAGGACTGGCCCTTATTTCTGCACCTGCTGCACTTGTCGTGGGCTTGGTGGTCGGGGCGGTTTGGCTCGCCACCGACATGGACAAGCGCATAGATGAGAAATTCGGGCGCAAGGCTCGCCCAGATCTGTGGGAACCGTTCACGACCAAGCCACGGTCACCGAACGGAATGCCAACGGTGGTGCCATGACGATCCACGAAGTACTCTTTCGATTGCTTGTACCAGCGACGGCATTCCGCAAGGAGAAGCACCGGGTTGATGCTGGCATTCAGCTAGTAGAATTTGTGGAGGTTAATCTTCTGTCTCCGCTTTTGTTCTTGCCATTCGCGGTGTACAAGGACTACTGCTCTCAGTACCCGGTCATTAGTGTCACAGCATACGGCGCAGTCGGTTTGTGGTTTGTATTTAGGGTTGGGCGTTTGCTCAGGAAGCGTAAGGTTGCTTTGGAGGCTTTTGTTTCTGAGCACTTCCAGTCACCAAGTGGGTTCAAGCTGATGTTGGCCTTGGGCTTGGTCGCTTTGTCAATCATTCTGATGCTTGCGGGTTTCATTCTGATACTACGGTACTACTTCGCCTAGGCGACCACGTTCCAGTTCGTCGCCGGGGTTAGCGGTAGCCTACGATCGGCCACCTGCTTCGGCAGACCCTGAACACGGATCGCCTCCGTTTTGCCGTTGGCGCCCCCCTCAACCACCCCCAAGAGCAAGAACTTATCAACAACGGCCCCCAAGCGGCTACTTCCCTTTGCCCGCGCCACTTTCCGCGCGTTTCCCTCTTCTTCCTTCCCCAAGCCCCTCCGCGCCCGTATCGGCGGGGTTCAAGGGGGGTGGGGGGCCACCGCGCACAACGCCCCAAAAAGCCGCCGGAAAAGAAGCCGAACGGATCTGGATCGCAAGCCGCCGGAAGAGGTGTTGGAACTGCCCGGAGCAAGCCCCGCGAACGCGCCGAGAACAGGTGTTGAGTTGGCCCAGGGATCCGCGCCGAAGTTCTCCTGAGCAAGCCCCTTTTCAGAAGTGCAAAGATCGCCGCCCAAGCAAGCCCCGGAAACGCGCCCCTTAGTTCACCGAAGCAAGCCCCGGAAGTGCGCATTGCACCACCGAAAAAAGTGCCCGCCGAGCAAGCCCCAAAAGCAAGCCCGCGAACGCACCGAAAGCAGGTGTTGAGTTGGCCGAATGATCCGCGCCGAAGTTCTCCGAAGCAAGCCCCGGAACAGGTGTTGGACCCGCCCGAAGCAAGCCCCCGAACTTGTCCTGAGTGTACGCCGAGCAAGCCTCGGAAAAACGCGCTGCTTCGCAGCGCCAAAAGCGGGGGCGATAATCGCCCCGGACCTGAGCCGCAACAGCGTGCCCAACAGCCCGGCAAGGCGTTGCATTGTTGGACGCCCGAACGCCCGGAAACAAGCGCGCAACGCGACTTTGAAAGACCGCATTGTTGAGAAGCTGAACCGCCGAATTGCGCCCCGAACGATCGCACCGCGCCGATCTCTCCGAAGCAAGCCCCGTTTCAGAAGTGCAAAGAGCGCCGTTGAGCAAGCCCCGGAAATGCGCCCCTCAGTTCTCCGAAGCAAGTCCCGAAGAGCACGCTGCCAAGCAGCGCTCAAAGTGTGACCGATCACCGCTGTAAAAGCAAGCCCCGCGAACGCGCCGAAAGCAGGTGTTGAGTTGGCCGAATGATCCGCGCCGAAGTTCTCCGAAGCAAGCCCCCCGCAGGCGCTCGCGTGTCGCGAGTGCCGTTCCCTCACCTCACCTCCCCGGAGGCTTACGGTTCGGCCCCGCAGCCCGCCCCCACTCTGGCGCGAGACTTCCACAAAACTCTCGCGCGGGAGTTAGGCGCGGGCGAGGTTGAGCGCGGGCAGGCCGTCCTCCCGTGCGTTCGAGGATATTGAGCGGTCCCGCTAGAGAATACCTTCCCGCCATGAGCCTAACCCTCCGCAGGGCCTTCGCGCATTTGGCTAGACCCTACGACTTCCCGCACGTGAGCTAAATCACCCTGCCCTTCGTAAGCACCTGTTACCTTGTGTTGATGTCCGCTCGTAAGCGCCATTTCACCCCGAAGAGCGAGCTGATCGATGCGCTGGGCCGCACGGTGCGCACCACCGAGCACAACGCCCACTTCAACGGCAGCACGCACGAGAGCGTGGTGATGAAATACAAGTACGATATCAAGGGCCAGCTCCTGGAAGTGATCGACCCGCTGGACCGCATCTGCTTCGAGCACAAGTACGACACGGCTGGGAACAACCTGTGGACGAAGCACCTCGATAGCGGTGAAAAGACCTTGGCGGTGGATGCGCAGGGCAAACCGCTGTATAGCACCGATGCGAAAGGGGCGGCTGTGTACACGGCCTACGATGGCCTGCACCGGCCGACGGACATCTGGGCGCAGGATGCGACTGGAGAGGATGTGACCTTGCGCCAACACATGGTCTACGGCGACAGTGCGGGATTGACCGATCCGGAGGACTTGAACCTGAAGGGGCAGTTGTACCAGCACTACGATGAAGCAGGCAAGGCTACGATAACGGAATACGACTTCAAGGGCAACCCGCTGGAGAAAGTGCGGCAGGTGATTGCCGACGAGGAGTTGACCGGCACGGAGAAGTACGTGGTGGATTGGGACGGGCTGGACGAGGACATATTAGATGAGAAGGAGTACGTGACGGGGCTGCTGTATGATGGCTTGAACCGGGTGCGGAAGAGCATCCTGCCGGAGGACGTGGAGAGCGCGCGCAAGGAACTGACCCCGACCTACAACCGCGCGGGTACATTGGACACCATCAGCCTGGACGGCACGGCGTACGTGCAGCACATCGCTTACAACGCCAAAGGCCAGCGCATTCTCCTTGCGCTGGGCAACGAGGTGATGACGCGCTACGCCTACGACCCGCTCACCTTCCGCCTGCTGCGCATCAAGAGCGAGAAGTACACCCTCAATGGCAACGACTACCAGCCGCAGAGCGGCACCAAGCGGCAGGACACCGCTTACGTTTACGACCTGGGCGGCAACATCATCAAGACCAAGGAACGCATCACGGACTGCGGCATCAGCGGCACCACCCTCGGTGTGGATGCCCTGGACCGCACCTTCGGGTACGACCCCCTCAAGCACCTGCTGCAGGCCACCGGCCGCGAGAGCAACGTGGGCGCCAACAAACCCGGCGGCGATCCGCCCATACCCGGCACGCCCAACGCCAACAACGTCCGGGCATACACGGACAACTTCTCTTACGACAAGGTTGGCAACCTGCTGCTGCGCGGGCATGTCGCCACGGGCAACACCTTCAACCGCCATTACCATTACGCCAGCGGTAAGAACCTCCTGGAACAGATCGATGACAACGCCGCACCGCCCAATGTCTACAGCGCCTTCACGTACAATGCCGTAGGCAACCAGACCGGCAGCAATACCGATCGCTTCTACCAGTGGGACGCCGCCGACCAACTCAAGTACTTCAAGGTCGAGGCGAGCGGCAGCATCTCCATCGAAGCCCACTACCTCTACGCCGGCGGCCAGCGCATCAAGAAGTTCGTGCGCGACCAGCAGGGGAACATTGAGGTGACCGTGTACATTGATGGCGTGTACGAGCACCGGTACAAGAAGAACAACAGTGGCACCATCACCGACGAGCAGACCCAACTGCACGTGATGGACGGCCGCAGCAGCATCGCCACGCTGCGCTTAGGCGATGACTTTGGCGACACGACGCCTGCGCTGTTCTACAACCTCGAAGATCATCTTGGCACGAGCACGCTGCGCCTCAACAGCAGCGGCGCGGAGATCGACCGAGAAGAGTACTACGCCTTCGGCGACAGCTCGCTGCGCACGTTCGACAAGAAGCGCTACCGCTACGTGGGCAAGGAGAAGGACGGCGAGAGCGGGCTGTACTACTACGGGGCGCGGTACTATGCGGCGTGGGTGTGTCGGTTCGTGAGCGTGGATCCGCTGGCGGCCAGGTACGCGCAGCTTACGCCATACAACTATGCGGCCAACGATCCGATAGGTGATCTGGACATTGACGGGATGCAGAGCCGAACAACAGAGCCGTCTTCTTCGGATACTACTCAGACCACCTCAGCGAACTCAGGTGTCACAGGTGGGGCAGACACAACCAACATAGGCATCGATCAGACGCCGGATACCTTATTGTCACCGATGCCGAATGTTGATGCATCCACGTTGCCTGCGATCCAGGGCACAACGCCGGTGACATCGAACATCGAACAAAACATCCATGCCGCACCAACTCAGCCTGCCAGGAGCGAAACTGAACGTCAACTAGAAGCGAATCGAGCGCAGATCAGAAATCCAAATGGTGCCGGAACACTACGGTCGGTATTCAATGAACCTTCGGATCAAGGTGATCAGGTCAATTTGGAGGAAGTGCTTCGAGTACGACCGAATCAACAGGATAATACCTATGTCGATACGAGCAGATTCGTGAGAGGGAGCAACGTGCAGCCCGTTGGCACCGATGCCGATGAGCAAGAACCCAGGGAAGTTCTTGATAGTCCAGTGGGCAATGCACGGATTTCTTCTCAATTCCTTGATCGCAGGACTTGTGCAGAGTGTTCGCCAACGCATGGCGGCACCGACTATTCGGTTCCTGTTGGTACCGACGTACAGGCAACCGCCGCAGGCACGGTCGTCCGCTCATGGTTCTCGAATTCCTATGGAAATGTAGTAGTGGTGGATCACGGTGCATCTGCCGATAACCCTGGCGAACACGTTTATACCCTATATGCACACGGTAGTGAGCGTCCTGTCGCTCAAGGCACTGCCGTTAACGCGGGCGATGTGGTGCTGCGTTCCGGAAACACCGGGAACTCGACGGGGCCGCATTTGCACTACGAGGTCATACGCACGGAGCACAGGGCTACAGACCGCGCTTTCTTTGGGAATCTCAACATACGGCACAGCCCACAAGAGTTACGAGACCTCCTACCCCGATGACCATAAAGGCCATTTGGCTCCACTTACCATTCGGTTGCTGGCTCAGTATGGGATGTCATTCCTCACAATCCTCGGAGGCTTTTTCCCAGGTACAGGACACGATTGTCATTAACAATGACAGCCTGCACGCCACACTAGTCTCCGATGCATTGCTAATGACGGAACAGGACGTCCGATGGGACAATGAGGTGGAACTCCGGCAGAACCTGCACTACCCAGCAAAGCAGGATACTCTCGTATGCTTTTATGAGCAGTCAGATAGTCTTTGCGTGATAATCAGCTTTGGCCGTCGATTCCTCACGCGCATGGCATTCGTCTCCGGGTCTAAGAGGCTTGGTAAACTACGCATCCAAGAGAAGGTTCCTCTCCACTTCCGAAACAGCATCGACACATGCTCAAGCTGCGTGCTGGAACTCTCAACATCTGAAGGCTTCAATCCGTTCACTATTCTATTCCGGCAAGGAGTCGTTGAGTACATCTCCTACCGCACCACTTACCTAGAATAGAGGTGGTCATTGGTGTCCCGTCCCGCCGGAGCAGATCTGTGATCCGTTCCACCACTCACCCGCTTCGGCAGACCCCAACACGCTCCGCCCCCGTTTTGCCCGCTGGCTCCCCCTCAACCACCCCCGCAAGCGAGAACTTATCAACAACGGCCCCAAACGCGCCACATCCCTTTACCCGCGCCACTTTCCGCGCGTTTGCCCCCTTCTGCCACCCCCAGCCCTCCCGCGCCGAGCAACATCCACGTCAAATCCGCAATTCGGACTTCGACGCTCAATCGCTAAGTTCTTTGACATCCTGAAGTACGACCTCGGCGGCAACATCATCAAGCAGAAGGAGCGCACTACCGATTGCGGCATCGCCAACACGGCCCTCGGCGCCGATGCACTCGACAAGCTATTCACCTACGACCCGCTCAAGCGCCTGCTGGAGGCCACCGGCCGCGAGAGCGATGCACAGAGCAACGGCTACCGCTGTGACGAGGCCCCCCCGGGCAGCAACAACCCGCAGACGGTGCATGCCTACAACCAGCGCTTCCAGTACGACAAGCTCGGTAACATCCTTCTGCTCTCGCACAACGCCACGGGCAACAACTACACGCGGCACTACCGCTACAGCAATAGCCAGAACCGGCTGCGCCAGCTGGATGACGACGGCTCGCCGCAGACGCTTTATGCGGTGTTCGGCTACGACGTCAACGGCAACCAGGTGGCCTGCAATACCGACCGCTTGTACGAGTGGGATGCGGCGGACCAGTTGCGCTACTTCAGGATCGATGCGGGTGATAGCCCCAGCGTACAGGCCCACTACCTCTATGCGGGTGGCAATCGTGTGAAGAAACTGGTGCGCGACCAGCAGGGGAATGTGGAGGTGACGGTTTACATCGATGGGGTGTACGAGCATCGCTATAAGAAGGACAGTACGGGCGATATGGAAGAGGAACAGAACATCCTGCATGTGATGGATGGGCGCTCACGTATCGCTACTGTACGTCTCGGTGATGCAATGGACGACCCCGGCCCGGCCGTGAAGGGTAATGTTCCAAAGCGTCACCAGTCGTTTTTTCGACAAGACAACTCCCTGATGTTCAGCTTCGGCATGGAGCGGGTGCGGGTTGCGTGGGGAGGTGGCCGGGTATGTGCGTGGGGTGTTCGGCGCGGCGTAGGGCAAAACTGTGCGGTTCGAGCACCCTTCGTGTTCCAAAGCGTCACCGCATACACGCCAGCAAGGTTCCTGGCGTTCATGCACCATGGCGTACAGCATTCCCTTCGCATGCGGCCATTGCCATGGCCCCTGCATGCGCAAGGGCAGGCGTGGCGCGGTGCAACTGCTGCGCTGTGCGGCCTGCGGCAGGTATCAGCGCAGCCACTACCGGAAGAAGGCGTACGCCCCCGGCATGGATGCGCGCATCGCAACGCTCACGCGCGAGGGCTGCGGCATACGCGGCACCGGGCGCGTATTGGGCATATCGCCCACCACGGTCATCGCGCGCGTCAAGCGCATCGCCGCGAGGCTCGGCCCCGGCTTCATTCACAAGGGCCGCAGTTATGAGGTGGACGAGCTCTCCACGTACATCGGCAACAAGAAGAACCGTGTGTGGGTGGCGTATGCGTTGGACCGCAAGGACAAGCAGGTGGTGAGCATCCGCGTGGGCAGGCGCAGCAAGCGCATGCTGCGTCCGCTGGTGGACACCCTGCTGCTGGCCGAGGCGCGGCGCATCCGCACCGATGGATGCGATATCTACCGCTCCATGGTGCCCGCACACCGGCATGCCGTGAAGCGCTTCGGCACCAATGGCATCGAGCGGATGAACCTCACGCTGCGTACGCGGCTGAAGCGGCTGGGCAGAAGGAGCATCTGCCGCTCGAAGAGCCTGGCGATGCTCGCGGCGTGCGCCGCCATCGCCTGCTGGGGCGTTACAGCCCCAGTGCCTTGAAGGTCTTGGGGCCGGCCTCGCCATCGGGCGCCAGGCCCTTGGCCAGTTGGTAGGCGGCCACGGCGGCAGCGGTCTTGGGGCCGTACTCCCCATCGAGCGGGCCGGGGTTGAAGCCCGCCGCCTTCAGCGCCTGCTGCACCGCTTTCACGTCGGCGCCGGTCATGCGCGGGTTCTTCAGCCGCAGCACCTTGGCGGTGGGCGGCACCGGCACGGCGGGGCGTTGGGTGTAGCTTACCTCGGGCAGCAGCAGGCCCATGTCCCACCGGCGGTCGGTGGCGGTGCCCGCGATAACGCCGCGCTTGGTGCTGTGCGCCTCCACCGTGCCGCCCTGGCCATCGCTGAAAGCGATGTGGCCGATGAGGCCCGGCGCGGGTGCGCGCAGCAGGATGGCGCCGGGGGTGCGGTACGCGTCGTCCAGCGGTATGCGCCGCAGATGGTTCCGCGCATCACGCTGCCAATAGCCGGTATAGGCGTCGGCGCTGGCGGGGTCGCCATTGTTGCGGTAACATCCGTACAGGCGGCCGATGGCCTGGTACACCACCCAGCTTACGAACTCGGCGCAGTCCCACGGGCCGGTCCATGCGGGGTTGTTCTTCGGGGCCAACGCGCCCAGGATGTACTTATCGCCGATGCGCTTGCGTGCGATCTTCAGGAGATCGTTGCCGGTGGGCATGGGAAGGAGGTTCAGGCTGGTGAAGCTACTGATCCGCTGTCAAAGAAACATCGGATCATCATGACTTTCCGGCCGCGATCACTCCGATGGCGCTTGCAGGTCTTCGTTGCTGGCATAGTAACATGATGGGGAGCCTTGTCCCTCTTCGTGACGGGTGCCGCGTGAGGGGCAGGAGCGGCGGCCCGGCGCGGGCAGGGCCATGCGGATGCGTGCAACGAGGAGGCTGCGAGGAACGAGCAGACCCCGCAGTGCCGCAGCCGCAGGCCCTGACAAGACGGCTACAGCGGATGGCCCGACCCCGCCTTCGCCAAGGCTTCGGCGGGGCAAGGCCCGTTCCCTACTCGATCGAGAACATGATGCGGGACGAGGCGCAAGCGGGGGCACGCCCAAGACATGAAGACACTCTTCTTCCCCACGAACGAACCGCAGTTCATCAACGCCTTCATCGAGGCACCCATCGGCACCGACATCCTGAAGACCGACAGCGTGACGCGCATCGTGGAGAAGCAGGTGATGAAGGTGATCGACATACCGGAATACCGGGAAGTGCGCGACGTGAAGGATGAGAGGGGTAACGTGATCCGTCGCGATACGGTGAACTTCCTCGTGAGCTCGGTGATCGCGCAGGTGGGCGAAGGCACCAGCGACCCCGGCAGCGGCGATGTGGAAATGAGCGCCACGCCACACAAGGCACGGATCCAGGTGAGCTTCGTGAAGTTCAGCGACCGTCGCGGCGTGAACACCAACGACGTGCTGGAGCGTCTGCAAGCGGGCGTCACAGGCTATCCCGGCGTGGTGACCACCGTGGTGAAGAACGCGGATGGTCCGCGCGTGGGCAAGCCGATCAACATCGAGATCAAGGGCAAGGAGATCGACGTGCTGCTGGACGAGGCCGAGAAAGTGAAGGCCTTCATCGAGGACCGCAACATCCCCGGTGTGGAGGCCCTGCGCATCGACATCGACCGCGCGAAACCCGAGATGCCGATCGTGATCGACCGGGAGAAGGCGCGCCGCCTCAATGTGAGCACCTACCAGGTGGCCGACGCCAT
>Ga0209573_1002120_pt1 | contig 26782 bp, 20 predicted proteins | sample TNRBio252014_DNA_FD_185870 | JGI IMG/M metagenome (GOLD analysis project Ga0209573, IMG submission 185870) | Wastewater treatment Type I Accumulibacter community from EBPR Bioreactor in Madison, WI, USA - TNR Reactor_6/25/2014_ DNA (SPAdes)... | ecosystem: Engineered > Bioreactor > EBPR >... | reverse complement strand
GTATGACGCCCCGCTCGATGCGCCCGATCTCGACCGTCTGGCCGATCTTCAGAACTGCGCCGGCGTCGTGCTCGGGGCAGGGGTCGAGGACTGGCGAAGCCTCGAATTTTCCGGCTGCGCCGTCCACCTCGACAGCAACGGCACGGTCTTGCGCGGGCCCGAGCCGCAACCCTCGACAGAGCGCACGCTCGAAGCCGTGGCCTGGCTGGCCACCCATGCGGCCGGGCGCGGCCTGCCGCTCAGGGCCGGTCAGATCATCATCACGGGCGCGCGCCTCGGCCCTGTGCCCTTGCCGGTGCACGGCACGAGCCTCGCCCGGATTGCCGGTCTTGGCGAGCTGCGCCTGGACACCGCCAAGCCCGCCGCACGCATCACCCCGGGCCAATCGCCTGACCAGTATTGACCTGCAACCGCCAAGAAGGAAAACCGCCGTGTCGTCTGCCTCGATCCTGAAGAATCCCTCCGCCCCGCAAGCCCGGCCGGAGATCATTGCCAAGCTGAAAACCATCGCGGTTGCGCTGCTGAGCGACAACCTGCATCGCAACCGCGGCAGCGTCGGGCTCTCACCCTACCATGCGCCGGCGCCGCTGGCGGGAACGGCCGTGACGGTGCGCACGCGCGGCGGCGACAATCTCGCCGTGCTCAGGGCCTATGATTTCTGCCGGCCCGGCGATGTGCTGGTGATCGACGCCGGCGGCGATCTGACCAACGCCGTGTTCGGCGGCATCATGGCGTTTGGCGGCGAGACCATGGGGCTTGGCGGCATGATCGTCGATGGCGCGATCCGCGATGTCGCCGAGATCGGCGCGCGCTCCTTCCCCGTCTACGCCCGCGGCGTCAGTCATCGCGGCCCCTACAAGGACGGGCCGGGCGAGATCAACGTGCCGGTCTGCGTGGGGGGCATGGTCGTGCGGCCGGGCGATATCATCGTCGGCGATCGGGACGGGCTGTGTTCCTTCCCGCAGGAGGGCGCCGAAGAGGTCATCCAGAAGGCGCTGGCCCAGCATGCCAAGGAAGAGGCGACGATCCAGTCCATCCGCGAGGGGCGCTGGGACCGCTCCTTCGTCGATGCGCTTGAAGCGCGCTGCATGAACTGACGGGGCACATCGGGCGGACCTGCGCCGCCCGCCCGTTTCCCAGCTACACCAGCTACAGGAGGTTTGGATGGATCGTCGACATTTTCTGACTGCGGCACTGGCCACGACGGCCGGCATGTCGGCTGCGCGGGCGCAATGGCCGGCGGAGCGTCCGATACAGGTGATGGTGCCCGGCCCGCCCGGCGGGGGCATGGACGTGCTCGCCCGCGCCTTCCTGCCGCATGTGCAGCGTCGCCTGCAAGGCGCCGTCTTCGTGGTCCAGAACCGGGCTGCGGCTGCGGGACAGCAGGCGTTCGAGGGCATCGCCCTTGCCACCCCCGATGGCTTCACCATCGGCGCGGCGCAGGCGCCCAATTCGATCACGCTGCCGATCGAGCGCGAGGTGCGCTACAAGGTTCAGGATTTTGCCTTCCTTGGCAATGTCATCGACGATCCCTGCGGCATGTGGGTGCACAAGGACAGCCCGTTCCAGTCGCTGGCCGATCTGGTCGCCGCGGCCCGGCAACGGCCGGGTCTGATTTCGATCGGCTCGGCCGGCATGGGCACCGATGATCACCTGCTCATCCTGGCCTTGCAGGATGCGACCGGCGTGGAATTTCTGCATGTTCCGCACAATGGCACGCCGCCCATCGTCACCGGGCTGCTGTCGCGGACGCTGGAAGTCGGCTCCTTCAACATGAGCGAGGGACGCGCGATGATGCGGGAGGGCACCCTGCGCAGTCTGGGCCAGGCCGGCCCCGAACGCTGGTCGGCGATGGCCCAGGTGCCGACCTTCCGCGAACAGGGCTTCCAGATCGTCGCCGGATCGACGCGCGGGCTGGTGGCGCCGGTCAGCACCCCCGCTGCGCTGCTGGAGCGGCTGCGCGCTGCGGTTGCCGAAGCCAACGCCGATCCCTTGTGGATCGCCGATGCGGAGCGGCTCAACCTGCCGCGACGGCCGATGTCGGCGCAGGATCAGCAGCAGCTGTTCTTCTCCGAAGATGCCCGGCTGCGCGCGCGCTGGGCCCGCAAGCCGTGGCGTGAATGACGCACTCGCCACCGTCCGGGTTGCTGCGCGGGGTAGGGCCTCGAAACGCAGGGCCTTTTCTCGCCTTTCACCTGCGGACAGCGCAGATAGCCCCGGGTGCGGCAATCCCCGCCTTTACCGGACCGGCGGCGCACGCCACAATCGCCGTCGGACGGGTGAACGAAGGGGCGGAGCATGGGGGCGCATGACACGGGCCAGCAGGCGGGCGGCGGCTTGACGCCTGCCGCAGCGCGCCACCGCTGGTGGCGTCGACGGATAGGGCTCAGCGCTCCCTCAGAAACGCTGCCCGCGACCGGCGCCACCATCCGGATCTCGGCCTACAAGCAGATCCTGTTTCTGCCGCTGCGGCTGGCGGACGGCGCGGGGAACCCGGCCAAGGCGGTAACCAGGCAGATCAGGCTGCTGGAGGCGCAGGATGGCGGGGTCTGGAGCCGCGTCACCGATCCTCTGGCCGCCGTGCGCCTGCGCCCGCAGGATTCGCCGGCTTTCGACCGCTTTTCCTATCAAGAATTCGTCTATTTCCACTCCTTCATCCAGAAGGTTCTGTATCCGCGGGGCGGCGAACAGGACGGGCGAACCACGATTTTCGAGCGCAAGGGGCCGATCCGGCTGGGCCTCGATCTTCAGGATGACAAGAAACGGAGCTACACCTACACGCTCAGGATCGAGCGCCTTTGGCTGTACATCTTCGATATCGGCGTCGCCGTGGCGATGGTTGAGCTGCACGAGGCCGCACCGGGCGCCTGGCAGACGCTGACCAGCCTCGACGCGGTGCTGCGCGTGCAAAACGCCATCCGCCGGGTCTATCCGCCGTTCTTCGGCGTCGACAAGCTTGCGGGCACTGGCCAGCCGCGGGATGCCTCGCGCGAGGTACTGGAATATCCGCTGTGCGTGCGGCTCGACGGGCCGGGGCTGGAAAATCGGGCCTATCCCACCGATCCCGCCGCGTTCGAGGCGATGGTGCGCGACAAGGACAGGACGCCGTTCGCCCGCCACTGGGGTGATCTGCTGGCGCCGCTGCGCATCGCCGGCACGCTTGGCGACACCGCGCCCGACGCACCGGCCGGCGCGCCGGAGTGGGAGCAGACGATGGATGAGCGTCTGCCCTCGATGACCTTCCTGATGTCGCCGGATGCCGGCAAGATGCAGCATCACCATTGGGTTCGCCTTGGCTGCATGGACGAGCCGAGCGATTTCCTGCCCTATTCCGCCGCCTTCCTGGCGGAGACTTTCGACAAGTCGGCGTTTTATGATCGGCACTGGCATGCCAACAGCGATGACCCGGCCCGCTCCTGGGGCACGCGCTTCGTTCTCTCCGGGTTCGGCTTTGTCTGCTGCGCCACCGACAATGCCTTCCCCGAAAAGCTGATCACCCACCACTTCTCCCGCATCTATGCCGGCATGGGGCTGCTGCTGCATCTGCAACACGCGGCGCTGCTGTCGCTGTCCTCGGCCCTGTCAGATGTGGCGGAGAAGGGCGGGGGCGACCTTGAGGAGCATCAGCAGCGGATGAAGGCGCTGCAACAGCGCTTCAACACCTTCGTGCAGCGCTACTGGTTCACCAACGTCTCCAACCAGATGCAGGCGCGCGAACTCTATGATCAGTGGAAGCGCGAACTGGGGCTGGATGCGCTGTTCCGCGAGGTGAACGAGCAGATGAAGGACGCCGCCGCCTTCCTCGATTCGCGGCTGCAGATGCGTCAGTCGGATGCGGCGCTGCGGCTCAACCAGATGGCGGCGCTGGGCCTGCCGGTGGCCCTCACCTCCGGGCTTCTGGGCATGAACGTCGTCATCAGCGACAAGTTCTTTCCCGATTGGCTGTTTGCCAGCAGAAGCTTTCATGCCGTTCTCGCCTGTCTGGCCTTTTCCGGCGCCTTTGCGCTGTCGCGCCGGCTTTACAGGGCGCTCCTGCCCGGCGAGAGCACCAGCACCGAACGTCGCATGCTGTGCTGGCTGAATGCCCTGTCGCTTGGTTTCGGCGCGGGGGCGCTCATCGCGCTCGGACTGCTAGCCACCGAGGCCCCGCCGGCGGCGAAGGCGCCGTCCGACCTCTCCGGCCTGGTCCTTGTGCCGGCTGGCGACATCGCGCCGGTGTTGCAGAAGGAGCCGCTGCCCCTGCACCGGTTGGTGCCGGCGAAATGACCCTGCGCTTCTTTCTGGGTGGGTACGATCTGGAGATGCGCGAGATTGCCGCGCTGGTGCGGGCGGAGTGCGGCGCGGCGGCGCTGTGCGACAAGGGGCTGGCCTGGGGCGCGCGGCTGTCGGATTGCGCGGATGAAATCGCGGCGGCCCATGCGGCGGGGCTGACGCCCGTGGCGGTGGAACTGGCCGACGACATGCCGGCGGAGTGGGCGCCGCGCGCCCGGCTGCTGCTGGTCGATCATCATGGCGCGCGGGCGGGCGATCCGGCCTCGATCCGGCAGGTGTTCGATCTGCTTGGCCTGCCGGCAGCACGCTGGAGCCGGCACCTGATGCTGGTGGCGGCCAATGACAGCGGCCATGTCGAGGGCATGCGCGCCGCCGGGGCCGATGCGGCGGAGATGCGCGCCATCCGCGCGGCCGACCGGGCGGCACAGGGCATCTTGCCGGCGGAGGAGGCGGCCGGACTGGCTGCGCTGCGCACCGGTCAGACGGTACTGGGCGGCGCGGCGCTGCTGGTGCGCCTGCCGCACAATCGCGGCGCAACGGTCACCGATCCGCATGCGCTGGAGCCGGAGTTTGCCGCCCTGCCGCGCGCGCTGGTGGTGGAAGGGCCGGGCAGCACGCATGTTTTCGGCCCGCGCAGCTGGATCGAGACTCTGGCCGCCGCCCATCCCTCGGGCTGGAGCGGGGGCGGCGGACCGCATGGCTTCTTCGGCCTTGCCGGCGCCCCGCCTGTCGCCCTGGCGGCGATCGCGGCCACGCTCAGCGGCGTGCTTGCCCTGTCATTTTTCCAAGAACCCCGAATTTTTGACCAACCATGAGAAAGATTTTCTCATGGTTCGTGGAAATGCGGCCAGAAAACGAGCCACTTGACATTCCCTTGCAGGGGGGTAGGTTAGCGACACCTCCGCATCTCTTGGCGGACGAAAACTGGTCGCCGGGTCGCAGATCGTAGTCTATCCCGTTAGCGACACCTCCGCATCTCTTGGCGGACGAAAACGCGGCTTTCGCCTTGTTCACCAGAGACTCTAGTTAGCGACACCTCCGCATCTCTTGGCGGACGAAAACCGACATTTCCTCGGGCGTCGCCTGAGCGATAGGTTAGCGACACCTCCGCATCTCTTGGCGGACGAAAACCTGGGCGACGTGCTGGGTGTAGGTCTTGGACAGTTAGCGACACCTCCGCATCTCTTGGCGGACGAAAACAGGTGGCGGACGCGAAGCCCGCCGACACAACGTTAGCGACACCTCCGCATCTCTTGGCGGACGAAAACCAGTGGCTTCAGGCAAGCCGTGGAATACTGCGGTTAGCGACACCTCCGCATCTCTTGGCGGACGAAAACGTGATGGCCACACCGGCTTCGCCTGTGATGCGTTAGCGACACCTCCGCATCTCTTGGCGGACGAAAACCCTGGCTGCGGCAGGGAGGGCGTAAACTTAGCGTTAGCGACACCTCCGCATCTCTTGGCGGACGAAAACAAGGTTCTCCAGCTTGCCTGGAGACCCCCCGGCAGTTAGCGACACCTCCGCATCTCTTGGCGGACGAAAACCGGTGAGGCCGCCTGTTGCCACGAGGAGAAGGTTAGCGACACCTCCGCATCTCTTGGCGGACGAAAACTTGCCCATCAACCCAGTAATTAGGGGCGCTGCGTTAGCGACACCTCCGCATCTCTTGGCGGACGAAAACAACGCCGGATGCACCGACACCTTCTGCGGCAAGGGTGACGACACCTCCGCATCTCCTTGCGGATGTTTCCGTGTCAGGGCCGGGCCTCTCCTGGCCAATCTCCGCGCCTGAGCCGTGTCAATCACGGCGGGGGTGCCTGCCAGAGAGGCGGCATGGACCAGCCTGCCGCGCGCCGGCAGCGCCGCCCCATCTCCGGCGCTATCCTGAATTGCCCCAGCCCCGTTTCGTCAGCCCCGACAGGGCAAGGAGACGCAGCGCTGAAAGGCGCAGCGCGGCGATGCAGCACGTCAGCCTTCCCGTGACGTGGGCACGATGCGCAGGGGCCGAGCCTGTGCTAGGTTTGCGGCGCCCGAGCCATGAAAAGCCGGTCCTGAGCCGCGAGGGAGGCTTCGCCCCTCCGGGCAGCGTCCCCGCCGACGCATCGGCGGGGGCGTTTCAGCCCTCTTCGCGCCCCGGCAGCAGCCGGGCGGGTTGATCCGTCGGCCGGTCGCGCTCCTTGCGCGGCATGGTGGCGCGGCGCAGCTCCTGATAGGGGTTCTGGTTTTTCAGGTCACCTTCTGTCCCATCCGGTATCTGATAGCGCAGCCGCAGGTAATTATCCTTGCAGGGCGGCGGTATCTTGACCGTGTGGCGCGAGGGGCCATCGGGCCCGGTCAGCAGCGCGCCGATGGCGGGGTCGGAGGTCGCCAAGAATTCGGCGATCGGCGGCAGGTCACGAAAGGCCTGAAGCTCGGCGCCGGCCTTGGTATGCTCCGGCAGCGCATGCCGGCAGAAGGCGGCGAGGAACGGCGCCATGCTCCAGGCGCTGCCCTTGGTCAGCCAGCCCTCGCGCTGCGGGCCGGGGCGTTCGGCTTCCGTCGGTTCATTCCTGAACTGCTCCGCCACGCTTGCCGAACACCAATCGATGCTCAGACCGATGGAGACCAGCCGCAACTGGCCGGCGCCAAACGGTTTGGCGCGCCCCAGCATGTGGCGATAGCGCTTGTCGGCATCCCCGCCGTGGGTGAGCACGAACAACAGCAGCCCCAGTTCCTCCGGGGCGAGATTGTGCAGGTCGATGCGGCTGGTCATGCGCAGCGGTGCCGGCTGGCGGTTGCGCAGGCCATGCAGCAGTTTCAGCTTGGTCTGGGTCTTCTCGTTGTTGTTGCTGGCCTCGACCTGGCGCTTCAGTCGCGCGCGGATGGCGTCAAGCGCGGCGGCAGTGTCTGTGCCGGTGGCGCGCGGCAGGTAGCGCTTGCGCCCGGCGAGTTCGGCCGCTTCGTCGCTCCAGTCCTTGATTTCGCCCTTGAGATAGAACGGCGCGAAGGAGGCGCGGGCGGCGCTCATCACGGTGTCGATCGGATCGGACAGGCCTGTGCCGGCGGCGGCGATGCGCGCCCCGGAGAAGGCCACGCGGCTTTTCAGCGCGTCGCTCGGGCTGCTGTCCTCCGTTGCTTTTTCCAGATAGTCGCGCCCTTCGTGAACATAGCCGAACAGCGCCTCGACCATGTCGGGCTGATACCAATCCCCTTCCGTACGCCGCAGCGCGTGGTTGGGCAGCTTGGCCAGTTTGTCCGCCACACCGTACTTGTGGGGGATCTTGAACATCCGCGTCAGGCCGAAGGCGAAGCTGTGATGATCCGTCTTTTCGATCTCTCCGACATAGAAGATCGGGATCGGCTTGTTGTCGTCGAGCACAGCCTTGAGCAGCTTCCAGGTGCCGACGGGCTCGCGCTCGTTGCGGCCGGGCGCGGTGTGCACCAGCTGGAAGCGTTCGAAAGCGATGGGATTCAGCGCGAATTTGGCCTCTTTCCGGTCCGGCTTGGACAAAAAGGCATATTCCACCTGTTTGGGCTGTTGCTTGCGGCCGGGCTTTGACTGTTCCTGGCCACGCGGCACGGCATCGGAAAAGACCAGCACACCTTCGCTGCCGCGCTCATCGAGCACCACCTTGTCGCGCCGTTCCTTGTCCTGACCGATGTCGCGGAAACGGAAGGTCTTTCTGGTGAAATCGGGAATAGCATCCCTGCCAGTCCCCGTGGTCATGCCGGCTGCAGAATACTTCTGCACCAGTTTGGTCAGCAGCCAGGCTTCCCGGCCGATGCGCACATTCAAGCTGTTGGAGTTGATCAGCATGTCGATGTCGATGTAGCGCAGCGTGCTGCGCTGTATCGCATAGTTCGCAGATCCGTCGGCGTTTTCGCCGACCTTGAACAGCCAGCCTGCCTGCACCTTGTCCGGGCGCGACACAGCGGATCCGCCGTATGTTCCGTCCTTGTCGCTATAGATCGGATGGTTGAAGTCGCGCAGCGGGTAGATGTGGTGCCGGTTGACCTGGGTCAGCCGGGCAAAACCGCAAATCTCGGCGGCGGAGCGGATCATGCCACGCAGGCTGCTGCCGGGGATCCAGTAGTCGGCCCCAATCCTCAGCGGCTCATCGACCCCGGCGTTGTCCTGTCCGACCAGCAGCGGCGTTTCCGCCTCCCATTCGAGATCGAGCCGGCCAGCCAGACCATGCGTCAGCGGGGTGTCGAACAGGCCTGCCTCGATTGCGCCCGCTTTCGAAGCCAACCGTCCTGCGACTTCGGTTGGCGGCAGCACGACGCGCTGCTCAATGTCGACAAAGCGATAGGGCGCCATGACATAGTCGCTGTCGAGCGCCGGGCGCGGGTCGCCCCCGCCGGTTGGAGCGCCGCGTGACGACGAGCCCCCGCCGCCCGGGCGCGCCGGAACGGACTGAGCCACTGCCGCCGAACGGCCCCCCGAGCCGCCACCGAAGCGTTGCCGCAGTGCTTCTTCCTGCTGTTGCAGGCGCTTGGGAGACCATTTGAAACGGTTGGCATCATCGCGCAGTTTTTTGAGGGCCTCGTCCAGTTCGCTGCTCATCGCGACACCTCCTGCGCCTGCGACACGTCCGCGTTGACAGTGAACCAGCCGAATCCGCGCGTCGAGGAATGGCCCAGTTTCAGGCCGTTTCGCACGAGATCCGGCACGATCACGTCATATAGAAACGCGCGAGCCTCAGACGTGCACGAGGGATGCAGCCGCAGCCGGGCCTGAAACCTCGGATCGGCGACGCAGGCGGTGCCGAACAGGCCGCCGTCGAACGGCGCTGCGGAAAACCGGTCGAGTTTCACCGACGTCATCGTCACCTCGTCGACTGGGCCCTCGAAGCGGATGGTGTCGACCAGCAGCCGTGCCTTGGCTTCGGTCGTGCCGAAGAGGATATCGACGAGCGAGTCCGGCCGCCCATGCGTGCGGGCCAGCCAGAGCGCCCGGCTGCGCAGGCTTCCCATCAGGCTGGTGCCGGGCAGGGCGGGGATCCCATCATGATCGCGCAGCCAGCGCATGTGAGGCGCGGGCTGACTTGTGTTTGCGTCGCTGCGGTCCTGAGCATCGTCACTCTCTGTGGTCTGTTCGCGCTCGTAGGCCCAGTCCTGCACGAAATACGGTCCTTGCCCCACGAGGGTCAGAACCAGCGACTGACCGGGAAGTTTGGCAGCCGAGGCTTGCGAAACCAGCGCAGGATCGGCGGATGCACTCACGTCTCCGGTCCGGCTATCCAGCTGCAGACGAGTTACGCTCACATTCTTCAGCCTGGTCCGGCCCTCGCCGTCCGCCGTGCCGCGCCCCATGGCCAGGGTGCCGGCCTGCCAGTCTGCCAGAAGCTGGCGCAACGCATCGGTTGCGATTCTGGCCTCCGCCTTATCCTGCGGGGGGGTGTATCGGGCACGGAAGCGGAAGATGACGCCGGGCACGATGCATTCGGCGAAAAACAGCTTGGCATGGTCAGCCGTGCCGCGCGCCGGAGAAACGGCGGTGCGGGCCGCCATCGCGCGTCCCTTTCGGTTTGTTTCCGTCGTCGCTCGGAGCTTTTGAAACAGCGGAAGGTCGCTGGATTTTGGCGCAGTCTTGATGTCAGCGCCGAGAACAACCAGCGCACCGGCCCTGCCGGAGGAAACGCCCTTGATCGTGCCAAACACGATCGGGACTGCTGCTTCGGCGAACTGTTCCATGCGGGCACGCAGGGCGCCCTTGAGGCTCGATCCAGGGATATAAGCCCGGTCGCGGCCGTCGATCTGAACGCGCGCGCTCGCTGGCGCGCTCGTGTCAGGGGCGTCCTGAGGGTTCCTGGGCAACACCCCGTCTTCTTTGAACTCGCCCGAGCCGACATGCAGCGGCGTGACCACCTCGATCTCGCCTTCGATCAAGGTATGAAGCTCTATCATGCTCATGATGTGTGCGCCGCTGCTGTGTCGAAGGCGGTGAATGCACGGCCATCGACGCTGATCCGACCATAGCCGTTGGCGGGCAGAAAGATCGTTTCCCGCCAGTCGTTGACCTCACAGGTCGTTCCGCCGTCGCGGCGCAGCACCGGAAGCCCTGATGCCACCAGCGCAGACAGCCGGTTTGCGACCGTTTTTGCCTCGGTGGGCGAGGCGGAGAGCAGGAAGCAGCTTCCCTTCCGGAACAGCGAAACCGGGCGATACCCCTGCCATGTCGTGCGACTGGCGCCATGCCCACCGACAAGATCGCGGCGGACATAATAATCCTCGACTGTCGCCTCGGGGATCACATGCCGGAAATAGGCGCGCACCGCTTCCTCGTAAGTGTCGAAGCCGCCCTCTGCTTCCGGGTCCAGCATCACGGCTGGCGTTTCCAGAAGCACACGCCAGGGGCCCGGTGTCGCAATCTGCGCGGTCTCCGGTGCAACGGCGGCGCTGTCGATGCTCAGTGTCGCATGCGTCTTGCCCACTCCGGTCAGTTCGGATCCGAGCATTTCGCGGAACAGCCGTGCTGAAGCCGCATCAACCTTTTCCGATTCCGTTGTGTCGACAGTGAAACGGTAGCTGACATCAGCGCCCTCGTTGTCGATGCGGGCGCGCAGCACTTCAAGAAAAAGCTTCTGGTCTTCGGCTACTCCGGTTTGGCTGCTGATTGCCGTATGACCGCGCATAAGCTGGGGGATTTGGCTCTCGCCTCTCCCGCAGCGGACGCGCGCGGCATCTTCATGTGCGGGTTTCCAGTCGGGTTGAAAATCGACGCAGGCCCCGCCGATCAGTCCGGGGGAGGCGGCGCCAAGGGCGCAGACAAGACGTTCCCGGTCGGTTTCCTGGCGCATGATCGACAACGGAACCGGCAGTTCGTGTTCGCTCTGATCCTTGATGGGGTGAGCGTGCGAAATGTGCAATTTTGCAAGCGCTCTTCCCAATGGGGTGGACATGTCCGCAGGGGCGTAACCGGCTTGAATCAGCATGTCGGCCAGGGCGCCCTTGATCGCAGCCCCGGGCACCACGGTACCGCCGACATAGACGTTATCCGCCGCCTGGCTGACATTGACCATGAAGGCGCGGTTGAACCGCCCGGTCAGCACGGCGCGGGTTTGGCCGGCCGGCCAGTGCTTGCGGGCCGCAGGGCGCGCCGTGACGGTTACGGTGGACTGTTCCGTGACATGTTCGCCAAACCCGGCTGTGCGCACCCCGCCGAAGGCTGCGATCATGCATAACCCGGTCTTGAGCAGTTTTTCCAGCGTCGCTGCCTCGTCTGCCGTGCCATAAAAAAGCGACGTGCCGGAGAATGTCACTGTTTGGTTGAGCGGAGCGACGAGTTCGACCACCTGCAAGGCGCCTGTCTTGACCGTGCCGGCGTGATCATCGATCTCGATGCGGGTGATGTCGGTTGACGATGGCGCAACATCTGCAATCAGATCGCTCAGGCGCAGCCGCCCGCGCACCGGTTCTGGCGCCTGTCGGCCAGATGCCGCAACGGCTTGCGCACCAAATAGTGCCTCGATCTTCAAGGTCCGACCGCCCGAAACGGCAAGCAGAGGGGAGTTCACCGCCTCCAGCCGGGCCAAGGCCTCACGCAGCAAACCCTTGAGATGATCGCCGGGCAGGATAGGTTTGCCGAATTCGTCGCGCAGGGCCGGCGTATCGATGCCGGCGCCGGAGGCATCCATGCCCGCCATGATGAACGGGCTGCGCAGCACGATCGAAAAAGACACGTCGTGAGGAATGCTCATGGCTGTGCTCCCGTCGCAGGCCGGGAAAGGGCAGCGATCATCGACATCCAGGGCTGGCTGGCGCGGACATAATCGCGCTGTTGCAGCACGCCATGCAGGCGCAGCGCCGGCAGGGCATCGCCGAGACCGGGCCAGAGGCTGGTATCGCCCGCATTGAAGCGGGTGACGCCGACCGACCGTTTGGCGGAGTCGGACAAGGACGACTTTGCGGTCTCTTGAGCAGTCGGATCGGACAAACCGCCCGCTTTGCGCCGCGCCGCGCGCAGGGCGCGATGCAGCGGGCTGGCGGGCACCGGATCAGCGCCGCACCACAGGTGTGCCAGGGCGTCGTAATGGGCGCCAACCTGTTCGCGCGGGATAACCAGCAGGCTGCCTGAGGAGTTGGTTTTCCAAGCCTTGCCAAGCTGCCCGTTGCGCAGGGCTTCAAGGCCACCCTCGGGCGGCTCAAGGCTTTCGAGCACTTCGACTTCAAGCCCGCCCAGCCTCTTGGCGGAATACATCAGGCTTTGAGCAAGGTTTTTCAGGGCGCGGATCGGCGCCTTGCGGTCTGCGAAGACGAGGCCGGCGGAAAAGCGCAGCGCGAACGGATCGGGTTTGCCGGGGTCGCGCCGGGCCTGCAGCCTACTGGCAAGGGCGTCGATCTTGACCTGCGGCAGGGGGTTGAACGGGTTGTTGTGCAAAGCCGCCTGCAGCGTGTCCTTGTCGAAGGTCCAGCCGTTGGTGATCTCGAAGAAGCGCCGGGCCAGCCACCAGCCGAGCCAGGACGGCACGACGAACAGCGTGTCATCGCCGCCGAGCAGCAAGGTTTCCAGCCGCAGCAGGCGATGCTTGGGGGTCAGGCCCACCGCCGTGCGCGGCACGCCGTGGCCGCTGGTGCTGCCGACGACCAGCGAGACGGCGGCACGGGCATCGGCATCCGGATGATCGCGCAGGAGCATCAGATCGTCGACCAGCGCGGTGAGCAGCGACCGCATCTTGTGTTCCAGCACGAGCGAAAACACCTGCTGCCCGTCGGCAACGCCCAGGGCATCCTTCAATGCGCCGCGCAAGGCGGTGAACTTGTCGCCGTCCGCGTTGAACACCGCGATCTTGTTGGTGACGGAAACGGGCAGGTCGGCGGGCGTGCCCCCCTGCTGCGGCAGGCGCGGCAGGGCATCGTCGCCGCATATCTCCTGTTGCACCATCTCCTGAAAATCATCGACGAAGGCGAGGGGCTGCTTGTCCCGCCCCTCATGCCGGGCGCGGGCATCGGCATAGAGGCGCTGGCGCAGGGCGCGGCCAAACTGCCAGCGCGCGCCGGAGCTGCGCGAGACGTGGACCTTCGAGAAGGTTGCACCCCGGCTCTCGTCCTCCGGGGTCGGCGGGGCGAAGACGCTCACCTCGGCGGTGCGCAGCCCGTCGAAGGCGCAGGGCTGCGAAGGTATGCCGGCATCGGGTTTCGGGCGCAGGCGCAGGCCCGGCTCGCGCAGCTGGCGCAGGCGCACCCCGGCGCGGGCCGCCTCGATGGCGGCGGCGATCGCGGCGTCGCCCCCCGGCGCGGCAATTTCCACGATGGCATGGTTGAATTTCAGGTGGGCGAAGGGCGCGTAGCGGCTCAGGTTGGTCGCCGCAGTGTCCGTGAGCGCCTTTTCCACCTCCTTCGGCTCGACGCCGTTGCCGGCCAGCAGGGTGAACAGGGGCCCGGCCTGCGCGGCGACGGAAGCGGCATCGCCGGGCACGATCAGCCCGACCATGGAGGCGCCGAGCGCCACCACCGGCGCACCGGCAAAGCGGGCGCAGGCGGCATAGGGCATCTCCTCATAGGCGCGGGAGGCGCCGCGGATGACCGACAGCATGCCGGTGTCGAACAGGGTTTCGTCGAGGTCGAGACCTTCGATCCAGAGAATACAATGCGCCACCCGAACACCTCCGACCGGAGCAGGCTAGCGGGGCCCTTGCGCCGGTGCAATCCCCGCTGGGCGGGGCCGGGGCAGGAAACCTCCGGCCTGCACAGGACAGAAGGTCGCAGCGCGCGAGACGGGAACCGCCAAAGGATGCGGAGGTGTCGCTAACTCAAAGACAAGCCGACGATGACCTACAAAGCGTTTTCGTCCGCCAAAGGATGCGGAGGTGTCGCTAACGGAATATCTCGTCATCAGCCTCGAAAGCGTGTTTTCGTCCGCCAAAGGATGCGGAGGTGTCGCTAACCTTGGTGGCCAAGCACGTGGCGATTGACCCCGAGTTTTCGTCCGCCAAAGGATGCGGAGGTGTCGCTAACAGACGATTGCCGGCTACAGCATCATCGTGCTGTTTTCGTCCGCCAAAGGATGCGGAGGTGTCGCTAACGGAGGTGGAGGCTGCGCTGGTGGCTGATCTGCGGTTTTCGTCCGCCAAAGGATGCGGAGGTGTCGCTAACACTGTCGGCTCGTCAACTGTTATTAACGTGCGTTTTCGTCCGCCAAAGGATGCGGAGGTGTCGCTAACACCTCTGAGGGTGGTTCAGTGATCGGTTTCAGTTTTCGTCCGCCAAAGGATGCGGAGGTGTCGCTAACCCTCCCTCGAACTGAAAGTGGACTGATGACGTTTTCGTCCGCCAAAGGATGCGGAGGTGTCGCTAACCGATCCGCAGAACGACTTCATGGACTACAAGGTTTTCGTCCGCCAAAGGATGCGGAGGTGTCGCTAACCCGCCGAGGAGTTCGCAAAGGACTTCAAGCAGGTTTTCGTCCGCCAAAGGATGCGGAGGTGTCGCTAACAGCCTTTCTCGCGACGAAGTGACGACGCAGGGGGTTTTCGTCCGCCAAAGGATGCGGAGGTGTCGCTAACGCCGCGTGCTGGCCGATGACCTGTCCCGCCTCGTTTTCGTCCGCCAAAGGATGCGGAGGTGTCGCTAACCCGATCTTGACCCTGAAGAAGCCAGAGCCCTGTTTTCGTCCGCCAAAGGATGCGGAGGTGTCGCTAACGCGAACGTGACACGGCTCTTGAAGCAAGGCGTAAGTTTTCGTCCGCCAAAGGATGCGGAGGTGTCGCTAACGCAGCCACGCTTCGTGCACCTGGACCCGTCGCGTTTTCGTCCGCCAAAGGATGCGGAGGTGTCGCTAACGGGCGCCGGGCCCTCCATGGTGGAATCGGCGAAGTTTTCGTCCGCCAAAGGATGCGGAGGTGTCGCTAACATCCTCCCCCCGATTTTCAAGCTCTTGCCACGTTTTCGTCCGCCAAAGGATGCGGAGGTGTCGCTAACTTCGCCGCGGTTTACTCTTCGTGATTGTTCGAGTTTTCGTCCGCCAAAGGATGCGGAGGTGTCGCTAACCTACCCCCTCGCACGGGGTTGTCAAGAACTGATTTTTTTGCCAGCATTTCCAAGAACCATCAGAAATTTCTTCTCTGAAGGGCTCATAAATTTGGGGTTCTTGGAAAAATGAGCGAACCACCGCCTGCCTCCCCTGTGCCTGCACCCTCCGGGCCTGCCGCCGCCTCGGGGGCGGGCGGGCCGGCCGTCTCCCCGTCGCGCGATCCGCTGTTCTGGGCGATGAGCAGCGAGGAGCAGCTGTGGCTGGCGTGGGAAAGGACCCGCGCCAACAACGGCGCCGCCGGCAGCGACGGCATGACGATCGCCCGATTCGATGCCTTCGCCAAACCGGCGATCGCGCGGCTGTCGGGGGCGCTGCGCAGCTTTCGCTATCGCCCGGGCGAGGCGAGGCGGGTGTATGTGCCCAAGAAGAGCGGCGGGGTGCGCCCGCTCGATATCCCCAACATCGTCGACCGCGTGGCGCAGGGCGCCGCCAGCCTGACGCTGATGCCGGTGCTGGAACCGGAGATGGAAGCGTCGAGCTTCGCCTATCGGCCGGGGCGCGGGGTGATGGATGCGGTGCGCCGCGTCTCCGCCCTGCGGCGCGATGGCTTCGTCCATGTGGTGGATGCCGATATTTCCCGCTTCTTCGAATCCGTGCCGCATGAGCCGCTGCTGGCCCGGCTGGAGCGCCTGACCGGCGGCGAGGCGATCCTCGACCTGATCGCGCTGTGGCTGGAATGGTATGCCCCGGCCGGGGTCGGCCTGCCGCAGGGCTCGCCGCTGTCGCCGCTGCTGGCCAACCTGTATCTCGACAGCGCCGACGAGGCGATGGAGGGCAGGGGGGTGCGGCTGGTGCGCTATGCCGATGATTTCCTGCTGCTGGCGCGCAGCGCCGACAAGGCGGAGGCCGCGCTGAAGGGCGCGCGCGAGGTGCTCGCCGGGCTGGGGCTGGAGCTGAACCTCGACAAGACGCGGCTGGTATCGTTCGATCAGGGGTTCCGCTTCCTCGGCCATCTGTTCGTGCGCTCGCTGGTGGCCAGGGAGATCGAGCCGGACGCCCCGCCGGAGGATGCAATCAGCGCCGCGGAACTGGCCAATGCCATCGAGGAGGCGCCGGGCGCGCAGCATGCTGCCTTCGCCGGGCCGGAGCCGGCCGGGGAGGGGGAGCATGCGCCGGGGTTCCGCACGCTCTATGTGCTGGAGCCGGGGCGGCGGCTGGGCGTGGCCGGCGAAGCCTTCGCCGTGTTCGAGGGCGAGAGCAAGCTGCTGGCCCTGCCGGCGGGCCGCGTCGGCCGCATCGAACTGTCGGGCACGGTGACGGTGGAGATGGCGGCGCTCGATCTTGCCGCCGCATCCGATGTCGAGGTGGCGCGCGTCAACGGCTTTGGCGAAACCATCGGCCGCTGGGGGCCGAACCTCGTGAACAAGGGGCATGCCCGCCGCCATCTGGCACAGGCGGCGCTGGCGCTCGACCCCGCCGCCCGGCTGACACTGGCGCGCATCCTCGTCGACGGGCGGGTGCGCAACCAGCGCGCCCTGCTGCACCGCATCAACCGCGAGCGCAAGGACGCCGAGGTGACCGCCGCCGCGGTGCAGATGAACCCCATCCTGCGTCGGCTGCGCGGGCCCAGGAGCGTGGAACAGGCGATGGGCTATGAAGGGCAGGCGGCGGCGCTGTTCTGGCCGGCCATGGCCCGCGCCATCGACCCCGGCATGGGGTTTACCGGCAAGCGCGGCTTCATCGGCCGCCGCTCGCGCCGGCCGGGACTGACGCCCTTCGACCAGATCCTCAACGCCCTGTCCTCGATGCTGGCGCGCGACGTGGGCGTGGCGGCGCTGCGGCATGGGCTGCACCCGGGCATCCCCATCGTGCACGCGCCCGAGGATGGCGAGGATGCGCTGGTCTATGACCTGATGGAAGAGTTCCGTGCGCCGCTGGTGGAAGGCACGGCGCTGGCGCTGGTCAACCGGGGGGCGGTTGTGCCCGAGGGGTTCCGGCAGATGTCGACCGGGGCCTGGGCGATGTCGCAGGAGACCTGGAAGGCGATCATCCGCGGCTATGAGGCGGCGCTGGCGCGCACCATCGCCAGCCCGCGCCGGCATGGCCACAAGGTCACCTGGCGGCAGGCCATGGCCGATCAGGCCGCCGCCTTTGCGCTGCACTGTGAAGGCACGGCCGTGTATCAACCGATCGTGCTCGACTATTGAGGGGGCGCCGATGAGCCGCGACCTGCTGATGGTCTTCTCCTACGATGTGCGCCGCACCGCCACCCGCACCAGGGTGGCCGATCTTCTGGAACGCGAGCTGGCGCGCGTGCAGAAATCGGTGTTCGAGGGGCGGATGACCCGCGCCGCCGCCAACCGGCTGGCCGACCGCATCCTGCCGCTGCTGGAAGAAGGAGACAGCCTGCGCGTCTATGCCGTCACCCCCGTCGGCCTGCGCCACAGCCGGGCGCTGGGGCCGCTGCCGCTGGCCGAACCGCACGACTATTGGTTGCTATGACCGATTTTTCCAACCTGTGGCCGCAGTCAAGCTGGCGGATTCCGCTCGAAAAACCGGTCTGGCGGGCGGGCGCCGAACAGTTTCTCGACAAACTGCGAGGTGATCTGAATTCGCCGCTCCTGCGCTGTTCTCCCGCCGAGCATCTGCAGTTTCTCGAGCTTGTCGAGACCACGGTGACGGTGCGCCGTCCGCCCGATTTTCAGGATTTTCCCGAGCTTTCCGTGCGAATCAGGGGGGCAATCGGTCGGATTCTGCAACAAATGGGCCCTCCGGTGGGGCATCGCCGCGATTATGGCTGCCGCCCCCGTGCCTGGGATGTGGTGTTTGAGTCCCTGGGGCGGGATTCGGAAGGCGAAGAGTTCCAAAAACCATTGATAATTCAAGTGGATAGCGACGCCTCCGCGCTCAGGATAACGGCCCGTCTGGTGGGCATGGCGGGGTTCTGGCTGCCGGATGTGGAGGCGGCCCTGGTCGGCGCGCTGGAGGGCGGCGTGGCCCTGTCGGAGGACTCCAAGTCACGGATATCATTGGAGATTATCGAAGTGTCCCGACGCAGCAGGGGGTATCTCGATCCGCCGGCCTACCCGGTGCGCTCGGCCCATCTGCGGTTCCTGACACCGTTCCGCCTGAGGAGTGAAAACCACAATGTTTTCAATGGCTCATCGATGCTTCTGAGCATCGCCAACCGGGTAGCGAAGCTGGCACGCTGGCAAGGCGTCGCCCTTGTCATACCCTGGGCCGAGTTGCACGAAAAGGCTCATGCGATCACCTGCAACGCCGATGACAGCTATTCCTATCGCTGGCGTCGCGGCTCACAGCGTGCGCAGGGGAGGATCGCCGTTGTTGGTGCTCTTGGATCGGTGGAACTCACTGGATTCATTGACCCATTCGTCCCGTTCCTGCAAATGGGAGAACTCGTCAACGGCGGCAGTCACGCCGCGCTTGGCCTTGGCCGCTATCGCGCCGCGCTCTATCCGTGACCGATCCTGCTGCCGATGAGAGGTCCCCTTCGTCGGTCCGGTCAGTCGTCGCGCCTTGTCAGTACGGCAAGGCGGGCACGCAGACCGGACAGCAGCGAGCCTTCGACCAGCACCAGAATGCCGAGGCGTGCCCCGATCATCAGGCAGGGAACCGCGACCGGCCAGGACACGGCGGTCAGTGAACCGGCTGTCAGCCCCTGACCGATGGTGCAGCCGCCGGCGAGGATGCCGCCCAGGCCCATCAACACCGCCCCGATGAGGTGGCGGCGCATCTCCAGCGGATCGTCAAACGCCTCCCAATGGAAATCGCGCGCAAGTCGTGCGGCGGCAAACGAGCCAATCACGACGCCGAACACACTGCCGACACCGAAATCGAACCAGTTCGGCCCGCCGATCATCAAGCCGAACAGGGCACGGGCAACCGGGGCAACGAAGGTCAGGCTCTGGATGCGGGCGGGGTTGTCGAAATCATCCTGCATCACCCCGGCAGACACCCAGCCCATGACGACGCCAAGGCCGAGCACGACACCCGCCGTCATCAGTTTGGGAGCCTTCCATAGCCGGCGATCCGTGACGGCAACCGCTGCAAGCCCAAGGGCGATGGCGAACGCCAGTCCAAGGCCCCAGCCGGGCAGCAGGGCCGTCATCATGCCGGCTTTGCCACCGGGCATGTCGACCGCGACCTGTTCAATGATGCCGATGCGCAGCGCCGACAATCCGCCGCGCAGGACCGCATAGGCCACGGCGCCGAACACCATGAGCGCGACGAGACTGCGCAGATCGCCGCCGCCGAGCCGGATCAGCGAGCCAAAGGCGCAGGTGCCGACCAGTGCCATGCCAAAGCCGAAGGCGAGCGCGCCGGCCATGACCCCGAACCAGGGGAACCGTGCAGCGACATAGGTGGTTCTCAGCGGATCGAGCCAGCCGGCCACGGCCAGCACCTGCGTGCCGGCCAGCGCAATCGCCAGAGCCAGCCCGAACACCTTCATCCGGCGCCAGTCATGCCCGACCAACGCGGATTCGATGGCGCCAAAGCTGCACAGACGGGCGCGACGGACAAAGAAACCGACAAGGCTTCCGACGGCAAGGCCCAGCCAGGCACCAGCGGTGAGCCATGCCCCGGTCATGCCCCGGACAGTCCGCTCAATGCTCGGGAGCCGGCGCGCCGGCCTTGCGACGTGACCCGCAGAACATGTCGTACATCAGCCGGACGATCTGACGAGCCTGATCGTTGGCGATGGAGTAGTAGATGGTCTTGCCCTCGCGCCTTGTGGTGACCAGATCGTCGTAGCGCAGACGGGCAAGCTGTTGCGACACGGTGGGCTGGCGCAGCGACAGGATCGTTTCCAGCTCGCTCACCGAGCGTTCCCGTTCGAACAGGATGCAGAGCAGCAACAGTCGGTTCTCGTGGGCGAGCGCCTTGAGGAGATCGCTGGCCTCGCGGGCGTTGCGCATCAGTTCTTCGAGTTCCGGCGAGGTCTCTATGTCCGAACGCAGTTCGGATTCCAGTTCGTCGCGCCAGGCTTCACGGCCAGCTTCAGGCATCGCGGTCACTCTTTCGCCGGGGGCTGGTCGAGTTTGGCGATCAGAACGCCGAGCAAGCCCCAGAACATCGCATTATCAAGATAGCCGGTGATCCGGCCAACTTCACGATCCTGCTCTATCAGAATGAATGTGGGCGTAAAGCGTACAGGTTCCTTCAGAGTGAGCCTGGGCTGGCCATGGTCGAGGCTGACGCGCCGCAGGGGGGCACGCTGGCCTTCATCCGACCTCATGTAGGCAGGGCCGATATCCCGCTCCCAGCGCTCACACCAGATACAGCCGGCGCGCTCCACCATCACCAGTTCCGCCGCTTCCGCCAGCCCTGTCGACAGCAGCACGGCGACGGCGGCGGCCAGTTGGCGAAAGAGGACGGACAGGGGCATGGCGAACCTCCGGGAAAGACCGGGCGCGTCGGGGAGGACGCGCCCGGATCGACTACTTGTTGACGGGCGATTCTGGATCGAACAGGTACGCGGTGACATCCTTCATCTGCTGTTCGGACAAGAACCTGTTGTGCCCGAAACGCGGCATCTGGGAACAGGCCATCACACCCTGCGCGTTGTAGATCTTCGCGTAGGCGGCCTTTGCCTCCTCCGGCGCGAAGCTCTTCAGCTTGCCATAACCCGTCAGGCTTGGCCCCAGCGTGCCATAGCTGACTTCCTTGGGCGCCATCTGGTGGCAGGCATAGCAGTTGCCGCCCTTGTAGGTCTCTGCCGTATCGGAGAACTGGCCGCCCGTTCCCGTATTGGCGACCTTTTCGCCGGCCTTCCAGTCGCCCAGCACCTTGCCGTCCGCAGGGAAGACAACGGTGAGCTTTTCGCGTGCCACGATGGCATCGAACTGGGCCTGCGAGGGATTGTTGCGCACCTCTGAGCACAGCGCCTGCGTTTCGTCCTGTTTGACGCGGGCTTTCCACTCATCCGAAACCTTGGCCCACATCGACTCGACGTAGCGGTTGACGGTGGCAGGGTCCGCCCCGGCCGGCGCCTGCGCGAGGGCAGGGGAGGAGAGCAGCAGGGCGGCGGTGAAGGCAAGAGTTTTCATCATGACCAGCCTCCCGCTCAGCGCTTGATCGAGGGGACGGTGATCTCACCGCCCGCGCCCATGTTGACCATGTAGACCGTGAGTGCCGTGATGCCGTCCGAGCCGTATTCGGGGATCGGGTGCCGCATCTGCCGATAACAGTCCCACAAGCGATGCTGCATGGTCCTGAGCTGGCTCTGGGAGACGCGATAGGTCGGCCAGGACCCCATCGTCTCCTGCGCATCCTTGCCGGCCTTCGAGAAATTGGGCAGGCCCTGAAGGCGGATGCGCTTGCCGCTCTCGCCATGACAGGTGGTGCAGGAAAAATCGTTGACGCCGGCGCGACGGTGAAACAGCGCCTCGCCCACGGCCAGCATTTCCTTCTCCTTCGGGTGGCTGACCTGCGGCTGGTATTTCATGCCGTTCGACTTGTTGGCGATGAAGGCGACCAGATCCTGCATATCCGACTGCACACCCGGGCCGCCAAAGCGGCGCTTGACCACATCGGCGGTATCAAGCTCCTGCAATTTCTGCATGCACCAGATGAGGCGCTGTTCAAGGTCCATCACCCGGTCGGCGTCGGCGAAATGCCGCGGCAGCTTGGCATAGGCGCCGTCGAGCTTGCCCGGCCCTTCGCCAAGATCGCACGCCTCAAGAGAGACGTTCCTGGCACCGCGCTTGCTGGACCACAGCGCTTCCCCGCGATCGACAGCGAGATAGCCGGGGTTGGCCATGGGGTCGTTGATCATCGCGCGATAGCGCTCGATTTCCTTCTCGGCGTCGTCCTGTTGGGCGACGGTGGCCGTCGCCACCCCCGCCATTGCGATGGCCGCCGCCAGCCACAGACCGGCCCGGCGCATGCGATAATGAACCATGAGCTTTCCCTCCTCTTCAGGTCGTTTCCTGCCGCCCCTTCTTTGGTCGAAGGCGGTCGTTTCTTTTTCATCTTTACATTCACATAATTCGATATATCGGTATGTCAAAGCATAATCGACAAAACTGGCGGTTCCTCGCCAAAGGGATGAACTGAAGGAGGATACGATGGGATCGGGAAACCGAAACCGCTCGCGCCGTGATGCGCTGAGGCTGGCCTTTGCGGCCGGCGCGGCTCTGGTGCTGGCTCCACGTCTGGCCATGGCGGACGCCAAGGCCGTGGCCGACGAAATCAGGAAGCTCTATGGCGACAAGCCGCAATCGCCCGGCAAGATCAAGCTGGACGTGCCGCAGATCGCTGAAAACGGCCTTGTCGTGCCGGTCTCAGTGGATATCGAAAGCCCGATGAGCGATGCCGACTTTGTCAAGGCGGTGCATGTCTTCGCCGACGGCAATCCGCTGCCGCAGGTCTTCACCTTCCGGTTCACGCCGGAATGCGGCAAGGCCTCGGCCTCGACCCGCATGCGTCTGGCGCAGACCCAGAACGTCATCTGCATTGCCGAAATGTCGAACGGTGCGCTGTTCTCCGCCAAGGCCGAGGTCAAGGTGACCATCGGCGGCTGCGGCGGCTGAGGAAAGGGAGAAACGACCATGGCAAATCCCGTTCCGCGCGTCCGCGTTCCCGCCCAGGCCAAGGCCGGCGAGACCATCGAAATCAAGACGCTGATCAGCCACGAGATGGAAAGTGGCCAGCGCAAGGATTCGGCCGGCAAGCTCATCCCGCGCCAGATCATCAACAAGTTTACCGCCACCTTCAACGGCAAGATGGTGTTCGAGGCCGACTGGTTTACCTCGATCTCGGCCAACCCCTATCAGTCGTTCTTCTACAAGGTCAGGGAGACGGGTGAGTTCAAGTTCACCTGGAAGGACGACAACGGCTCCGAATACACCGCTGCGGCCAAGCTGACGGTGGCCTGACAGGATTGACGGGCCGGTCCGGGAGGCCGGCCCTTTCTCCATCATAGGGAAGAGACGCATGATATCGCGCAGGGAATTCCTGCAGGCGACGGCGGCTGCGTGCGCGGTCACCTCGTCCTCGGGGCTTGGGCCGCTCGGCCGCGTGGCTGCCCAGCAGAAGCTGACACAGGCCGACATCCTCAAATTCGATCCGCTCGGCACGGTGACGCTGCTGCATGTCACCGACATCCATGCGCATCTCAGGCCGATCTATTTCCGTGAGCCGGCGATCAATCTCGGCGTCGGTTCGGAAAAGGGCGTTCCTCCGCATCTCACCGACAAGGCCTTCCGCGATTTCTACAAGATCGCCACCGGCTCGGCCGACGCCTATGCGCTGACCTCGGACGATTTCGTCCAGTTGGCCAGGTCCTACGGCAGGATGGGCGGCATGGACCGCGTCGCGACGCTGATCAAGGCGGTGCGGGCCGAGCGCGGGGCGGACAAGGTGCTGCTCCTCGATGGCGGCGACACCTGGCAGGGCTCGTGGACCGCGCTCAAGACCGAAGCCGCCGACATGGTCGAGGTGATGGAAGCGCTCGGCACCGATGCGATGACCTCGCACTGGGAATTCACCCTCGGCGAAAAGCGCGTGAAGGAAATTGTCGAGAAATCGCCGATCGCCTTCCTGGCCCAGAACATCCGCTCCAAGGAATGGCAGGAAGAGGTCTTCCCCGGCGCAAAAATGTTCGAGAAGGGCGGGGTGAAGATCGCCGTCATCGGTCAGGCCATGCCGCGCACCGCCATCGCCAACCCGAACTGGATGTTCCCCGACTGGGAGTTCGGCCTGCGCGAAGACGAAATGCAGAAGCAGGTGGACAAGGCGCGCGCCGATGGCGCCGGCCTCGTCGTCTTGCTCTCGCACAACGGCGTCGACAACGACAAGAAGATGGTCAGCCGCGTCAAGGGCATCGACATCTGCCTCACCGCGCACACCCATGACGCGATGCCCGGCATCATTCAGGTCGGCAACACCGCGGTGATCTGCTCCGGCTCGCACGGCAAGTTCGTCTCCCGCCTCGATATCGAGGTGAAAGGCGGCAGGATGACCGGCGTGCGCTTCAAGCTGATGCCGGTGTTCGCCGACGCCATCGCGCCCGATCGCGAGATGGCGGCGCTGATCGACAAGTGGCGCAAGCCCTACGAGGCGGACCTGTCGCGCGTTGTCGGCCACACCCAGTCGCTGCTCTACCGGCGCGGCAACTTCAACGGCACCTTCGACGACCTGATCTGTCAGGCGATGCTGGCCGAGCGCGACGCGGAAATCGCCATGTCGCCCGGCTTCCGCTGGGGCCCGAACCTGATCCCCGGCGATCCGATCACCTTCGAAGCGATCACCAACGCCTCGGCGATGAGCTATCCCGCCTGCTACCGCACCGAGATGAGCGGCGAACAGCTCAAGCTGATCCTTGAGGATGTGGCGGACAACATCTTCCACCCCGATCCGTACTTCCAGGGGGGCGGCGACATGGTTCGCATGGGCGGGCTTGGCTACACCATCGATGTATCGCAGCCGGCCAACCAGCGCATCTCCGGCCTGACCCACCTGAAATCCGGAAAACCGATCGAAGCGTCGAAGAAATACGTCGTTTCGGGTTGGGCCAGCGTCAACAAGGACACGCAGGGCCCGCCGATCTGGGAGATCATCGAAAAGTACGTTGCGCGCGTCAAGGCAGTGACCGTGAACGAAAACATGTCCGTCGTCGTCAAGGGCGCCTGAGCATTGGGAGAGGAGACGCGCATGAGCGTTGACAAGACAACATCGCCGCTGAGCCGGCGCGGACTGCTGCGCGCGGGCGTGGCCGGCGCGGCTGCCACGGTGGCGGCGGGACCGGCACTGGCCCAGTCAAAATCTGAACTTGCCAAGCCCGATCCGGCGATCACCGAGGTGCAGGACTGGAATCGCTATCTCGGCGTCGGGGTCGAGGCCGCGCCCTACGGCAAGCCGTCGAAATTCGAAAAGGAGGTGATCCGCCGCAACGTGCCGTGGCTGACCGCCGGCACGGAATCGTCGATCAACTTCACGCCGATTCATGAACTGGACGGCATCATCACGCCCAACGGTGTGTGCTTCGAGCGGCACCATGCCGGCGTTGCCGAGGTCGATCCGGTCAAACACCGGCTGATGATCAGTGGGCTCGTTGACAAGCCGCTGGTCTTCACCATGGACGACCTCAAGCGCTTCCCGGGCCGCATCAATCGACCGTACTTCCTCGAATGCGCCGCCAATGGCGGCATGGAGTGGAAAGGCGCGCAGCTCAACGGCGTGCAGTTTACCCACGGCATGATCCACAATGTCTGGTACACTGGCGTGCCGCTCAAAGCTCTGCTCGCGGAGGCCGGCGTCAAGCCCGCCGGCAAGTGGGTGCTGGTGGAAGGGGCAGACGCCGCCGCCATGACCCGCTCGATCCCGATCGAGAAGGCGCTGGACGACTGCCTGGTCGCCTGGGCGATGAACGGCGAGGCCCTGCGCGCCGAACAGGGCTATCCCCTGCGCATCGTCGTTCCCGGCTGGGAAGGCAACATGTGGGTGAAGTGGCTGCGCCGCATCGAGATCGGCGACCAGCCCTGGGCACAGCGCGAGGAAACCTCGAAGTATACTGACCTTCTCGCCGATGGCCGGGCCCGCCGCCACACCTGGGTGATGGATGCGAAGTCGGTGGTCACCAACCCCTCGCCGCAGAAACCGCTGAAGAACAAGGGGCCGAACGTGCTGACCGGTCTTGCCTGGTCGGGCCGCGGCGCGATCAAGCGCGTCGATGTCTCCATTGACGGCGGCAGGAACTGGCAGACGGCGCGCATCGACGGGCCGGCTCTGCCGTTCTGCCTGACGCGCTTCTATGTCGATTTCGACTGGAACGGGCAGGAACTGATGGTCCAGTCGCGCGCCATGGATTCCACAGGATACGTGCAGCCGACCAAGGAAGCGCTGCGAAAGGTGCGCGGCCTCAACTCGATCTATCATAACAACGGCATCCAGACCTGGCTGGTGCGCGCCAACGGGGAGACCGAAAATGTCGAGATCTCTTGATTTCACCGCCATCGCACTGGCATTGGTCCTGTCGGGGCCCGTCTTGGCGCAGGCCCCCAAGCAAAGCACGGCACCGGCCAAGGTCGGTCTCGGCCGGCCGGCACTGCCCGAGGAACTCAAGGCCTGGGACATCGCCGTGCGCCCCGATGGAAAGGGCGCACCGGTCGGCAAGGGGTCGGTCAAGCAGGGCGAGGACCTGTTTCTGGCTCAGTGCGCACCCTGCCATGGCGAATTCGGCGAGGCTGTGGGGCGCTGGCCGGTGCTGGTGGGCGGGCGGGGCAGCCTTAAGCACGACAACCCGGAAAAGACCATCGGCTCCTACTGGCCCGATGCCTCGACCGTGTTCGACTACATCAAGCGCGCCATGCCGTTCGGCAATGCCCGTTCGCTGAGCGACGACGAGGTCTACGCCATTACCGCCTTCCTGCTGCAGATGAACGAGGTTGTGAAGGACGACTTCGTCCTGTCGAACGAGACCATCGGCAAGGTCAAGATGCCCAATGTCGGCGGGTTTTTCGATGACGACCGGACAACCAGCGAAAAGCATTTCTGGAAGGAGCCCTGCATGAAGAACTGCAAGTCGGGCGAGG
>Ga0209573_1002119_pt1 | contig 26783 bp, 21 predicted proteins | sample TNRBio252014_DNA_FD_185870 | JGI IMG/M metagenome (GOLD analysis project Ga0209573, IMG submission 185870) | Wastewater treatment Type I Accumulibacter community from EBPR Bioreactor in Madison, WI, USA - TNR Reactor_6/25/2014_ DNA (SPAdes)... | ecosystem: Engineered > Bioreactor > EBPR >... | reverse complement strand
AGTCGTCAATAGGGTTGCACATAACGTGTGTATTAGCGAAACTACGAAGTGTTTTATTTAGGCCCCTCAAAAAATTGTTGGTCTGATTTTCAGTAGCTTAAGCCACTTTATGCAAGATTTTTACACTCCAAAAGCAGTTGCGACAATCCACCCGTGCAGATCAGATCAGCTTGTGTTCATAGGCATACTTCACCAGGCCAATGACGGAGTTGGTATTCGTTTTCCGGAAGATATTTTTGCGGTGGGTTTCCACGGTGCGTTCGGAGATGAACAGCTCTTCCGCTATCTGTTTATTGTTATATTCTTTTTCTATCAACCGGATTATCTCTATTTCCCGGTCGGTAAGATGGGCTTCTTCTTTTTGTTTTTTGCGCTGGCTGCTCCGTTGTAATTCATCAATCACTTCTTCGCTGAAGTAAATACCACCGGTGGCGATTTTTTCTAATGCCTTTACCAGTTCCTGCTTGCCGATATTTTTTAGCACATAGCCGGAAATATCAGCATCATTGATCATTTCATTGACCAGGTCGCCCTGGCCACTCATTGAAAGAGCCAGTATTCTTACTCCAGGAAATTTTTCTTTTACTTTCCGGGCCAGTTCGTTGCCCGGCAGCTTTGGCATCATTACATCGGTGAGCAGAATATCAACAGGTGTTTCAGCCAGTTTGGTAATCACCTCAGTAGAATCGGTGGTGGCAAAGGCAAAACGGAATTTGTCATGGCCTTTTAAGAGGCTCATCAGTCCGTCAATTACAATTTGGTGGTCATCAACCAGAGCCAGTGTGATCTTTCCGCTTTTCATCAGTGGTAATGGCTTGTAAGATAGGTCAAAATTGGGTTTGGTGCTGTACATATACAAGATTTTACAACCAGATGCAGGTACAGGGATAATTTCTGTTTGTAAATTGTTAAAGAGAGAATAAGGAACAGTAAACAGTAGTTTACTTCATAAAAATATGATCAGGATTGAAGGGGAACATGCAGGGCGACAACTGTGCCCCGGCCGGGAGCAGAATCGAAATCCACTGTCCCTTTCAGGTATTCTATACGGGTGGTAATGTTTTTAAGCCCGATACCTTCAAATTTTTCCTTGTCGGTGGTATCAAAGCCTTTCCCGTTATCTTCAACAGTGCCACTGATGCCATCTTTATCTTTTATTAAAGAAATATCAAGAGTGGTTGCTCCTGCATGTTTGATGGTATTGTTCACACATTCCTGTATTACCCGGTAGAGTACCGTTTCCACATTGGAATCCAGTCGCTCATCCAGGCCTTCTGTGTACACATGCACTTTGAGTGTCTTATTGTTCAATTTATCCACAAACTCCCTGATAGCGGCACCCAGGCTGCTCTTCAGCAAGGCATTCGGCATCATGATATGGGAAACTGTTCTTACCTCTTTGCAGCTTTCATCCACCAGTGAAATGATCTTTTCAAAAGATTCTTTGTGCTCAGCATTGCTGAATTGTATTTCTGATTCAAATGCAGACAGGTTCATTTTTGCAGCACTCATCATTTGCCCCACCCCGTCGTGCAGGTCTTTGGCAATGCGTTCCCTTTCATTTTCTTCTGCTTCCATCACTGCTTTTACTGCTATTTCCTGTTGTCTCATTATTTCAGCCTGCAGTTGTGTTTCTTTTCTAAGCCGGTATCTTTTGTATTGTGAATAAATGAGTAAGCCGGCAAGTAAAATCAAACCGGCTATTCCGATAAATAAGAAATTCTGCAATCTTATTTTGTTTTGCTGGTTTTGTATCTGCTGTTCCCGCTGTGCTGTCTCGTACTTTGTATTCAGTTCTTCGATCTGCCTGGTTTTTTCCAGCGCATAGAGGCTGTCACGAAGCGCTGACCGTTTCATGAAGTACTGGAAGGCCTTTTGAAAATCACCCTGTTTCTGGGCTACGGCGGAAAGCTCACTGTAATTATTTGATTGCAGTTCCGGGTACTTCAGGTGTTCTGCCATCTGGTTACTTAAACTGAGGTATTCGATAGCTTTATCATAATCACCTTTCCCGTTCATAGCAACGCCAAGATCGGAGTAGGTGAGTGCTATGGCAAAACTGTCTTTCAGTATTTGCCGGATATTGAGTGCTCTTAATAAATTCTTTTCGGCCAGGTCATATTTTTTCTGGATCACATATACCCCGGCAATATTGCTGAGCGAATAGGATACGCTGAGTGAATCACCGGCCGCTTCGGCCAGTTTCATCGAAGAAGTATACCGGTTGATAGCTTCCGTATAGTCTTCTCTGTATTCAAACACTACACCGGATTCATTTAGTATCATGGAAATGCCTGCTGTATCGTTCAGTTGCCGGTAAATGGCATCTGCTTTATTGTAGTTCTGTAAGGCCCTGTCAAGATCTCTTGTTTTGCGATAGAGTTTCGCCAGGTCATTATAAACCGGGGCCAGTTTCTTCTTTTCGTTTGCTTTCTCCAGAATGGCGATCGATTCATAAAAATTCTTAGCTGCCACATCATACTTGCCTTTGAAATAACTGGCCACCCCGATGTGACGTTTTATTTCTGCAACACTTACCGAGTCAGTGTTCTTTCTTGCCAATTGCAGAGCTTTATCTCCTTCCATCAGGGTAGTATCAAAATTCTTTAGCTGGAAGGTCTCAAGCAACTTTAATGATGCATTTATCTGATCATTGTACGACCTTTTGGAATCTATAACAGAGCGAAGACTGTCTACAGTCGATTGACCGTAAGCAAATGCGGCTAAAAAAAATGCTGTGATGAAAGTTGCAGTATACTTCATATAGGATTTACAGGTGAAGTACATCCTTCATGGTAAAAAAACCTTTTTTGTCTTTGATGAATTCAGCTGCCAGTACAGCGCCGGTCGCAAAACCGGTTCTGCTATGTGCTGTATGAATGATCTCAATGTCATCAATCACGGATGAGTATTTAACGCTGTGTGTGCCTGGTGCAGGATCTACCCGCTGGCTGATGATCTCAAGGTCTTCGGGGTTATCGCTCAGCTCATTCACCCATTGTTTTTTCCTTTTTATTTGTTCTAATATTTGTTCCGCAATAGTAATGGCTGTACCGCTGGGAGCATCTTTTTTTTGAGTATGATGAGTTTCTTCCAGTATCACTTCATACTCCTTGTAGGGAGCCATTAAAGTCGCCAATCTTTTATTTACTTCAAAAAAAATATTAACTCCTACACTGTAGTTGCTGGAATAAACAAAGCCGCCATTTCTTTCATTACACATTTTTTTTAGTTCATCCAGTTTACCGGTCCAGCCGGTGGAGCCGCATACTACAGGAATATCAAAGGCAAGACATTTCTTTATGTTATCATAAGCGCTATGCGGACTGGTGAACTCAATCGCTGCATCTGCTTTGACCATATTTTCCCTGGTGAACTCATTCAAGTTTGGCTGATCTATTTTAATTACTACCTGGTGGCCCCGCTGGATAGCTACTTCTTCAATGGCCTTTCCCATTTTTCCATACCCGATTAATGCAATTCGCATGCTGAAAGTTTTATTAATACAAATGTAATTATTAATGCCCCTTGCAGCTACCCGTACTGGTACGGATATATCATTTACCGATTTTCATCACTATACTGAGGCCGTTGGTCCTGGCTAACTCGCTATAACCGGGTTTGAATTGAAGGCTGAGCTCGGGACTTACATCAAAGCTTTTGAGATGGGCATCCACGGTGGCATCCGCTACATTCAATCCCCAAAGCAAGATGAAGAACAATGCTGAGTAATCAATATCACGTCGAAATTGATTGCGGTAGTACCGTAATGATTCTTCATCCAGCGGTTTAAGTTTGGATTTGATCTGTGAGAATAATGCAGAATCAGTGCCATTTACCCGCATGTTATATTTTACACGGTAGGCAAAACGGGTGTCTTTGTAATTGCCAAGGTTGTAAAAGAAGATACCGGTACATGTACCTAATGCACCATAAATGATTGGAAGCTTCCAGTATTTTTTATTGTATATCTGTCCAAGGCCTGGTAAGATGGCGGACCGGAGAGCCGCCTTCTTGGGGCTGTGGGCTTTGATGGCAGAATCGTACCGGTTGCCCGATGCAACTGTGTTTTTTATTACCGGAACTGAGTCTTTTGTTGATATTACAACAGGCTCCTTTTCCTGTGCATGAAGAGATGCAACAGAAAACAAAATCAAAAAAAAGACAAAAGAGAAAACTATTCTCATGATGATTTAGTCAAGCGGTGCATTCATTTGTCCCAGTATTTTGTTCAGCTCTTCCTGCGAATAATAATCAATGATGATTTGTCCGCTTCCGTTGCGGCTGTGCCTGAGCTTGACCCGGGTGCTGAAATGCGATGCTAATTTATCTTCTATTCGCTGAAAGGCGGGGGCCAGGTGACTTTTTGAAGATTTTTTAACAGCCCCATTTTGTTTGTACAGGTTTCTGACCAGCGCTTCTGTCTGACGTACTGATAGCCCCTTGTCTTTTATTTCTTTAAAAATGTAAAGTTGTTTGTCGATAGTGTCAACATTAACCAATGCCCTTGCATGACCCATGCTTAGTTCACCTTTTCTTACTGCTAATTGAATATCAGGCGGAAGTTTGAGCAAACGTATAAAGTTGGCCACGGTGCTCCTGTCTTTACCCATTCTTTCTGCCACCTGCTCCTGTGTGTAATCCAGTTCCTCCATCATCCGTTTGTAACTGAGAGATATCTCCATAGCATTGAGATCTTCCCGCTGCAGGTTTTCCAATAAAGCCAGTTCCAGTAGCTGTGAGTCGTTCGCCTGCCTTATGTAAGCAGGGATATCCTTTATGCCTGCCAGTTTTGATGCTCTTAATCTTCTTTCACCAGAAATAAGCCGGTATTTACCACTGGGTAATTTTGAAACAGTAACCGGTTGAATGATGTCGTGGAGTTTAATAGATTCTGCCAGTTCCTGCAATGCCTTCTTATCAAAATCACGGCGGGGTTGTTTGGGATTGGTTTCAATTTCATCAACAGGTATGCGATTGGTACCAGTGGCATTTTCAACGACTGTTGTTTTTAAATGCCCGTTGCTTGTTTTTAAATCTGTATCTATACTCTGTAATAAGGAACGAATTCCTTTACCCAGCAATTCTTTATTTTGTTTAGGAGTAGACATTGATCTTACAGTTCTAAAATTCTTTCTTCATTTTTTATTTTCGTCATATCATTCTTTTGCAGGATCTCCTTGGCAAGATTAAGGTAATTCATAGAGCCTTTGCTGGCCGCATCATATAAAATTACCGGTTTGCCGGCACTTGGTGCTTCTGCAAGCCTTGCATTACGGTGTACGATGGTACTGAATACCATATCGTCAAAATGCCGGCGCACTTCACTTACTACCTGGTTGCATAGCCGGAGGCGTCCGTCATACATTGTCATGAGTATCCCTTCGATTACCAATGCCGTGTTCAGCCGGCTTTGTACAATTTTAATTGTATTCAGCAGCTTACCTAATCCTTCTAATGCAAAGAACTCAGCTTGTACCGGGATGACAACGGAATCAGCAGCGGTCAGTGCATTAACAGTGATCAAACCTAAGGAAGGAGAACAATCAATGATGATAAAATCATAGTCATTACGTACTGATTCCAGCAGGCTTTTCATCACCATTTCCCTGTTCGGGTAGTTGATCATTTCTATTTCAGCGCCGACCAGATCGATATGTGAAGGAATAAGATCAAGATTGGGTATCTCTGTTTTCAGGATCACATCTTTGGCTTTTGCCTGGTTTACCATGCAGTCGTACAGGCTCTGTGTGACATTGTGCAGGTCAAAACCCACTCCGGTGGTGCTGTTGGCCTGGGGATCGCCATCCACCAGCAATGTTTTATATTCCAGCACAGCAAAACTTGCCGCCAGGTTGATAGCGGTAGTCGTTTTTCCTACGCCTCCTTTTTGATTAGCTACACCGATTATTCTTGCCATTTTGCCGAAAACTCCTTGATATTAAGTTAATGTTAGTGGTAAAATTGCCGACTGAAACTAAGAACGCAAAATTAAGTTTTGCCCATTTAAAGGCATTCCGGCAAAAATAAGCGTTCGACAAATGACTGCCTATTATGATTACCAGCTTAATTTTGAAGTCTATTTATGCGTAACTCTCCTTTTTGGTGGATTTTTATCGGCTTTATGGTGCTATTGGATGTGTATTTTTTTCATGTCCTGAAAGTACTTACAACTAATGCATCTGCCAGGACAAGACTGTTTATTCATACCGGTTACTGGATCCTATCGATAGGTGCTATAGTAATATTGCTATTGCTGCCCTACCTGCATTTTGAAAAGCAGGCGAAACTGGCCAAGAGTACCATTTTTGCGCTGATAGCAGGCTTGTTTTTTGCCAAAGTAGTTGCTTCCTTATTCTTTTTGGTTGATGATGTCCGGCGGGGTATTCAATGGGCCGGTACAAAATTATTTTTCAGCCCTAAATCCGGCGATGTTGCCCGGACAGGAGAAACAATATCCCGTTCCGTCTTTTTAAGCTGGGTAGGCATGCTGGCCGGCAGCGGACTTTTTGGAACTCTTGTTTATGGTTTTGGAAACAAGCACCGTTACCAGGTAAAAAGAATGAAACTGAATTATCCTAATCTGCCGGAAGCTTTCAGGGGAGCCAAAATTGTCCACATATCAGATATTCATTCAGGAAGCTTTAATGATAAAGAGGCAGTGATGAAAGGGGTACAAAAGATCATGGATGAAAAACCTGACCTGATACTTTTTACCGGTGATCTTGTAAATAATGTGGCTTCAGAAATGGATGATTACATGGATGTCTTTAATAAATTGAGTGCGCCTTTAGGTGTTTATTCCACCTTAGGAAATCATGATTATGGTGATTATGTGGAATGGGGCAGCCCCGCTGAAAAATTGGCTAACCTGGAAAGATTGAAACAGGTACATGCAGCAATGGGGTGGCGATTACTGATGAATGAACATGTTGTATTGGAAAAGGATTCTCAAAAAATTGCACTGCTGGGTATCGAAAACTGGAGCGATAAAGCAAGATTTCCCAAATATGGGGACTTAAGAAAAGCTTATGCAGGCTCAGAAGATCATACATTCAAAATACTCATGAGCCATGACCCTTCACACTGGAGAGCTGAAGTGTGCGAATCTTACAGAGATATTGATTTGATGCTCTCCGGTCACACACACGGAATGCAGTTTGGCGTTGAGATCCCCGGTTTGAAATGGAGCCCGGTGCAATATGTGTATAATGAATGGGCCGGCTTGTATGAGAAAGACGCCCAGAAGCTATATGTAAACAGGGGTTTTGGTTTTATTGGTTACCCGGGCCGGGTAGGTATTTTACCTGAGATCACAGTATTGGAACTGGCCTAAAACGGAAATCCTGATTTAAACTGGCCTCCCAAAGGTTAACTTATTGACATTCTGCTCAATATTTTCTCTTTCCCGACGTTTTTCAGGGGTGCTTTATTAAACTTTTTTTTAGCCTTTTGGTCTTAAACCGACATTAAGGGCTTCATAATCTGTTTAAAGAGCTGACCTCAACTGCCTGATGCTTAAAAAATGGTTCATACTCATTGCCTTTTTCACCGGCAGTGTTGCTGCCTATTCTCAGGCAAGCAATGCTGATTCTTCTATTGCACCCATTAGCACTGTTGCTCTATTGGATACTACTATTGACTACGATGAGTTATTCCGGGATTTTGACGCTTTCATGGATTCTATTCTTACACCCCGCAGTTATTTTATGGGCAGTTTATCGGTAGGAAAGGGGTACTATAATTTTTCTAATAAGAACAATTTTACAGTTACTACAGCAAAAAAATTAAGCTACTCTCCAACAATTGGGTACTATCATAAAGGAGGACTTGGAATTACCGGTATCGGCTATATAGTCGATGATGGTCAGAATATGAACTTTTACCAGTCTGGGATCAGCCCCTCTTATGACTATTTGCAAAACAGGAAATTTGCAACAGGAATTTCTTATACAAGATATTTCACCAAAGATTCTCTGCCGTTTTATACAACGCCATTGCAGAATGAGTTGTATGCCTATTTTATTTATCGTCATTCTTGGATAAAACCGTCCCTTGCAGCCAGCTATGGCTGGGGCAGCCGCAGCGATTATATGGAAAGAGAAGAACTGATCCAGGATCTGCGATTGCGAAGAAGAGGTTTTACTTTTATTAATACAGAGGAAACAGTAAGCGATTTTTCATTGATGGCTTCTGTACGTCATGACTTCTATTGGCTCGATATCTTTTCGCTGAAAGATCATATCCGTTTTACACCACAACTATCATTCACCAGTGGTACTCAAAAATTTGGATTTAATCAGTCTTCCGCCACGTACGCTACGGCTATACGTACAGGGAACAATATTCTTTTCAATACTGATAATGTGTATCTCGATGATGAGATAAAGTTTCAGCCACTTTCGCTTTCCCTGTTTCTCCGCAGCGAATATTCCATTGGTAAATTCTTTTTGCAACCACAAGTAGTACTTGATTATTATTTTCCTACCGCTTCAGACAATTTTAATGTACTGTTCTCGTTGAATGCCGGTCTCTTTTTCTGATGCATGAGTATTTTAGAAAATCTTCACAATTTTTCTGCAATACAATAGTTACATATTATGTTTACGGAATTACTTATTTGTCGTTAATGAACTTTAACAGGCAGGATGGGTTACTGGCATTAAACTTGAAAAATTTCTCTGTCCTCTAAATCAGGCACAAAACAATTAAAACATTAAATCATGAAAACAAAACTCCTTTCGCTCTTTGCAGCTGTTTTACTCTCCCAGGCCTTGATGGCCCAGTTTCATCTAGGTATCAAGGCCGGTGCCAATATCACTAAAGTGGATGGAAAATCTTTCAAGGATGAATTCAGGTATGGTTATCACATGGGTGGTTTCGCAGAAATCAGGTTGGGTAACAAATTGGTATTACAACCAGAGGTTCTTTTCAACCAGTATGCTACCAGGCTTGACAGTAATTACAAGAATGTGTATGAGGATATTTTTGACGGGAACAGCAATATTAAGCTCAATTATTTGTCGATTCCCGTCTTGTTGAATTATAAATTAGTCGGAAATTTTATTTCTCTCCAGGCCGGACCACAATTCGGCATTTTGATCGACCAGAATAAGACATTACTTCAGAACGGAGGCAATGCTTTTAAAAGCGGAGACCTTTCTATGCTGGCAGGTGTGCTGGTAAGACTTGGCCCTATCCGTGTAAATGGCCGCTATGCAATCGGTCTGAATGATATCAGCGATATCCCTGATGATAACAAATGGAAAAGCCAGGGTTTCCAGGTATCCGTTGGATTGGCCCTTTAAAATCGTATTTCTGCTGAAAAAGGTCTCCCGGCAGGGGGACCTTTTTTGTTGTAAATAACTACTTTTCAACTACATAGTTTGGCAGTCATTAATTGACAGGCACGAATCTTGGCAATACTGATTTCGCACTATATTTTTACCTTTCCCGCTTTGCGGATGACAGATTGTCTAAAGAAGATTTGGCTATGAATATTGAAAAATTTTTGCTGCGATCAGAAGATGAAATGGATTTTTTGCCCATCATTCCACTTAATGAAGGTGACCAGGAAGACCCTAATGGGGTTGAGATTCCTGCTGAAATAGCACTTTTACCTCTTCGTAATACGGTTCTTTTCCCGGGGGTCGTGTTACCCATCACGGTTGGCCGGGATAAAAGTATAAAGGCTGTTAATGACGCTTATAAGACTGACAAATTGATTGGTGTGATAGCGCAAAAAGACAGCAATGTGGAGGATCCGGAAGTAAAAGACCTGGAAAAAGTAGGCACTGTTGCCAAGATCGTCAAAATGATAAAAATGCCGGATGGAGGCACCACGATCATTATTCAGGGTAAAAGCCGGTTCCTGGTTGAATCAATTTTTGAAGATGACCCCTATTTCAAGGCAAAGATCAAAAAACTGGAAGAAGAGGAATCTCCAAAGGATGAGGATTTTAATGCCTATGTTGCCAACATCAAGGACCTGGCCGCTGATATTGTACAACTATCACCCAATATTCCAACAGAAGCCTCCATCATACTTCGGAATATAGAGAACCCTTCTTTCCTTATCCACTTTGTTTCCAGTAATCTTAATACCGATATAAAAGACAAGCAACGGTTACTCGAGTTGAACCAGATCCGTCAGCGAGCCGATTTGCTGATGCAGTTACTGCAAAAAGAATTACAGTTTGCAGAGTTGAAAAATAAAGTAACTACCAAAACAAGAACTGAACTCGACAAACAGCAACGGGAATATTTTCTGCAGCAACAATTGAAGAGTATCAAGGAAGAATTGGGCGGCGACAGTAATTCGCAGGAAATAAAGGAAATGCAGAAAAAAGCAGAAGCTAAAAAATGGCCTGTTGCTGCAAAGGACCTGTTTAAGAAAGGGATTGAAAAGCTGGAGCGGATGCATCCAAGCACTCCTGACTTTTCTGTAGTGTATAATCACCTGGACCTGATGCTTGATCTGCCATGGGAAGATTATACGGAAGACCATTACGATTTAAAGAAAGCAAAACAAACGCTGGATCATGATCATTATGGTATGCACAAGATCAAAGAACGGATATTGGAATACCTGGCAGTCTTAAAACTGAAAGGGGATATGAAAAGCCCGATACTTTGTTTTGTAGGCCCTCCAGGTATTGGTAAAACATCATTAGGAAGAAGTATTGCCAATGCGATCGGCAGGAAATATGTGCGGTTAAGTTTGGGAGGATTACATGATGAAAGTGAGATCAGGGGACACCGTAAAACATATATAGGTGCAATGCCGGGCCGAATTCTTCAGTCGATCCGTAAAGTAAAATCATCCAACCCGGTAATGATATTGGATGAGATTGATAAAGTGGGTAGTGATTTTCGGGGCGATCCTTCTTCTGCTTTATTAGAAGTACTGGATCCCGAACAAAATCATACTTTCTACGATAATTATCTTGAACTGGAGTACGATCTCAGCAAAGTACTATTTATTGCTACGGCTAATAATATTCAGAATATTCAGCCTGCATTAAGAGACAGACTGGAAATTATTGACCTTAGCGGGTATGCTGTTGAAGAGAAAATGGAGATTGCAAAACGTCACTTGTTTCCCAGGCAGAAAGAGCTGCATGGATTAAAGAATACCAATTTCAGGATCAGTGATAAGGTGCTCGAAAAAATAATACAGGATTATACCCGTGAGAGTGGTGTGAGGGAATTGGATAGACAACTTGCTTCAATAATGCGTTACCAGGCCAAAGAACTGGCCTTGCATGAAAAAGTGAAAACGTCTTTGGGGCCAGATGATATAGAAACTATTCTAGGTAAGCCCAGGTATAGCAATGACATTTATAAAACTGCAAATATGGCCGGGGTGGCTGTTGGCCTTGCCTGGACATATGTGGGAGGAGATATCCTGTTCATAGAAACCAGCCTCAGCGATGGTAAAGGTGAATTAAAGCTTACCGGTAACCTTGGTAATGTGATGAAAGAAAGTGCCAGCACTGCCCTGACTTACCTGCAGTCAAATGCCAAAAAATATAAACTGGATCCCAGGCTTTTCGAAAAGAAGAATATTCATATTCATGTGCCGGAGGGAGCAGTGCCAAAAGATGGACCCAGCGCAGGTGTTACGATGATGACGGCTATCGCTTCTGCCATGACAGGCAAAAAGGTAAAACCTTTCCTGGCAATGACCGGCGAGATAACCCTGAGGGGGCAGGTATTACCTGTTGGCGGCATCAAGGAAAAAGTATTGGCGGCTAAAAGAGCCGGTTTGAAGGAAATTATTTTATGCTGGCAGAATGAGAAAGATGTACAGGAAATTGAATCTGAATTTATAAAAGGCATCAAATTTCACTTCGTAAAAACGATGAGCCAGGTACTTGAACTGGCCCTTGTTTCAAAATAATCTCATTTTTTGTCAACCAACCAGGTTTGTGGTTGTTATTTCTAATTGCATGTTGGTTGTTTAAGGTTAGTTCCGTTTGGCGGAAAACAAATCCCTCCTGTTTGCAGGGGGGATTTTCTTTTTATAACACTTATTTTCGTAATGCTTTGAACAGGGGGCTTACGATATTATTATTTTTTATATGTATCGGCAGTGATGCACAGGTTCTGGGAGGCAATTCCGTGTTTAACTTTTTACGTCTTTCCAATACTCCACAATTAACATCCCTGGGGAGTGTAAATATTTCTCAACCTACTGATGATGTGGGTATGGGCTTTAATAATCCTGCCTTATTAAACCCATCAATGCATTCCCAGATGAATGCTGTGTTCAATAATTTTTATGGAGGTATCAACGTCTTTCACTTATCAATGGGATACCGAAGTGAAAAATTGAATACTAATTTTCTATGGGGCCTGAACTATTTCAATTATGGAAGTATCCCTGAAACGGATGCCGGAGGGAATATATTGGGAAAATTCAGACCGCTGGATTGGGTGATGCAAGTTGCAGCGTCCCGCAGCTATTTAGAAAAATGGAACTACGGGGCAACCTTGAAGTTTATCAGTTCAAATTATGGCCAGTACCGGTCCAATGGTATTGCAACAGATATCGGCGTTTTATTTACGGATACGGCAAAACTGTTTTCTGCGTCAGTGATGGTTAAAAATCTTGGTTTCCAGTTAAAAAAATATAATGAGGAGCAAGAAGAATTGCCTTTTGATCTGCAGGCCGGGATCACAACAAGGTTAGCAAAGGCGCCATTCGGTTTTTCACTGACAGCACAACGATTGCACCAGTTCGATATTTTGTACAATGACACCATCTTCAATAATGAGAATGGTTATGCAAACACCAGTACCAGAAAGTTTTCGTTTGATAAATTGCTCAGCCATCTTGTTCTTTCAACAACCATTTATATTGGAGATAAAGTAGAAGTGCAGGCCGGATATAATTTTCTCCGGAGAAAAGAGCTGAATATAGGCAATGCCGGAAATGGGATAAACGGATTTTCAATGGGAGCAGGGGTGATGCTTGGAAAATTAAACATTCGTTACGCCAGGGCTTATTATCAAAGTAATGCTGCTTTCAATCAATTGGGGTTAAATATGAAACTGAACCAGTATTTTGGATTGGGAAAATTTGGTGAAAGAATCGGTTGGTAATTTAGCTGATCAGCTTATAAAGCTCGAATGCTTCAGCATATTCACTATTACACTGCACTCCTCTTACTTTAGCCAGCGACCGGATAAAATCTTCCTGCATATAATTACGATGCGCTTGTGACTGGTATTCTTTCAGTGCTTCCGTTTTCTTTGTCAAATCGCTTTCAGCCAAACGCATAAAAAAGTTAGTATGAAAACTGTAATTATTCCAGGGTAATTCATAACCGGCAAAGGTTGTATTCTTAAAAGCTCTCAATCCTTCCTGGTGAATCACCTGGTGGTCCTGGTGCACATCAGAAGTGGCAGGCAATAACACCATGTCCGGGCTGATCTTTTTATTCAATAGCAGCAATTCTTCCAGTATCTGTTGTCTTGATTGGGGAAGTTCTCTTACTTCATAATTAAAAAGAACCAGGTTAGCGGTTTTGATTCCTAAAACACTTGTTGCCTTTTTACATTCCTTTTCCAGGGTATCTGCTGCGAGGCCAACGGGCAATGCTTTTGAGCAAAGACAAAATGCCGCATAAAAAACTTCCCTCCCTTCAGCGCAGAATTTGGCTATGGTGCCTCCGCAGCCCAATTCACCATCATCAGTGTGTGGTGCCAGTACTAATATTCTTTGTGGATCAAACATGAAAGTCAGCAAAAATAATCTTTATAAATGGCCTTTCAAATTGTATTAATCAATTAAATAACTGCTGGAATCTTTGAGGTAGGGAAGTTGCTGCCTGAACTCTGTATTTAAGATAGTTCTGAAAATATTAACCGAAGATAAGCTGTCGTGAAGCCCTTTATAATTTGCAGAAGGCAGATGAATAGCAGTCATGTTCAGGAAATGGTATTTTGTATCAACCGGCTGGGTAAAATGACGAAAACCATGGTCTCCCATTAAAACAATGATGGGTGGCCTTTGTGATGATTTCAATATATGATCGACCAATGCGATGATCTGTTTGTTGGTATGTTGCAGGTATTCTACATAGGCTGCTTTATTTGTCTGGTTACCTTCAGTTAGTTGTTCAAATGGTCTTTCTCTCCCCTCCTTGTCAAAGTAATACGGATAGTGTGGCATCATCAGGTGAGTGTATACAAATTTTGGCTGAGCCAATTTTTTTTCTGCCAGTCTCCAGGTGAGGGTATAAATATTTTCATTATTTTCTTTATTGTAATAGGTAAGGGTTTTCAGGTTGCTTTTCGATTTCCACCGTGTAATCAGGTTAAACCGGATCTCTTTATCAAAACGGCTCAGCAGGGTTTGTGAAGTGATCAGCCTGGTTTTGGCAGGTAAAAATGTCTCTCTTGTTCGGGCAGGCTGCCCTTCAAAATCAAAAACAGAGTAGTTATAGAATGTATATTTATGGTGTTTCAGAAATTGCAGCAGTTGATTATCCCTGATAGTTTCATAGCAATAAGTAAGATCTTTCTTTCCCCTTTCTCTTCCCTGCAGATCCAGGTAATTCATATTCAGGATTGATGCAACTGAAAAAGGGGTGTAATTATAATTGCTGAAACCTCGGGGAATTGTGTGAAACTTCCTCTTTTCCAGTTCTGTAGTAAAACTGTTATTGTCAAAACTAAAAAGGTCTATAAGTGCTGTATTCCCGGCATATTCATCCAGTAGAATAAAATAGATATCCGGCTTTGAGCATGAATCACAGGCTTTGAAAATTGCAGGAACAGAAGAGTGGCTATTTCTTTTGGTCAGCGATTTGCTTAGTAATATACCTGAATCAATCAATATCAGTAATAACAAGAAAGTGTTTAAAAAACGGGAAACCTTAACCGGCTCTTTTTTTATTTTTTTCAAAATGACTGCCAGTGCAATGAGCAGTAAAAAAAAGAATGGAACAACGAATATATGCCTGCTGACGAATGAAGCAGGAAATATATTTCTCAAAAAATCATGCAGGCTTCCAAAAAAGAAGTGAAGTGCCATAATTCCCATGGCCAGCAGGTTAGCTTTTGTAAAATTTTTATAAAGCAGCCAGGCGATAAAAGAAAGTAAAACGGCCGCCCCGGTATAGGTAGCTGTCAGTAACAGGGCATCTTTCACCGGCACAAAATCAAAATTTTCAGTAAACCCGTGCAGCACAAAAAAAAATGGCAGCAGGTAGAGGAAAACAGGTTTATTTTTTATGATATTCAGCATGCTTCTTAATGTTCTGCGCGGGTAATCATTTATTTTTCATATTCATTAGAAATAAAGACAGTTGAATCCCTTAACATCGGCAACTGCTGCCTGAATGAAGTATTCAATACTGCCCTGAACTGGTTTACCAATGAGATACTACTGTAAAAACCTGGATAGTTTCTTTCAGGCAGCAGAACGGCGTTAAAATTATTATATACTTCCGATATGGAGGAAGGGTTTTTCGTTTGCCTGAATCCATGATCGCTGATAAAAACAATTATTGGGGGAACTGGCGAGTTTTTTATGATATGATCGATGAGCCCAAGGAATTTGTTATTACAAAATTGCAGGTACTGAATATATCTTTCCCTGTCATTGTTATACTGCTCCAGGGTTTGCCAGTCATAGGGCAATCCTTCTTTATTAAAATAATAGGGGTAGTGTGGCATCATCAGGTGAGAATAGACGAATTTTGGGATCCGTTTTTTCTGTGAAGCAATTTCTATGGTATGTGAAATGATCTTTTCATTATTCTCCAGGTCCTTCAGATTTATTTGTTTCAGGAATTTCTTCATGTTTAACGAATGTACCAGGTGATAACCCAATTCCTCTTCTATCCGGTTCAGCAGTGTTTGGGAAGTTATAAAACTGGTTGCAGCAGGTATAAATGTATCGTCTGTAACAGCCGATTGCCTGTTGAACCTGAAAATAGAGTTGTTGTGTATCTCATATCCATGTTCTTTAAAGAAGCTGGCTACCCGGTTTTGGTTGATCAGTTCATAGCATTGTTGCAGATCTCTTTTAACCCGGTGACTGCCTTTAATATCGTTGAGGTAGTCCATGTTGAGCAAAGAGGCCACAGAGAAAGGTGTTGAATTATAATTTGACGAACTGTTTTGTACTATAGCAAATCCTCTTTCCTGCAGGGCATTATTGAATGAGGTATTTTGAAATCCAAAATTTTTACCAAGGGTTTCATTACCGGCATATTCATCGGCTACAATTAAATAGACATCAGGTTTAGGGCAATCGGAACAAACGGAAAAATTGAATTTTCCACTCAATAATTGGCTTTTTTGCTGTTTTTTGAGTGTAAGAATTAATAAAGGCACTTCAATAAGCAGGAGCAAAGTAAGCAGTACAGTGAGATAAAAAGAGATTCTTGTAAGCTGCCAGTCTTTTCGTTTTAGCAGGTAAAAGAAAATAACGATCAATAGTATAAGAGCTGGCAAGATGAAACTGTAGCGGGGTATGAAAGTACCCGTGAAGATATTTCTTAGAAGATCATGTACAGATCCGAAAAAAAAATGAACAGAAAGCAGGAGAAAGGTTCCAGCTGCTGCCTTGGCTGATTTTTTAAAGAGCCATAGTAAAAGGAAAAAAATGATCAGCGATGCAATTGTGTACACTAATAATAGCTGTAAAACATCCATAACGGGTACAACAGGATAATGCTGCCTGTAACCGTTGAAAACAAAGAATAACGGCAGTAACAGAAAATAAAATGATTTTATTCTTTTACGGGTCATCAGCGATGAGATCTTCTCATTAAATATAATACTCTTTCAGTGCCGGGTATAAGCTGCTTTTCACTGGTGTCAAAGTGCTGACCGAATGCATTTTCAAATTCCAATTGTGTGTACCATTGGTATATATCCTTTTTGTTCAACAACAATTGCTTTGATTTTTCATCTGTTGCAGGAACAAATTCTATGATAAGATGCTTACAACTTTCTGCCAGTATCGCTGCGACGCTGGCAAATGGTATGTTTTTACCAATACAAAGGTGATGGATCAATGCCAGGCACAATCCTAAGTCTGTGTTGCTGATCCTGCTTAAAAAGGAATCTCTTTCTTTATTAGCAAGACCAATTGCAGGTGATGGATATGTAAAATCAATGATCAGCGGAATGATATTTTGAATATTGCTCTCCCTGATCGTTTTATGAAGTTTATTGACAGCCACCGGGTCGGCATCTGCAGCAATCGTATAGATACTGCAGGCCGCCAGTGGCAGGGAGAATTCACCTTCATTAGACCCGAAATCAATGGCGGTTTTTAATGCGGGTAGTTTTTCAACCCATGTTGCAATGATAGTTTTCTTTTGCGTGAGGTAGTCATTTCTATTAGCCGCTTCAGCATAGTAATCTCCCCATACCGTACCAGTATCCTTCAGCGAAAGAGAATGGACCAGCATTTCAAGGCTGCCAAGTAAATTTATCAGCTTATTCTTTGGTACTAATAGCTCTTTTTGATCTGTTCCCTTGTTTTTCCGGGCCACTTTTGCATGAAGATGAATATGAAGATAGGTATGAATGGACAACCGGCTTCGCCATGGTAAAAATCTGCTGGTTAACTGTAGTGGTATGCCCTCTGCATAGGCTACTTGCATTGTATGAAGCGATATCCTTCCGTAATGCATCAGTAACAGGGGGCTGAGAAAGCATTCACAAAACTGCCGGTATGCGATCCAGGGGGATCCATCTTTGTATTCCTCAAATGATAATGTGTCAATAAAGATCATGGCGCCCTTGTGCCATTGGATATTGAATGGGGTGGCATCTTTCAGCATCATCCCATGGGCAAGCGAAGTTTTAGCAATACGTAAAGTAAGAAGGGCGGCTTCTTTTAACATTGAAAACGACCATTCATACGGGAAGGAGATGAATGGAATTTGTGCCGGCTTCAGTATCTTATATGCATTCTTGCTGAGAAAGCCGGCCGGCATCTCTTCATGACTGATAAGCCATTTTTTTTTTGTGAGTGAATCGTACAGGCCAGTTTGCAACAAAAGGTCGTAATCTTTCCGGCCGGCTTCGTTTACCTGCCTGTATACTTCATTTTCATATTGAAAAATGAATCCGGCAGGATCCCGGTATGAAGAAGGTAAAGGTCGGTTGCATTCATTCATCCTGCTGCTTTTTGGGAGACCGCCTGAAAAGAGACAAAATAAAAAGCTTGATGTTTTTAAAGAACATGACAATACCCAATATGGCGCCAATAATTACCTGCACAAGGTAACTGCCGCTGCCGGGGTCGATATATAGTAATGACATCACAGGTAGCTGAGGTTGGTTTTAGGTGATAAGGTCAGTAAAGTTTCGTACATCAGCTTAATAGTGTTTTCAATATCATTCCGGTGTAACATTTCAACTGTTGTATGCATGTATCGCAGCGGGATCGATATTAGCACAGACGGGCAACCATCATTTGAGTAGGCAAATGAATCAGTATCAGTACCGGTACTCCGGCTTAATGCTCTCCATTGCACAGGAATTTTTTTATCAGCAGCTACTTTCTCTACCAGAGCCAGTAATTTATTATGTACTGCCGGGGCATAGGATAATGAGGGCCCTTTACCGGTGCTTACATCCCCTTCGATATTTTTACTGATCATTGGAGTGGTAGTGTCATGTGTAACATCCGTAACAATGGCTATGTCAGGTTTTATTCTGCGGGCAATCATTTCAGCACCACGTAAACCGATCTCTTCCTGTACTGCATTTACCACATAAAGCCCGAAAGGAAGTTTCTTTTTGTTCTCTTTCAATAACCTGGTTACTTCTGCTATCATAAAACCACCGATACGATTGTCAAATGCACGGCCGATATAATTGCCATTAGCCAGTTCGTCAAAACCATCCTGGTAAGTGACTACCGCACCGATATGAATGCCTAAAGCTTCCACTTCTTTTTTGTTTCTTGCCCCGCAATCGAGCCATAGATTATCAGTTCTTGGGATCGGTTCTTTCTGGTCGGGATTGCCGATACGGGTATGAATGGCCGGCCATCCGAATACAGCTTTTACCGGCCCCTTCTTTCCATGTATGATCACCCTTGAAGCAGGCGCTGTCTGGTGGTCTACACCGCCATTTCTTTTCAGGTACATCAAACCATCTGCTGTGATATAATTTACAAACCAGCTGATCTCATCAGCATGGGCTTCTATCACTACTTTGAATTTATGATCCGGGTTGATGATACCTACGGCGGTGCCATAAGGATCCACATAGTGAGTATCGACATAAGGTTTCAGGTAGTCTATCCATAGTTTCTGCCCCCAGGTTTCAAAACCTACAGGGGAAGCATTATTGATATAATTACGAAAGAACTCAAATGATTTATCTGTAATGACCGATTTCTTTGCTTTCACTGATTTTGCCATGCTTGCAGAATTAAATATTGTCAAAATTAATTAAATACGGGCTATTAAAGTCAGCAGGGCAGAAAAGGCCATCAGCCCATCCAGTACAAAATAGTACAACATGTCGGTAAAATGACGGGTGGCGGTACGGTAAAGAAATGCCAGAATGATACCGGGAATCACCAGCAAAACAATGTTGAGTACGCTAAAATCACAGGTTAGCAGGAAAAGGGTTGAAGCAATAAAGATTCCCAGGGAAAGGATAAAAAGATATTTAATGTTTCTATTGCTCAGTAAGGTTATCAGGCTTCGTATACCGGCAGCTTTATCATCTTCCTTGTCCCGGTAGTCAAATAAAATACATATTGCATAAACGAGGAAATACCGGCTGATGATAAACAGTGTAAATGAAGATTCCCATTCTCGTCCTGAAATAATTAATGGTAATAAGGTGGTGACATAGGTCCACACGGCAGCAAGAAAGATGGTCTTCCCCAGGGCGGCCTTTCGCAGCTGACGCAGGTATCTGTTAGGGATTTTTGGGGCCGAATACAGAAAGGTGGCAATAGCTGCAGCCAGTAACCAGGGCCAATAGATCAATAAATAAGAGATATAAAAAACTATTCCGGCAAAGCCAATAAGAAAAAGCAGGCCATGAACATACCGGAATTTTTGTAACCAGTTTGTTCTGTCTGATAGCAGAATTGTTTCACCTGAAAAATACCAATGAAAACTATAACTGCATAAAGTAGAAAAAAAGACAAAACCAATATAGTGAAGATTACCCGGGACATTAAGCAGTAACGAATAGACCTGGTGAGTCATGAGTACAGCACAAAGGGCTATAAAAAGATTGCTATAGATAAAAAAGGATCCCCAGGCCCGTAGCAGTTTCAATCTTTGTTATGGTTTTTTTAACCGGATAGGGTTTGATTCGCTGTAATTACTGCGATGACCGGCCTTGTCGATCAATACTAAACCAAAAGTAGCGGTAGTATCCCTTACGGAAACACCCGGTAGCGGTACAAGGTCAGGGTAATTATTGGTATTGTATTCAAAAGTCACTTCTATATCAGCTCTCCTGAGGTCAGAAGGAAGATTAAGAATGGAATAAGGGTAGCGAAATGTATCAGCTCTTACCACCGTGGTGTTATTGTACCATTTATAAACTATATAAGCAGAATCAAGATCACCTTCATCGTCGGTGTATTTGGCTTTCATGTTGATAACATCGCCATTAAAAACTGTTTCCGGGCTTATTGATTTTACCTCTACCTGTGGTTCTGTTGTAAATGTATCTTTGTTACATGCAGTCACAATAACTACCAGGACAATGAGCACTAAAAGACTGTATTTCATGGCGCAATTTTAGATTTAAACAAATTTACAATTTTTAGGAACATAAAGCGGGTATGCCGGATCAATGGAATCATAAAATTTTTGAAGGGCAGGAGTGTGATTTTAATAAACTTTCGCTGGAAGCATTTCAGTACCAGTTCAGGAACAATGCTGTTTACAATAGTTATGTAAAAGCCCTTGGTGTAAACCCAACTGTTGTAAATTCAGTTTCGCAGATTCCTTTTCTGCCTGTTTCTTTCTTTAAAACTCATTCTGTAAAAACAGGAGACTTTGTTGCTGAAACCGTTTTTGAAAGCAGTGGTACTACAGGCAGTATCAACAGCCGTCACCAGGTCAAAGACCTGTTGCTATATAAAGAGAGTTTTACAAGAGGATTTGAACTTTTTTATGGACCAGTTACAGACTGGTGTATCATCGGTCTGTTGCCTTCTTACCTGGAAAGGGAAAATTCTTCTCTTGTCTATATGGTGAATGAGCTGATACAGCAAAGTGCAGATCCCCGAAGCGGCTTTTATTTAACTGCGTTTGAAAAATTATCAGCCGTATTAAAAGAGGCAGAAGCAGGAAAGCAAAAAACTTTGCTGATAGGAGTCACATTTGCCCTGCTTGATTTTGCTGAACTATCTCATTTGTCACTGCAACATACTGTTGTGATGGAAACGGGCGGAATGAAAGGCCGCCGGAAAGAGATGATAAGAGCAGAAGTACATGACCTGCTCAAAAAAGGATTTGGTATAAGTGCTGTTCATTCGGAGTATGGTATGACAGAGTTATTGTCGCAAGCCTACTCTAAAGGGGAAGGTATTTTCAGTGCCCCTCCCTGGATGAAGATATTGGTAAGGGATGAGGAAGATCCTTTATTGGTAAAGGAAACCGGCGCTGGTATTATTAATATTATTGACCTGGCAAATATTGATTCCTGTTGCTTTATTGCCACCGATGATGCAGGAAAAGTGCATCAGGATGGCAGTTTTGAAGTATTGGGCAGGATGGATGGCAGTGATCTGCGGGGATGCAGCCTGATGGTATTGTAAAAAAGTTTTCCCGATTAGCCTGAAACTGATAAATTTGCAGCCCGCCTGAAAAAGCAGTTGCCCGGGTGGCGAACCTGCCGGCAGGCAGGATTGGTAGACATCTTGACCGGAAGTTCTATGATAGTTGTATATGCTATTAGCAGCGTTGAAAGAAATTATATCTATGTAGGTATGACAGATAATTTAGAGCGAAGGCTTGCGGAGCATAATACTGGAGAAAATAGATCAACTAAAGCCTATCGGCCATTTGCGTTGATTTATCAGGAAACAAGTATAGACAGAATAACAGCAAGAAAACGGGAAAAATATTTAAAGAGCGGAGTAGGAAAAGAGTTCTTAAAAAGTTTAGTAAAGTAAAAGTAATTGCCCGGGTGGCGAAATTGGTAGACGCACCGTCTTCAGGTGGCGGCGCCGCGAGGTGTGCTGGTTCGAATCCAGTCCCGGGCACAAAGCCCTCAGTAATAGCTGAGGGCTTTTTTGTTTGTCAGATTAGGTTAAACGCCGCATACTTCCATTAACTGTATTGAATTGTTTTAACAAGGGTCATCAAAAAATAACTTCGGTTTGGAGAATAATAATCATATCAACCACGGAAATTTTGAAATAAGTGTTTACTTGTATTCTCTTTTCTAAAAAACGCAGATAACAGCAAATAGCAGCAAATACACGAACACTTTTCACCGGGTACATATAAAAAATATTCACATTGTATTATATATCGTATTTATTCTAACAGCTGTTTGGAATATTATTTTATATTAGGTGACTTGAAAATTTTTATTTCACAAAACCAAAAAGCATTATGAAAAAACTTGTACTGTTTATGCTCTCGTTTACCCTGGCGTATACGGTGATGGCACAGGAAGGAAATTACTGGTCTTCGAACAGTGATGCAGGAAAAATCATTACTGACAAAGCTGTGGCAAGACTATCTTTTCCTAAAGATTTCAAATTATTCAACCTGAATACTGATCCATTACGGCAGGAATTATTTTCAGTCGTAGGGAACCAGGCTTCCAGGCATTCAACTGTCATTTCATTACCGAATGCTGACGGTCAGATTGAGCAATTCGAAGTGGTTGAAGCTTCAAATTTTGAACCGGCTCTGCAGGCCCGGTTTCCGGAAATAAGAGCTTTTTCCGGTAAGGGAATCACAGATAAATCTGCAACGCTGAAACTAAGCATTTCTCCGCAAGGCATACAAACAATGGTTTTCAGAACTGAAAAGGCAAATGAATTTATTGAAGCTTATTCAAAAGATCATACTGTATATGCGGTATTCAGATCTCAGAGAGCAAAAGGAGATTTGCCATGGACCTGTTCTACACCTGAGCAACGATTGGCCGATGGTATTGATGCGCAGGTTACCAATATAAATGTTGCCGGCAGATCCGGTGGGAATTTGAAAACAATGCGTCTGGCACAATCTGTTACTGCGGAGTATTCCAATTATTTCGGGGCCACCAGCTCTGCCCAGGTTTCATTGGTGCTTGCAGCTGTAAATGCCACATTAACCCGCTGTAATGGTGTGTATGAAAAAGATCTTGCCCTGCACCTTAACCTGGTTGCCAACACAACGAATGTTTTTTATTACAATCCATCCACAGATCCATATTCCCCGGCTTCTCAAATGAGTCAGTGGAATTCCCAGTTACAATCAACATTGACTTCTGTAATAGGGGAGGCTAATTATGATATTGGTCACCTGTTCGGCGCATCCGGCGGTGGTGGTAATGCCGGTTGTATTGGTTGTGTTTGCGTGAATGGTTCAAAAGGAAGAGGCATTACTTCACCATTTGATGCTATACCACAGGGAGATAATTTCGATATCGACTATGTAGCACATGAAGTGGGTCATCAACTAGGCGCTAATCATACTTTTTCTATGAGTAGTGAAGGTACTGGTGTGAATAAAGAAGTAGGCTCCGGTATCACCATTATGGGTTATGCCGGTATTACAAGCCAGGATGTGGCGCCCCATTCAATTGACATTTTTCACCAGGCTTCTATTGCGCAAATTCAGTCAAACCTGAATACAAAGACATGCCCGGTAACAACTACCATTGTGAATTCAACACCGGTAGTTTCTGCAGGGGCTGATTATACTATTCCCATCAGCACTCCTTTTGCACTGACTGGCTCTGCAACGGATGCCGATGCCGGTGATGTGCTTACTTATTGCTGGGAGCAAAATGATAATTCAACAACCACAGGATCAAACAGTGTGGCATCACCTACAAAAACAACAGGGCCTAACTGGATTTCATATACAGGAACCACTTCATCTACCAGACTGTTCCCAAAACTGGCCACTATTTTAACTGGTGCCAATATTTCAGGTCCGCTGCCAGGCGGTGATGCGGGAGCCAATACTGAAGCATTAAGCTCTGTTTCAAGAACTTTAAACTTCCGCTTAACAGTAAGGGATAATGCACCTTACAGTTCTACTGCTCCTGTATCGGTAGGCCAGACACAGTTTGATGATATGGTGGTTACGGTGAGCAACACTTCAGGCCCTTTTGCTGTTACAGCTCCTAATACAGCTGTTTCATGGGCTGGTAACTCAGCACAAACTGTAACCTGGTCAGTAAACAATACAACAGCTGCCCCGGTTAGCTGCGCTAATGTGAAAATATCCCTGTCTACTGATGGTGGTAATACATTCACTACGCTTGTTGCCAGCACTGCAAATGACGGAAGTGAAGTCGTAACTATACCAAATACACCAACAACGACTGCAAGGATAAAAGTTGAAGCTGTTGGTAATATCTTCTTTGATATTTCTAATACCAACTTTACTATTACTGCTGGTTCAAGTTGCGGCACACCTACTGGTCTTTCCTCTTCTTCAATTACAAATACTACTGCCACAGTAAGCTGGACAGCTGTAAGCGGTGCCGTTTCGTATGATGTGGATTATAAAGCTGCTTCATCAGGAACATGGATAAATGCTGCTACAGCCACCACAGCCACTTCTGCTAACCTCGGCGGACTTACTCAAGGTACTTTATACGACTGGAGGGTAAGAACTAATTGCGCTTCCGAAAGCAGTTCATATGCCCAGGCCCAGTTTACAACAACTGCACCTTGTAATGCGCCAACAGGTCTTGCTTCATCATCTGTCACTTCTTCTTCAGCTACTGTTAGCTGGACAGCAGTAAGTGGTGCTGCATCTTACGATGTGGATTATAAGCTCAATTCTTCAGGTTCATGGACTAATGCTGCAACAGGAACAACAGGAACATCTGTTAACCTGAGTGGCCTTACTGCTTCATCACTGTATGACTGGAGGGTAAGGGCCAATTGCGGCGCCAACGGCAGCAGTGGTTACAGCCAGGCCCAGTTTACTACAGCTGCAGCTTCTGTTTGCCCTGGTCCATATGATGTTTCTACAAATGGTACAAGAAGCGGTGCTGCTACTATCCCATTCAATACTGATATTAAGGGGTTGGTCAACCCAAGTGGTGATAATGATTATTACAGGTTTGTTATTACGACAGGTGGTACAATTACAATGACATTGACTACGCTGCCTGCGAATTATCATTTGCGGTTATTAAACAGTTCCGGCAGTACATTGCAAACATCCAGTAACAGTGGCACAAATAATGAAACGATTAACAGAACTGTTACTGCAGGTACTTATTATGCACGGGTTTATCCCAGTAACAGTAATCAATGGAATGCAACGAATTGCTATACACTCAGAGTTGCATTAGGTACAGCTACAAGGGGTGATGACCTCATCACAGCCAAACCAGTGATCGTTTTCCCGAACCCGGTGACGAAGACGATTAATGTATCAATTCCCGATATTCAGGGAATGGCTGATATCCGTGTATTTGATATTTACGGTAAACTGGTGCAGCAAAGAAGCACCGGCCAGGCCAATACACAACTGGATCTGTCCTCATTACCATCAGGCATGTATGTAGTTAAAGTAATGAATGATGGGAAAGAAACTGCCATGAAGATTGTTAAACAATAAGAATCATTGTTGCAGATAATAAAGCCTTCCTGTTATGCAGGAAGGCTTTTTCTTTAGGACTTACTTTCTCTTTTATACGCTGACATTAAAATCTCTCAAGGCATCATTCAGGCTTGTCTTCAGGTCAGTGCTGGGTTTACGCTGACCGATGATCAGTGCACATCCTACACCATACTCACCTGCCGGAAATTTTTTGGTATAAGAACCGGGAATCACCACACTTCTTGCAGGTACCCTTCCTTTCATTTCTACTGGTTCGCCGCCACTGACATCAATGATCTTTGTTGATTGTGTTAAAACAACGTTAGCGCCCAGCACAGCTTCTTTTTCTACAATAACACCTTCCACCACAATACAGCGGCTTCCTATGAAACAACCATCTTCAATAATGACCGGGCTGGCCTGCAATGGTTCCAGCACACCGCCAATACCTACACCACCACTCAGGTGAACTCCTTTGCCGATCTGTGCACAACTACCCACGGTGGCCCAGGTATCTACCATTGTTCCCTCATCTACATAAGCGCCGATATTAACATAAGAAGGCATCAATACCACATTTTTGCCAAGGTAGGCACCATAACGGGCAACTGCATGCGGTACCGCCCTTACACCAAGCTCTTTATATTTTTTCTTCAGCAGCATTTTATCGTAAAATTCAAATGGCGCCACATCCCAGGTCTGCATCTGCTGGATACCGAAATACATCAATATCGCTTGTTTTACCCATTCATTTACCTGCCAGCCGGTATCTGTCGGGGCTGCTGTTCTTAAGCGGCCTTTATCCACCTCTTCTATCACTTCCCTTACCGCATCGCTGTATTTATTATCCTTTAGCAATTCACGGTTGCCCCATGCTTCAAGTATCAGTTCTTTCATTTTTAGATTTTTGCTGCGAAAATAGTCAATAGTGAATAGTGAATGGGCAATTGTATTTTTAAAAATTGCCGGAACTGAACCAGAAAAAGGAATCTGCGGGTATTCACAATTCACTATTGGGTATTCACCATTACTTTTGCT